>Ga0310834_100105_pt1 | contig 159050 bp, 117 predicted proteins | sample SM_ome_2_FD_201314 | JGI IMG/M metagenome (GOLD analysis project Ga0310834, IMG submission 201314) | Sorghum-adapted microbial communities enriched on stacked mutant (SM) sorghum from Joint BioEnergy Institute, Emeryville, California... ... | reverse complement strand
CCCACTCCCCAGCATGGATGTATTCCCTCCGAATCACTTTGGTCGGTTGTTCAGAGGGTCTATTTCGACGGGGGTGGGTCATTTTCATTCCGGCGCCGATGGGTCAATTATAGTCCGGCGGTGACACAAGCAGGCCTGCGCGGACTCTCCGGGCTCGATCTTGCCTCCGGGGAATTCCCACAGTCCTTCCTGGACCTTTCCTTGTTTTCGCCTTGCGATCAGGATGCGCCCCTGCTTGTCCTCGATAATCGCTGCGGCCACCTCAAGCATCCCTATCACTTCCTATGCAAAAGCATTCATCTTCTAATAGCGTAAAATATTAACGTATTAAAGGTACTCAAGCAAGCCGTCTCTTCGGCAGCCCGTCAAGCGGCGCGGAACGACCGGAGGCACGAAGCCGCTTTTTAGGAGCCGGACTCCTGCTTCCGATCAGAAAAACGCTCCCCCCTTCCCCACACACGCTTACCGCAATCGGATTCTTAAATTATTTAAGGATAGTCTAAAGAATCTCATGTCCCGGTACAACGGTTCCTAAACTATAATTGGAAAAAAGCGCCTGAGCTCAAGATTTTTCGTAAGCGCTTTAATTTTGATTTCAGATAAGGAGGACGCGACGGGTGCGAAGGAACCAAATGCTGAAACAAGCCGTGCTTTTGCTGCTGGCCGCTTTGTTCATACCGCCGGGCTGGTCTCCTCCGGTTGCGGAGGCCGCGGCGCCTCAAATCGGAGATGTGATCCTTGCGCATGATTTTGAATACGACACCCAGGGATGGTACAAGAGAGGCGAAAGCGAAACCGTGACCCACTCGGCATCCGAGGGGCGCGCAGGAACGGGAAGCATCTTGTCGGATGTCCGGAACGCAACTTGGAACGGCCCGGGGTTCAACCTGGGGGCTGCAAACTTGTTGCAAAAAGGGGCCACCTATGAAATTTCCGCCTATGCGAAGCTGAAAGAAGGCACGCAAGGTTCGGAGACGCTCCAATTTGCCGTGAAGCAAACCGGAGCGGCACAAGAGTATGTGAACATCAGCCCCGCTGTGGAGGCAACGGCTGACGATTGGGTGAAAATAACCGGCCAATATACGTACGATCCGCAGGCTGCGGTGCTGGAAGTCTATTTGCAAAGCCCAAGCAGCGCCACGGCCGCCTATTACATGGACGATTTTCAAGTCAAACTGGTTTCTTTGCCCCCGGACAACGGCAACGGCAGCGGCGGCACCGGGCCGGAACCGTCCGATTCCGTCGTCTGGGACTTCGAGGACGGCACGCCGACGGGCTGGGGCCCTCGCGGCAACGAAACGGTCGCGGTAACGCAAGAAGCGGCGAAATCCGGCAGCTATAGCCTCAAAGCGTCCGACCGGTCGGCAGACTGGCAAGGGCCGAGCCGCGACGTTAAATCGATCCTGCAGAAAAACAAAACCTACACCCTCTCCGCTTTCGTCAAGCTGGCCGAAGTGCCGGACACGCCAAGCACGATTCGCCTTACCATGGAAAACAAAGCGTTCGGGGCGCCGTCCGCCTCCTACACCACAATCGCTCAAACCACAACGAGCGGCACGGATTGGATCGAGCTGAGAGGAACGTTCAGCTTCACCAACGACATGGAGACATTGAAGCTGTATGTGGAAACGACGAACGCCTCGGACGACTTTTATGTGGACGACGTGAAGCTGTCTCCGCCCGGCGCCGTTCAGAAGGACATCCCGCCGCTGCGCGAAGTGTACAAGGACGATTTCGAAATCGGGGCGGCGGTCGAACCCCAGCATTTGGTGGGCGTCCACAAGGAATTGCTGAACTATCATTACAACTCCATCGTGGCGGAAAACGTCATGAAACCGGAATCGATCAGCCCGCGCGAAGGAGAGTATCACTGGACAAACGCCGATCAGATCGCGAATTTCGCCCGGGAAAACAATATGAACCTGCGTTTCCATACCCTTCTCTGGCACCAGCAGGGCGCGGAGTGGATGCTCAAAGACGACCAGGGCCATTACCTGACGCCAACCCCTGAAAACAAGGCATTGGTGCTGCAGCGGCTCGAAACGTACTTGCGAGAGGTTGTCGGCAGATACAAAGATGTGGCGCGCGACTGGGACGTTGTGAACGAAGTGATCGACGAAAGCCGTCCGGACGGGATGCGTGACAGTTACTGGTACCGGCTGACGGGACTCGATTATATCCGGACCGCGTTCCGCGTCGCGCGCGAGGTAGCCGGACCGGACGCGAAACTGTATATCAACGATTACGGCACGCACGATCCCAAAAAACGCGATTACCTGTTCGACCTTGTTACGAGATTGAGAGACGAAGGCGTGCCGATTGACGGTGTCGGCCATCAGACCCATATCAATCTTACGGCGCCTTCCATTCAACAAATAGCCGAGTCGATCCGGAAATTCGGCGAAGCCGGGTTTGACAACCAGATCACCGAACTGGACGTTTCCGTATACACGAACAACACGGACGCTTACCAGTCGGTTCCCCAGGATTTGCTCGACAAGCAAGGGTACCGCTACAAGGAATTGTTTGAAACGTTGAAGCGCCTGGATGAAGAAGGCAAGCAAAAGGGAGCGCCCGGCGGATGGATCAGCAACGTGACGTTCTGGGGAATCGCCGACGATCACACCTGGCTGCACGACCGTCCGAAAGGCACGGGCAGACAGGACGCTCCCTTCCCGTTCGACAAGCAATACCAGGCAAAACCCGCCTACTGGGGCATGGTCGACCCTTCGAAGCTTACGATCATGAGAAAATCGGGAATCGCGGTCAAGGGAACGCCAACCGTCGACGGCCGACCGGATTTCGCCTGGAACCTGGTCCCCGCTCTGAAAACGGAAAAAATCGGCGCATTGGAAGCCGAATGGAAGACGCTGTGGGACGATCATCATCTGTACGCCAGTGTAGCCGTTCAAGACGGCTCCGTCTCCGAAGGCGATAAAGTCGAACTGTTCGCCGTCGACGGCGAAGGAAGAAAGAAAATCGAGGTCGTTCGCGGTGCGGCGGGCACAAGGGAAACCGCCGGCGGTTATGTCGTGGAAGCGGCCATTCCGCTTGCCGGAACGAACGAGCCCGGGCGCCAGGTGTATTTCGACATTCGGGTCACGGACGCCGGCGTCGACGACGGTTCGGAGCACGGGAAAAACGGCGCCATCGTATCCTGGAGCGATCCCAGAAGCGCTCAGGATGCGGATGAGCAAGGTTATGGCATCCTGACGTTTGCCGCGGCGCCCAAATCCGCCCAAGCGCAGTATGGCACGCCGGACATCGACGGCGAGTTGGACGGTGTCTGGAGCAAGGCGAGCGAGCTGACCACAGACGTATGGGTGGAAGGCGGAAGCGGTTCCGCCGCGACATTCCGAACGCTGTGGGATGACCAGAACCTCTATGTATATGCGGTTGTAAACGACAGCTTGTTGAGCGATGAGAGCGTCAACCCTTGGGAACAGGATTCCGTCGAAATATTCCTGGACCAGAACAATGGGAAAACGGACTTTTACGAAGAAGACGACGGACAGTACCGCATCCAATTCAACAACGTCCGCACCGTCGGCGGTCACGCGAATCAGGACAACTACCGTTCGGCAACCCGGATCGTGGAAGGCGGATATATCGTGGAAGCGGCCATTGCGCTCGATATGATTTCGCCCCAAAACGGCACCGTTGTCGGGTTTGACTTCCAGGTCAACAACGATGAGGACGGAGACGGCCGAAGAGACAGCGTCGCCATCTGGAGCGATCCTTCCGGGCAATCCTACCAGAATACCTCGAGGCTTGGGGTGCTCGAGCTGATCGGGAAGCCCGGCTCCGGCAACACGGGTGGCGGCAACGGCGGAACGGGAAGCCCGGTTGGCGCAGCTCCCCCGGATGCCAGGGTTGAAACGAAAGACGGCGTCACAAAGATAATCGTGTACGCCGCAAACACAAACGGTCTGGCCAAAGGGAACATCCCCAACGAAGTATGGCGACAGGCGCTGCAACAAGCGGCGGCGGACGCGGACGGCAAGAAGCGAATTCTCGTTGAACTGCCGGCAATGGAAGGCGCGACGTCCTTCGAGGTGCAGTTGCCGGCTCAAAGTCTGACGGGCGCGGAATCCTTCCTATTGTCTATCGATACCGTTCTCGGAACGATGGAGATTCCGGGTAACATGCTTGCCGGAACGGATATAGGCGGCTCCGAGACGGTATCGATTCGGATCTCCCAAGGCTCCGCGGAGGGTCTGCCCGCATCTGTGCGCGGCCCGATCGGCCATCGCCCGATTGTCGCGCTTCAGGTTCTCGCGGGCGGCCAAGTTATCGCGTGGCACAACCCGGGCGCCCCGGTGTCGGTCTCGTTGCCTTACGAGCCGACTCCGGAAGAGCTTGGCGCGCCGGACCATCTCGTCGTATGGCGCATGGAAGCCGACGGCAACGCGACGCCCTTGCCGAACAGCCGTTATGATGCCGAAAACGGCAGGGTTCGTTTCCAAACGGCCCGCTCCGGTACGTTTGCAGCCGCCTTCGTACTCAAAACGTTTGACGATCTGGCGCCCGTTCCTTGGGCGAAAGAAGCCGTCGAAGCGATGGCTTCCCGCGGAGTCATTCTCGGAACGGCCGAAACCACCTTTAACCCGACGGTCACCATCCGAAGAGCGGACTTTCTCTCGCTGCTCGTTCGCGCCCTGGAACTTCAGGGTACGGGTGAAGACGAATCCATGTTCAGCGATGTCGATCCGGCCGATAACGCCTACCGAGAGGTGAAGATCGCAAAAGAACTCGGGATCGTTCAGGGTGTGGGCCATAACCTGTTCTTGCCGGACGCCGCGATCACGCGCCAGGACATGATGGCGCTGACGATTCGCGCGCTGAAAGCGGCCGGTAAAAATCTCGAGGCCGAAGGATCGCTGGATTCCTTCTCCGACTCGGCATCGGTTGCCGATTACGCCAAAGCCGGCGCAACCGCGCTCGTCTCTTCCGGAATCGTGCACGGCATCAATGGCAAAATCGCTCCCTATGAGCCGTTGACACGCGCGCAAGCGGCGGTGATTCTTTACCGGATTTGGAAAAACTGAGGTCCCTAAGCCAAGCATCCTTCCCCAGACCCGGAACGGGCGGTCTTACAAGCCTTATCGGCTTGCGAGACCGCTTCGCTTTTTCCCGCGTGTCCGATCAACGTTTTATCAAGGGCTAAAGGTGGCGTACAGCCCCGCTTGCTTGCGTTCACAAAGGAGAATAAAGGGAACTCCTTCCACGAATAATAAGGTGCGAACCATGATGGAAAGGGTGTTGCGATCTTGCTGGATCGGCTGGAAAGCGATTACGACTGCTCCAATGCCGGCGAGGACCTGCAGCGGTTGAAGCAAGAGCTGGCGCAATTCGATGCGGAGAACGGCCGGAATCTTTCGCCGGAAGCGGCGGAAATCCGAAACCGGCTGGAAAATCAAATCCGTTTCATTCAAAACAAATGCGATATTCGTTAAAACGAATGTCCGCACGCAAAGAACCGGCCCAGACAGGCCGGTTCTTTGCGCGAAGAAACGCCTTATGCTTCCTCCCGGTAATCTTCCACGATGACCTCCAGCTTGCCCGTCTCCGGATCCATGACGCATCCGTGAACGGGAACGGCTTGCGGAAACAGCGGATGCCGGCGGATCATCCTGACGCTGTGCATAACGCCTTCCTCCGCCCGGTCGAACCCGCGCAGAAACTTGTCCATGCGGATGCCCGCGTTTTCCAGCGTCTCGATGGCCAGCGGATCGATGCCGTTCTCGATGAATTTGCGCACCATCCGATCCGGATCGATTTCCGTCATGCCGCAGCCGTGATGGCCGATGACGATGACTTCGCGCGCGCCCAGCTCGTAGACCGCGACCAGGATGCTGCGCATGGCGCTTCCGAACGGCTGGGTCAAAATCGCGCCGGCGTTTTTGATGAATTTGGCGTCGCCGTTTTTTAAGCCGAGCGCCTTCGGAAGCAGCTCGATCAACCGCGTATCCATGCAGGTCAGGATGGCGACCTTTTTCTCCGGATATTTGTCGGTCAAATACGCCTCGTACCGTTTCTCCTCGACGAATTTCTGGTTGAATTCCAACAAACTCGGGATGATGGACATGCTAAAGCCCCCTTGCCATATAACGGCGCACGGCTGCCGAAGACAATCCGCGCCGCCGCTTGCCGCCGAAGCGGTCTACGCTTATTTTCGCACTCCCGGCAGTTCGTGTCCACCCCGGTTATCCCGGAACGCTCCATAATGAACTCTTGACCGCCACCGCCCCCGCTGACCCGTCATGTAGTCCGCCTAGTACCCTTCTTTGCTGCCAACCCCATAGTCAGCCCGCCATGTAGTCCGCCTAGTACCCTTCTTTGCTGCCAACCCCATAGTCAGCCCGCCATGTAGTCCGCTCAGTACCCTTGCGGGGGCATTTAACGTTCGTTTGATGCTGCGTTTACGCCCGATTGATCCCGCGCTTACAAATAAAAAGTATGCTTTTAACGATACTAAGAAAAAGATGGGAGAGATCGAACAGCGCATGAGACAGAAACGATTTCGAAAATGGTGCGCCATCGGATTGGTCTGCAGCCTTCTGGCCGGATGGCTTCCCCCCGGGGAAAGAAGCGCGGCCGCAGCATCGGCCCCGGCGCCGGAGCTGCTGATCACGGAGCTTGTGCCGGACACGAAGAACCTGCCGAATCTTTCGGTCGACGGTTACGAATTCATCGAGGTGTATAACAACTCGAGCGAGAAGGTCAATTTTAAGGACTACGGCTTGTTTTACGTGAACAATGGCGCAGGAACGCAGTGGACGCTGACAAGCGGCGGGGATGCGTTCATCGACCCGGGAAAAGCGATCGTGCTGTGGGTCATGAACAACGACAACACAAGCGAGACCGCCGAAGCGTTTAACGGCGTATTCGGCACCGGCCTGATCGAGAACGTCGATCTGTTCCGCGTCAACGGCGGCGGCGGAATGCACAACAGCAGTCCCCGGACGCTTCAGATCCGGGACCGGGACGGAAACGTCATCGTCTCGGCCTCTTACGACAATGACGATCAGACGAAGCCGGACAAGGGGATCTTTTACCAACACCCCGCGCCGGGTTCCACAGCGATGGTCATGATGCCGAACCCCGGCACCGTCCCGGCCAATCCCGGCTCGGTTCAGCCGGAACAGCTCGTCCCTTACGCCGAGGGATCGGCCGTTACGATCGCCCACACGCCGGCCGCCGAAACGACCGACGACGCGGACTATGTCGTCAGCGCGGACATTGCCGGCGCCGAGCAGTCGGTATCGGCCTCCGTTTACTACAAGACGGATACGGCCGGAACCTATTCCGCGATTCCCATGAGCGTGTCGGGAGCCGTCTATCAAGCGGCCGTCCCGAAGGAAGCGCTCGCCGGAAGCAGTCTGCTCAGCTACTACATAGAGGCGCAAGACGGAGACCGCGATCCGGTGCGCACGGCGGAGTATACGGTCCGAATCGTCAAGCGCCCGGAAGCAGCCGGACAGCTTCCTCCTCTTCTCATCACGGAGCTACTGCCGAACAGCAGCAACGTGAATGGAGCGGACGGGTACGAATTTATCGAGGTCTACAATAATACGGACCGGGAATTTCATTTTAAAGATTACAAAATCTATTACCGCTATACGGACTCCGGACCGGAAGCCGACGTCGTCTGGCCGACCGACCGGGAAGACCTCGTCATCGCCCCGATGCATACGATGGTGTTCTGGGTCATCAACAGCGCCAACCGCGATCTGACCGTCGACGACTTTAACCGGGCATTCGGCACGAATCTTGCGGAAGGCACGGACATCGTCAAAGTATACAGCGACGGCATGGCCAACACCTCGCGCAGAGGCATCGTCATCGGCACGAACACGCACAAGGAAGTCGTATCGGCCTATTACGACGGCAGCCTGTCCAACGTGGAAAACAAGGGAACGCACTATATGTACCCCGCCGAGGGGACGACGATGACGCCTTTAAGTACGGGAACGGTGGCCGCTTCGCCGGGAACCGTCACCAGCGCGCAAATTCCCGCCCAGCCGGTGAGCGTCAGGGAAGACACGGAAGCGCCCACGCTGCAGGATAGGACGGGCGTAACGGAGATCGACCAGTCGCAATCGCTGGAAATCGTCGCAGACGCGCAGGACGATCAACAGGTCAAGTCGGTCGCCCTGTATTACAAGACCGACCGGGACAACGAATATACGAAGCGTTACCTTTACGAAGATTACAACGATACGATGTACCATTATACGGTGTCTTCGCCGGAAATGATCGGAAGAGCGTATGTGTCCTACTATTTCGAAGTATCGGATGGCACGCATACGGTCGTCTCCGACGTACGCCAAGTCGCCATCCGCAGCAGCCTCGACAGCTCGCCCGTTCGGCTGAACGTCAAGGACGGCGACGTATTGAGCGGCACAAGCGTCATCAAGGCGGCGGCAAACGGACTGGACGCAGACGACCTGAAGCTGTCCGTCGACGGACATGAAGTTGCGGACACGTACCGTGCCCTCGAGCACGACGCCTTTTTCGCGTTTGAAGCGACGGAAGTGAACTATTATTTCAAAAACGCCGTGACGATGGGCAACGATATTTTGTACACCTTTCTGGACCCGATCAACGCGTATACGACGCTGACGTTCCCGATCGAGGCCGCACGGCTTCATGAAGGCCGCAACGTCATCTCGATCCGGGCCGGCTCGAAATCCGGACCGTTCGACGACCGGCCGGAGGAAAACAAAGACGACTTCAAAATCCGGAATGTACGTCTTGTGCTGGCGGACGGCACCGTGCTGTACGATCCCGCTTACGCCGACCGCAATCAGGAACTGAAAATGGGCGACAGCGCGGGAAGAAACGAAGCGATCGACTTCACCTTCGAGCTGAACGCAAGCCACCTCGGCGCCAAAGCCTACAACTGGGATACGACATCGGCCGCCGACGGCAAGCATCGTCTGGCCGTGACCGCCCCCGGCGGCGCATCCGCGGAAGCGGAGGTCACGATCGACAATACCGCGCCCGCCATCCGGCCGTCCGTCGAGGAGGGCAAAACGTACCGCGGCGCGTTTACGCTGGATGCGGCCGCCACGGATGCCCTCGCGGGCGTCCGGTCGGTCGAAGCCTCGCTGGACGGAGAGGCGATCGCGCTGCCGTATGAAACCTCCTCCGGCAAGCTGGCCGGCGGAACGCATACGCTGTACATCAAAGCGACGGATCATGCAGGCAACGTAAACGAAGTTACCGTCCGATTCGATGTGCCGAACGAGAATCCGGACAAGCCGGCGCTTATCTCGCCGCAAAACGGACAAGAGAACGTATCGCTGCAGCCGGATTTGACGGTCACGGTCAAGGACCCGACAGACGACCCGATGTCCGCGACCTTCTACCGCGGCTTCCGTTACGACAGCAACCGCAAGGACGGCTTCCGGGGCTTTGCGGGCGCATCGGACACCGAGCCGCCGAAGCAACTGCAGCCGGGCGGAGAACAGCCGATGTCCGCCGACGATTACGGCAAGATCGGCGCAGCCGACGGCCAATACCTGGTCTCCGATTCGTCCGATCGGTTCCCTTATCAGCGCTTTGAGCTGACGCTCGATCCTTCGGTCAAGCCGACCGATCGGGTGGATATCGAATGGAAGGGCCATTCGCTCGAAGGACGCAAGGTGAGCCTGTACGCCTGGAGTCCCGCCGCAAGCAAATGGGTTCCGCTGGACAGCGAAATCGCGGGCCGCGAAGATTTCACGTTGTCCGCGACCGTCAAGGCGGGAGATTACAATGCCGATGGCCAAATCCATGTCATGATCCAGGACGAAATGCCGCAGTCGCAGGACCCGTACGACTTCACCTTCGTCTGGATGTCGGATACGCAGTACTATTCGGAAAGCTATCCGGAGATCTACAAGAAAAACGTTCAATGGGTCGTGGATCAGCAGCAAGCGATGAACATCCGGTACGTCATCCACACCGGGGACATCGTCGACGATGCCGATCAGGAATACCAGTGGATCAACGCGAACGAAGCGATGAAGCCTCTGGACGAATCCGGCATCCCTTACGGCGTGCTGGCCGGCAACCACGACGTCTCGCACCAGAGCGGCGATTACAGCCACTTCTGGGCGCATTACGGCGAAGATCGCTTTAAGAACCAGCCCACCTACGGCGGCTCTTACCAGAACAACCGCGGCCATTACGACCTGATTTCCGCCGGAGGCAACGACTTTATCATCGTGTATATGGGCTGGAACATCGGAGACGACGAGATCGATTGGGTCAACGACGTCGTCAAGCAATATCCGGACCGCAAAGCGATTCTGGCGTTTCACGAGTATCTGCTCGTATCGGGCAACCGCGCTCCGATCGCGGATAAGATTTTCGAGCGCGTCGTCGTGCCGAACAAGAATGTCATCGCCACGCTGAGCGGCCACTACCACGACGCGGAAACGCTGGTCGACGAGATCGACGACAACGGCGACGGCATACCCGACCGCAAGGTGTACCAGATTCTCGCCGATTATCAGGGAGCGGAAATGGGCGGTCTCGGCTATATCCGCCTGCTGCAGTTCGATCTGGACCACAACAAAATTCATGTCAAAACGTATTCGCCGTATTTGGACGACTACAACTATTACGATCCGGCCGAATATCCGGGCAAGGACGAATTCGACATGGACGTCGACCTCGGCGCGATGAACAAGCGCGTGGCGACCGATTATTTCGCCGCCAACGTGTATACGGATCAACTGATCGGCAAAGCTGAACACGTTCAAAGCGGCTCCCGGGCGACCGTAAAGTGGACCGGACTCGAGGCGAACCGGCACTACGAATGGTACGTGCTGGCGCAGGATGACCACAGCGGCAGCACGCTGTCCGACATCTGGGGATTCTATACCGGCCAAAACGGCGGCGGTCCCGTCAACCCCGGTCCTGTCGCGCCGTCCCCCGGCGGAAACGGGCGTCCCGAAACGCCGGACGACGCGATCAGCGTCCGTCCGAACGGCGAAGGCGACTACGCCGTGGACGCGAAAGCGCTGGAAGCGGCCGCGGCGAACGCCGGTTCCGGTCCGGTCGAGATTCGCATCGCGCCGGAAAACGGCCGCGATACGTTCCGGCTTCTCTTGCCGGCGAGCGGCGTACAAGCGCTGAAAGCGGGCGCGCGGACGACGGTGGTCGCCTTCCCGCAGGGAGAGCTGGAAATTCCGGCCGCCGCATGGCCCGGACAAACCGCAGACAGCGGCAAGCTGGTGCTGACGCTTAGCGGCTCGTTGGATACCGCCGGCCAGGAGGCATGGGCGAAGGCATTGAACGCCGATTCCACTTACAGGCAAACGGGCGTCTTCTTCACGGCGTCCCTGGCGGGCGCAGCCGATGAGGCGGACGCGGCAGGCGGCGCAGGCTTCGCGGCGCCCGTCACCGTTCGGCTGTCGCTCAAGGAAGCCGAGCTCGATCCGGAATATGCGGGCGTATATGCGTTGAAGGACGGGAAACCGGTCTATATTGGAGGCGCATTTGACGGCGACGAGGTTGCGTTCGAAACGACCGGCGCTTCCGGCTACACGGTGCTGGAGTACCGCAAAGCATTCGCGGACATGAACGGAAGCTGGGCGCAGGACTATGCGCAGAAGCTTGCCGCCAAGCACATCGTAAAGGGCATCGACGACAGCCGCTACGGTCCTTCCCTCGCCGTAACCCGGGCCGAATTCGCCACGATGCTCGTCCGGGCGCTCGGCTATCTCGAACCGGACGCCGCATCGGCGTTCGCCGATGTGAAGCCGGACGCTTACTATGCCGGGTTTGTCGCGAAGGCTTCCGAGCTCGGCATCGTCAAAGGAAGCGGCGGCCGGTTCCGTCCGACCGAGACGATCACGCGCGAGGAAGCGGTCGTCATGCTGATGCGGGCATACGAACGCATGTCGTCGGACGTATCCGTGCCGGCAGCAGCCGCAGGCTTCGCCGACCTGTCCGACGCCTCCTCTTGGGCTGCGGACGCGATCCGTTCGGCCCAGGCGATCGGTCTAGTTGATGGAAAAGCCGGCAACCGGTTCGATCCGCAGGGCGGCTTGAGCCGCGCGGAGCTCGCCAAGCTGGTCTACACGCTTTTGCAAAAGTAAAGCTTTCCGACTCGGCTTCTCGGCCGAACCAAAGGCTACGCGAGGGGACTCCCCCTGCCCTTCCCGAAACGGCAAAGCCCCCGGCACTCTTGCAGTGCCGGGGGCTTTACCTTCACCCCGCCGCTTCCTGACGGTTCAACTATGCCATCTGGAAGCGCCCGGATACGGGCAGCGCGAATCCCGGAGCCGGGCCCGGACGTCGACCAGGCAGCCGCAGTACCGGCACGTCGTGCCGTACTGCAGGCCGGGGCACGCCCGGCAAAGCGCCAGACGCCGGGCAGCCTCCGCCTCCGGCGCGGCATCACGGCCCCGAACGGCGATTTCGACCAGCCGCTCGAGCTTCTCCGGCGATACGCGGACGCTTTCCGCGCAGCCTTTGCATCCTTCCGTGCGCGGCATCTCCGCCCTCTCCCCGAAGACCGCCGTCATGCCAGCGCCAGCACGACAACGGAAGCCGGCGGCAATTCGATCCGGAGCTTCCCGTCCGCGAAGGCCGCGCCCTTGAAGTCCGCCGGCGCAACCTCGTCCGGCTTCTCGAACGTGTTGTGCGCGTTCAGCGCCGCATGCGTCAGCACTTTGCCGGACACGCTGCGCGCGCCGCTTCCGTCCAGCTCGCAACTTAACGCCGCGCCCTCCGCATGGTGGAGATTGCAGAGCGAAAGATGAATGACGCCTTGCGCATCGACCGAAGCCGACACGCTAAGCTGCGGAATCGAAACGCCGTCCATCGTATACGCCGGGCTTTCGAACGCCACCTCCAGCAGCTCGGCATCCTGATGCACCTTGTACATGTCGAAGACGTGGTACGTCGGCGTCAGCAGCATTTTCTCGCCTTCCGTCAGCACCATCGCCTGCAGCACGTTGACCATTTGGGCGATATTGGCCATCTTCACACGCCGCGAATAGTTGTGGAAAAGGTTAAGGTTAATCCCGGCGATCAACGCGTCGCGCAGCGTGTTTTGCTGGTACAGAAATCCCGGGTTCGTGCCCGGCTCGACATCGTACCATGCGCCCCATTCGTCAATGATAAGGCCGACGCGGCCTTCGGGATCGTAGCGGTCCATGATTTCGGAATGCCTCACGATCAGCTCTTCCATGCGGAGCGTATGTTTGAGTGTTTGGAACCACTCCTTGGCTCCAAACGCGGTGGCGGAACCTTTGACGCCGTGCCAGTTGCCCGTCGGCAGCGTGTAATAATGCAGGCTGAGCCCGTCCATGAAGCGGCCGGCTTCCCGCATCAGCACCTCTGTCCAGCGGTAATCGTCGGAGTTGGCGCCGCACGCGATCTTGTACACCTTGTTGCCGCCGTAATGGCGGACGTAGGTTTGGTAATGCCGGTACAAATCCGCGTAATACTCGGGCCGCATATGGCCGCCGCAGCCCCAGTTCTCGTTGCCGACCCCGAAGAACGGCAGCCGCCACGGCTCTTGCCGGCCGTTCCTGCGTCTGAGATTCGCCATCGGCGATTCCCCGTCGAATGTGATGTATTCGACCCACATCTGCATTTCCCGGACCGTTCCGCTGCCGACGTTGCCGCTGATATAGGGCTCCGCGCCGAGCAGCTCGCACAGCCGCAGAAATTCGTGCGTGCCGAAATGATTGTTTTCCTCGACGCCGCCCCAATGGTTGTTGATCATCCGCGGCCGCTCGGAGGCGGGGCCGATTCCGTCCATCCAATGGTACTCGTCGGCGAAGCATCCGCCGGGCCAGCGCAGCACCGGGATGCGCAGCTTTCGAAGGGCCTCCAGCACGTCGTCTCGAATCCCTTCCGTATTCGGAATCGGCGAATCCTCGCCTACCCACAGGCCTTCGTACACGCACCGGCCCAGGTGCTCGGCAAATTGCCCGTACAAATACCGGCTGATCGTTCCTTTTTTCCCGTTAGCATTGATTCGCATGGAAATCATCGTTATCGCCCCCGCTCTGAATGATTGGATGTCGGAAGAGACGCAACCGTCCCGGTTCCGCTAACCTTTTACGGCTCCTGCCGTCATGCCGTCGATAAAGTATTTCTGGAACCCCACGAACAAAAGGAAGATCGGCAAAATCGAGAAAAACGAGCCGACGATCAGCAAATCGTAATTGTTCCCGTATGGCGTCAGCAGCGTTTTCAGCCCGATCGGCAGCGTGTACTTGTTCGAATCGCTGAGCACCATAAACGGCCAAAGAAGGTTGTTCCAACTGTGCATGCCGTTCAGGATCGCCATCGCCGCGAAGGCCGGCTTCATGACCGGCATGACGAGACGAAAATAAATGCCGTATTCGCTGGCTCCGTCGACCCGCCCGGCCGTGATGATTTCGTTCGGAATGCCTCTTAAATATTGCCGGAAAAAGAAGATCGTCGAGGCATTCGCGACGCCCGGCAGCACGATGGCCGAGAACGTGTTCATCAGGCCGAGGTCAAACGTCAATTTATAAAGGGGCAGCAGCAAAATTTCAAACGGCACCATCATGATCAGCAATACGCAAATAAACAGAACGTTTTTCCCCTTAAATTCGTAAGCGGCAAACCCGTATGCCACGAAGGCGCTGACCAACAGGGTCAGGGCGACCTGCACAATCGTCAGCAAAAAGGAATTGAAGAACCAAAGAAAATAAGCGTGGTTTCCCGTAAACAGAAAAACAAAGTTGTCGAAGCTCATGACCGACAGATCGAAGCTCAAATTCAGCCCGTTGCGGACCAGCTCCTTGCCGGGTTTGAAGGAGCCCAAGGCAATCGCGTAGAACGGGACCAGCACAAGCGCGCATAGAACGGCAAAAAAAGCAAAGAGGACGATGCGGATCGAGATTTCTTTTCTCATCTTAATCCTCCTTTTTGAACATGCCCGTAAACGCCAATTGCGTCAGATTGATCGCCAAGGCCACAACGAGCAGCACAATGCCGACCGCCGCGGCATATCCCATTTCGTTCTTTTCGATCCCTTGGCGATACAAGTACCCGACGATCGTCAGGCCGATATTTTTGGGCGAGTTGTTTCCGTTCCACAGCATCAAGCTTTCGATGAACATGGCCAGGCCCGCATAAATGCTGATCGTGACGACATAAAGGGTCGTAGGCTTCAGCAGCGGAACGGTAATGCGGGTAAACTTCTGAAACGCCGAAGCGCCGTCCATCGAAGCGGCCTCGTAGTATTCTTCCGGGATGTTCTTCAGTCCGGACAAAAAATAGAGCATATTGACGCCCGTCCATCTCCACGTTGCGAGCGCAAGCAGCGCGATAAATCCGGTAACCTGTCCCTTCAAAAATTTGATCGGCTCGATCCCGAAAAGGCTCAAAAAGCTGTTGATCAACGACCCTTCCATTTCTCCGAACATCAATCGGAAGATCGTGCCCGCGACGACGACGGACGTAAGCGCAGGCAGGAAGAAGGCGGATTTGAAAAACTCTCTTCCCCACATCAGCTTGTTGTTGATGAGCACGGCAAAGAGCATGGGGAACGGGATCAAAATGACGAGCGTCAGCACCATATAAACGAAGCTGTTCGTTACCGCCTTCAGAAAGACGCCGTCGCCCATCAATTTGACGTAGTTGTCGAAGCCGATCCATTGCGCCCCCTGGCCGAGCGTCATCTTTTGGAAGCTCATGCCGACCGAATTGCCCAGCGGGTAAATCCAAAACACGAGGAATACCAGAACGAACGGCAGCACGAACACGTAAGGAGCGGTTTTTTGGGAGTAGATGAATTTGCGGATCACATACTCTCCTCCTTTGGTTCCCAAATAAGAGCTACCCTTGTCAGGGTAGCTCGCGGCTTGGGCGACAGCCCCGCTTATTTCAGTTGTTGTTCGATTTGCTTCTGCGCCTCGTTGAGCGCCTCCGTGATGTCTTTGCCATCCTCGAAGATTTCGTTCAAGGTGGTGGTGCACAGAACGTTGTTAATGGTCGGAGAAGCCGGGGTCGACTTGATCAGCTGGATTTCGTCCTTGATTTCATTCAGGACGTCAAACGGGTTGTTTTTGAAGTATTTGACGAATTGGTTTTCCGGGTTGTGCGTCACGTCCTTCATTTCCCATACGTCCATGTTGACCGGGTCGAAGCCGAGCGTGTTCCAGATTTGGATGTTGGCGTCGAGCGACAGCTTCGCAAACGCGAGGAAGTCCTTGGCGAGCTTGATATCCTTCGCCGTCTTGGTGACCACGGTGCCGGTGCCGCCGCCGCCGTACGATCTCGGCATGCCTTCCTCGATGACCGGCGTCGGCGCAATCGCGATCTTGCCCGCCAGATCCGGCATGTAGTTCGTGAACCTCGACATCATCCACAGCGGCATCATCGCGCTCGCATAATTGCCGTTGTTGAATTCGCCGTAAGCCTCTTCCGTATCCGGCTGTCCTCCGGCGATGGTGGAGACGACGTTGCTTTCCTGCAGGTCTTTCAAAATGCCGAGGCCCTTGATCAGCTCCGGAGAATTGACGACCGGGTTGCCGGCGTCGTCCGTGAAGTCTTTGCGCTGCTGCGACAGCATCATGGCCGATTGCCAAACCGCGCTCGTATCGGCCGTCCCCAAGTATTTTCCGGTTTTCTCGTAAACCTGGATGCCGGCTTTCTTGTAATCTTCCCACGTCTTGATCTTCGTGTAATCGACGCCCGCCTGGTCCAGTATTTCCGTATTGTAGAACGCGACCGTCGCGCCGACGTGCGTCGGCAGGCCGTAAATTTGCCCATCCTTGCTATACAAATCCAACCGGGATTTCACGATGGTATCCTTGTACGGTTCCACCACGTCGTTAAGCGTTTCCAATTGCGGCGTGCCCTTCAGGAAATCCGGGAATTTCCCCACCTCGATGTCCGCGATGTCGGGAGCCCCCTGGCCGGTTTGCACGGCGATGGACAGCTTGTTGTGCATGTCGTCGTAAGGCATCACCGTGACGTTCAGCTTGATTTGCCGGTCGGGATTGGCCTCGTTCCACTTTTGGAGCATCGTCTCAAAATGCTTGCCGTGCAGCTCGACGAACGTCCAGTACGAAAGCTCCGTCGCGTTTTCCCCGGCGCCGCCGTCAAGGACCGACGTTTCCCCGCCGGATGGCGAAGAAGATTTGCCGCAGCCCCACAGCATCAAAGTCATCGACAAAACCGCCAACACCATGAACCGCTTTGACTTCATTCTCGACCCTCCCTCGAGTTTTCATTGCTAAGGCCGACTTTTCGGCTTGTATGTAGCCTGAATCCCGATTTCCCCGTTTCCCCGAAGGCGGCACCTCCCTTGTTTTAAAAAAATATAAAACAATTCCGAACATTCTGAATGAATCCGTTTGCAAACTTAAAATAACATACGGACAACCTCGCTGTAAATATAAAAACCTAAATCTTTTTACATGTGCTTAAAGCTATCTCGCAAAACAGGCCATAAAACGCATTTATCCCTTTTGTCCAGACGGATATATTGATTTTATTTTAAATAAAGGTATAGTAAAAGTCAGAGCAAACGACCGTTTTTGCCATCTCACCGGAGGAAGGTACTGTCGCATGATTTATATCAAAGATTTGATGAGCGGGATCGATATTTTCAAGGCCCTTAGTTCGGAAATCAGGATTCAAATCCTCGAACTGCTCGCCAAACACCAGGCCCTGAACTTGAACGATCTCGCCACCAGGCTGAATTTGAGCAACGGCGCCATTACGATGCACATCAAGAAGCTGGAGGAAAGCGGCCTGATTGAGATCAATACGTCGGTCGGCAAGCACGGCATCCAGAAGCTCTGCTATTTGAACAAAGACAAACTGATGATCGATTTGCGCAAAAAGGACGTCAGCAACCTGTACGAAGTGGAGCTTCAAGTCGGGCACTACAGCAATTACCAGGTTTCCCCCACCTGCGGCCTGGCTACCAAGGACAGCATTATCGGCGAATTCGACGATCCCCGGTATTTTGCCGATCCGCGGCGGATCGATTCGGAAATCCTTTGGCTTGCCGAAGGTTTTCTGGAATACCGGATTCCGAACTACTTGAAGCCGAACCAGTCGTTCCGGGAAATCCAGCTCTCGATGGAGCTCGGATCGGAAGCGCCCGGCTACTGCGACAACTATCCTTCGGATATTTACTTCTATCTCAACGGAATTGAAATCGGTTATTGGACAAGTCCTGGGGATTTCGGGGACGCCAAAGGCGCTTTCAATCCGGACTGGTGGCCCCCCCATTTGAACCAGTACGGCATGCTGAAGCTGATCCGCATCAACAAAGAAGGCAGCTTTATCGACGGGTGCCGGATTTCCGACGTGACGATCGACCAGATCAACCTGGACTACAAGAGCGAGCTGACCTTCCGGATCGCGGTAACGGACAAATCCGTCAACAAGCGGGGACTGACCATCTACGGCAAACATTTCGGCAACTACAGCCAGGACCTGCTGGTGCGCGTGCTTTACGACGTGCACGAGGAATAGAAGGCGCGGTTTCGCAACAAAAAAAAAGGAAGAGCCGGCGCGCTTGGCGCGGTTCTTCCTTGCGTTTAGGATAACATGCGGACGTGCGATTCCTTGCCTGAGCTTCCGCCGCGAAGAAACGAGATCATCAACCGGTTTACGGTCTGAGGCTTTTCAAGCGGCAGCCCGTGCCCCGCTTGGGGAATAATATGCGCTTCCACTCTGGGGAACACTTTTTCCGCCCGTCTTACCGCTTTCTTTGCGTCATTACTGAATCTCTTGATCTCCAATGAGCAGCAGAACAGGCGAGGTTATCCGTCGGAGTTCGTCATCCTTCAAGTATGAGGCCAAAAGCTTTACCCTCGGAAGCGCATTTTGCATGGCGGCGATAAATTGATCCTTAACGATCCGATTGACCGTATTTCCCTTGCCGGTCATATCGTCCATAAATTTCTCAAGCCGCTTCGTTGACGGCATCAGACCCGCCAGCAGACACTTCAGAAAGAATCTCTTGCTCTGCCTTTGCAATGACGCCCCAGGGCTCAACACAAGCAGCTTGCCGACCCGGTCGGGCAGAAGGCTCGCGATCACCAAGGCCACGAATCCGCCGTACGAATGCCCTCCAACATGAGCGCGCTGCAATCCCAACCCGTTAAGAAGCTCCGAAAACCAAGCCGCGCAGTCCTGCTTGTTTCGAATCGGAGCGCCCATTTCGCTTTTATTGATATCCCCGACAAAATCGACAGCGTACACCCGAAACGTATCGCTTAATGCCTTCATATTTTCGATCCACATCGTGGAGCTGAACCCGAAGCCGTGAAACAGAACGAGCGGTTCGCCGTGCGCCGGCCCCGCCGCCAGCACGTGCGTCTTCCCGAATTGTGTTGGAACGTACAAGGATTCGGCTGCTACCCCCCACTGCAGCAAGGTTCGATCGTAAGCGGCCAAAAAGGTCTTAGGGTTGGCGCCTTTCCGATAAACGGTATTCAACGTTATTCCTCCGATCTGCAGATGAGATGCGAAAAAAAGACGGCATGGTCGGTCATTCTGCGTTCAATTTCCTCCGTACTCCGGCGGTCCAACCGCAACAGGATAAACTCGGAAATCATCGCAAAAAGCGGATACTGATACTCGACCGCGAGCGTTTTGGGATCGTAGGGACGGATTTGATTCCGCTCGATGTATTTTCGGAACACGACCTCCAGGAAGGCGGTCACGCCTTGAACGATCTCCGTTACATACATCTCGCGGGCCATCGGATTTCTGCACTGCTCAAGATAGATGATCCTCCATATTTGTTCCATCTTCGGACTTTGCACATGATCCCTAAAATTGCGAAGACCCGTTAAAAGGAAAGACTTCGGATCCATTGCCGCAACAATGTCATCGACCCGCTCAAGCGGCGGCATGATCTTTTGGACGCTTTTTCGAAAATTGACAAAAATGGTCGTTAGTTTGTCAACCGGAACGTTTTCAAGTAAAAAAAAACACCCTGCCCTAAATCATGAAATCTGCGGCAGCGTGTTGTTGGCGATTTTCAAAGCGACTCCATAAGGCTTTCGCACCACTCGATATACAGGCGTTCGTAACGGATGCCGAATTCGACGATGGAAATGCTGGAGGCAATGGGATCGTCGGATTTGGCCGGATCAAGCATTCGGGTAAGCTCCGCCGCTTTTTCCAAATAAGCGTTCAGACGTTCTTCACGCTGCCTTTTCATTTCCGCAAGCTGCTCCTTCATCTTCTCCGGCTCCACAAGCCAGGAATTGTACACTTTCAGAAGGAAATCGTCGCGGACCGTTTCAACGCCCCCAGGCTCAACCGCCCAACGGATCAAGGCCTCTCTCCCGGCTTCCGTGATTTCGTACAATTTCCGGGCCGGACGATAGGCGTGATGCTCCACCCCCTGAAGCTTGACCAGTCCTTCCGCTTCCATCTTGGACAGCTCCGGATAGACCTGATTGCTGCCCACCTTCCAGAAGGGACTGAAGCGACCGTTCATTTGCTGCTTGATATCGTAGCCGCTTAGGGGGTTACGGGCCAATAAGGAAAGCAAGGCATACCGGATCGAACTCAAAGGATAGCACCCCTTTTTCCGCGAGAATGAGACAAGCGGTGGAATAGATTCATTTTAATCGATCAGAAGCAGGCCCACAATCTTTTATAGGTTAATTTTAACTTATATTTTTATTGACACAATCCAATTCACAGGATATATTTAACCTATGTTCATTTTAACCTATAGAAGCGAGGAGACCAAATGAAAAAAGCAGTCCTGACGTACTTGAAAAAACCGCAAACCATGATCGCAGTCGTCGTAGCCTTAATGGCTCAGCTTATCTTTTGCGCGGTTTGGATGACGGCCTACGACGGCGTATTGGACCGGGTCGACCGTCTGAAAATCGCCATCGTGAATGAAGACGGAGCGTTTGGAAGCAAAATCGAACAGCAGATCAAAAGCAAGCTTCCGTTCAAGGTTGCCGTACTCTCGAAGGAACAAGCGCTCGACGCCCTGCTGCAAAGAGACGTCCATATGGTCTTGACCATCCCGGAATCGTTCGGCAAGTCGCTGACCACCCCCGGAACACGGGCCAAGCTGACCTTCACCGTGAACGAATCCAATCCGCAGTTGTCGAAGAACGTCATGCAGTCCGTGGCAACCCAAGTAACGGATGAACTAAACCGGAGCGCAGCCCTTCAAGGAGCGGAGATTGTACTGCAGCAATTGAAGCTTCCTTCGGATCAGGCATCGGAGATCGCCCAAGGCCTTGTGAACAAAGTGGACGCCCAAGTGGAATCGCTGAATCCCGTCGTCGGCATGCACAATCAAATGGTGCCCATGATGCTTGTGCTGGCCTCCTATGTAGGCGCCATGATGATGGCCATGAACATCCATCAAGTGTCCGAAACGATCGGCTCCGCCCTTTCCAAAAGACAGCATTTGGCGTTCCGTTCGCTGATCATCGTCGTTGCTGCCGCCGTCATCTCGATGGTCGGCTCTTCTCTGATCGCAGCGCTCGGCGGACAAATGAAAAGCGGATTCGGTTTGTTCTGGCTGTTCCACTTTTTGACTCTCGCGACCTTCATGTTCTTTGCCCAAATGTTCCTGGCCGTGTTCGGAATGGCGGGAATGTTCCTGAATATGGCGGTTCTTTCGCTGCAGCTTGTGACTTCGGGGACCATCGTGCCCAGGGAAATGTTAAGCGGCGTCTATCAGTGGATAGGCCGTTTTCTTCCTGCGACCTACTCCGTGGAAGGCATCATGAACCTGCAATTCGGCGGTGTGCACACGGGCAAGGACGCAGAGCTGCTGCTCGCGACGATCCTGGTCAGCGTAGCCGTAACCGTTGGGGCAATCCTCATCAAAAAACAAGGAACTCCGCTACCGGAAAAAACGGCTTCGCCAAAAGCCGAGCTTTCCGTAAACTGACGTCACGCCGGAATGGGCGACGCTCGTCCGTAAATAAGAAAAGCCCAATCCCGATCAGGATTGGGCTTTCACGGCGGTTGGTTGCAATCAACTTACGGCTTTGCGGATACGGCTTCCTTCCCTTCCAGCAGCTCCTGAATAAAAACGGGCAGCGAGAAGCATTGCCGCAGAACTTCCTCGTTCGCATAACGCGTATTTTTATGGAACCGGATGCGTTCCGGGGCGGGAAGCGGCCGCTTGGAGCCGAGCGTAAAGCTCCACAGCCCTCCCGGGTAGGTCGGAACGACAGCCGTGTATAATTTTCGATGGGGAAAAAAGGTGCCGACCCGTTCATACGTCTGCCGCATGATTTCGGCGTGAAAAATCGGCGATTGGCTTTGGCATGCCATCAGGCCGCCCTCGTTCAAGGCGTTGTACAAGCTTTGATAAAAGCCCGTTTCGAACAACTGCTGCGCAGGCCCGACGGGATCGGACGAATCGACGATGATGACATCGTACTTGCTTTGGACTTGCTTCACGAATTGAACGCCGTCGACAAAATGGTAATGCACTCTCGGATCGGACAGATTGCCCGATACTTCCGGCATGTAGCGCTTGCTGGCCCGAACGACGGCTTCGTCGATCTCGACCAGATCGATCCGTTCGACCTCTTCGTATTTGGCCGCCTCTTTCGCAGCTCCGCAATCGCCGCCCCCGATGATGAGCACGTTGCGGGGATTCGGATGAAAGGACAGCGGAACGTGGGAAATCATCTCGTTGTAAATGTAGCCGTCCATCGACGTCGTCTGCACGACCCCGTCCAGCACAAGCATGGGACCGAAATCGTACGAATCCAAAACCATGACGTGCTGATAGGGGCTCGTTTCCTCAAACAGCACGTTTTTGATGCGGTAACTGATTTTCAAATTATCCCTCTCGTCTTCGGTCAACCACAGTTTACCCTGTGAACTGCGAATATACTTTGGCAACCGTTCCATTTTCGACCTCCCAAGTGTATAGTATAAACCCGCCTCTATTGTACCAAAGGCGGCGGAAAGATATAGCCCGTCGCCCGAACGGGTCGCTTTTATCCATGCGCGCCGCCCTTCAGGTTCAGGACGATCACCCCGGCGACAATAAGCAAAATCCCGGCGACCGTCGCAAGACTCGCGGTCTCCTTCCAAACGACGATTCCGACGATGGCCGTAACCGCCGTCCCCACCCCCGACCAGATCGCATACGCCACCCCGAGCGGGATGTGCTGCAACGACAGCGACAGCGAATAGAACGCGACGCCGAAACCGAGGAGCGTTCCCAGGCTCGGGTACAATTTCGTAAATCCGCCGGACGCTTTGAGCATCGAGGTGCCGAACAGCTCGGCCGCGATCGCAAGGGCCAGAAACAGATAAGCCTTCATCTCATTTTTCTCCTTTTTCGCCGGACGGCTGATGATGATTCCAAATGCCTGCGAGCAAAAGCTCGACCATTCGCGCCAGCGCGGTCTCAAGCGAAAGATCCCGGCCTTCCCTCGCCCGCCGGTCCATCAGGCGGTACAGCCCTCCGACGTAGACATCGATGAACAATTCGATATCGAACGGGCGAATGTCCCCGGTTTCGATTCCCTCCCGAACCAGCACCCGAAAATTGTCCCATCCGTTCTGCAGATAATCGTCGATCGCGGCCCATTGCTTAGGGTAGCGCTGCTCCAGTTCCTTGAGGATGCCGATATCGCGGAAGGCAAATCCGCGCGGCAAATTCGTGAGCACTTGGCGCAGCTTGGCCGGTATCCGCAAGGAAGGGTCGCCGAGCACCCTTCGCTCTTCTTCCTTCATCTCCTCTATCGACTGCAACACGATATGTTCGACGATTTGTTCCTTGGAAGCGAAGTATTGGTACAGGGTCTTGGTGCTGATGCCAAGCCGGCCCGCCACCTCCCGAATCGAAAATTTCAACCCCCGCTGCCGGATTTCCTGAATGGCCACCTGCGCGATCCGCTCCTTCACGCTCCTTATTCGCCTCCTTTTTTCCGTTCATCCGTCTTCTTCGCTGCAATCGTCATCCATTCGCGCGAAAAACACGTAAAACATTTTGTGTTATTCGTTTTCCATGATACTTCGAATCTTTCCATCCCGCAATATGCGGGGGCGGTAGCTGCGGTTTCAATGCACGAACTTTCTTACAAGCGATATGATGCATAGAAAAATAGCAGCCGGACGGCAAAATATCGGTCCTTGTCGACCGCATCTTTCACCGTCCGGCGCTCTTGTGCTTCTTTTCCCCGCTATACCCGCAAAAACGATTCGTCGTCCCGCAAGCTTGTGGCCGCAGGCGCCGTCTCCGCGACAAGGCGTCCGCGGCGGAAGACGTACCGGGGGGACGGCCGTTTGCGAATGAGGTCGGCGGCGTCTTCGGCGTCGAACAACAGAAACGAAGCCGGCGCCCCTTCGGGGAAATCGCCGCTTCGGCAGCCGTACGCCGTTCCCAAATTCATCGCCGCCGCCCCGCCCTCCGTAATCATCCCGATCAGCTCCGCAAGTTCTGCGCGCCCGCACATATGGGCCAGATGGGCGGCCATGTGGGCCGCGTCCAGCGGGTTGCCCGTGCCCAGCGGGTAAAACGGCGTGCGGATATCGTCGTGGGCAAGCGCGACGTTGATGCCCGCGCGCTTAAACTCCTTGATGCGCGTTAGTCCCCTCCCTTTGGGATAAGCGTCGCACCGGCCCTGCATGACGCTGTTGATGAGCGGGCAAGCGACAATCGAGAGGCCGGATTGCTTGACCAGCCCGAGAAGCTTCTGAAAGTAAGGCTCGTTGTAATAGGCCGCCGCGTTCGCATGCGCCGCCGCCACCCGCGACGACAGCCCGGTGGCGATGGCGAGCGAAGCGCACACCTCGAGAAACCGGGAAGCGGCGTCGTCCGTCTCGTCGCAAAACACGTGGACGTAAGCCCCTTTCCGCTCGGCAAGGCCGAACGCTTTGCGCAAGGACAGCACGCCTTCCTCGCGGGTCGCTTCCAGATGCGGAACCGCGGACACGCCGTCGGCGCCCATGCGGAGCGCTTCCTCCATGCGCGCTTCGTTATCCGGGCACGACACGATTCCGTCCTGGGGAAATGCGGTGACCTGAAGATCGATCCGCTCACGGTAGCGCTCCCTAAGCTCCAGCACCGCCTGCAAGGCGGTAAGCTTCGGATCGCCGATGTCGACCATCGCGCGCATATGCAGGACGCCGTAACCGAGATAGAACCGGATCGTCCGCTCCGCCCTGGCGATCACATCCTCTCGCGTCAGTCGGGCTTTGCGGGCGGTCCAGATCGCGATCCCCTCCGCCAGCGTTCCGCTCTCGTTCCAGGCGGGATCGCCGGCGGTCAGCGCCGTGTCCAGATGGACGTGCGGCTCCACGAACGGCGGCAGCAGCAGCAGGCCTTTCGCATCGAACGTCTCCGCGGCGCCGGCTGCCGCCAGTTTCCCTTTTCCGGCAATCGCCCCGTCCCGGATTCCGATATCCGTCGGCGCGCCGCTTCCGGCCAAACGCGCATTCAACACAACCAGATCGTAACGTCCTGCCATCGTCATCCCCGCCATTCATCGAATGCCCTTGACCGCTTCGGCGAACCGGGCGACCCGCGCGCCCAGCCTGCCGGCCATGATCAGCTCGCGCTCGTCGGGAGACCTCGAGCTGTCGGGGCCCGCCAAGGTCGAAGGCCCGTAGGGGGAGCCCCCGACGGCGTCGGCCGTCAAATATTCCGGGTTCTGCGAATAGGGCAGCCCGACGTAGATCATGCCGAAATGCAGCAGCGGCACGATCGAAGTCAGAATCGCCGCTTCGTGCCCGGTATGAATCGAACCTGCGCTCGTCATGATCCCCGTGGGCTTGCCTTCCAGCTCTCCGCTTGCGCACAGGCTTCCGGACAGGTCGAGAAACGATTTGACCTGCGCCGGCATCGTTCCGAAATAGGTCGGAAACCCCCATACGATCCCGTCCGCCCACCGGAGATCGTCGGCCGCAGCTTCCGGTACGCCCTCCTGCTCCTTCCGGGCCGCCTCGTATTTCTCCCATCTCGCGCCCACGCGAAATGTGCCGGACAGCCCGTCTTCCCCGCTTCCCCGCCTGCGGCTCGGGTGATCGAGCAGCGCCGTCACGTTTTCCGGCGACCTGAATTCCGGAATGCGCGCCATCCTCGCTTCATGCCCCGCATCGCTTACCCCCTTGGCCGCCGCTTCCGCCATGCGGTGCATATGCCCGTATGCGCTGAAATAGACGATCAGCACGTTGGCCATTCCCATCCCTCCGTTCGGCCCAAACGGCAAAGGCCGCGGCGCGAGCGCTCACGGCCCCTCCTACGATACGTTCATAACGCATTCATATCCTAGCCTTCGGCTACGGCGTTCTCACTTGCCCGGCAGGAACTCGTTGGTGAACACGTTCCCGATCGGCTCGGCTTCCTTCAGAATGCCGATCTCGACAAGCTGCTTCTGCAGCCCTTCCCAAATCTCCTTGCTCATGTAGCCGACCCCGTTCGTCTCCGCGTCTCCGCCGTAGATGAGCGGCTCCTGCGCCTTCGCTCCGAAGGCCATCGCTTCCAGCTTCAGGTCGGGGTTTTTCTCCTGCATGATCTTGTTGATCTCTTCGGCGTTGTCCTTGTAGTAGTACCAGCCCTTGACGGAGGCCTCGACATAGGCTTTGACGATGTCCGGGTGCTGCTTGATGAAGTCTTCCGTCGTGTACAGCACGTTGCCGTACTGCTTGTAGCCGAGATCGTAGTTGAGGAAATACTCGACTTCCACGCCCTCCTGCTGCATCGTGAACGGCTCGGAGGTGACGTAGATCTGCGTTGCGGAGTCCGGATCGGCGACGAAGTTGGCCAGCGAACCCGTGTACTTCAGTTCCTCCACCTTGTCGAGCTTGTAGGCTTTCTTCAGGTATTCCCAATACGTCGAGCCGCTTGCGACGTAGACTTTGTGTCCGTTCAGTTCGGAAAGATTCTTGTACTTGCCTTTATGGAACATAAGGCCTTGGGGATTCTTCTGAAACGTCGCCGCGACGGCCACGAGCGGAATGCCGTTCTGCCTCGCCAGCAAAATTTCGTCCGCCTGCCCCATGCCGAACTCGGCTTTGCCCGAGGCGACGATCTGCGTCGAGGAAACCCCCGGCCCGCCGGACTGGATGGTCATGTCGAGGCCCGCCTCCTCGTAAAATCCTTTGGCGAGCGCCGCGTATTGTCCGCCGTGCTCCGGCTCCGCGAACCAGTTCGTGACCTGGGTCACCTTGGCGAGCTTAACCTCCGCCGACGGCGAGGACGAAGAAGAGGACGGAGAGGCGGACGGCCCCGAAGCGCCGCCGGACGGCGCCGTCTCATTCTGTCCCGATCCGCAGGCGGTCAGGCTCAATACGGCCGCCACCGCAGCAGCCAATGCGGCCGCCTTCATTCCCAATCGCGCTCTTTTGCCAGCCAAGCTTTTGTTTGCCATGGTTCCCTTCCTCCCTTTGTCTATAAAAAACGTCTGTCCTGCCCCTCTTCATCCAAACATCCAAACGCCGTCAAACGCCAGCCAACCGCCGTCTCCGCACGTCTGTCCGCAAAGCAGGCACCGGCGGTTCAGGATAAGGCGGCCAAACGGGCGGTTGCCGGGTCCGTACAGCGCATCGACAATTCGGATGCGAACGTCCACCGCGACTTGTTGTACACCCAGCGCGTGGCCGGCAGCTCCTGGAACAACTCCTCCGCGGACAAGGCGTCCAGCACGACGAACCGCGCCGGGTTGCCCGGGGAGATCCCGTAATCCGCAAGACCGGCGATTTCGGCGGGAATATGCGTCAGCATGCGCAGCACCGCGGCGATGTCCTCTTCCCTTGCCAAATGCGCCGCGTAAGCGGTCATCAGGCCGATCTGCACCATGTCTCCTCGCCCGAACGGATGGAACGGGTCCTGAATGTTGTCCGAAGCGGCGGCCACAGGCACCCCGGCCGCCGCCAGCTCCCGCACCCGGGTGACGCCGCGCCTGACGTTGCCGCGGTCTCCCCGCCCCTGCAGGTACAGATTGACCGCAGGAAGCGTAACCGCCGCGACGCCGGCCGCCGCCATCTTCGCCATCAGCCGCTCGGCCTCGCCGTGCTCCATCGCCGACAGCGAGCACAGATGACCGGCGGTCGCCTTCCCGGCATAGCCGTTGCGGATGACATAATCGCAGTAGACGTCGATCGTCTTCACGTTAGGATCGTCCGATTCGTCGATATGCAAGTCGATCGGCCGGCCGAACGCCGTCGCCATCCGGAACGCCCAGTCGATGCCGCCGGCGGGATCAAGGGTCAGATGAGGCGCGCCGCCGACGCCGTCGATGCCCATCCGCAGCGTCTCGAAGGCGAATTCGGTCAGCTCGCGTTCCGCTCCCGGATCGTAGTAATACATCGGGAAGAATTGAATGTCGACGACCCCGCTCACCTTCTCTTTCGCTTCCAGCGCCGCTTCGATCGTCCGCATGGCGATCCCGCGGCCGAGGTGCACGGGCACGTCGAGATGGCTGCGCAGCGCCGCCGATCCGAAGGATGCCGCTCTCAGCGCCGCTTTCACGATACGGTCGCGAATCGCTTCTTTGCTGAACTCTCCTATGACCGACCGGTAGTTTTCGATCGCCTCCAGCAGCGTTCCCGAACGGTTGCGCACGCGGGAGAGCGAATAGGCTTTGTCCAGATGCATATGAACGTCCACAAACCCCGGCAGCAGCACCCGCCCCTGCAGATCGATCCGGCCGGCCGCATTCAGCCCGCCCGCGCCGAGAGCGGCGATCGGCTGGTGCTCTTCCGAGCCGATCGGCCCGGCCTGAGGCTCGACCGCACGCCACTTGCCGTCCCGGATCGTCAGCTTGAACAGGCCGCCTCCATCCGTTAACGGCAATCTGGCGTTGATAATCGCCATCTCCGCGGCTTGCACCGGCATAGGCTTCACCTTCCCTTCTCTCGTTTTTTAACCTTCGGAGGATTTCATCTCGGATTCGTGCCAGGAGCTGAGCAGCCACTTCGAAAAGGCGTTGACGAGCAGATAAAACGCGATGCCGAGCAGGGAAGCCGATAAGCCGCACGCGAACAGATAAGCGGTCTGCAGACGGGAGGCGGAAACCGTAATCGCATAGCCGAGTCCGCCCTTGCCCCCGCCGATGCCGGCGATATACTCCCCTACGATGGCTCCGATGACGGCCAGCGTGCACGAGATCTTCAGTCCGGCGACGATGTACGGAAGCGCCGCGGGAATCCGCAGGCGGAACATCGCCTGCATGGGGGATGCGTTGTACAGGTAAAACAGATTCTTCATGTTGTGGTCCGTGGAATTCAGGCCGATCAGCGTGTTGGACAGCATCGGGAAAAAACCGATCAGGAACGCGATGATCACGATGGCGTTGATGCCGGCTCCGAACCAGATGACGATGATCGGCGCGATGGCGACGATCGGAATCGTCTGCATGATGATCGCGTAAGGATAGACGCTTCGCTCGACAAGCTTGGAGCTGGCCAGGACGATCGCAAAGCCCACGCCGAGCACGATGCTGAGCAGAAAACCGAGCAGCGCCTCCGTGATCGTCGTGTAGACCGAGACCCACAGATTCGGCGCGTTTTCCGACGCGGCCCGGACAATGTCGGTCGGCTTGGGCAGCAGATACGGCTTTATGCCCGCAAGCCGGCAAATCATTTCCCAAAGGCCGACAAACAACACGAAAGCGGCGACGGGGGGCGCGGCCCTCTTCATCCATGACCGGACGAACGTCCCCGTGCCCGGCGCCGTGCGCGGCTTGGCGGGCGCCAAGGAACGAATGCCCGGAGGCGCCGAATCGGTTGCGAGTTCCTTGCTCATGTCTTGTCACTCCTCTGTCGTCATTGCGCTCGGGACCCGGATTTTGCCGGGATTGAGCAACCCCCGCGGATCGTTGGCGCGCTTGGCCGCCAGCATCGCCTCCAGCTCCCCGCGTCCGCCCGGCTCGAGCGTCCACGTATGGGGATCGTTGATGCCGACGCCGATCGCGCGGAAGAACGCGATAATCTCGTAAAGCCGCTCGCGGGTCGTATAGCGGACGATCGGCAGCGCTGCGGGCACGACGGTACCGGCCGAACGCATGAATTCCAAATGCATAAGCACCTCGTCGCCGAACACCGCTTTGATTTGGGCGATTTGCCGGAGAAAGTCTGCGGGGTGAAACCCGGCTTGAAGATAGGTCAAGGAGGAATCCGCCTTTAGCGCCCATAAGGTGGTATGGTTCCATGTAAAGTCGGACAGACCGATGACTTTGCGGTACTGATCGGAGGGGATGACGTAGCCGATGCGGCCGCCGAACGAGGCGGCATGAGCGGCAAGCGCCTCCTCGCTGCCTTCTTCGGTTTCCATCAGAACGGCGCTGGAACCGGGCTCGAGCTTCTTGGCGATCGGCTTGAAAAAGGAGGGAATCGGCCATTCGACGGGCGAGACGAGCCGCTTGCGGATCGAATCGTCGGTCGCGACCGCAAACGCGAAGCGGCAGGCCGACTCGAAGTCGTCGAACTGCGCCACCGTCTGCCGCCACTGCACTCGGTCCGAAATCGGAATCGTAAGCTCGGTCAGCACGCCGCTTGTGCCGTAATTGTGAATGTACGCGGCCAGTTCGGAGCCGCCGACGACGAGCCGGCGGGGCGTCTCCTCCATCGTGTACACGACCGCTTCCAGCACGTTGCCGTCCCACAGATTGCCCCACGTGATGGAGCCGATGCCGCCCGAGCCGCCGCAGACGAACCCGCCTACCGTCGCCTTCATGAACGTGCTCGGATAAATCCGAAGCTCCTTGCCCTGCTCCCGAAGCCGCTTTTCCAGCGCTCCCAGCCGGACGCCCGCCTGCACGCGCGCATAGCCGTCCGTGATGCGGAGCACCCGATCCAGCTTGCTCAGATCCAGCACGATGCCGCCTTCGAGGGGAACCGCCTGTCCGTAGTTTCCGGTGCCCGCTCCCCGCGCCGTCACCGGAATTCCGTTTCGGCAGGCGAAAGCAAGCACCTGCGCGACCTGCTCCTCCGAGTCCGGAACGACGACGCCGTCGGCGCGTTTGTCGCGCAGCAGCGGCTCCAGCACGGGGGAGTACCAGTAATAGTCCTTGGACAGCTTGCCGACCTGGTCGGGGTGGAGCACAAGCCGATCCTCGCCGACCAATTCCCGCATTTCCTTCGCCCAGTCAACCGTCATGTGTGGGCCTCCCTTCCTTCGCCATGCGAAATCTCAATGCTTAAGGGCATCCGATACGGACCGGACGATCCGGCCGAATTCCGAGGTGGTGCGGAACGTCTCGTCGCGGGGAAACGGAACGGGAACCTCGATCATCGCGGCGACCTTGCCGGGACTTGGCGTCATGACGACAATGCGGGTCGACAGAAACACAGCCTCGAACACGTTGTGCGTCACGAACAGCACCGTCATCCCGGCGTTTTTCCGCCAGATTTCAAGCAGCTCGAACTGCAGCGTCTGCCGGGTGATTTCGTCAAGCGCGCCGAACGGCTCATCCATCAGCAGCAGCTTGGGCTTGGACACGAGCGCCCGGGCGATGGACGCGCGCATCTTCATGCCGCCGGACAACTGTCTCGGCATCGCCTTCGCGTAATCCCTCAGCCCGACCAACTCGAGCGCGCGTTCCCCTTCTTCCCTGCGCTCCTTGCGCGGAACGCCGCGCAGCGCGAGCGGCAGCGTCACGTTGTCGAGGACGGAGCTCCAGGGCAGCAACGTATGTTCCTGGAACACGAACGCGATGTCGCTTTGCTTGCGCGCCTGCTTGGGGGAGACGCCCATGACCTCCAGGGTTCCTTCCGTCGGGGCAGAAAGGCCGGTGATCATCTTGAAAATCGTGGATTTGCCGCACCCGGAAGGGCCGACGAAGCTAAGAAACTCGCCCTCGCGGATCGAGAGATTCACATCCCGGACCGCAACCGTTCCGTTCGGATAGATTTTGGACAACCTTTCCATTCTGACCCATTCGCTGACTTCCGCCGTTGCCGTCATGTTCTTCCCCTCCATCCTTTATTCCCGCAGCGAATGCATATCGAAGGCCGCGATCTCCATCAAAGCCGCCGCCAGCAGCAGCCCCGCCCTGCCCAGCATCGCTTCGCCCCGCTCGGGCGTCGCCTTGGTCGCGTCGCCCGCGACGCCGCTGCGGGAAATGTCGCGCATGACCCAGGCGAAGGACTTGGCGCGGAAGGAGAACCCGGGAGAATCGGGAAAACGGGGCATTTCCCTCGGCGCGAGTTCGGCATGAACCCAATCGGGGCAGACCGCCATGACGAGCGACGTCTCGACATCTCCGGCGTGAATGCCGCCGGCCTTTTCCTCGTCGTCGGTAAACGGATCGCTGTAGCCCACCGCGCCCGGATCGAGCCGGTACACGGCAATGCCGGTGGCGGCGCGGATTTCGCGCGCCATCATGCCCAGAAGATCCGCGTTTCCGCCGTGCGTGTTGAAGAGCAGCAGCTTCCGAAAGCCGCTGCGGGCAAGCGAAGCGGCGATATCCTGCAGCACCATCATGAGCGTTTGGGCCGACAGCGTGATCGTCCCGGGATAGTCCGCGTGCTCGGTGCTTTTGCCGTAATGGATAGGGGGAAGCAGCCAGACCGGCGCGTCTTCGGGAAGATGCTCGAACGCAGCCGCCATGAAGGCTTCGCCCAGCAGCGCGTCCGTATAGACCGGCATATGGGGACCGTGCTGCTCGACGGCGCCCACCGGAAGCACGATCAGAACGTTCTCCTTCGGCATCGCTTCGATTTCTCGGGTGGTCAGTCGGGGCAGAAAACGGCGGTCGAAAGCCTTTCCTTCATACCGGAACCGCATGCGTTTCACCTCTCGCATCCATTTTACGTAAGATAATATTACATATAATCACCATTCGCTACTTGAACACAAACAAAATTCCCATTCACCTCAGATTATTGTCCGATAATTTAACCTATATCTAACATTATTTTCTCATTTTATAACACTTATATCACATAAATGAACGTTTGTATAGTTTATTTTTCACATAAACCTAACATTAACTTGCTGACAAACGGTCGATCGGAACGATATAATGGCAAACAAAACAAACCAAGCGGAGCCGCCATCCGGCCGGAAGGAGGATTCGGCGCATGCTCGCGGGAACGCGAAAACATGAAATCATGAAGATGCTGGAGCTCAGGCAGCAGATGACGATTCCCGAGCTCGCGGAGACGTTTAATGTTCGCAAATGACGATACGCCGCGATTTGGATCTGCTGCAGTCGGAAGGAAAAATTCAGCGGTTTCACGGCGGAGCGGTATCCCACGCCAAGGGGGCGATGGCCTGGTCGCCGGTCCTCGTCGGGGCGAGGCAGACGGCCATGAGCGCTGCGGACAAGAGCGTGCTGCTTCCGGATTCGGCCAAATTCGGCTACCATTCGCTCGCGATCTTCGCCGCGCTCGATGCGTTCGATGAGTTGATTACGGACGATCGGCCGGATGAATCGGAAGCCGGCGTTTAGGAGAAAGCCGGCTATCCGCTGACGCGCGCGACCGTCCCTTGATGTCCCCTGTTTTCCCTATTCCAGAAAAGGGAACAACAGCTTCTGGTTCTCGTTGCTGAACATGTTTTTCTTCGTGATGACGACAGAGCCGGTGCTGATCTGCGGCTCCACCTTCTGCCCGAGGGCGGCGCGCATCGCCGTCTTGATGGCCAGATAACCCATATTGAACGGCTTCTGCACGACAGTCGCCTGCAGCACCTCCCGCTCCAGATAGTCGATTTCGCTCATGGAGCTGTCGAAACCGATCAGCTTGACGCGGCCCGCCGCGCCCGCTTCCTGGATGGCGCGGGCCGCCCCGACGGTCGACGGCTCGTTGAGGGCGACGATGCCGGCAAGCTCCGGCTGCCGCCGCAGCAGCGAACGGACGACTTCATAGGCTTTGTCCGGGAGGCCGTCGCTGTATTCCGTCGGCAAAATCTCGAACCCCCCCTCCTCCCGCAAGCTCGCGAGGACGCCGTTTTCCCGTTCCACCGCGTTCGACGAGGCTTTGATGAAGTTGAGGATCGCGACCTGGCCGCCGTCGGGCAGCAGCTCCTTCAGGGCATCCCCTGCCTTTCTCCCCGCCTCGACATTGTCGGTGGCGATCAGGCTTTCGGCCTCATCCCCGTTGATGCCGGAATCGAGCAGGACGAGCGGAATGCCTTCGCTTCGGATTTTCCGGGCGACCGGAACGAGCCGCTCGTAGTCCGTGGCGGAGAGCACGATCGCTTTCGGGCGCAGGAGGATGGCCTGCTCGACGATCCGGATCTGGCCGTCGATGTCCTTTTCCCAGTCCGTGCCGTACACCTGGACCTCGGTTCCCAGCTCCTTGGCCGCCGCGTCCACTCCTTGCCTGACCGCCTGCCAAAATTCGATGCGCGGATCGATCGTCTTCGGAATAAAAACGATAGGTCCGTCTTGGGACAGCCACTTTGCCTGCACCCAGCGGACGCAGCCGAATGCGGCCGCGGACGCCAGGCCCAATACGAGGACAACCATCAAGACCGTTCTCCGTCTTCCGCTCACGCGTCCTCTCCCCCTTTGCGAAACGGCACCTTCACCAGCACGACGGTCCCTTCCTCGATCTCGCTGTGAAATTCCAGCCCGTACTGCGGCCCGTAAAACAATTGAATGCGCCGCTGCACGTTCACAACGCCCACTCCCGTCCCGCCTTTATCGGCTTTCCATTCGGACAGCACCGAACGCACCTGCTCCGGCGTCATCCCGACGCCGTCGTCTTCGACCGTAAGCTCGAGCTGGCTGCCGGCCCGCCGGCCGGATATGACGATCTCCCCCTTCTCCGCCTTGTTCCGCATGCCGTGATAGATGGCATTTTCCACCAGCGGCTGCAGAATCACCCGCAAGATGCGGCAATCGCGCAGTTCGTCCGGGACGTCGATCCGGTAGGAAAAGCGGTTGCGGTAGCGCATCGACTGAATGGTCAAGTAATTTTCGATATGCTCGAGCTCGACGGAAAGCGGAACCTCCTCTTCCCCCTTGCCGAGGCTCGAACGGAACAGGCGCGACAGCGCCGTCGTCATTTTGACCACCTCCGCCATTTTGTTCGTCTCCGCCATCCAGATGATCGAATCGAGCGTATTGTACAGAAAATGGGGCTGGATTTGCGCCTGCAGCGCCTTGATCTCGCTGTTTCGCTTGATCTCCTCGTCGCGCAGCTTCTGCTCCATCAGTTCCTTGATTTTGGAGATCATCAGGTTGAACGTCCGGGCCAGCTTGCCGATTTCGTTCGTGCTGGTCACGTCGACGCGGATATCGAAGTTTCCTTTTTCGACCTGCTTCATATGCGCTTCCAGCCGCTTGAGCGGCCTTGTCATCGTAAAGGACAGAAAAACGGACAACCCCAGCCCGACGGCGAGGCAAAGACCTCCCCACAGCGCGGAAGAAAGCTGCATTCTCGTCTTGTCGCCGGCCAGTTCGTCCGGATAGGTGACGCCGACGATTTTCCAGCCGAAGTCCGTCGACCGGATCGTGTACCGCTTCCGCTCTCCGTCCTCGCCCGCGTTGATCGTCGTATCCGGCGACCGGAGAATAAGCGGGATGTCCTCGGTTTTCAGTTCCGTAAACATGATTTGCTGCTGGGGATGATAGATCAGCTCGCCGTCCGAGTTCACGATAAAGACGTATCCGCGCTTGCCGAGCTGAATCTGCCGGCACAGATCGTTGATCAAATTGTAGTTCAGGTCCACCAGCAGCACGCCGCTCGGATCGGACGGGCTTTTCCCCCTCAGTTCCCGGCTGAGCGAGATCACCCACCGGTACTCCTTCGGATACAGATGCTCGACGTGCGAGGCGGACAGGACGATCCCGCCCTCGGCATCGCGCGCCTTCCTGTACCACTCCTGCCCGATCAGCTCGTTGTAGTCTTTGATCGGCGCCCCCGTCCGGTCCGAGATGACCGCGCCGTTCGAGCCGACGAACAGCAGCGTCGCGATATCGGTCCGCGAGGCGACGATGGCATGAAAGAAATGTCCGATGCGCTGCGCCAGCAGATCGCTTTCCGGCGTCTTGAGCGTCGTGGACAGAAACCGCTGCAAGTCGCCGTTGTTCAGCGCCAGGGCGGAGATGCTTTCCATATTGTCGACGTAGGTTTGGATATTCGCATTCACCTGATCGATCAGGGTCGTCGCGTAGCCGACCGCCGTTTCGGTGACGGACGTGGTCGACAGCCGGTACGAGCTGTAGCTTTGAATCAGCGTCGTTCCAAGAATGAGCAGCGAAAACGCGAGCGCGATGTTGGTATGGATGCTTTTGAACTGGAACCAGCGCCTGCCCTTCACCCGGCTTTCCCTTCCTTCGCCGCCGCTCGGAATTCCTTGGGCGTCATGCCGACGTTACGTTTGAAAATAACGCTGAAATACTGCGGGTCCTCGTATCCGACCCGCTCCGCGATTTCGTACGTTTTGAGCGCGGTGCCGGCGAGCAGCTCCTTGGCCTTCTCCAGCCGGATTCGGGTCAGGTACTCGACAAACGTCTCTCCGCTGTACTGTTTGAACATGGCGCTGAAGTAGTTCATGCTCATGCAGGCTTTCTGGGCCGCGTGCTGCAGCGACAGGCCGGGGTCCGAATAGTTCTCCCGGATGAACGCCTCCGCCCGGCGAAGGTGGGAATGGGCCTCGTTGCTCCGGAGGCACTCCATCTGGCGAATGACCGCAAGCCCCAGGTCCGTCAGCCAGTCCTTGATGTCATCCAGCGTTTTCAGCGTCAGGATGTGCGCGAACGGGCGGGCCGCCTCGAACGCCTCCTCGCCGTAGCCGGTCTCCTCGATCAGGTTCATCACCGATACCAGAAACCGCTGGATCGAGGCGTAGCCTTTCTCGGCCGACGGCAGCGTCTCTTTCAACTGCTCGATCCACTCTGCGATACGCGCGGCGAACGCCTTCTCGTCGCCGGTCTTCATGGCCGAAATCAGTTTCTTTTCCCATTCGGCGTAACCGTTCCGGTGCCGGTTCCTCCCCTTTTCCACGTCGTCGATCGCGATGATGCGGTTTTTGCCCAGCAGGAAACGGTAATCGAGAGCTGAAATCGCTTCCAAATAGGAAGAAGACAGATTGGAAATCCGGTCGCGGATGCGGCCGATGCCGAACGATACGCGCAGCTTCAAATACTTTTCGATGCAGTAGGCGGCCTGCTCGGCGAGCGACTGGGCGGTGACGAAGCAGGTTTCGGGAGCGCCGGAGAACAGGATGGCGGTTTTTTCGTCTTTCGTGCCGAACACCAGCCCGCCTCCCTCCTGCCCGAAAATCTCCTGCACGATGTTGGCGGCCCCGAACCGGAGCAGCTCGCGCTCCGTCTCTTTGCCGCCGGCCGCATCGCCCGCCGGTTCGTCGATGTCCATGACGAGGGCCAGATAAGCCGGCCCCTTCAGCGAAATGCCGAACATCCGGAATTTGCGCTCGATTTCTTCGCCGCTTACGGAGGTCGTCACCAATCGCTCCAAAAACTTTTCCCGCAGCAGAGGCAGGCTTTCGTTCAACTGCAGCCGAAGCCGCTGCAAGTCCTCCCGCCGCTCCCTTTCCTCGTCCAGCTCCCGCTTCAGCCTGGCCAGCAAATCGGAGAATTCCTGAAAGTTGATCGGTTTGAGCAAATATTCGTGCACTTTCAGGCTGATGGCCCGCTTGGCGTATTCAAAATCCTCGTACCCGGTCAGGATAACGGTCTTGATGTCGCGGTACCGCTCCCCGAGGCGTTTTGTCAGCTCAAGCCCATCCATGAACGGCATGCAGATGTCGGTGATGACCAGGTCCGGCGGACCGGCTTCCGCCGCCTCCAGCGCATCCTTGCCGTTGCCGAAAGCCCCGGCAAGCTCGAAGCCGAACGCGGCCCAATCGGTCTTCCCGATGATGCCTTCGCGAACCTCGTCTTCGTCGTCGATCAGGTAGATTCTGTACACTGCATCCCTCTCCCTTCGTACGCAGGATTTCCGATTCACCCAAAGTGTATAGCAATCCTCGGGCCGCTTGCCAGCGGAAGCATCTGGGCGCCGAAACGCCGAAGGGAGGTTGCCCCCTCGGGGACAACCTCCGGTCCTACGCCTGGACGGCGTCGCTTATTCGTACAGCATCGGTTTGATTGCGTCGGAGTCGATGTTGGTTTTGTCGTACCAGTAGAAGCCGGTATCGATCATTTTGTCCACCGGCTGACCCTTGTAAGCCATATACGCGGCCTTGACGGCCCAGTAGCCGATGCCGATCGGGTCCTGCGTGATCGCGCCGGCCATCTTGCCGCTTCGAATCGCATCCATCTGCGCCTTGCCGGAATCGAAGCCGACGACGACGATGTCGTTGCGGTTCATCTCCGTCACGGCGTTGACGACGCCGATCGCGGAGCCTTCGTTGGAGCCGAATATGCCCTTCAGATTCGGATGCGCCTGAATGATCGCTTTGGCCAGGTCCGTCGACTTCAGATGGTCGCCTCCGCCGTATTGGATGTCGACGATCTTGATGTCGGGATACTTGGATTCGATTTCGTTTTTGAAGCCGTCGCGGCGGTCGACGCCCGTCTTGCTCGTCTGGTCGTGCACGATCAGCGCGATTTCGCCTTTGCCGCCGATGAGCTCCGCCATTTTGTCGGCGGCGAGCGCAGCGGCCTTCCGGTTGTCCGTTGCAGCCGTCGCCACCGGAATCTCGCTGTCCACGCCGGAGTCGAAGCCGACGACCGGAATGCCCGCCGCCTTCGCCTTCTCCAGCAGCGGGATGACCGCCTTGCTGTCGAGCGCCGCGAGCGCCAGCGCCTGCGGCTTCTTGTCGAGCGCCGCCTGCAGCATCTCGATCTGCTTGTCGACCTGCGCTTCGCTCTCCGGACCTTCGAACGTCACTTCCACGCCGAGCTCCTTCGCCGCTTTTTCCGAGCCCTGCTTGACCGCCTGCCAGAATTGATGCTGGAACCCTTTGGAGATGACCGGGATGTAGATTTTGCCCGAAGATGCGGAAGCCGAGGCCCCCGGAGCCGAAGACGATGCCTCCGAGGAAGGCTGCGCGCTGCCGCTTTCCTTGGCGTTCCCGCCTCCGGAGCCGCATGCGCTCAGCGCGGACAGAATAAGCGCAAGTACAACCGCGATGCCAAGCCTTTTGCCTGCTTTCATTCGATTCTCCCCCTTAACGTCATCATGAACGTCTTTAATCATGGTTTGTATGGAACTCCTGAACCGGAGAACATACCATGCACAATCGAAGCTCCGGCGCTTCCGTACCCGGCATCTTCCGTATTCGGCACACCCCTGCCTCGGGCGCATCCCGGATCGGCGTTTCCCGTGCCGGGCGCTTCCCGGACCCGGGCATTTCCCGAATCCGGCGCGATTCCGCCCCGCTCCGTTACCCTTTGCGCCGGCGAATGATGTCGACGTACACCGCGAGCAGGACGACGCCGCCGATGATGACGGTCTGCCACTCCTGCGGGACGGACAAGATCCGCAGCCCGTTGGTCAGCACGCTCATGATCAGAGCGCCGATCACGGTGCCGAGGATCGAGCCTTTCCCCCCGCTCAGCGAGGTGCCGCCGATGACGACCGCGGCGATCGCCTCCAGTTCGTAGCCCTGGCCGAGCGCCGGCTGGGCCGAATTGAGGCGGGAAGCCATGATGATGCCGGCCACGCCGCTGAATACGCCCGTAATCGTATAAATGGCGAGCTTCCAGGCCCGGACGTTGATGCCGGACAGGCGGGCCGCCTCTTCGTTGCTGCCCAAGGCGAAGTTGTAGCGCCCGACGATGGTTTTGGTCAGAAGCAGGCTCGCCAGAATCGCCATACCGAAATAGATGAACACGGCATTCGGAATGGCAAGCCCCGGAATGAGCTTGGCGATCGAGCTTTCCATCGCGATCTTCGCGAAGGCGGGCGTATCGACGAAATAAATCGGCTTCGTGCCCGAGATGACGAGCGACAGGCCCTTGGTGATCATCATGACCGCAAGCGTCGCGATGAAGGGCGGGATTTTCAAGTAGGCAACGGCAAAACCGCTGACCGCCCCGCACAGCGCGCCCGCTCCGACCGCCCCCAGGATGCCGTAGGGAATCGGCATGCCGCCAAAGGTGATGATAACCCCGGCGATAACCGAGCAGAACGTCATGACGGTGCCGACCGCCAAATCGATTCCGCCCGTAATGATGACGAAGGTGGACCCGAGCGCCAGGACGCCGGTGACCGCCGTCGCGAGCAAGATGCCGATGATGTTGTCGAATTTGAAGAAATTCGCCGAAGACAGCGAGAAGAATACAACGAGCAATATCAGGCTGGCGAACGCGAGCAGCTTCTGCGCCGCCCCCGCCTTTTTCAACGCCGCTGTCCTGGACGTCGCAGATGCGGACAATTCCATGTTTCCCACTCCTCTTATGCCCCTCTTTGCGTGGCTAGCTTCATGATCGCCTCTTGCGTCGCGCCGTCCGCGCTCAGCTCTCCCGTAATCCGCCCCTCGCACATGACGAGGATGCGGTGGCTGAGCCTCAGAATCTCCGGCAGCTCGGAGGAGATCATGATGATCGACTTGCCGCGGGCGGCCAGCTCCTCCAGCAGGGCGTAGATTTCCGCCTTCGCCCCGACGTCGATGCCCCGGGTCGGCTCGTCGAAAATCAAGATGTCGCAGTCCCGCACGAGCCATTTGCCGATGACGACCTTCTGCTGGTTGCCCCCGGACAGAAACTTCACCGGCTGGAACACGCCCGGCGTTTTAATCCGCAGCGCGTTCACCTGCTCCTCCGCCGTTTTCTCCATCTCCTTGTCCCGCATCCATCCGGTCCAGCGCCTGAACCGGGAATACGAGGACACCGCAATATTCGTGCGGACGTCCATCTCGAGCAGCAGCCCGTATCGCTTCCGGTCCTCCGACAAGTAGCCGATCCCGAGCCGGACGGCATCGTGCGGATCGCGAATGCGCGCTTTGCGGCCGCGAATTACGATTTCCCCGGAATCGGGCCGATCCGCTCCGAATATGGCTCTTGCCACCTCGGTGCGCCCGGCGCCCATCAGCCCGGCAATGCCCAAAATCTCGCCTTTGTGCAGCCGGAAGCTGACATCCTTGACCGCATTGCCGCGGTTTAGCCCCTTCACCTCGAGCACCGTCTCCTTCGAGCCGGAGACCGGGACAGCTCTCGTCCGATCCTGCAACTCCCGCCCGACCATCATCGCAATGATCCGCTCGACGGGCGTTTCCTTCGTCGGCACGGTATCGATATACCGCCCGTCCCGCATCACGGTAATCCGGTCGCTGATTTCCTTCAGCTCCTCCATCCGGTGCGAGATGTAGACGATGCCCACCCCGCTCGCTTTCAACTGGCGGATCACCCGGAACAGCTCGACGATCTCGCTGTCGGTCAGCGCCGCCGTCGGCTCATCCATAATCAGTACCTCGGAGTGATGTGAAAGCGCTTTTACAATTTCGATCATCTGTTGCATCGCGACCGTCAGATCGGACACCTTCGCACGCGGATCGACCTTCAGGTTCAGTTGCCCCAGCCAATGGACCGCCCTGCGCTCCAGTTCCTTGTTGTCGAGCAGGAGCCCGAGCGCCTTGCGCGGCTCTCTGCCGATAAACAGATTCTGCGCCACGGTCAAGTCGGGAATAAGGTTCAGCTCCTGGTGGATGATGCCGATTCCCAACTGCTGTGCCGCCTTCGCATGGGGAATGTCCACCTCCTGGCCCTTGTAAAAGATCGTTCCCGCGTCCTTCCGGTATACCCCGGTCAAAATTTTCATCAGCGTCGATTTCCCGGCGCCGTTCTCTCCGACAAGCGCGTGCACTTCCCCGGCTTCAAGTTCGAACCGGCAACCGGAGAGCGCCAGCACGCCCGGGAAGCGTTTTTCGATCCCTTCCATCCGTACAAGCGGCTCGCCCATCTCCTGCACCTCTAATCCGTTAATCTGGCTTCATTGTAGAAAACCGGCGGTGAAAAGAGAGTGGAAATATTTCCGGCGAACGTTGAAATATTTACGAATGTTCCGCCCGGGCGGTCACGTGGTCCGGATGCCGGATCTAATTGCCGCTATAGCAATTAAATCGGGGGGGCGCGCAAAAACCGGCGCGGCAGTTGCTGTTTTAGCAACTGCAGTCCCAGCCGTCCGGCCCCGCAGGCCGGATGCCGGATCTAATTGCCGCTATAGCAATTAAACCGGGGGGTCGTGCGAAATCGGGCGCGGCAGTTGCTGTTTTAGCAACTGCGTTCCCGCTCGGCCAATCCCCCGGCCCGGATGCTTAGGGCGGCCCCCGACGTTTGAGCAAAAACAAAAACGAACCTCCAGCCCCGCTTTTCCGGCAACGGTTCTGGAGGTTCATTCGTTCTTGTATCGGTATTCTCATATCGGGACTGGCTAGCGGGACTAGCTTTTTGAGGGCGTCCCCTTTGGGATACAGCCCGGACAACCCCCAGCCCCCTGAACCCGCGCATTCGGCAAACGCAACAACGCGGGCGCGGCAATCGAGCGCCGACCGGAGCCTACCCGAAGCCTACCCGGAGTCTACCTGGAGCACACCCGGAGCATGCCCAAAGCATGCCCGCCCCCCCAAGCGCCCCCTCCCGGCGGATCTTCCGCAACCACCCCTCACACCGGCTCGCCGTTCCGCAGCAGGGCCGCGCCCAGCGTGTTCCGGAAATGACCCAGCGCCCACTCGTGGCCGGCCGGGTCAAAGCTGGCGACCGCATCCTCGTGCACCGCGATTTTGAAGCCTTTGTTGTACGCATCGACCGCGGTATGCAGGACGCAAATATCCGTGCAGACGCCGACCAGATGCACCTCCTCGATCCCCCTGGCCCGCAGCCGAAGCTCCAGATCCGTGCCGCAAAAGGCGCTGTAGCGCGTCTTGTCCATCCAGTAAATGCGGTCCTGCAGGCGCCGGTACACATCGTTCAGCTTGCCGTACAGCTCGCGCCCGGCCGTTCCGCGAATATTGTGCGGGGGAAACAGCCTGGATTCCGGGTGGTAGGGATCTCCCTCTTCATGAAGATCGACCGCCATCACCACCTCGTCTCCCGCCTCCGCGAAGGCTTCCGTCAGCGCCGCAATCCGGTCCTCGATCCGGATCGCGGGTTCGCCGCAAGGAAGCTTTCCCGTCACAAAATCCACCGTATAATCGATCACGACCAAAGCCCGCATGGACTTCAACTCCCTGAACAGAATTTGGGTTCCTTACGAATCAATGTAACCCGAAAAGGAGCAAACCGCAAATTCCGGTCACGCAAAAAACAAAAACTCCGAACCCCCAAGATGGGAGTTCGAAGCCGTTCCTTCTGCAGCCGAGCACGAGGCGAATCAGCGGCCCACAGCGCACTCACCAGCACACACCCGCCACCGGCGCCAAGCGCTCAGCGCAAGGCCGGGCCGCCAGCCCGGCGCCAAGCCGTCAAATCGAGATCAAATCCTTGACCGCAAACCAAACGTTCAGTTCGTAATCTTCCCTTGGCGGCTCGTATTTGATTTTGGCCGTACGGTTTTCCGTATCGTAATACCAGCCGGCTTCATGCTCCTCCCATTCCTTGCGTCCCAGGAACATCGGCAGCTTGCTTCCCTGCAGTCGAACTTCAATCGGCGCGACGTCATTGCAGAGCAAATCGACGGTCATCCGCTTGACCGGGCTCGCATACCGTCCCTGGCGGCTGAACGAGAGCTTCGTTTCCGTGCCGGACTGAAGGCGGATCGTTGTCTTCAAATAGTTGCCGTTCCGGTATTCGTTCGTCTTCCCGTCGTCCTCGTAAAGCACGAAGCTCGAATCCTCCGACGGCTCGACCAGAAGCCGAAGCTCGTCGATCTCATCCTGATGAAGGTTGTTCAGCCGGTCGGCAAGCGGGATGATCGCGCCGCTGCGAATAAACATCGGGATCGAGGCGAGGGTGACGTCCAGCTCGACGGTCTGGCCGCCGGCGTACCGCTTCTTCGTTGTCCAGTCCACCCAATCGGCGCCCTCCGGCAAGTACACCTTGCGCGTCTTCGCGCCCGCTTCCAGCACGTTCGCGATCAGCAGCGAACGGCCCAGCATAAAGTCGAAGCTCTCTTCCCATACCCGCTCGTCGTGCTGGAACTCGTACACGAGCGGACGCATGATCGGGGAGCCCGCCTCCGACGCCTCGTACAGCAGCGAATAGAAATAAGGCACAAGCCGGTACCGGAGCCGGATCGCGTCGCGGATATAGCCGGTGTACGACGGATACATCCAGGGCTCGGTGACGGTGTTGTCGGTGTTGCAGGAGTGGATCGAAAAGCGCGGCTGGAAGATGCCGTTCTGCACCCAGCGCACGAACAGTTCCGGGTCCGGCGCGGGCCCGTAAAATCCGCCGATGTCGCAGCCCTGATTCGCCACCCCCGACAATCCCATGCCGAGAATAAGCGGAATGTTGAACTTCAGGCTGTTCCAGCTCGTGTTGTTGTCGCCCGCCCACGTTTGGGCATATCGCTGAATGCCGGCGAATCCCGCCCGGTTGACGATGTACGGACGCTCGTTCGGGGCCGCCTCGGCGATCGCTTCCACCGCCGTCAGCGCCATCAGATTCGGCATAATCGGGCGCAGCGCGCCGATCTCCTTGCCGGAGCCCTCGAAGTCGGCCAGCGCGCCGGAATGGCCGATTTCATATTCGTTGTTGTCGTTCCAAATCGCGGTAATGCCAAGGGAGATATACGCTTCCTTGAGCAGCGTTTTCCACAGCTTCCGGGCCGCCGGGTTGGTGAAGTCGACGAACGACGCCGGTCCGCCCCAGTAGCGGTCGATTTCCGGCGCTTCCCCCGATTCGTTCCGCACGAAGGCCCCCGCCTCCGCGAACGTTTGATAATGCGGATGCGTCAGCAGCATGCCGGGTTTGACATTCGGAACCAGCGCCGCCCCCTTGTCCGCAACCTGCCCGACGAACCGCTTCGGATCGGGGAACCGGTCGGCGTTCCAGTTGAATACGTACCGCTTGCCGTCATCGCCCGTCGTATAGCCGGACGACATGAAGAAGCCGTCGCACGGAATCCCTTCCTCTCTGCAGCGGTCCAGAAAACCCAGAATCGCCTGATCGGAATCCCGCTCCAGCTCCGTGTAGAACATCGTGGAGCCCATGTACCCGAGGGAATAGCGCGCCGGCAGCATCGTTTTCCCGGTCAGGTCGGTGTAGCGGCGGACAACGTCCTTGATTTCCGGTCCGTAGATGAAGAAATAGTCCAGCTCGCCCCCGTCGGCGCAGAAATAGCTGTACGGAGGCCAATAGCCGCTTCGCTCGCAGCCCATGTCGAACACGGATTCGTACGCATTGTGGTAGAACAGCCCCGTCGCCGCGCGGCTTACGCCGTTAAACTTGATGTAAAACGGGATGTGCTTGTACAGCGGGTCCGCCCGCTCGGCATCGTAGCCGATCGTATCCACGTTGCGCATCCGCATTCGGCGTTTTCTTTTGTTCAGAGGGCCGGTTTTCTCTCCGAAGCCGTAAAAGCGGTCCTCGTCGTCCATGACGGAGTAGTGGTACAATCTGCCCTGCTTGTCCCGCACATACGAGCGGTCCTTGACGTCCGCATGAAGGGTGATGCCGGCTTTGTCCCGGATTTCGATCGCGAACGGCTGCTTGTGAACGAGAATGTCGAGCTTCGCGGTGGACAGCAGCAGATGCTGTTCCGTTTCCTCATAGTCTGCGGGCAGCGGATCGATCCGCACCCGTCCCGGAATCACCGGATCGAGCTTGTCCTTCCACGCCGTCATCACGAGCGAGTAGGAGGCTTCTTCCGCGAACTGTCCGTCAAACGTGCAGCGGACCCGGACGATGTCGTCGCTCATCAGCACCAGGCGATAAAGCGCCGCGTCCGTCTCAAGCTCCAGATAACCGGGGCCTTGAGCCGCTTGAACCAACCTTTTGCTTACTTTCATTAATGCAGTACTCCTCTCCAAATGAATGCGCAGACTGAAGCGTTACTTCATCCCGGACGTAACCATTCCGCTGACTAAGTGCCGCTGGAACAAGAGGAATACGACAAGCACAGGAATCATGGTGATGACGGACATCGCAAGCAGGCTGCCCCAGTCTACGTTGAATTCCCCGATGAAGTTGGAAAGCGCAAGCTGAATCGTGTATTTCGAAGGATCGCTGATGCCGATGAGCGGCCACAGATAATCGTCCCAGCGCCACATAAACGAGAAGATGGCGAGAACCGCGAGGATCGGCTTGCACATCGGCAAAATGATGCGGGAATAAATGCGCCACTCCGACGCTCCGTCCATCCGCGCCGCCTCCAGCAGCTCGTCGGGCACCGACAGCAAATACTGCCGGGTCAGGAACACGCCCGTCGGCGTGGCCGCCGGCGGAACAATAATCGCCAGCAGACTGTTGTACAGGCCCAGCATGCTGATGACCTTAAAGATCGGAATCATGATTACTTCCAGCGGGATCATCAGCGTGGAGATAAAGCCGATCAGCAGGAAGCTGTCGCCCTTAAACCGGTATTTCGCGAGAGCAAAGCCGGCCATGGAGTTGATGAGCAGCAGCAACAGCGTGGAGCTGACGGCCACGATCGCGCTGTTCGTAAAATAGCGGCCGAAATTGCCTTTGCTGAACGCGGCGGTGAAATGCTCGAAGGTTACCGGATCGGGCCACAGCTTCGGCGGAAAGGCGTACAGAGCGTTGTTGGTTTTGAACGCCGAAAGCACGACCCAGAGCACGGGGAAAATCCAGATCAGGGCCAGTGCGCAAAGGAGCACGTACACAAGAACACGCGCCGAAGGTCTCAGTTCCATCTTAGGTTTCCCCTCCTCTGGAAATCCGGAATTGAATGATCGTAAAGACGGCGATGATCACGAACAGCACGACCGACATCGCGCTGGCCATACCGAGCTCTTGTCTGGCGAACCCCGTTTCGTAAATATATTGCACGATAAAGGTCGTCTCCCTGCCCGGTCCGCCTCCCGTAAGCGCGAAGACGAGCGGGAAGGCCTTAAACGCGTCGATCGCCGACAGCATGATGACGAGCACGGTGGTCGGCTTCAGCAGCGGCAGCGTAATCCTCCAGAAGACGCGAAGCTTGGAGGCTCCGTCCAAATACGCGGCTTCGTAGTAATCCTTCGGAATGGCCTGAAGCCCGGCTACGAAAATGACCATGAAAAAGCCGACCCGGGACCATACGGTGGCGACGATGACCGACAGGTTCGCATAGAACGGGTCCGACAGAATGTTCAGCGAATCGAAGCCGAGCGCGTTCAGGATCGAGTTGAACACGCCGAAATCGCCGAAAATCCATCTCCAGGTCAGACCGACGATAATGAACGAAATCATCGTGGGCCAGTAAAAAACGGCCCGGAACAGCCCCCGGAGCACGACCTTCTGGATCAGCAAAAGGGCAATGCCGAGCGACAGCGCGTAGATCAGCGGAACGACGACCAGCGCGTAGAGGCCCGTCTTGCTCAGCGCCGACCAGAAATCGTCGTTGGTGAAGATGTCCTTGTAGTTGTCGAAACCGACAAACTCCATCGGATTCAGGCCGTCGTATTCATGGAACGAATAGACGACGCCGATGACGGTCGGAATGATGATAAATACCGAGAAAATAAGCAAGTTCGGCAGCACGAACAAATAGGGCGTCAGCCGGAACTTAGTTTTCGGTCTGGCTTGAACGGACATGACAGCCGCACCTTCCCTTGTCATAAATCAGGGGCTGCCTAGTTGCAGCAGCCCCGCAGCGCCTTACTTTTGCGTATCCGCAATCGCTTTGTCGATCAATTTCGCCACACGGTCCATCGCGTCTTTCGCGGTCGTTTTGCCGGCGATGACTTCAACAAGCTCGTTTTTCAAGTCGTTGCTGAACTTCGGCACGATGTCCTGCTTGGACCAGTCTTCGGCGGCCGCAGGAACGGTATTGTTCAGCTCGTCCGCGAACACCGCGAACATTTCCTTGCCGAACGGATAGTCCAGGTTGGCGCTGTCCTTGCGCGGGCTCATGAACAGGGATTCGAGATTGAATTTCGAGTTGACTTCTTTGCTGGACAAGTATTGGATAAAGCTCGCCGCTTCGTCTTCCACGCCCGAACCCTTGAACGCCATAATGAACTTGCCGCCCGGCACGGAGGAGCGCTGCTTCGCTTTCGGCATGTACGTTACGCCCCACTCGAAGTTGGTGATGTCTTTGTAGTTGCTGATCATCCAGTTGCCCGCCAGATGAGCGGCGACGGTGCCGGAACGGAACAGGTTGTTCGGGTTCTCGCTGCCGAGCCATACGGAGCGCGGGATGACGCCTTCGTCATGCAGCTTCTTGAAGTATTCGGCCGCCTGAACGCCCGCCTCGCTGTTGATCGTCGCTTTCGTCCCGTCGGGGCTGATCATGCTGCCGCCGAACTGATAAAGCAGCGTGGACCAGCGGTGCGGCGTGAAGTCCCACACGAGACCGTATTGAGCCCCGCCCTTTTGCATGACCTGCTTCAGCGCCGCGCTGAATTCGTCCCAGGTCCACACCTTGTCGGGAGAAGTCGGAACGCTGACTCCGGCTTTGTCGAACAGCGTTTTGTTGTAGATCAAGCCGTTGGCCGTCACGTCCATCGGAGCCGCGATCACTTTGCCGTCGACGACGTAATACGGCTTCAGCGAATCGATGAATTGCGAGGTGAAGGCGTCGACACCGCCCAGCTTCTCGGCCAGGTCGACCGCCTGCTTCGAGAAAGCGCCGATTTCCGTCGTGCTGATCCGGGCGAGCGCCGGCGGTTCGCCGCCCGCCGCCATCGTCTTCAGCTTCGTGGACAGGTCTTTGTAGGCCACTTCGATCAGATTGATTTTGATGTTCGGATTCGCGGCTTCGTAATCTTTAATGATGCCCTTCATGACATCGCCTTCGACGCCGTCCGAAAACCAGACGAAATCGAGCGTAACCTTTTTCCCGCTCCCTTCGCCGCTATTTTTGCCGTTTTGCCCTTCGTTTTCCTTGCCGCCGCAGGCCGCCAAGCCGAGAACGAGCAGCGCGGCGACAAGCGTCCAGGTTACAAATCGAAATCCTTTCTTCATGCGGTTCAACTCCTTTGTTGTTAAAATGGTGATTTATCTGTCAGCGCTTACTTTCCGGAAAGCCTGTGGAGAAGCGCCGGCAAACTGCTTGAAGGTTCGGCTGAAATGAACCGACGTGTTGAAGCCCAGCATTTCGGAGATGGCTCCGATCGGATGATCGCTGGTCAGAAGCAGCTTTTTCGCTTCTTCGATGCGCTTGCTCATCAAGTAGTTGTTGATCGTATAACCCGTAACTTCCTTGAAGCAATGGCACATGTAATACTTGTTTAGATGAAGCGCTTTCGCTATCCGATCCAAATTCAAATTGTCGGTAAAATGCTGGTTCAAATACTGCAAAATGCGCCGAACGGTAGCCTGGGTCTGCGAAGGCTGCTGGAGCGGCGAAAGATCCGGCAGCCGCTTGGATTTCCGGTAAATCCGGATCAGCAGCTGAAGCAGGTGCGTCTTCAGCATATACTCATGACCGAACGGTTCTTTTTCCTTTTCCTGCTGCATCATCCGGAAGCAGTTTTTGATCTCCTCCCGCTCGTCGGGCAGCCACCGGATCAGCAAGCCGCTTGGCGAATCGAACAGAGCGAGCAGCTTCCCGGTCAATTCCTTGGGCGCCTGATCCTGTATGAACGACGGCATAAAATTGACGTAGCTCCGCAGGTACGGCGTCCCCCGCGACGGATTGACGCGATGCATGATGCTGCCCCTGAACAAAAGCATGTCGCCTGGCAGCAAATCGTAAATGTCGTCTCCGACTACGTAGTTGGCTTGTCCCTGGATAAAAAAGTACACCTCGACCCCTTCATGGGTGTGCATGGGCCAATGGTATTGCCAATCGCTTGCGTCGGCCCGGACATAAATACCACTGCTGCGAAGCGCAAGATTTGTTGGGGTATGAATGCTCGATGTAATCGCTCTCACTCCCAAGTGCGCAGGAAATTCGGGAAAAATCATCATCGTTCGATATTTTTTTCCTCCACGTATCGAATAATAGCACACTAATATTGCGACCGTTTAATAAATCTTGCTGTGATGTAAACAAAAATTGCTGAACTCGCCTGGTGGTCCAAAAGCCCCAGATCCCTTCTGCCGGGCGGAAAGACTCGACGTTTTCGGGAAAAACGCCGAAGATGAGCCGCCTTGCGCAGCCCAATATACGGCACTTGACCGAGAGCCGGATAACGGCATCCGTCCGCCGATCCGTTCCTTTCGGATTCGATAATCATAGAATCTTTATTTGTTAAGTATGTATTACAGGGGGTGAGGAAAATGGGGAAAATCGAAAACAACCTGCTTGCGGCTATTGAAACAAACGGGTTGAGCTTTATCGTTTCCGTTGCGGTGTTCGGGCTGTTGTTCTACCTGGCCCGCCGGCGCGTGAATTTCGGGGTTCGGGTTCTGATCGGGCTGGGCATCGGCTTGGCCGCGGGAATTCTTTTTCAGAATCTGGACTTGGAGATTAAAGGGATCAGCACGTTCGGCGCCATTTACGTCAGCCTGATTCGCATGCTCGTGATTCCCCTTGTGTTCGTCCTTGTTCTGAACAGCATCGCTTCTTTGACCAGCCTCGATGATTTGCGCAAAATCGGCTTCAAAACGTTTGCCTGGTTCCTCGGAACGACCGGCGCCGCCTCGGTCATCGGCCTCGTTGTCGCCCTGCTGTTCCATCCGGGCAAAGGCATTGCGCAGGAGGTGCCGGAAAACTTCGCCCCCCGGGAAATCCCGACGTTCTCGGAGGTCGTTCTGGACCTTGTGCCGTCCAACCCGATCAATGAGGCCGCCAACGGCAAAGTCATACCCGTCCTGATTTTCGCGATTTTCCTGGCGGCGGCCCTGATTAAGGCCGGTTCCAAAAACGCGGAAGCGGTGAAGCCGGTGCGCGATTTCATTCAATCGTCGACGCAGGTGCTGCATCAAGCCGTCAAGTTCGTCATCCGGCTTACTCCGTACGGCGTTTTCGCGCTTATCGCCGGAGTGGCGTCGCGATACGGTTGGGAAACGTTGCAGGAGCTTGGCAGCGTCATCGTTTCATCCTACGCCGCGTTGATTTTGCACTTCGTGCTTGTGTTCGGCGGTCTGGTGCTGCTTGTGGCGAAGGTGAATCCGGTCCGGTTTTTTCGCAAGATCTACCCGACGATCGCCGTGGCGTTCACGACGCGGAGCAGCTATTCCACCCTTCCGGTCAATTTGGAAGTCATAACGAAGCGGCTGCATGTATCCCCGCGGATCGCGAGCTTTGTCGCCCCGCTGGGCGCATCCGTCAACTTCAACGGCTGCGGCGGCGTATGGCCGGCGATTGTGGCGGTGTTCACGGCGGAAGTGTTCGGCATCCATCTTACGGTGACGGACTATGTCATTCTCGTGCTGGTGAGCATTATCTCCTCGATCGGCGTCGCAGGCGTACCCGGGCCGGCCGTCATTTCGACGACGGTCGTGCTGACCGCGCTCGGCTTGCCGCTCGAGGGCATCGCGATCGTCGCAGGCGTCGAAGCGCTGATCGACATGGGCCGCACCGCCGTCAACGCGACGGGAACGACCGTCACGTCCCTGCTCGTGGCCCATTCCGAAGGCGAGTTCGACCGCAAGGCGTTCAACCGCGGCGAGGATGAAGAGATCGCCTTGAACGCCGTATAAAAAGCCGCGGGATCGGGCGCGCCTTTCTCCGTTCGGGGGCGCCCTGTTGGCGCCCGCATCAAAGGCCGTTCAGCCATGCTCTGAACGGCCTCTCGTATTGGGCCGCGACCTTGCCGAGACCGGCCGTTTTCACGGCGGGAAAGGCTTTTTCATTCGTTATTCCCCCTAAATATTAAACCGCTAAAACTTCATCTTCTATCCCGTCATTTTTTTCTTTATTATATAAACAAATGAAACATTTTCCATGATTCTTCGGGCTCAGAGGGCTGCCGATCGGAATGGGCGCTAGCTGCGCGGCAGGCGGTACGGCGGTTCCTCATCAAACTACCAGAAACGGTCATCGCTCTCCCCTACTCCCCGGCTATTCCCGTTCTCTAGAATGGAGATATCCAAACCGTGAAGGAGGTTTTCGGCCGTGAAGCTGGCCTTAAGCATGTGGAGCGTCCACCGCATCGCCAGGCGGCAGGCGTGGTCGGCGGCGGATTTTCTGTCCTTTTGCCGGAAAGAAGGAATCGGCCGGGTCGAACTGCTCGACGTTTTCTGGAAAAATGCCAAAGACGAACTGCCCGAAGTCGCGGATTACGCCCGGCGGCACGGGATCGAAACGGTCAGCTATGCGGTCGGGAACGACTTTGCCCACTCCGGTCCGGAGGAGCGGAAACAGGCGCTTCGGCAGATCCTGGATGCGTTTCCCGTTGCGGAGGAACTCGGGACGCGCACGATTCGGGTGTTTTCGGGCAGCCTGAAGGAGGGGGTCACCCGCGAAACGGCGCTGGAGTGGATCGTGGACGGACTCGGGAAAGCCGCTCTGGAAGCGGAGCGCCGGGGTATTGCACTCTGTCTGGAAAACCACGGCATGCTCGCCGGGACCGGACGGCAGGTGCTGGACATTTTGAACCGGGTCGGGTCCCCGGCGCTGCGGTCGACGTTCGATACCGGCAATTTTCTGCTGGTCGGCGAAGATCCGCTGGATGCGCTGGAGACGCTTCTGCCCTATGTCGGCCATGTGCACGTAAAAGATTTCGCGGAAGCAGCCGACGGCCCCTACCTGGCGCTGGACGGGAAAACGTTCCAGGGCACCGCGGCCGGAAGCGGCCTCGTTCGTCTGGACGCCATCGTGGACCGCCTGCGCCAATCGGGCTACGCCGGCGCGTATGTGCTGGAATACGAAGGCCCGGGAGACGAAGCCGCCGGCATCCGGGCCAGCTACGCCTATTTCGAAGGCCTGCTTCGGACGCGGAAGGGGTAGCCGGCATGGGACGCGAAATCATGGCCGATATCGTCATCGTCGGAGGCGGAACGGGCGGCTGCGCCGCCGCCATGGCGGCGGCAAGCGCGGGGAAGACCGTCGTCATGACAGAGGAAACCTCCTGGATCGGCGGCCAGTTGACCAGCCAGGCAGTCCCTCCCGACGAGCATCCGTGGATCGAATCGTTCGGCTGCACGGCCCGTTACCGCGCATTTCGGGAAGGCGTGCGGAATTACTACCGCCGCCATTACCCGCTCACGGCCGTGGCGCGCGCGCGACGGGAGCTGAATCCGGGAGGGGGCTCAGTCAGCCGTCTCTGCCACGAGCCGCGCGTGGCTCTGGCCGTGCTGGAGCAAATGCTTGCTCCCTACGAAAACAGCGGCCGCTTGACCGTGCTCCGGCGGCATGTGCCCGTCCGGGCCGAGACGGCCGGCGACCGGATCGCGGCCGTCGACGCGCGCAGTCTGGACACAGGTGATGTCGTGCACCTGGTCGGCCGGTATTTTCTCGACGCGACGGAGTGCGGCGATTTGCTCCCCCTGGCCGGCGCGGAATATGTGACCGGCGCCGAATCGCGGGACGAGACCGGGGAACCCCACGCGGTCCCGGGCGCGCCGAAGCCCGCCGACATGCAGGGCTTCACCTGGTGCTTCGCCGTCGATTATCTCGAAGGCGAAAACCATGTGATCGACAAGCCGGAAGAATACGGCTTCTGGCGCGAATACAAGCCGGATTTCTGGCCGGACCGGCTGCTGAGCCTGACGGGCGTCCAACCGGCGACGATGGAACCGGTGCGGTACAGCCTGTTCCCCGAACCGTCCCGCTTCTCGCTGTTCCGCTACCGCCAAATCGCGGATGCCGCCCTCTTTGCGAACGGGCTGTATCGCAGCAGCATCTCGCTCGTCAATTGGCCGCAGAACGATTATTGGCTCGGTCCCATCATCGACGTGCCGGAGGCGGAACGGGCGCGGCATCTGCACCGCGCCAAGCAGCTCAGCCTGTCGCTGCTGTATTGGCTGCAGACGGAAGCGCCCCGCCCCGACGGCAAACAGGGTTATCCCGGTTTGCGGCTGAGGCGCGACGTTGTCGGCACAGAGGACGGATTGGCGATGTACCCGTACATACGCGAATCGCGCCGTATCCGCGCCGAATTCACCGTGCTGGAGCAACATGTGGCCGCGGCCTGCCGTCCCGGCGGGCGGGCGGAGGCGTTCGGCGACAGCGTCGGCATCGGCTGCTACCGCATCGATCTTCATCCCAGCACGGGCGGACAGCCGTATATCGACATTTCGTCGCTGCCGTTTCAAATTCCGCTCGGCGCGCTCCTTCCAATCCGCCTCGACAACCTGCTCGCCGCCGGCAAAAACATCGGCACCACCCATATTACAAACGGCTGCTACCGGCTTCATCCCGTGGAGTGGAACATCGGCGAGGCGGCCGCCCTCTGCGCGGCCTGCTGCCTGGACCGCAAGCTGAGCCCGCGCGCGCTGCGCGCAAACCCGGAAGCGTTGGCCGCGTTTCAGCATACGCTCGAACAACACGGCATCGAGCTGCACTGGCCGGCCGTTCGGGCCGTATGAGCAACCTACTTTTTTCAGAAAGGAAGGGGAATCCATGAGTGCCATCGGAATCGGCGTCATCGGGCTCGGATCGATTTCCGAGATGCACCTGAGCGCGTACGGCCGCAACCCGGACGTCCGCATCGCGGCGGTATGCGACCTGAATGGGGAACGAGCGCGCGCAAAGGCGGACAAATACGGCGTCCCCGGCGTCTACACGGACTATCGGGATTTGTTGAACGACCCGAACGTCGACGCCGTCAGCGTATGCACCTGGAACAACACGCACGCCCCGATCAGCATCGCGGCGCTCGAAGCCGGAAAGCACGTGCTGGTCGAAAAGCCGCTGTGCAAGACGGTCGAAGAAGCACTCGACATCGAAGCGGCCGTCCGGCGCTCGGGCAAGCAGCTGCAGGTGGGCTTTGTCCGCCGCTACGGCGCCAACACTGAAATCGTCCGCTCGTTCCTGGAGAGCGGCGAACTCGGGGACATCTATTACGCCAAAACCTCCTGCATCCGCAGGCTGGGCAACCCCGGCGGCTGGTTCGCGGACGTCGAACGCTCGGGCGGCGGTCCGCTGATCGACGTCGGCGTGCATGTCATCGATTTATGCTGGTACTTGATGGGCCGGCCGAAAGTCCGGTCGATTAGCGGGAACGTGTACCGCATGCTGGGTAACCGGGCCAACGTCCGCAACCTGAAATATTACAAAGCGGCGGATTACAATGCCGACCTCAATACGGTGGAGGATCTGGCCAACGCCATGATCCGGTTCGAGAACGGAGCTTCCCTGCTCGTGGACGTGAGCTTTACGCTGCACGCCAAGCAAGACGAGCTGACCGTCAAGCTGTACGGCACCAAAGGCGGCGTCGAGCTGGAGCCGGAACTGACGTTCATTCAGGAAAAGCACGACACGATCTTGAACGCCGTCCCGCAAATCGACAGCCCGACCTTCGATTTCGCCTCCGGGTTTCAGGCGGAAATCGATCATTTCGTAGCCGTCTGCCAAGGCCGCAAAGAAACGCTCAGTCCGGTCGAAGACGGCGTCGAGATCATGAAGATGCTGTGCGGCATCTACGAGTCGGCAAGGCTAGGCAGAGAAATCGTGTTTGATTGATTCCTGACGATAGAAATAAGATAATTCTAGCTTTGATTTATTTTCTCAAACACATTATGGCTTTTCGGCTTTAAATCCGTCCGTTCGACTTTCAAAAACTTTAATAGCTGTTCAAACTCGCCATGCGTCACAGGTTTGGCAGACTCTATAAGTTCATAACCTAGTTGCCCGTTAATTTCGATTGTTGCGATATGGATATCGGAAACATTCGATATGCCTTGTTGTCGTATGCGCATCTCCAATTGTTCAGTAGTCATTCGCAATTTCGCTAAATTTTGTTTCAGAATAACGCCGTCCCTTATGACTAATGTGGGACTGCCAATAATCAATTTGTGAAAGAGTGCCCACTTTAATGCAAGCGTTTGAAATAAGATCAGTACGGCTACAAAAATTGCAATGGTCACAATCGTTTTCCACAGTGCGTTTTCAGATACGGCGTGCCCGATAATCGTACCGATCGCCAGTGTGGTAACCAATTCCAAAGGAGTCATTTCAGCGACCACTTTTTTTCCGGCGATTCTTAATAAAATAAACCCCGAAATGATAATGCCCACTGCTTCCAAAGCAAACACGGCTTGGCATCTCCCTTGAAAAGAAGTAGTATCAATCTATTTATTTCCCCATGAAGAATCATCCATACGCTTAATAGGATTGGGCGCTTGCCCCTCAACTAAAAATCGCCCCCTGCCCGTAAAACGGGAGGGGGCGATTGTCTTGCGGCACCGCGAGGCGATGCCGGACGTCTCTACTTCGACTTGGCGGTTTTATACCAGTTGTTCGCGCCCTCCGTCATTTCGGCGCCTCCTTGCTCCCGCCACTTTTCCAGGAAAGCGCCGTAGTTGGACAACGGCTCCGCGCCGGCGATGAAATTGATCATGTAGTCGAGCTGCAACTGCATCAAATTCAGCTTGTTGCGCGCGACTTCGGGGATCGGAGGCGCCGGAGCGAGCGGATCGGTCACGATAAGCCCTTCGGCGTTCGCCTGAATGTTTTCGAAATACGACTGCAGAATCGGGTCTTTGCGCACGCGCGCCTGCCAATACGCCGGATAGTTCGCCTCGTCGACGCCGGTCATAAAGACGCTGGCGTTGTTCAAATCGTCGTTGAACGCGGGCAAAATCGGATAATAATTTCCGTCCCGCACTTCGTGATGCACGCCTTCCTTGCCGATGGCGATCTCTTTGAAGTTGTCTTTCTGCAGCTTGGCGTCCAGAAACCGGACGGCATCTTCCTTATGCTTGGAAAACTTGGGCACCACGGCGTACCAGGACGTGCCGCTGACGGCGTAGACGGAGGCTTTGCCCGATTTGTCTTTCAGAAACGGAACGAGCGATACCCGGGCATCCGGGAAGTTTGCCGTCAGCGCGTTGATCGTCGCCGGCGAGTTATACCAGGCGATCTTGAACATCGCCGCCTGGCCGCTGGAGAATTTCTCGATCGCCTTGGCGTTCGTATTGAGCGGAAGCTCGATATCGAGCAGTCCTTCCGAATACAGCTTGTTCATATACGCCAGAAACGCTTTCATTTCCTCGGTTTCGACCTGGTGGACGAGGGTGCCGTTCACGTCGACCCAATCGGTGGTCACCCCGAAGGCCGCGGCGATATCGCCGAGCAGCGAACTGACCGCGTCTTTGCTGCCCGTGAGCGGGATGACATGCTTTTTTTCCTTAAACGCCTTCAGCACGCCGTACAGCTCGTCGGTATTGGTCGGCATCTTCAGCCCAAGCTCGTCAAGCCAATCCTGGCGCACGACAAGCTCTTCGCTGATCGCGATGCCCGCCCCCGTCTCCGGTATGCCGTAGATTTTGCCGTCGAGCGTGGCGCTCTCCCACGAGGCGGGGGCGATAGCTTGTCGGATGTTCGGGCCCAGCCGGTCGATCAGATCGTCCAGCGGCTCCAGCGCCCCCGAGCTGGCCAAATTGAAAAATTGCGTCGCGTTAAGCTTCATCACATCGTACGGTTCCTTATTGATCACAAGCAAATTCAACGCCTCGTCCGCGTTTTCCGCAGGGAGCATTTCGTAGCTCACCGAGTAGCCCGTTTTTTCCGAAATGACTTTTGCCGTGTAGTCCTGATTGGGATCGAACTGTCCGTACTGCATCAGGACGCGCAGCCCGGGTTTGGAAGAGGAGCCTCCGGAGCCGGACGCCGTCTCCCCTTTCGGTTCGTTGCCTCCGCAGGCGGCGACTGTCAAAGCCAGCGCCGGAATAAACGCAAACTTGGCTAATTTTCGAATCATGCCCGAACCCTCCTTTTCGACTGGCGACAGCGGTTCACTCGACTTTCCGTCGGGCTCTTGCAGCCCGTTAGGATTGCACGTCTTCCTGAATCGGGCACCACCCCCATCCCCGTAAAAAAGATTCCCCGCCCTGCAGCCGAACCTGCGCTTATTCTTTGACCGATCCGACCAGCACGCCTTTGACGAAATATTTTTGCAGGAACGGATAAACGAGCAGAATCGGAACCGTCGCGATGATGATGGAAGCCGCCTGAATCGACTGGGGCGACGTGTTCATCGCCTCGTCCGCGTTGAGCGCCGCATTGCGGATAAAGTCGCTCGACGCGGCCAGCAGTTCCTTCAGGAACAGCTGCATCGGCTTCAGGCTCGGGTTGGTGATGTAGATCATGGCGTTGAAGTAATCGTTCCAGAAGTATACGGCGAAGAACAAGGCGATCGTGGCGAGCACCGGGAGCGACAGCGGCACATAGATGAAAAACAGAATGCGAAAATGGCCCGCGCCGTCGATTTTGGCAGATTCTTCGAGACTGTCGGGCAGGCCTTCGAAATAGTTTTTGATGATCAGCATGTTGTACACGTTGACCATGGCCGGCAGAAACAGCACCGGAAGCGTGTTGACGAGATGAAGATCGTGCATGAGCAAATAGGTCGGAATCAGGCCGCCGCTGAACAGCATGGTAAAAATAAACATCAACAGCAGCCACTTGCGTCCGCGAAGGCGCGTCTTGGACAACGGGTAGGCGGTGATCGTCGTCAAAAACAGGCTCAGCGCGGTACCGACCAGCGTAAGCGTAACGGACACGCGAAAGGCGTTCAGAAACGCCGCATCCTGCAGCACGAACCGGTAGGTGCCAAGCTGCAGCCCGACCGGAAGCAGATTGACGTTCCCCGAGACGACGGCGTTTTCGCTGCTGAGCGATTTGGCCAGCAAGTTGACGAAAGGCAGCAGCGTCGTGACGCCCAGCAACGTAAAAAACGTATAATTCAAGACGTTAAAGATCCGTTCCGGCCGGGAAAGCCGCATGCAATCGCCTCCTTCGACAGGTTTTCGTACAGGACGCTCCGTCACCAAATGCCGCGGCGCAAATATTTGCGGCTCAACACATTGCCGGAGAGCACCAGGATAAACCCGATGACGGATTCGAACAGACCGACGGCGGTCGTAAAGCTGTACTCCTGTCTGCCCAGGCCGACCCGGTACACGTAAGTGCCGATGACGTCGGATACTTTGTACACGGTCGGATTGTACATCGCCAATATCTGCTCCGTCCCCGCCTCGAACAGGCTGCCGAGCCGCAAAATGAACATGAGCACGATGATCGGCGCGATGCCGGGAAGCGTAACGTGCCAAATTTGCCGGAAGCGGCTGGCGCCGTCGATGCGGGCGGCTTCGTACAGCCCCGGATCGATGGCGGAAAACGCCGCCAGATACACGATGGTGCTCCAGCCCGTTTCTTTCCAGCCTGCCGTCGCGATGAGGACGCTGCGGAAATAGCGGTTATCCAGAAAGAAGGCGACCGGTTCGAATCCCATCTGCTCCAGCCACTTGTTGACGATGCCGCCGTTGACCGAAAGCAAATCGATGAACAAGCCGCTGACGATGATCCAAGACAGAAAGTGCGGCAGATAAATGACGGTCTGGATCGACCGTTTGAACAGCATCTGTTTCATTTCGTTCAGCAAAATGGCCACGACGATCGGAACGGGAAAAAGGATGGCGATTTTGAGCAGGCTGATCGCCAGCGTATTTCGCAGAACGGCCGCAAATTCGCCGGATTCGATCAGCCTTTCGAAGTGCTTGAAGCCGACCCAGGGGCTGGCGGCAATCCCGTCGAAAATGCGGAAATCTTTGAAAGCGATCGCGATGCCGTACATGGGGGCGTACTTGAACAGGAGCAGGAAACAGATGCCGGGAAGCAGGAGGAGATAAAGATCCCAATCGGCCCGCACGCTTTTCCATACGGGCGTCCGCGCGCGGGACCGGGATGCGCCGAACGGTCGGGAAGCCATTGCGTGTCCCCCCTTTCTCTCCTAGGCTGATCGTGCTATCGCTTTCAGTTTAAGGGGGAACGGCCCGGCGTTTGTAGGCGAGAACGATGACCGTTTCTGGTAGTTTGTTATCCTTCGCAAGACTTGGGGCTTGCCCGGGCGAAGCCCGCGCCGGACCGCGGGCTTCGCCCAGTCAGGTTCGGCCAGGCGGCCCGCCGTCGCCCGAACCGGCTGCCTGCCGGCCGCCCTGCCTGATTTCGCCGGGGGTGGCGCCCCAATATTTGCGAAACACTTTGGTGAAGTAGCTGACGTCGCGGTACCCGACCATCCGGGCGGCGTCGTACACCTTGGCGCCTTCGGTCAGGAGGCGCTTTGCTTTCTCCATTTTCAGCTCAAGCACGTAGTCGGAAAAGGTACGGCCCATCTCCTGCTTGAACAGGCGGCTCAAATACGACGGGTTGACATAAAGCCGTTCGGCCGCCGTATGCAGCGTCACCTCCCGGTCCAGCTCCTCGCGGGCGATGTCCAGCAGCGCCGCCACGAAATGGTGCCGCTTCTCCCCGCGGCGGCGATGCTGGAATTCGGCAATCGCCTCCGCGCTGCCCTCCAGCCAGTTGCGAAGCTGCTCCTTCGCCGTCAGCAGCTTGACGTTCTGAAAATACGGAAAGTGCTCGCGCAGCACCTCGCGGGCGCCAAGCCCCTGGTTCTGGATAAAGCGCACCAGCAGGCTGCTGACGGACAGGATGCCTTCATGCATCTCGTCCGCCGTCCCGGCTTTGTCCAACGTCTCGTCCCATATCTGCGAGACGGCGCGGCGGGCGGACTCGGCATCCCCGGTTTCCAACGCGGCCTCCAGCGCTTTTTCCAGCTCCGCTCCGGCCGCCGGAACCGCCGGGCCCGCCTGCGTTTCCGGCTCGCGATAGGGAATGGCGATGCCCGTCCCGTACACGATGCGCTCCTGCAGCGCGCGGCACGCTTGGCGGTACAGCGCGGCAAGCCCGTGCAGGCCTTCGGCCGTGCCGCTGATGCCGGCGCTGCAGACGATGCCGAGCCCTTCCCTTGTCCGGGACAACAGCCTGTCCAAAGCGGCATGCGCCCGCAGCAGCTCCGCGTTCGGATCGGCTTCCGGCCGAAGCGCGAAGACGAGGGAAACGTACCCTTGGCCGTCCAGGCAAATCCAGCAGTCTTCGCGCGCGAGAAGCGACCGGGCCAGCAGGTACGCGGAAAATCGGGCCCGCGCGCTGCCGCCGGAAGCCGGCGCGCCTTCATCCGCCGCCCCGCGCTGCGGCTCGGCGTCCACGACGGCAACGGCGTACCGGCCGCCGCTATGGCATTTCAGTCCGTAGTCGGCCGCCAGCCGTTCCGCTTCGCCCGGCGCAAAATAGCCTTGCAGCAGCCGGCTGCAGAAGGCTTCGCGAAGCCGCGGCAGGTGCTCGTCCCACCTTTGCCGCAGCCGTTCCTCGCCGTACCGGCGGTCGAGCTCCCGTCTCAGCCGGCCCGCCGCTTCCAAGACCGCTTCGAGGATGTCCCGTTCCCCGGCCGGTTTCAGCAAATATTTGGACACGCCGAATTCCAGCGCTTGCTGCGCGTACGCGAAATTGTCGTGCCCGCTCAGAATGACCGTTTTCAAGTGCGCGTCCTTCTCTCTCAGCGCCCGGACGAGCGTCAGCCCGTCCATTTCCGGCATTTGCACGTCGAGCAGCAAAAGATCCGGCTTCTTCAAGTCGAACAGGCGAAGCGCCTCCGCACCGCTTGCGGCCAGTCCCACGACTTCGATTCCGTGTTCCTCCCAGGGAATGGAGCCTGCAAGCGATTGCCGCAGCCGCGCTTCGTCTTCCACGATCATCAAATTCATGGCGGTTCACCTCGCTCCTCAAAGTTCATTCGCCCGAAGGCCGGGGTCCGCCGCTTCAGCCGGAAAGATGTCGTACCGGCACCGGCCGAGCGGAAGCCGAATGACGACGGCCGTACCTTCCCCTTCCTTGCTGGCGATCGACAAGCCGGCCTCGTCTCCGTAGTACAGACGGATTCGGGCCATCGTATTGCGCAGCCCGAAAAAGTCCGCCGTCTCTTCCTCCGAAAGCGGGAACGCGCGGAAACCGCGCCGTCTCTTCAGCCGGTCCAGCTCCGCCTCCAGACGGTCAAGGCGCTCTTTGGCCATCCCTTGCCCGTTGTCCCGCACCTCGAGCAAAAGCTCGGAACCGTCGATGCGGGCGGAAACGACCAGCTCCCCGCCGCTGCTCTTTCCTTCCATCCCGTGCAAAATCGCGTTTTCGACTAGCGGCTGCAAGAGCAGCTTGAGGATCGGAACCGGCTCCGCCTCCGGCCCGATCTCGTACCGAACCGAAAAGCTGTCGAGCGACTTGAGCTGCTGAATGCGCACGTAGTAATGCAGGTGCTCGACGCTTTCCCGGACCGTGATGACATCCTTCCCTTTATTCAGGCTGAGCCGGAAAAATTTCGAAAGATTCAGCACCATTTCGCCGATCTCTTCGGCCTCGTAATTTTTGGACGTCCAATAGATGGAATCGAGCGTGTTGTAGAGAAAATGCGGATTGATTTGCGATTGCAAAAATTTCAGCTCCGTCCGGGCGATGCGCAGCTGCTGCTCGTAGTGATCCTTGATGAGCCTCTTCTGGTACAGCGCCATCCGGTTAAAGACGTTGGTCAGATAGCCCAGCTCGTCCTTGCGATTGTGGGTTACCGTCACGTCAAGCTCGCCCGCGCCCATTCGCTTCATGCCCCGGGCGAGCCGCTTGACCGGCGCCGCGATCCCCCTGTACACCGTCCATGAAATGACGAAGGCGAGCAGGACGCTGAGTCCGGCGATCAGATAGATGTATCCCTGAAGTTGATCGGTGCGGCGGAACACCTCGTCCTTCGGCTGAATCAAGGTCATGCGCCAGCCGGAATACGGAGACCGGATCGTCGCTTCCAGCATCGCGGCCGGCTTTGCGCGATACGTTTCGGCCGTCGCGGAGCGGCCTTCTCCGACGATGAGCGTGCCGTCCTGGCCGTACAGCGAAATGTAGGCGTTCGGCGAAGGAAGCAGCGAGCGGATCATGCTCCGCAGCTTGTTCGGGTCCAGCGACAGGATGAGTCCGTTCGGCCGCCTTCGCGCGTTGTACAGATCCATGGAGCGGATGAGCGACGGACTGCCGGACAAAAGCGCCGGACGGCTTGCCGTCCCCGGCGCGTTCCCGTCTCCCGTGCTGTACAGGATTCCGGTTCCAATGCGCTTCACCGTTTCGGTAAGCCACCGCCGCTCTCCGCTTTCAAGCCGCCTTGCGCCGTATCCGGTCGAAAGGAGCGTGCGCGACGCTTCGTGGTACACGGAAATCCGCTGCACGAACGGATTGGCGGATTTGATGTTCGCAAGCTCCCGGAGAATGGCCGAAAAATCCGCCACCGCTTCCGCCGTAAGTTCCGGCCCGATGCCCTCGAGCAGGCGGAGAATCGTCCGATCGGTCGCAATGAGGGTGGAGAGCTGCTCCACGTTATGCAAATTCAGATTCATCGCATCCATCGTCGAAGACAGCGAAAGCTCGGCGCGCTCGACCGTTTGATCGTACAAAATCCGCTTGGACTGCTCTACGGCGTACAGGCTGATCGCCGCCATCGGCAGCAGCATAATCAGAAAATAAAAGGTGAGCCTGACCTGAATGTTGCGGGAAAAGGCGCTGCGGATGCCGCCGATTCCATAACGCATCTGTCATCTCCCCGTTTCGCGCTCCCGGGTCCGGTACCGTTCGTTCACAAGGGAACGAATCGGAACAACACGGCGCGATTGCTCGTCCAGAGCTCCTCCCGGCGCAACTTCCTTTACTGCTCATTCATATTACATTTGGGGGATCAACAGAATCGAATTCCATGAAAACGGGCTGCCTCAGGGTCGATTTGCACCCTAAAAGGACAGCCCGATTCAAAAAGCTATGGTTTGGCAGTCTGTTCCGCAGATGCGTCCGAACGGCCCGCACCGGCGTGCTGGCGATATTCCGAAGGGGTAAAGCCGGTTTTTTTGCGGAAGATTTGGGAGAAGTGGCGCACATCCGGATAGCCGACGCGCTCGGAAATATCGCCGACTTTCAGCTCCGAATCGCGAAGCAGCTCCATGGCCCGTTCGAGCCGAAGATGCGTGACGTATTCCTTGAATCCCTTTCCGGTCTTCTGCTTGAACAGTTGGCTGAAATAAACCGGGTTCAAATAGACGATCGACGCCACCTTCTCCAAGGTCAGTTCCTCGCTGTAATGCGCGCGGATGTATTGAAGCGCCACTTCGACGGCCTGCTCGCCACCGCTGGCGTAATGATCGTAGACCTGGAAAGCCGACGACTCGCGCATGCGCCGCACCTCCGCCGGAACCTTGGCCAGATCGGTAATGCGATCCGAACAAAGAATCTGAAACGGCGTCTTCAAATACCGCTTCAGGTGGCTCCGCAGCTGGTCGACCAGCCGGTTCAGCCCGCCTTCGCCGCTTGGCGTGACCAGCCCGAGCAGGCTTCTGGCGTCGATGCTGGTCACAAACCCCTTGCCCGCCGATTCGATCAGCTCGGAAAACACGTTTTCCACGATAAAATGCTCCAGCTTCGTGTCGGAGTCGCTCTCCAGGCGGACCATGACAAGGTGGAAAAACGGATGGTTTTCCGTGAACGGCGCCAGATCGATGCCGCCCAGGTCGAGCCCCGACGCCCAGCGGGCGAATACCGCCTCGCGCAGAAAGCGCAAATTCCGCTTCAGCAGTTGGGCTTCCTTGTTCCGCTCGTTCTCCTGCTCGATCTCCTTGCCCAATTCCCGGATCATGTCGATCAGCGTCTCCTTGCCGATCGGCTTCAACAAATAGTCTTTGGCCCCCAGCCGAACCGCTTCCTTCGCATACGCGAATTCGGAATAAGCGGAGATGACGACCCACTTCACATGGGTGTGGATCTTGCGGGAAATTTCCATCAATTCGAGGCCGGTCATGCCGGGCATAAGCACGTCGGTCAGGACAAGGTCGATCGGCTCTTGCTTCAGCAGTTGAACGGCTTCTTCCGGATCGGCGGCAAGCACGACGCGGTGCTCCGGAAAATGCCGGTGAATCGTCCGTTCGATGCCGCTGCGAATGACGCTTTCGTCGTCGACGACGAGAATGTTCATGCGATGGCCCCCTCTCGAATCAGGGTAGTGGAAACGCCGCGATCACCGTCGTTCCGGCGCCGCGCCCGCTTTCGATCCGAAGTCCGTAGGCTTCCCCATACATCAATCGAATGCGGCGATGCACATTCAGCAGACCGACTCCCTTTCGCCCGGACGGGCCGTCCTGGGCCTGCTCCGAAGAAGGCGCGCCCTCCAGCGAAGACACGAGCCGCCTAAGCGTGTCATCGTCCATGCCTACGCCGTTGTCCTCCACGACGATTTCCAGCTTTCCGTTCGCTTCCCGGGAGTAGACGCGAAGCGCGCCGGGACGGTTGAGCGGCTCCAGACCGTATTTGACCGCATTCTCGACGATCGGCTGCAGGATCATTTTGGGCACCTCGGTGTCGAGCCAGCGTTCCTCGACTTCGATGGCAGCGTTGATGCGTTCCCCGAGCCGGGTCTCGATGATCGTCAGGTAATGCCGCAACTGCTCGAGTTCGAGCCGAAGCTTGACGCGGGAGGTTTCCTCCCAGTCGCTGCTGTAGCGAAAAATCCGCGACAAGGCCAGAATGACCCGGCCGAGCCGGTCGTTCTCCCGCTCGTCGAGCATCCAGTAGATCATGTCCAGCGTATTGAACAAGAAATGCGGGTTCACCTGGGATTGAAGCGCCTGAAGCTGGGCGTTCTTTTCGCTGATGGAAGCCAGCTTGATTCGCTCGATCAGCTCGTCCATTTGATCCACCATGCGGTTAAACGAACCGACGAGCACATTGAGCTCATGATAGGATTGAACGCGCACTTCCCCCTTAAAGTTGCCGAGTTCCACCTGTTTCATTTGCTGAATCAGCCGCTTGAACGGAGACGAGAACGAACGGGAGACAAAGGTCGCAAGCAGCGTGGCCCCCGCCACCAGCACGACGATGACGGTCAGCAGAAACTGCTGCGTCTCCTTCATTTCCAGCTTAAAGTCCCGCTTCGGCGTAACCCCGATGACCGTCCAGTTCGCCATGTCGATCCGGGCGGCGGTGAGCATCGCATCCTTCCCTTCCCGGACGATGACCTCGCCGTCTTTCAGAGGCCCCGGCCAGCCCGAAGGGACAGGCTCCGGTTCGTCTTCCGCCGGCTTCGTGCGGATAATCTCCCGGCCGTCCGGCCCGCGGATGATCACGCTGCTTCCCGGTCCGAGGCTGGCGTTGGAAAGCGCCGATCCGATCGCGTCCGCGTCCGTTTCGATCAAGACGATGCCGATCGGCTTCAGCTCGCTAAGCTCAAACAAGCGGCGGCCGAAGGCAAAAACGGGTCGGTCGATACCCCCGCTCATGAGCGATTCGGGGTACACGCCGAGCCACTTCATTTCACCCGTCGATTGCTTCAGTTCCGCAAACCATGCTTTCTCCGAATAACTCCGAACGGCAGCGCCGATCGAACGGTCAAAGCTGAAGACTTTGCCCTGATTGGTGACCACATGGATGCCGACAATGTCGCTGCGGGAGTAAAAAACGGCGCCCAGAATGTCGGTTATCCGCCGCTCCAGATTGACGGCCTCGACCGAACCGGCGGAAGACCGAAGCTGCAGCAGCCGCATCAGCTCGTTGTTGCTGTTCAGGGATTTCGTGACGCTGTCGTATCCTTTGAGCATCAGATCGAACAGGCCGACCGTCTGCGAAATGTTTTTCTCGGCAATGACGCCGACCTTGTCCCGAATCTGTTCGGTGGCCCTCTGGTAATACACCAGGCTGACAATAAGCAGCAGACCGAGCATGCTGAACAGGAAAATCAGGAACAGGCGGCCGCGAATGGTGTGAACGCTTTTCATTCTTCCATATTATCCCTTAACGGCGCCGGCTACCATACCCTTCGTGATCTTCTCGGCAAGCAGGAAATAAATCAGGATGACCGGCAAAGCGCCGAGCACAAGAAACGCGCCGATCGCCCCGTAATTGACCGAATATTGGCTGACGAAGCTGTACACGCCGAACGGAAGCGTCTTCAGGCGTTCGGAAGAGATGAAGGTGGCCGCCAAAATGTATTCGTTCCAAATATTGATGAACGTCAAAATGCACACCGTCATGATGGGCGGCACCGAGACCGGCAGCACGATGCTGCGGAAGATCCGGAACACCCCGGCGCCGTCCATGACGGCCGATTCTTCGATTTCGTGCGGGATCGTCTTCATGAAGCCGCTCAGAATAAATACGGCGATCGGCGTCTGGAAGGCGATATACGGCAAAATAAGCGATAAATGCGTATTTAGGATGTCCATATGTTTGAAAATGATCATCAGCGGAAGGAGCGTTCCCTGCATCGGGATCATCATGCCGAGCAGAAAAACAAGCATGACGAGCTGCCCGTATTTCCAGCGGAAGCGCGCGATCGCGAACGCCGTCATCGAGGCCAGCAAAATGACGCCGAGCATGGTGACGGCCGTGACCAGCAGACTGTTGGACAAATACTTCAGGTAGTTGCCCCCTTCCACGGCGGCCGAATAGTTGCTCCATTGCCAGACCTTCGGCAAGGCGAAGAAGCTGCCCGACAATATTTCCTCGTTCGTTTTGAACGAATAAATCAGCAGCCACAGGAGCGGATACAGCTGCGTAACGAGCAGCACGCCGAAAAAGGCGAACACGATCGTTTTTTTCACCGAGAAGCGGCGGCGCCGGACATGGACGACGGGCTTTTTCACCGGTACGCTGACGGATTGGCTCATGCGGAGCGCCTCCCTTCCTTACGAGAATCGTTTGTCCAGCCGGTTGAACAGCAGGTTGATGATCAGGGTCGCGGCCAGGCAGACGACCACCAGGAAAGTGGCAATGGCGCTGCCGTACCCGTATTTCATCGAAAGGAACGACATGTTGTACATATGGCTGGAAATGACGTCGGTCGCGTGCGCGGGTCCTCCGCCCGTCATGACCATGATCAGGTCGAACGATTGAAGAGAACCGATGAACGAGAGCACGACGGAAATTTTGAAAATCGGCACGATGATGGGCAACGTTATATATCGGTCGGCCTTGAAGCCTTCGGCGCCGTCGATTTTGGCGGCTTCGTAAATATCGGCCGGAATGTTCTGAATGCCGGTAAACTGAATCAGAATGTGATAGCCCAAATACTGCCACAGACCGACCACGATCACGGCGTAGATCGCCACTTTCGGTTCGGTCAGCCAGGAATGCGTCCAGGACTCCAGCCCGAGCTTGATCAGGATCTGGTTAATCATGCCGCCCATGGAAGCCGGGTTGTAGATCGTTTTCCACAGTTGGCCGATGACGACCACGGAGAGAATGACGGGAAGAAAATAACTCGAAACGAGAAAATTCGGCCTGCGTACGTAACGGCTGATCAAAATCGCCACAAGCAGCGCCACCGGCAGCTGCACGAGCATCGAAAATCCGGCCAGCAAAAACGTGCGGCCGACCGCCGGCCAAAACACGGGATCGGAAGCAAACATTTTGCCGAAATTCGCAAAACCGACGAACTTCGATTCGCCGATGCCGTTCCAGTCCAGCATGCCGCTGTAGAACGAGACGAGAATCGGAACGAACACGAGACAAACGTACAGGAGCAAGCACGGCAGCACGAAAACCGCGATCGTCCAGCGGGATACTTTCAACACGTTCAAGGCTTACTCCTCCTTCCATGCCTTGTTGACGATGGGGAAAGAGGGAGGCCGGCAGGCGCTCCCCCTCCGTACAGAATGAGCGTTGTTATTCTTTATTTTGCTCGAAAGCGGTCTGATGTTCTTTCGCGACTTCGGCCGCATCTTTTTTCGTGACGAACAGGTTTTGGATGCTGGAAAGATGCGCCTGAGCCGTTCCCGGGTTCATCGTGTTGTCGAACGCCAGGTCGCCGCCCTTCACGTCCTTGAACATGTTCAGCACTTCCATCGCCATGTCGGAGTAGCCGGCGGCTTTGAAATCGCCTTCCACGTTTTGCGCCAAGCCGACCGCGCCTTTGGCCTCGAACGCTTCTTTCGGGAAATTCAGCATGAAATAGTTCAGGAAATCGAGCGTTTCTTCCAGGTGCTTGCTGTTCTTGGAAACCGCGAACGCGCTGCCCGGAGCCAGCATGAACTCGTTCGGGTCGCCTTTGCCGTTCACCGTCGGGAACTTGAAGACGCCGACGTTGCCGTTCTCGTTGGCCGGAGACGTCTCGATGCCGCCGGTCGCCCAGCTTCCCATGAAGTACATCGCGGCCTTGCCGGTTTTGAACAGGTTTTCGCCTGCGTTGTAGTCGAAGGACGTGGCGCCTTCCTGGAACGCTCCGGCTTGCACCAGCGCCTGGAACGCGTCAACCGCTTCGAGGAACGCCGGGTCCTCGAACGTTTTCTTGCCGTCGAGCACGTCTTTCAGGAAGCCGGGGCCGCCGTTCGTGCGAAGCAGGATGTTCATGAACAGGAACGAACCGGTCCATGTGTCTTTTTCGCCGATGGTCATCGGTTGGATGCCTTTGGCTTTGAGCTGCTTGACGACCTCGATCATTTCCTCGAACGTCGTCGGCACTTTGACGCCCGCTTGCTCGAACAGCGATTTGTTGTAATAGACGAGCGCGATGTTGTTGCCGTCCGGCAGGGCGTACAGATTGCCGTCAAACGTATAGTAATCGAGGATGCCGGCTTGGAACGTGTCTTTGAGCCCGTTTTTCTCCACCATCTCGTTCAGCGGCGCGAACAGGCCCGCGTCCACGAACGGCTTCATTTGCGCGGACGGGTTCACGACCGTAATGTCCGGCACTTCCTTGGAAGCGGCTTGCGTTTTCAGCTTCAGCTTCTGCTGGTCGGTGTTCAGGGAGTCCAATTCGATTTTGATATTGGGATGTTCGGCTTCGTACTGGGAGACGATTTTATGCATGATCTTGTTTTTCGGATCTGTCGGGTCCGGATAGATGTTCTGGAATGTAATCGTGATGTTTTCCTTGCTTCCGCCGTTGGCGGAAGACGGGCTGGCCGCCGGCGAGGCGCCGGCATTGCCGTTGTTGTTGCCGCCGGACGATCCGCATGCGGCCAAGCTGACCGCGAGCAGCCCCGCCATCACGGCGCCAAGCGTTTTTTTGCTCGTCTTTTTCATTTTTACATCCCCCTTGAGGTTGTAGTAGTCCCATTATCGGTCTAAATGTAATCGCATACAATAAAGATCCTTAGGAGGTGATGTTTGTTTTTTTAAGGGGGCCAATGGAGCCGCTTGAAGAATCGCCGCAGCTCCCGCCTGTGCGTATAGACGAGCAGCAGAAAGTTGACCAGCCACAATCCCAGAAGGGCATAGGAATAGCCGGCTGCGAGCAAATAGACGGAAAGAAGCAGCATGCCGAACACGACTTGAAAGCCGTCCGCGTCCGCAGAGGTCGGCCTGCCCTTATTGATCCATCGGGCGACCGCCAGCAGCACGGCGAGAATGACGGCATAAGCCAGGGAAGCGGAGAACCCGGTCGCTGCGCTCCACACGCCGAAGGTGGCCGCGATCGCCTTCCCGCCCCTCCATTTCATAAACGGAGAAAAAGCATGGCCCAGGACGGGAGCCGCCGCGACCGGAACGATGGCGTACCCGGTGACGGCTCCGGCATGCATAAGCCATGCGACCGGCACATAGCCTTTGAGAAAATCGAGCGCAACGCCGGCCAAGCCGTACGAATACCCCGCCGCCTTCCACAGATTCAGCGCCCCGGGATTTCCGTCGCCGACGTCCCTCAGATTGCGGCGGGCGATCAAGCCGAGCCAGTAGGAAAACATGAGAGAGCCGGATAGGAATGAAACGGCCGTCCAAACGATCATCATCGATCCTGCCTGCCTCCCACCCGGATATGCCTGCCCTTCCAAGCGACGCGTCGCTTAAACACAACCTGATACAACGAGTACAGCATGACGAACAGGAAAAAGGCCGTGCTCAGCAAATGCAATATAGGCACGATTTTGCCGAAGCGCCCGGCATATTTAACGAAATAAAAGATTTGCAGCGTGTAAAGAAGATAGCCGGCCGCCAAAGGCAGCGCATACGGGGTGTGAAGCGCGAAAGGCGCCGCTTCCGCGGCGATCAGCCCGATCAGCCATGCGGCGATAAGAAGGATCGTCTTCAGGCTCAACAGGCCGGTGCTGAGCACCGCGCTTTTGCCGAAGCCCTGGACTTCGCTGCGGATGCCCCCGGGGTACATCCGGAAAGAAACGAGTCCGCGTCCGATGAAGTTGGTAACCGGAATGCCCGCTTCCCCAAACTTGGCGCCCAGGCTCAGGTCGTCCAGCACCTCGGATTTGACGCCTTCATGGCCTTTGGCTTTTTCGTAATCCGCTCTTGTCGTCAAGATGCAGGACCCGTAGAGTCCCTTTTTCGGATTGGTCCTTTCGAAAGGCGAAGTGAAAGCGAATATGCCCAAAATGTTGGGGATCAGCGCCAGTCTTTCGTAAAATTTCTCCGTATGGTGGTAAGGAACGACGGAAATGACGCCTCCCGCCTGCTCCCTTGCCGCGAGCAGCCATTGGAGCGCATCCGGAGCCAACCGGACATCGGCATCCAGGAAAGCGATCACATCTCCGGTTGCGTGCGCATAGCCGTTCCATACCGCCCAGTTTTTGCCCGTCCAGCCCGGAGGAAGCGGCGCGTTCGCCACGACCTTCACGCCGTAGCTTTCGGCGACGGCTCTCGTCCGGTCTTCCGAAAAATCGTCGACGACGATGATTTCGAACGGGCGATAGCTTTGGGCTTGAAGGGATTCGAGCAGATAAGGGAGGTTGCGTTCTTCGTTCCTTGCAGGGATGATCACGGAAAGCTTTCCCGGCGCCGGGGAAGGCCGCCGGACGGCAGGAACGGTATTTCTGCGAAAAAGGATCAAGCCCGACGCGCATAAGATCGTAATCAGAATCAAGATACCCACGCATCCTCCCCCTTATTCTTTCATATTATGAAGATTTCGTTATTTTTATTGTAACAAAACAGCGGATGGACGAATACGGCCATCTTGCCGGGGCGGCGGCTTGCGCTTGAGTGGATGAGCGACGGCTTGCGGCCGTTTCTTTTCCATAGTTAAAATGGGGACAGCGAACGTAAACGCAAAAGGAGTTCAGCCGGATGAACCTTAAAGGCCAAAACAACATTCGAACCAAGCAAACGAACCGTTCCCAAGTTCTTCAGGCTCTGTTGAGACTTGGACGCACTTCCAGACAGAATATTGCGGAGCTTACCCATTTGACATCGGCCACGATTACGAATTTGACGGCCGAATTGATCCGGGAAGGGCTGGTTCGGGAAGTCGGGAATCTGGAGGAAAACCGAAAACGGGCAGGGCGAAAATTCATTGCGCTCTCCCTTCATGAAGACGCTTACTGGGCCGTTGGGGTTCATATCAGCTTCGGACAGTTGGAATTCGGGCTTGTCAATCTGGGCGGATCGGTCAAAAAGCAGCGAAAGCTGGACATTCCGGCGGCGTTGAGCGAACAGCAATTTGCCGACCTACTCCTTACCGAGCTGCAAACCTTTATGGACGGCATTCAAGAGGTCGACGTCCAAGCCATCGGCATCGGCTGTCTCGGCTTGATCAACTTTGAAAACGGGGTTGTACTCGACGCCAAACCGATGAATTGGCAGAACATCCGCTTGGCGGAGCTCGTCGCTTCGGCATTCAAGCTGCCTGTGTACGTGGATAACAACGTGCGCTGCATGGCTCTGGCTGAAAAAATGTTCGGCGGCAGCAAGCTTGTCGGTCATTTTTTATGCCTGTTTATCGGGGAAGGAATCGGCTCCGGACTGGTCCTGAACGACGACGTGTACAGAGGAGGAGTTACGGGCGCCGGAGAGATCGGCCACGTTACCTACGTTCACGACGGGTTCGACTGCTGGTGCGGGAATCGCGGATGTCTGGAGCAGTACGCTTCCAACGCGGCCATCGTACGGCAATTGAAGGCGCCCTCCTTGGATGCGGTCATTCAAGACTGCCTTAAAGGAAACGCGGAAGCGCAAAAGGCGATCCGCCAGGCCGGCCGGGCCGTCGGGACCGTTTTGGCGTCCTACATCAATATGTTTCATGTCGATCAAATCGTGATCGCGGGCCATTTGGCCGACGAGAACCTTCCGTTTATGCCGGCGGTCCGGGAAGAAGTCGCAAGGCGGTCGTTTTTGTTCAATCGGGAGAAGGTCGAAATCGCCTTCGCCACGATCCGTGAACAGATCGGCGTGATCGGAGCCGCGAGCCTTGCGCTTCACTATGAGGTGTTCAAAAAATAAGTTGACAGGCGAAAATAACGGATGCTACCATACCATCTGTAAACCTTAGTAATCCCATTTGATTTATCGTTTTCTCATGTTGACCGGACCGCCGGAAACTTTGGAGATAAAGCCTTTCATTTTCTTGCCCAAGGCAGGTGCATAATTGATTAATTTAAATAATTAATTATAAGAAAAGGAAAAACGACAGCTTGATCCAAAGTTTTCAAGGAGGAGCCATTCAACATGAAGAAAAAGACCCCTATTTTGATCGCCCTGTTGCTCATAACGGTTTTTACAGCCGCCTGCTCCAAGGATTCGTCCGATCCCCGGAATTCGTCTGCCGACGCGGGCGACAAAAAAAATCCCGTGACCATCGAGTTCGCGGCGGGCAAAGACGCTTCGGGCGAGCTGGAGAAGTCGATCGAGCGTTTCAACCGCTCCCATGACGACATCCAGATCAAGTATGTGGAAATGCCCGCCGTTCCGAACGAACAGATTACGCGCTACAGCACCTGGTTCAACAGCAAAAGCGATACGCCTGATTTGTTGATGATCGACGTTACCTGGCCCGCGATGTTCGCCTCCGCCGGTTGGATCGAACCGATTGACGAGTATGTGGATCAAGACTACTTGATCCGTTTCTGGCCGGCTGCCACCGATGTCGCCAAAGTAAACGGCAAGCTTTACGGCATCCAGGGCTATATGGACGTGGGCGTTCTGTTTTACCGGAAGGATCTGCTCGACAAGTACGGCCTGCCGGTCCCCCAAACCTGGGACGAGCTTGCGAAGACGGCTCAATTGATCCTGCAAAAAGAAAACAACCCCAATTTGACCGGGTTCGTCTTCCAAGGCGCCAAAATCGAGGGCGCGACCATCAACTGGCTCGAGCATTTGTGGGGGGCAGGCGGCGATATCTACGACGGCGACGCAATCAAGGTCGACACCGAACAAGGCATCAAGGCGCTGCAAAGAATGAGCGATTTTATCGTCAAGGACAAAGTGTCCCCTCTCAGCGTAAGCACGTCCAACCCGGCGGACAACAATATCGTGTTCAGCGGGGGCAACGCGATTTTCATGCGAAACTGGCCGGCCTCCTTCGCGCAACTGAAAGGCACGGCCGTCGAAGGGAAAGTCGGCATCGCTCCGATTCCGCACGACGTAGGGGGCGAATCGCACGCTTCCACGGGCGGATGGGTCTATGCCGTCAACAGCAATTCGAAGCATAAGAAAGAAGCGGTGGAAGCCCTCAAATTCTTCCTGAGCGATGAAGAACAGAAATCGATGGCGATTCACGCCAGCAAAATCCCGTCCGTCAAAAGCGTGTTCGAGGATCCGGCCACCCGGCAGGCGCAGCCGATATTGGAGACGCTGCAGCCGATTCTGGAGACCGCAAAGAGCCGTCCCGTCCTTAGAAACTATGAAACGTTCAGCCGAAGCGTCCAGACGCAGGTCAACCTTGTCCTGTCCGGGCAGAAAGACGCGGCGACCGGCCTGAAAGACGCCCAGAAGGAGCTTGACGAGAAGCTGAAATCCTAAAGCGGTAGAACTGGGAGGCGAATATGTCAACCGTCAAAGCCGTACATCGGCGGTTCCTCTCCAAAAGATGGAGCGACAGGAAAGTGGCGTTCCTGCTTGTGGCGCCCCTGTCCTCTTTTTACTTGCGTTTACGCTTTATCCGATCATCCGCATTTTTTGGATGTCCATGCACGATATCTCGATTACGGAGCCCTGGCTCGGACAGCCGTTTACAGGCTTCGAAAATTACGCGAAGGCTTTCCGCGACGGCAGGTTCTGGCATTCGTTAGGGTTTACGCTGTCCTTCTCGACCGTAACCGTCGTCTTTGAATTGGTCATCGGCCTTTATCTGGCCTCGATCGCCAACCGCACCTTCCGTTTCCGGGGCTTCGTTCGGGCGGCCATTCTTTTCCCCTGGGCGCTGCCGACCATTACGAACGCCTTGACCTGGCGCTGGATGTTCAATCAGGACTACGGGCTGATTAACGGGCTTCTCCTTATGCTGGGATTCATCAAGGAACCGTTAAATTGGCTTGGCGACAGCACGCTTGCCTATATCGCCATCTGTATCGTCGCCATCTGGAAAACCTCCTCCTTTATGGCGATCATTCTGCTGGCCGGACTTCAATCGATTCCGGGCAATTTGTACGAAGCGGCCCGAATCGACGGAGCGGGGCGCGTGCAAATGCTCGTCCGGATTACGCTTCCGCTGCTGCGCAACGTGATCCTGGTTTCGCTGATTTTGCGCACCCTTGCGGCGATGCAGGCGTTCGACCTGATGTACGGGCTCACCCAGGGGGGACCGGGAAACGATACGGAGTCTTTGCCGATGTACATCTACGCCACCACCTTTGTCGATATGCAGTGGGGATACGGCTCGGCGCTCGGCGTTTTGCTTTTTATCGTTCTTCTTCTTATTTCGATGATCTATATCAAATGGCTTTACGATGGCGACCGGTAAGGAGGCGGCTCATGACGTTTTTCAAAAAAGCTTATTCTATCTGCCGATCCTCGCGCTTGTCGTGATCTCGTTTTTTCCGTTGTATTGGCTTCTGATCACGTCGCTGAAACCGCTGACCGAATTGTACGCGATGCCGCCGAAGCTCATTGTTCTTGACCCCGTGTTTCAACATTACCGGAGCGTATTCGAGCAGCCGTTCGGCGAATATTACCGGAACAGCGCCGTCGTCGCCTGTTATACGCTGGTCCTGTCGCTTGTGTTCGGGTATATGATCGGATATGCGGTATCCAGATTGCGCTTTCGCGGCAAGCAACTGATTTTGCTGGTTGTCGTCGCGACCTCGATGTTTCCGCCGATGACGATGGTGCTTCCGATTTTCGTCGCGCTCCGGGATTTGGGTCTCATCAATTCTTACATCGGCTTGAGCCTGACGCACGCCGCCTTCGGATTGCCGATGATCATCTGGCTGCTGTCCGCCTTATTGAATGAAATTCCGAAGGAACTGGACGAAGCCGCGTATGTCGACGGCGCCAGCCGGCTGCGCACGTTTTTCAGCGTCATCCTGCCGCTGTCGGGGCCGGCGACGGTGACCGCATCCATACTCGTCTTTGTTCATAGCTGGAACGAGTTTCTGTTCTCGTTCACGTTAATGTCCAAGGCTTCGCTGCGAACGCTCCCGGTCGGGGTGATGATGTTTCAGGGCGAGCACGATTTCCCGTGGGCGACGATTTCGGCGGCGATCCTGCTGTCCGTCGTTCCGCTCGTTCTGCTGATTTTTCTCTTTCAGAAAAAAATCGTTTCGGGCCTTACCAACGGCGCCGTAAAAGGATAAACCCTTCGCGAAAGGATGATTTTCATGCGTTTTTTGTTTCTGGATTTGGACTCCACCCGTCCCGATCATCTGGGCTGCTACGGATACCACCGCAATACGTCCCCGAACATCGATAAAATTGCGGCGGAAGGCGTCCGATTCGAAAATTATTATACGTCCGACGCGCCCTGCTTCCCTTCGAGAACGGCGTTAATGACCGGAAGGTTCGGCATTCACAACGGCGTTGTCGGCCACGGCGGAACCGCCGGCGACGTCCGCCACGAAGGCATCGACCGGCAATTCCAGGATAAGCTTGCCTCGGAAAGCTTGCCGGCTTTCCTGCGTTCCGTCGGATTCCGGACGACGCTGGTCAGCCCGTTTGCCGAGCGGCACTCGTCCTGGACCTTCTATGCGGGCTTCAACGAAATCCACAATACCGGCAAGGCGGGCATGGAGTCGGCGGAAGAAGTGACGCCGACGGTTCTTCGCTGGATCGAGCGGCATGCCAAAGAAGACAATTGGTTTTTGTACGTCAATTACTGGGACCCCCACACGCCTTACCGTGCGCCCGAGTCGTTCGGCAATCCGTTCGAAAACGACCCGCTCCCGGACTGGATTACCGATGAGGTGCTGGAACAGCACAAGAGAAAAGTGGGACCGCACAGCGCAAGCGAAATCAATATGTACGACAACCGGACCCACGACGCATACCCCCGCCATCCCGGAGAGATCAAGGACAGACAGGGCTTGCGCAAAATGATCGACGGCTACGACTGCGGAATCCGGTATATGGACGAGCATATCGGAAAGCTGTTCCAGGCGTTGGAAGAACAACAAGTCATGGACGATCTGATTATTGTCATTACGGCGGATCACGGGGAAAATATGGGCGAGCTCGGCATTTACGGCGAGCACGGAACCGCCGATCAGGGAACGTGCCGCATCCCGATGATCCTGCGCTGGCCCGGCAAAATCAAACCGCACGTCGACCGCGGGCTTCACTACCATTTGGATTTGGGACCGACGCTGGCCGAGCTGTTCGGCGTTCAGCCGATGCCGAGCTGGGACGGACAAAGCTACGCCTCCTCCATCCTTCAGCAACGCGGCGCGGGCAGGGACTATCTGGTTCTTTCGCAATGCGCCCATGTGTGCCAGCGAAGCGTCCGGTTCGGGGATTGGCTCTACATTCGAACGTACCACGACGGCTATCACCTGTTCGACAAAGAAATGCTCTTTAACCTCAAGAACGACCCGCACGAACAATTCGATGTCAGCCGAGAGCATCCTTCCGTGTGCCGGGAAGCCGTCTATTACTTGAACGAATGGCACGATGAAATGATGATGTCCATGAAGTTCGACACCGACCCTCTATGGACGGTCATCCGCGAAGGCGGGCCCTACCACGCAAAAGGACATTTGCCGGGTTATATCCGCTGGCTCGAGCAGACCGGCCGGGGGCATGCCGTCGAAGAGTTGAAGCGCCGCCATCCCCGCGAGTTCGCCTGAAGCAGCGCGCTCGCAGCCGTGCGCAACCAAGCCCGCCCGTTAACGGTCTAAATAAGTAACGGCATGAAGGATCACGAATAAGGGGATGCAAACGACATGGAAAAACATTGCTGCTGTTCAGCCCGAAGAACGGAGATCGCCGGAGCGGCGAATGCGGAAGATACGGTCCCCCATCCGGATGCGGTTTCCAAACCGGGCGGACGGGAAGGCATGATCTATTTGGCGGGCGGCGAATTCCTTATGGGAACCGACGACCGCGAGGGGTTTCCTTCGGACGGCGAAGGCCCGGTGCGCGCCGTGCGTCTGGACCCCTTTTACATCGATGCCTGTGCGGTCAGCAACGCGGAGTTTCGACAGTTTGTTGAGGAAACGGGCTACCGGACGGACGCCGAACGGTTCGGCTGGTCCTTTGTGTTCCACCTGTTCGTGAGTCCCGAAACCGCGCGGACCGTCACCCGGACCCCCGTTCAAACCCCGTGGTGGTTCGTCGTCGAAGGCGCCTCATGGAAACACCCGGAGGGGCCCGATTCGGATATTGCCGACCGCCTCGACCATCCCGTGACGCACGTCTCCTGGAACGATGCCGTCGCGTACTGCAAATGGGCAGGGAAACGATTGCCGACGGAAGCGGAATGGGAATACGCGGCCCGGGGCGGACTCGTTCAAAAACGGTATCCTTGGGGAGACGAGCTGAAGCCGAACGGCGAACACCGCTGCAATATATGGCAGGGCAAATTCCCCTACAAAAACAATATGAGCGACGGGTACGCGGGAACGGCGCCCGTCAAGTCGTTCAAGCCGAACGGGTACGGGCTTTACAACGTCTCCGGCAACGTCTGGGAATGGTGCTCGGATTGGTTCAGCCCGACCTATCACATTAACGGTCCGCGGGTCAATCCCAAAGGACCGCCGCAAGGCTCGTCAAAGGTGCTGCGAGGCGGCTCGTATCTCTGCCACAAATCGTACTGCAACCGGTACCGGGTGGCGGCCCGCAGCCATAATACGCCCGACAGCTCGACGGGCAATATCGGTTTCCGCTGCGCGGCGGACGCCTAACGCAGGACGAACTGCACAAACGGCCGCAGAAAAGCCCAGTCCTTATGCGGACTGGGCTTTCGACTCATGCTTCTCGTCGTCCGTCATGTAACGGGCATTTCACCAAAGGCGAGATTCTGCGTCATGTCATCGCCCATGAAATCCATCATATAGGCCAGCTTTCCATATGAGAGCTTGGTCTGCAACCCGTATCGGCCAATGTGATCGGCAGGGATTTGTTTAAAAGGGACGCGAATCCACGTTAGCCGGTTGCCGGGAATCTAAACGCCATTGCCTTTAGCGTCCGCCTTCCATTTCGCATGCGCTGCCTTCGCTCCGGTCTTCGACATCAGCAGGACAAGTGCGACCAGCACGACCGCGATGCCCGCGCTAACGGCACCCAGCCGGACAATGCCGGCTGTCGGCACCTTCCCTGCGAAGAAGTCCGCCAGAAGGGTCGAAGAGAATATGGTGCCCAGAAACCGCGAAGTCATAAACAGCCCCGATGCGATCCCCGTTTCCGTTTTCGGTACCCATACGTACAATGCCATCTGCAGCCCGAGATTGTGGAAGCCGTTTCCGAAGCCGAGCAGCGCCAGAACGAAGATCATCCAGGCATAAGCCGTTTCGGCCCCGATCGTCATCATCGACGCGGTTCCGAGCAGAGTAGCGGCCGCGGCGATCCATATGACCGGGTGCGGCCCGCTCCGGTCGATCCATCGTCCCGCGAGCGGCGCAGCCAGCAGGTTGGAGCCGGCAATCGCCATCATGACCAGTCCGGCCTGCTGCGGGTCCAGATGACGCGCGTGCTGCAAATAGGAAGGCAGTCCGAACATGACCGAATAAGACACGACATTCACCAAGATGAACTGCGCGTAGATGAGGCAAACCGAAGGATGGCGCCGCAGAAAGCGGACATCGATGAACGGCTTGGGCAAACGGCTCTCGAACCGGTAAAACCAGACGCCCAGCGCAGCGGCCGCCGCCAGCTTCCACCAATCCCCGCCCGACCGGAGCGAAAGCAAAAACAACAAAAGGAGGACAATCAGCAGCGAAAACTGGAGGATTCCCCGGACATCGATGCCCTCCCCGTCCGACCGCGTTTCCGTATCCGGCGGAATGAACTTCCACGCAAGCGCAAACGAAACGAGAATCACCGGAAAGTTAATGGCGAAAATGGCGGGCCAATCCCCTGCCCGAAGAAGAAATCCCCCAATGGAAGGCCCGACGGCGGCGGACACCGACATGATGACCGACAAGCGGCTCATGTACAGGGCCTGACGTTCGGTCACTTCCTGCCGGACGATCCCCATTCCGGACGGAAAAAGAGCGGACGTTCCAAGCGCCTGCACCGCCCGGTAAACGAGCAGCAGCGAAAACGTCGGCGAGGTCGGAGCAAGCAGCGAAGAGACGGCCACCAGCGCCAAGCCGCCCATGAACACCCGCTTGCGGCCGTACCGGTCGCCGATTTTGCCCAAGACCGGCTGGGCGATTGCGCTAACGAGGTAATAAGTCGAAATCAGCCAGGAGACGTCGGCAAACGTCAGCGCGAATTGCTCCTGAAATCTCGCGATGGCAAGAGAGATCATCGACGTATTGAGCGGGTTCAGCATCATGCCGAGCCCGACGGCAAGCACCAGCAGATTGCGTCTCGTTCCGGCGTTCATGGCCGCCTCATGGCCGTCCGGCCTGAACCACATTCGATTCGCTCATGTCCGAATCTCCTTTCTCCCATACATCCCCTACGGGTCCGCCCTGCGGGGCAGAATCCGGTCGATGAACGGGGTCGTATCGATCGCGGCCAGCCGCGTTCGTCCCGGTCCCCAGCCGATCGTTTTTCTCCAGCTGCCCAGAAGCCCTTTTTCGATCAGATCGCGTTCGTCCGGATGCTCCGTCCTGTCCGCATAAGGCGCCACGTAAAGCGCGTCCGCGGGACAATAAGCCTCGCAGATAAAGCAGGTTTGGCAATCTTCCTGACGCGCGATGACGGGCACGCCGTCCGGCCCCGAATCGAACACGTGGGTCGGACATACCCGGATGCACATGTCACACTGTACGCACCGTTCCTGACTGACCAGTTCAATCATGCGCGCACCTCCTGCCCGAGTGCCGGCTCTCCTTCGTACCAAAGAGATACGGGATCCGGCCGAACGCCGATCCGATCGAGTCCCGAGACGAGCAGCCGATGCCTCTGGGCGGGGTCGGCCGACGGATATTCGGCCAGCGTATGCATGCCGCGGGTTTCGCGGCGGGCGAGCGCCGCCGTATACATCCAGCGCGCCGTAGCCGCCATGGCCGCCGTCTCCCGCGCCCGGACGCGTCCTTGCGCGGTTGCCGGAACCCGCCCGTGCACGTGCGGCCACAGTCCGTTCAACCGTTCCAGCGATTTCCGCAACCCCGCCTCGCTTCGGAAATAATTGATCGACAGCGGGAAAACCTCTTGCTGGATCGCCTCGACAAGCGCCTTCGTATCCATCTTCGCCGGCGAATCGGCACCCGCGGGCATGCCGCTTCTTCCGGCGGGCCGGAGCGCGCGCGTTCCGGTCCTGCCGCCGAGCGCCAGAGCGTAGCGCGCGGCCGCCCGCCCGGCCCATGTGCCCGAGCAGATCGCCCAGGACGCATTGAACGCGCCTCCGCCCGATTTGGCGCCGGTCACCCGTTCCCGGGTAGCCGCATCGCCCGCCGCGTATAATCCTCCCACCGTTGTGGAGCAGTCCTCGCCGACAATCCGGATGCCGCCGGTGCCGCGCACCGTCCCTTCGTACCGCAGCGTCAGCGGGAACTTCTGCGTAAACGGGTCGATGCCCGCCCGATCGTAGGGGAGGAAGAAAATCGCATGGGAACGGCGGAGAATGCTCCTTTTTTCTTTCCGTATCGGCCTTGTCGAGAACCGCGTAGACCGGACCTTTGCTCAGCATGAGCGGCAGAAAGCCGCCCGCCCTTGCCCCGTCGGCCTGCAGCACCGAACCGTCCTCGGCGAAATAGGTCGCCCAGTTCAGCAGCCGGCCGCGCGTAACCGTGCCGAACGCCGCGCTCGGCGCATACTGCCTGCTGAATTCCATGCCCGAAAGCTCGACGCCGACTTCCGCGGCCATCAGATACCCGTCACCGGTCAGCACGTTGCAGCCGAGCCCTTTGCTCAGGAAAGCGCAGCCGCCGGTGGCGACGACAACGGCGTTCGCCCGCACTTCCCATTCGCTGCCGTCCAGCCGGCATATGCCGCGGGCGCCGCCCACGCCATGATCGTCGACGAGCAATTCAAGCGCGGGCGACTGGTCGAGAATTTTCACCCCGGCCTTTCCGACGGCGCGGCGCATCAAGCGCATATATTCGGGCCCCTGCAGGTGGTCCCGCATAGGCGTCCCGTTCTCGTCGCGGCGAAACGGATAGCCCCAGGATTCGACCCGTTGCAAATTCTCGTAAACCTGGTCAAGCACGCGGTGAATCCAGTCCGGCTCCGCCAAATAACCGCTTTCCCGGTAGCGTTTGCGCACGGCCGCTTCCCGCAGCTCGGCGTCGGGGGGAAGATAAAGCAGATTCGTTCCCCCCGGCGCCGTTGCGCCGCTCGAACCCAAATACCCTTTGTCGGCGAGCACCACTTTTGCGCCCTGCGACGCGGCGCTCCAAGCGGCCCAAGCCCCCGCCGGCCCTCCTCCGATCACCAGCACGTCCGCAGCCAACCGCCAACCGTCATGTCGGCTCATCGTCCGCTCCCTCCTTTTACTTCAGTTCAAAACTGGCGTCGTACAGCTGGTCGATCGTCGGATTGAAATTGGGGTCGATATCGCCGGTTTCCTTGAGCAACTCTACCGCTCCCAGCAGGCCGTCAACGTCCGCCCGCAGCTTCTCGTCCCACGCCGGCAGGTTTTTGTCGTAATAGTTCTTCACCAGATCCCGGTCCAAGCCGAGTTTCTTCGCGGCGTAATCGATCAGCTCGTCCGGGTGCTGCTTCACGTATGTGACGGCTTCCGAGTAGGACTTGATCACGTTGCGGACCACGTCCGGACGGTCCTTGATCAGCTTGGCGGAGGCGAAAAAGTGGCTGTGCTGATACTTCCCGTACACATCGGCGGCTTTGGCGATCGTATGGCCTTTGCCCTCCAGTTCGATCTGGCTGACGGTCGGCTCCGAGGTGACGACGGCGGATACCTTGCCCGATTCGAGAATCATCCGCATGTCCGCGCCGCCGCTGTTGACGATTTTCACTTCGCTTTCCTCGATGTTGTTGGCCGCCAAAATTTTGCGGATAGCGGTATGCGGACCGCTGCCTGCGGCTCCCGTCACGATCGTTTTTCCCTTCAAATCCTGAACGCTCTTGATGTCGTTGGTCGCGACCAGTTGAAAATCCACTTCTTTCGCGACCGGAGCGGCCACATCCTTGATCGGCACGCCCTTGGAAATGCCCACGAGCACCGGCGAACCGAAAATGCCCATATCGATATCGCCGCCCGCCACAGCCGCCAGCGCTTCCGGACCGCCGGTTTGAAAGTTTTCGATTTTCAGCTCGATTCCGTTTTTGGCGAAAATGCCTTTTTCGATCGCAAGCTCCACATGGACGTTCGTTACGCTCGCGCCGAGCAGCGCGAAATGGACCTTCGTCCGTTCCTTCGGCTCGCCGGACGGGTTCGGGCTCTCGGACGCCCCCGCATGGGCCGCCGTTAAGCCGGCAGATCCGCCGTTCGCCGTGTCCGCCGGCTTAACCGCGCCGCATGCGGTCAAAAGGGTGCCCATCAATATTATAGGTATCATGAATGACCGAAGGCTTCGTTTGCGCATGCCGAGCTCATCCTCCCGTTTTGTGCCGTTCTGTTAACGCGGCTTAGGATAAAGGTCAATCGATGCCCCGCCAAGCGTCGAACCGCCTGTTGAGAGCCATAAGCAATCGGTCCATCGCCATGCCGAGCGCCGCGATGATGACGACGCAGACGAACACTTTGTCCGTCTGGAACGTAGCGCCCGTGTACTGGATCAAATAGCCGAGCCCCTCCGAGCCGCCGAACACCTCGGCGCCGACCACGCCGAGCAGCGCCCGGCCGGTGGCTAACTGCAGCGCGGTCATCAGAAACGGAACCGACATCGGCAGCGCGACCGTAACGAAAATTTGCCGCCGGTTTGCGCCGTACGCCCTGGCCACTTTCGTCAAATCGTTGTCGACGCTGCGCATCGCCATCTGCATGTTCACGATAATCGGAAACACCGCGCTCATGAACACGAGCGCCACCTTCGAACCAAAGCCCAAGCCGAACCAGATGATGAACAGCGGCATAAGCGCGATCCGCGGCGTCGTGTACATCGCCGCCACGATCGGGGCGAAAGCCATCTGGGCTTTGGCGAACCAACCGAGCAGGATGCCCGCGGGCACGCCGACCGCAACCGCCAGAAAGTAGCCTGCGAAGAAGATTCTCCCGCTCGAAAAGATATGCCGCCAGATTTCCCCGTCCTTGAACATGGCGATCCCCGTCGCGATGACGCGGGACGGCGAGCTTGCGAACTTCGGATTGACCATGCCGATCCCGCTCGCAAGTTCCCATGCGGCCAGCAGCAGCACAACGACCCCGCCTCCCAGCAGCAGGCTGAGTCCTCTTCTGCGCAGCTTAGACGGCACCAAGCGCTTCGCTTTCTCCTTCGGGGCCCCCAAAGCCGGGACCGATCCGACGGATTTCAAAGCGATATTTCCATCAGATTTCATATTCCGATTCCTCCTTCTTGGCCGCCGTCGTATGGATCAGGTTCCAAATCCGGTTCATCAGCTCGTCGAACCGGGCGTTATGTTTCGTCTCCGGCGTGCGCGGACGGGGCAGCGGAATCCGGATTTCCTCCAATACTTGCGCGGGGCGCGCGGAGAATACAACGACGCGGTCGGACAGGAGCACCGCCTCGTCGATTTGATGGGTGACCATCAACACCGTTTTTTTCGTCTGTTCCCATAGCGACAGCAGTTCGTTCTGCATCACCTCCCGGGTGATCGCGTCAAGCGCCGCGAACGGCTCGTCCAGAAGCAGCAGCTCAGGCTCGCACACCAGCGCCCTGGCGAGATTGACCCGCTGCTGCATCCCCCCGGACAGCGCCGACGGATAGTAATGCTCGAAGCCTTTTAGCCGTACCAGATCGACAACCTGCCGCGCCCTCCTCAGCGACTCCGCCTTGCCGACGCCGTTTAATTCCAGGCCGTAGGTAATGTTTTTCAGCACCGTTCGCCAGGGCAGCAACGACGATTTCTGGAATACGACCGCACGCTCGGGTCCCGGTCCGGTCACCGGCACGCCGTTCAAGCGGATTGCGCCCGAGGTCGGCCGGACAAGTCCCGCAACGGCGCTCAGAAACGTCGATTTGCCGCAGCCGCTCAGACCGACGATCGTGACGAACTCACCGGACCGGATATCCAAGGACACGTTTCGTATCGCCTCCGTCCATTCCCCGGTCGCGCCGTTTTCGTACGAAACGCACAGCTGCTCGACGGAGAGCTTCGGCTGTTCAATGGGCCGGTCCTGCGCCTCTCCGGTTTTCGCCATCGCGGGTTGAGCCATACGAACTCCCTCCTCTGGATAAGTCGGCCAGATGCTGGCCGGATGAATGGGCCGGAGCCTTGCGTTTGCGTTTCCGTCGAACCGAGTCCCCCTTGCAAAAACAAAAAAGGAGACATCCCTTGGCGGGGATGACTCCGGTTAACCGGTCGATTTAAAATCATAGTACTTAAACAATTCCTATCAGTCAAGTAAGAAATTAGCGGGGTTACCAGGTACTCCTTGCAGGCGTAGCTGTTTCAAATGCGAGGCGGGCCGGCCGCGAGGAACTGCAGTTGCGTTTACAGCAACTGCAAAGACGCTTCCCGCCTTAGCACCCGATTTAAGTGCCTTAGCGGCAACTACATCCGGCACACGGCCCGCCGGAACGGGTAGGCGGCGCTGCAGTTGCATTTATAGCAACTGCAAACCCGCATTCCGCGTTAGCCCCCAATTTAAGTGCCATAGCAGCAACTACATCCGGCTTCCCCCCGCCGAGCCGGTCGAGCGGGACCGGGACAACTACATATAAACGTCAATGACATTGCGCCCGGACGTCAGCATGGACTCCAGCGATGCCCGGCGGATTTTCAGGCCGCCGCGGCGGTAGCGGTTCTCCGTCGGTTGCGCCGGGGCCTCTTCGCCGTTCACGGCCACCCGTACGTCCTCCCGGCCTTCCAGATGGTAAACGAATTCGACCGGCCGGTCCAGAAGCCGGAACGCAAAGCGCAAGCCGTCCAGTCCGGCGGGCAAAACGGGATCGACGACCAGATCGCCGCCTTCCTGGCGAATGCCGAGGCAGTGGGAGATCAACTGGTTCATGTAGATCCCCGGACCGCTGGAGTAAATCCGCCAGCCGCCTTTGACCGTTACGTTCCCGGTTCTCAGCTCTTCGAATCGTTCCGACGCCTCGTAGCGGTCGCGGAAATGACCGTCGGAACTGCTGAAGTACGCGTTGCTCTGGCGAAGCCCGGCATTCGGCACGACGTCCCGGAGCCCGATCGGATTGATCATGCCGAGCGCTTGCCACGCTTCCTCCCCGTAACCGAGCTTGGCCGTCGCTTCGATGAAGCGGATATGGGCATGGACGTATTGCAGCCCGATTTCCCTGCCGAAATTGGCCGCCTGCTCCGCCCGCTTAAAGCGCGTGCTGACCCCGCCGGCGTACGGAGCCGGCCGGTTCATGAGCCGGACGCCGTCCGGGAAATAGAGCTTTTCCTTGATCAGGGCATAGTGGGCTTCCGCCTCTTCCTTCGTCAGCAGCTCGGCGATCATGCTGCGGGTCATCGGCAGCAAGCGGTACTGGATGCCCGTCTTCGCGTCCTCCGGGTGGAGCATCGGCTCCGCCCTATCCGGATCTTCCATATACAGAAAGCCGGGGATCACGTTCGTCCGCAGCATATAGCGGCGGAAGTCCGTTTCGATGCCCTCGGACAGTTTCTTCAATTCCTCCGCCAGCTCCGCGTCCTCGTCCCCGATCGCCGAAGCCAACCGTTTGAACGTCTGGTAAGTCAAGGCGACCGTCCAACTGCTGACCATATAGCGCTTGAGCAGAGGGTCCGCCGGTTGAAGCGTATCGTCCCAATCGCCGTCTCCGTAGGCCGACAAGTGCGTGCCGTGCAGGAAATGCTCCCGGATATAGCCGATTTCCTTGCGGACGTGCTCTAGCAGCGGGACCCGCGCTTCCGTATATTCGAACGATTGGCGGTTCATGTACGGCACAAGCTCCCGCAAAATGCCGAAATCTCGCGTGGCATGCAGGTAATCGCTCAGCACTTTAAGCGGCCAGACGACAATGTCCCCGTGGCTTTCTTCGTGCTGGATCTTGTAGTAACGGTCGAACATGAACCATTGCGGCCAATTCCCCGTGTCTTCGTACTGGTGGGAATAAACCTTCAGCAAAATTTCCCGCACCGTGCCGAAATGGCCGGTCGCCAGGAAATACTCCGCGGGTCCCTGGCAGACGTCGCGCGTTCCCCAGGCCGCTCCCCCGTACTGCTCGAGGCCGTGCGGCACGGAAAAGTGGACGAGCATGTTATGGGTGTACCACCAGGCGATCGCGTTCATTTTCTCCAGATCGGCGTTCGTCCCGTCCGGCAAGGAAAGATGAAAGCCGTTCATGACCTCGCGGTAGTATTGCCGGTACCGCTCCGTCTCCTGTTCCGCAATCCCTTCGGCAAACGGCAGCGCCTCCCCGTAAAGCAAGCCCTGAACGGCCAGGCTCCAGGATGCGCTTGCGCCCAGCTCGAACACGACAAGGGACGCCTCGCCGGTCCGGACGTTGTCCGCCAGCGCCCGCTCGTCGCCGACGGTTGCAGGCGCGCCCGATATCCGCAGCCGATAGCCTAAATCCGGGTACGCCGAAGCGCAGAGCGAACCCGCGTCCGCCCGGAACGTGAACGCGCCGGCCTCCCGTTCCATGCGGAAAGGCCTTTCGTATTCGTTGCCGTTCATCGTCACCTGATTCGTCACGAGATAACGGTAGGCCTTGCCGCTCTCGGAGACGACCTGCAGTCGAACCTCAGGCGTATCCAGCATCGTAAAGCAAGTGACGATCAGCAGATCGGAGGACGTTTTGTAATACCATCTCGCATAGTTGAACCCCATCTCGAACAGGGACGGCATCGTGAGCAGCCGGTAGCGGCCGTCCATTTCGACATAGATCCGCTGTCCGGACGTTTTCATGACGTTTAAGGCATTGCGCGCGTTCGACAGCATTTTGTTGAACGTCGTATTGCCGACGGTCAGATGGGAATTGAATATACCGTACATGTACGACGTCGTGGTCAGCACCCGGTCGTTCATCCGGTCATTAGGGCCGGTCATCAAAATATGGCCGTGCGGGCGCTCGACCCGAAGCTCTTTCTCCTTCAGCACCACGTGCTCATAGCCCGGCGTAAAGAAGGACAATATCGTCTCCCCGTCCCATTCCTCGTGCAGCCGCTCAGGGAAACGGCGGGCGATTTCGTCCGGCGTCATCGAGAGCGTGCGCAGCGGCTCTCCGACGCGTGCCTTCCGCGACGCCCGAACGACCGCAAGCCCCTCTTCCTTCGGGCGCGCTTCGACCTGCCGCCACGCTTCCTCTACCTCGTCCGCGAATTCGAGAGAGGCGACGGCGGCTGGATGGTTCTCCTTGAACAAGCCGTAGAACACGATCCGGGCCGAACCGTCGAGCCGGACGCGGCCCGACTGAAGCGCGACGTACGCGAACTCGTACTGGTAGTTCTCGTTTGCCAGCGTTGCCGCGAACAGCCGCTCGGGAACGTCCGTTTCCTTGTAGGACAGACCGAAAAACTGAAAGCCGTCCGTGGAATATCCTACCGTCCCGGTCAGCGCGCCCTGCTGCAAATACGGGAACTTGCCGCCGTACTGCGGCTGGTTCTGGCGGGAGCAGACGACATAACCTTTGGCCGGATCTTGAAAGACGGTATGTCCGATATACTGCGATACGTACGCTTCGTTGGAACGCACGGCTCCTTTGTCCGCCAAGCCGACGTCCTGGCCGCAGATCAGATCGATCTCGGTCCCGTCGCCTTCCAGCTCCACGTCCCAGAACCAGATGCCGCGATCGGTAAGGTGAAAGGTCACCCGGTAGGAGATTTCCCAGGCGGAGCCTTCCCAGACCAAAGCATGCGCGCAGCGGCGCAAGCGGCTTGCCGAACGGACGCCGAGCAGCGGAACCGCATCGATGCCGGATTCCGAATGCCGCCGCAAATAGAGGTTGCCGGGCGAGCCGTCAATCGGATTGGCAAGCAGCTGGTTGATCATCGTATGCTCGCCGTACGCCGCCTCGTACAAATCGCCGCTGTTCAGAAACGTAAACCGAAGCGGCCCTTCCGCCAAACGAATCTTGGAATCGACTGTGTCTGTCATTGCCATGCCGGATCACCCGCTTCTCGTTTTTTGGTCAGACGGAACCGCAATTCCGCCGCGTCGCGGCTGTTGGGGCCGACATAAACCCGAAATTCTCCGGCATCGCTGGCGTACGTCAGATCGGAATGATAATAGCGAAGCTGCCGCTCGGAGATCGTGAACGCAACCTCCGCGGTTTCTCCCGGCTCCAGTGATATTTTGCGGAAATCTTTCAGCTCCTTGATCGGACGAACGACGTCTCCCGCCAGATCCCGGATATAGAGCTGCACGACCTCCTCTCCGGGAAGCGGCCCGGTGTTGGTTACCCGAACCGAGACGGTGAGCGGCCGGTCTTCGGTCATTTCATCCGCCGACAGCCGGGGCTCGCCGTATTCGAACGTCGTATAGGTCAAGCCGAATCCGAATGGGAACAGCGGCTCGTTCGGAATGTCCAGATATTTCGACACGTAATGGTCCGGAGCATCCGGGACATGGGGACGCCCGGTGTTGTAGGCGTTGTAATAAACCGGCACCTGTCCGACCGAGTACGGGAACGACATGGTCAGCCGGCCGGAAGGACGCGCCTCGCCGAACAGAAGGTCCGCGACGGCCGCCCCGCCTTCGCTGCCCGGGAACCACGCTTCCAGGACCGCGTCCACCTCGTCGACAAGGCCGTGCAAATCAAGCGGCCGCCCGTTGAACAGGACGGCAACCGTCGGCTTGTTCAGCAGCTTCAGCTCTTGGATAAGCTCAAGCTGAGCCTGCGGCAGCCGGATATCGGCCCGGCAGCTCGCCTCTCCGCTCATGCCGGAATGCTCGCCGAGCGCCAGCACGATTACGTCGGCTTCGCGGGCCGCCGCGAGCGCTTCGCGCCGCTGCTCTTCCGTCCCGCGCGTCTCGACCCCGCAGCCTTCGGCGACAAGCAGCCGGGATGCTTCCGTTTTCGAAGCCATTCCTTCGTACAACGACACCGCGTCTTCCTGCGATCCCTGCCAGGACCAGGCCCCCAAAATATCCCCGCTCCTGGCGAACGGGCCGATCAGCGCGATGCGCTGCTCCTTCGAGAGCGGAAGCACGTTGTCGTTCTTCAGCAGGACGCACGATTTGGTTGCCAATCCCCGCGAAACGGCGCGATGGGCCTCGCAGAACACGACTTCCCGTTCCCGCTGCGGGTCCGCTCCGCGAAGAGGATTCTCGAACAGGCCCAGCTTTTGCTTCAACCGCAAAATGCGCAGAACCGCTTCGTCAATGAGCCTCTCCTCCACGTCGCCGTTTTCGACGAGCTTGGCCAAGTGCCGCACATAACACGGGGTCATCATTTCGATATCGACGCCGGCCCGAACCGCTTTATAAGCGGCTTCCGCCTCGTCGGCCGCGACGCCGTGGGGAATCAGCTCCTTCACCGCGCCCCAATCCGAGATCACCCCCCCGTCAAAGCCCCATTCCTCGCGAAGCAGCTTCCGCAGCAGCCACCGGTTTCCGCTGGCCGGAATGCCGTCCACCGTATTGAAGGACGTCATCACCATCTCGCAGCCTTCGTCGAGAGCCGCTTTGTAAGCGGGCAGATAATACTCGCGAAGCTGGCGCTCCGACAGGTCCACCGTATTGTAGTCCCGTCCGGCTTCGACGGCGCCGTATGCGGCGAAATGCTTTACGCAGGCGGCGACCCGGTCCGTGTCTTCCGTCAGATTCTTGCCCTGGAAGCCCCGGACGAACGCGCGGGCGAACAGGCTGTTCAAATACGGGTCTTCTCCCGTCGACTCCATGACCCTCCCCCAGCGCGGATCGCGAACCAGGTCGACCATCGGCGCGTACGTCACATGAACGCCGGAGACGGCCGCTTCCCTGGCCGCGATCTCCGCGCTTTTCTCCGCGAGCTCCGGATCCCAGGAACAGCCGATTGCCAGCGGAACCGGGAAAATCGTCTTGAAGCCGTGGACGATATCGGACATCACCAGAAGCGGAATGCCCAGACGGTTATGGTTCAGATGGGCTTGCTGGATATTGATGACCTGCCGGGCCCCGGACAAGCCGAGCACGGAGCCGGCGTTTTGCACCTGCTGCTCGGACACGCCCATCTGCGCCATCGGACCGGTGATCATGCCCTCGTCGTCCGCCCCTTTGAAGAAAGGAGTTGCGAGCTGAAGCATTTGCGCGATTTTTTCGTCCAACGTCATTTGCCTGAGCAGGGAAAGCAGTTGTTCTTCCATACTCCACTCCTCTTTTCTCTGTCAGGAACGCAAACACATGTCCATGCCTTCCCGAGCGGGAGCCGCATTCATAAAGTGGCGCCAGACGAATCCGGTGCGGTAGTTCTCGATCATCAGCAGCGTGATGCCTTTGTCGATGCCGATGACATCCTCCGCATACCATTCGGGAGATTCATCGAGGTTGTAAGCGTCCTGGAATCCGTATTTGCCCCACAGCTTGGGATAATTCTCGTAATAGTTCCGGAGCGCCGCGATCGACTCCTCCGGCGTGAACACGATGGAACCGGCGGCGCCGCACGGAGGTATGGTGCCGTCCACGTAGTCCTTTTCGGTCGTGTTCGGGTCCGCGCCGTATCCGCCGTGATAGCCGCGCGGTCCGTCGCAGGCGGTCAGCCCCCAGGAAAGCGGGCCGAACGTCTTCGACCGGCCGGCATGATCGATGCAGAACTGCCGGTTCGCCCGGGAAGCGCGAACGGAGTTCTCGAACCAGTCCACCCCGTATTTGTCTTTCCGGTTGCGGAAATCGAACCAGGCATGGGAGAACTGGTACACGAACAAGGCGCCCCCCGTGCTGTGGATGATCGGTCCGTGTCCGCCGTAATAGCCGACATACCGGACGAAATCGTCGAACATGTCGGCCGGCACCGGATGGGTCGGGGAGGCGGCGCCCAGGAAATACATCATGAACTGCTCCGCGTAATGGTCCCAGGCGCCGAAATGCTCGCCTTTCCGGTCGTCGTACCCCATATAGAACTGGTTCGTCTCCGGATTCCGGTACCAATCCCACTCCACCCGCTCATAAACGGCCTGCGCAAGCTCCCGCACTTGTCCGCCGAAATATTCGCCCGCCGTCAGGGCGCCGCAGATGCAGATCGCCGTATCGATCACGGAGACTTCGCTGCCTCCGTACGGCCGGGCCGTATTCATGTCGAGAAAGTGAAAAAAGAAGCCGTGGCGGTGTGCCGCATGGTGCAAACACGTATGCAAGGTGCCGCGGGCGCGTTCGCAAGCTTCTTCGCGCGCCACCCATCCCCGTTCGGCGCCGATGGCCAGCGCCGTCAAGCCGAAGCCCACGGCGGCGATGCTGGCCATGTTCGGCTGTCCCGGCGCCCGGTCCCGGATCAGTCCGTACCCGGGGCTGTCCGGATCGGCGTTCGCTTCTTCCCAGAAAAAGCGGAAACTCAGCTTGCTCTCCAAATCCAGCAATTGTTCGTCCGTCAATCTCTCCATCTCGCAAACCTCCCCGTTCTCTTTCCGTGTCCGACGATCAGTCGGCGAGCCGAACGGTCAAGCGATCGTCGACTCTGGCATGCTTGCCCGACACGATGCGGCAGACGCCGCCCATCCTCTCCACCCGGTAATCCTCGCCGGGCACAATCTCGCGGGAGGTCTCGACATCGATCCAATCCTGCGGCTGCGTTAAACGGAATGTGATCGTATCCGGCGCGATCTCCATGATTTCGGCAGTAGAGCAAACGATCCTCACTCCGTTCACCGTGACGTTCAAAGGCAGCATTACGCCGTCTCTGCTCCCGAGCGTCAGTTCGCGGCCGTCGAACAGCGGCTCGCCCGCTTCGTACAGGCGAAACGTTTTGTCGAACCCGTCGAGGTTGAGCAGGTGAAGGAAGCGCTCTCCCGCAGCCGAACGCGTCGAGGTCATGAAGATGCCGTGATGCGGACAATCATGGGTCAGGCCCGGTACGGCTCCAAGCCGCTCCAAGGCGGATCGGAACAGGGCAATGTCGGTTCTGTAGCGCGCGGTCAGGACGATTGCCCGTCCTTGGCCGACCGCGATGTCGAACCCGCACGCCTGGCCGCTTCCGTACAAGCGGAAAATCGGTTCCGCCCGCTCGCCGGGCTCGAACGTCTGCGCGAAGGAGGTTCGCACCTCCGGCCGCGGAGCGGCCCAGCCTTCGGCAAGGACGGAAGGATAATAACGCGGCGCTTCACGGTGCTCCTGGACGAAACGGAGATCGAGCGCATCCGCCAGGACGGTGCAGGGCCGTCCTTCCATGTCATAGAGCGGAACTTCTCCGTACAAGAGCACGTTTCCGCCCGCTTCCAGGTAATCCGCAAGCTTGCGTTGCACCTGCCCGTCCATGTACTTGGCCGACAGCAGCGCAAGTACCGGCACCTCGTCGGAACGAAGCGGGTTGTTCTGAATGTCGACGGCTCCGAACCGGTAACCGGTTAGCAGCATCGCCCGGGCCATCGTCTCCCAGCTCCAGTAAGCGCGGTTCGCTTCGATGTTGCCGTAAATCTCCTTCATGATCTCGCTGCCCGGATAGCGGTACTCCGTCATGAAGTAGTCGGGGATGAAAGCGAACGACACCCGGTCGCGCTCCTCGCTCATAACCGCCAGCTTATCCGCGACGGCCATCACGGCCTGAATGCCCCGCGCCATCCGCGGAAACGTGTAATTGAGCTCCCCTTCGGGGCTGACGGGGGCCGCGAACCCGTGCCGTTCTCCGGTAAACGCCACCCGGTCGTTCCCGTCGTCCGGCTTATGGGTCAGCACGCCGTTGCGGCCGCCCGCGAACAGGTAATAGTTCACCAGCCGGTTGCCCTGGGCGACGCACATCCGCATTTTGAAATCGGCCGCCGAAGGATCGTACCGCGCGCCGTAGGTTTCGCCGAAATTGCCGTCGCCGCAGTTGAACTCGACGGAGGTGAGCGGCTGGTCGCCGTCGTGAACCGCATCCATAAACCCGTTGATCAAATACAGGTCCTGGAACGTGTCCATATTCAAATCGGCAAAATAGATATCGGACCCCGACAGGAATCCCGGCTTTCCTTTGTAAGTTTCGTACAACTGGCTGATGCCGATCGGAAACGTGAAGCCGCGGCCTCCCCCGGTGCCGTGAATGTTGATGACGAAGGGAACGCCGGACGCTCCGAATTCTTCCGCGTAGCCCCGCAGGATGTCCGCATATCTCGCAAACCGGTTCCGCATGTAATGGCCCAAATCCAGATGCAGCGCGGGAGCGTAAGACTCCTCGGGCGAACGGATGGCGGCTCTGCGGGCTTCGGGATCCGCCGGGTCGAACGGATACCGCTGCGCCAGCGCCTCGGCGGAATAAGACCGGGCAAGCCACCGCGCGAAATCTTCCAGGACGCCTTCCGTCAGATCGGGACTGTTGCTCACCCACGACAGCATGCCGATCTCGTTGTCGAGCTGGATGGCGATAATGTTGCCGCCGTTCGGCTGGAGCCGGGGCACGGCCACCGCCATCACCGCTTCGTACCAGCGGCGCGCCTCGGCGAGAAATCCCGGCGCCAGATAATCGACCGTCGCCGTCGTCGCCGGCCGGCCGTCCCAGCCGAGCGGCACGATTTCGGGATGCTTCTTGTAGATCCAGTAAGGGAGCCCTTCATTCTTCATCTCCGCCATAATGAACGGACCCGGGCGCAGGAAGAAGTACAGCCCGTTGTCCCGGCACAGGTCGATGAAGCCCGCCAAGTCCAACTCGGGCCGCGTCCTGCCCTCGAGATCGACGGCGCCCTCCGTTTCCTCGTGGCACAGCCACGGCACGTAACTGGCAACCGCGTTGCAGCCGGCCGCCTTCAGCTTGTCGATCCGGTCCTGCCACTCTTCGCGGCGCAGCCGATAATAGTGAATTTCTCCGCACATGATCATGACCGGACGGCCGTCGATCCGAATCTGCTTATTCATAATCTCAATCATGGGAATCTCTCCTTTACGGAGCTAGACCGATGGCCTCCGCTCCGGCTTTTGCGTAATCGCTTTTGAACCGGCAAAACTCTGAGCAACCGCATGTTATTCTCCCGTCAATCCCGTTTTGTCGACCACCTGCGTAAAGTACCTTTGCGCGAACAGATACAGAATCAGCAGCGGCAGCACGATCAGCAGCGTGCCGGCCATCCGGATCGCCTCGTTGACATCCGTCACCTTGGCGCCTCCGGTATACATCGCCTTGAACGCGTCGTTAAACGTCTTCAGCTCCTGCGGCAGCGTCGACATGGCGTTGCCCAAATACAGGGAACCGAGGTACGTTTCGTTCCAGTGCCACACCATCGAGAACAGGAAGACGACGACGATGGCGGGAACCGAAATCGGCAGAATGATCCGGTAGAAGGTCTTCAGCGCGCCCGCTCCGTCGATGGAGGCCGCCTCCTCCAACGCGTCCGGAATCGTGCGGAAGAACTGGACGTAAATCAGGACAAACAGCGCGCCGCGAAGCCCTTGGGCGAACAAGCCGGGAACGATGAACGGCAGCGGCGTCTCCAGCATGTGATACTGCTTGAACAGCAGGAACATCGGAATCATGACGACCTGCTTCGGCACCACGAACGTGATCATCATCAGCGCGAACAAAATCGGCTTGCCCGGAAAACGGTATTTCGCGAACCCGTAGCCGACAATGGCGCACGATACCGTCTGCGCGACGGCGGGCAGAACGGAGACCAGCAGCGAAGTGCCGAGCGCTTTCATATAGTGAAGCACATTCCAGGCCTGGACGTAGTTGTTCCATTCCACCCGTCTCGGAATCCAGCCGACCGTCGGGTCGAGCAGATCCTCCAGGCTTTTGAAGCTTTGCGACACCATAAAAAGCAGCGGGTACACGTAAACGAATCCGATGATAACCAGCAGCGCGTAAACGGCCGTTTTCAGCATCAGCCCGTCATTGCCCTGCCGTCCCCACATCAGGCGCTTCGCCCTGTCCGTCCATAGGCGCGCCTTCTTCCGCCAATCGGTTTCCTTCCACGTTCGGCTCTGCGCCGCCGGCGAATCTCTCATGTCGGTCTCCCTCCTATCTTCCGCTTCCGGCATACGCCGTTTTTTCACGGTTCCGGAAAAACCAGGCGACGATCAGCAGCACGGCCAGGATGACGGCAAAGAAGATCCATGCCAGCGCGCTCGAGTAGCCGAAGCCCGTGCCGACCTGAAACATGTTGTCCTGAATGAGCTTGATGACATCGCTGGATGTGTTCGTGAACAAGTCCACCGTCGTGTAAATGAGATTGACCAGAATGAACGGCTTGATCTCCGGCAGCGTGATTTTCCAGAAGATGACCCACGGCGACGCGCCGTCGATGGCGGCCGCTTCGTACACCTGGGTATTCACCTTCTGCAGAGCCGCCAGGAAAATGAGAATCTGGACCCCGGAATACCACAAAATCAGAATGAACCGCTTGATGATGTCCACGAGGGGATCGGACCAGGCCGTTGGCAAATTATTTTCGAGATACGCGATCACGCCCGACTCGTCCATCAGCGGAATGGTCGCCGCTCCCTGCGCGAACAGTTCCTGCACGACCTCGCCGCTTGTGATGACGACCGGCAGGAAGAAGATCGCCCGGAAGAACTGCCGCCCCCGGATCGGCTGATTGATGAGCAACGCGACGAAAAGCGAGAAAACGATGACGATCGGAATCATGACCAACGTCGATTTCACGAACAGCAGCAGCTTCTGCATGAATTCCGGATCCGTCAGGAAAGCGTCCTTGTAGTTGCCCCAGCCCAAATAGGTCGTCTCGATTCCGTACGGCGTAATGGCGACTTTGTTAAAGCTCATATACAGCGAGAAGAAAAGCGGATACGCCATGAACAGCAGAAAGCCGATGATCCACGGCAGCACGAGCATGTAGCCGATAAGCGCTTCCCGTTTGGCCTTGGACATCTTCATGAACGCCCACCTCCCGTAACGGCGAAATCGCGGGCTTTCACCAAGACCGGTCCGCTGCGGTAATCCTGGCCGGTGTAATTCACCCAGATGTCGATTCCGTTCGAATAGCCGACTTTGACGATGCCGTAGTCCACGACCGTGCGATCCGTCATGAAGGCATGCTGCACCGGCTTCAGCGCTTCGTTCACCTTCTCGTACAGCCGCTTGATCTCGCCCGCCCAATCCTCATACGCCGTGGAGAACAGTTCGCTCGAAGGCGTGTTTTGCAGCTTCCAGGACGGCTCCTTCGTGATGATGAACGAGGGATAGGCTCCGTACTCGATCATGCGCAGCAGGTTCTCCGACGGATCGGCTTGAAGGTTTGCGTAGCCCTCGTAATAATCGACGATGCCGTGAAGCGTCATTTGGACAAAAGGAACCGAATCGGTCGTGTACATGAATTGCGACGTTTCCATCGGAACGCCCAGATAAGAAGCGGTATGCTTCAGCATGTAGTCGTTCGGCTGGACGATCGCAAGGTCCAGAGACTGCCCGGCCGCTTCCTCCGCCAGCTTGCCGTACGTTTCCGCCGCTTCCGTACGCGTAACCGGATGCTTGCCGCCGTAATCGGAAAACAGCATGTAGCCGGTGCCGTCGAGCGCCAGATGCGCAAGTCCGTCCTCGTGAAACGCCCGGAAATCGTCCTTCGCGAGTTCAAGCGCGCTTCCCGGACGGAGGAAATAGCCGTTCAGATCCTGATACAGGTCGCTGACGTACCGGCTTACGAACGGGTACTCGACCAGCCGGTTGGTTACCGCCCTTACGGCGTCCGCCCGTATGCTCGTGCGCGGGCTGCCTTTCAGCAGATCCGTATAATTGGTATAGAGATGAAGCGCGATGCCTTGCTTGCGGGCATAATCCCGCAGCGCCTCGAAGCCGGACCGGCCGCCCAGTTCGCCGGCAAAGGCCGGTTTGGCCGGTCGCGCACCGTTCAGACCGCCTGCGTTCCAGCCCTTCAGCACCGCCGTGATGCGGCGGACGCCTTGCTTCTGCAAATCGTCCAAAATGCCCTGCGCTTCCTCGAACGAAGTCAGCTTCACGACATGCTTGCTCAGGAGGCCCGGCTCGATATCGCCGCCCAGGAAGTCGATCTCCACCGGCACGTCCTGATCTGCGGACGGATTCGCGGAAACCTGCGGCAGCATACCCTGCGCTTGCAGATACGTCCGGTACGCCTCCGCCATGCCGATGTAGTCGGCTTTGCCGCCGCTCAGAAAGACGTAGCGCACCTGCTTGTCGCCTTCGGTTTTCTCCTTCGTGAACCTATTGATGCCGCCCATCGACTGGCTGGTCGGCTGGAAATAGGCGTAGCGGATTTGAAACCGCGGCGAAACCCAATAGAAGTTCGTGTTCACGCCGCTCGGATAAGCGACGATCTCCGCATTGGTCTTGCCCTGCTCGACCACGCCCATCAAGGCGTTGCGCTTCACGCCGTGCACGATGCCGAAAACGGGATAGGAAACCCAGTTGGTCGGGCTGAACCCCGTCGTGGAGAAGTCGTGGCCGTAGATTTGCCCGACATAGGGCTCGTCGTACCGCGTTTGCCGGTCGGTAAAGCGGATCAGCGCGCCGCTGCCGTCCGGGATGAACAGATAACCCGGCACATCCGCTTTGCGGACGCTTCCGAGAAACGGATACAGCTGGATCGACGCCAGCCTGCCGTCGCCATTCTCCCGGATCGAGCCGCTTGGCAGGGTGACGACAAGACCGCTATCGTCAAGCGCCGTACGTACGGTTAGCTGAATCCCCAGATCCGGAAGCGCGTACGTCACCTCCATGCCGCCGGGAACGGGCTTTGCGTTCATCGCTTTGCCCTGAAGCGAGCGGAAATTGCTGGTGGATAACGCCTCGTCGTCCGCCTTGAAGTATTCCAGGATAAACGGAGACAGCATGGCGTTCTTCCAGTCTTCGTTCAGTTCTTCCCGCTGCATCGCCTTCCCGTCCGGAACGGAAGACCACACGTAGCCGGTCGCCTTGTTTTTGACCTGAATCGCATAGGTCTCCATGTTCATGTACAGCTCGAGACTGGCGTTTTCGCCGATCCGCTTGTAGCCGGGGGCTACGGATGTGCTCGGAACCGCCTTCGTTTCCGGCTCCGGCATCGTAAACCGGTTGGACTTGAAAAACGCCAGCTCCGCTTGCCGGTCCGGCGCGTCCGCCTGCGGCGGATTCTCCGCCGACTCCCCGAACGCATGCGCGATCGAGCCGGCGAGCAGAACGACGGCCAGCACAAGGCCGAATCGGACGGCTTGTTTTCGTTTAGCCAAGGTACTTCACCTCTTCCGCGATGCTCCGCACGAAATCCCACACCTGGCTGGTCAAACCGAAGAAAATAAAGGCGATAAGCGCCATGACGGCCATGCCGGAAAGGGTGATCGCGATGTTTTTGAACGTTTCCTTAAGCTCGTAACCGTGAATTTCCTTGACCATGATCACAAACAGCACGATGCACCACAGAATCATGAACATTCGGGAATAGTCGTAGACGACCGATTCCATGAGCGTCAGCCCTTTGGACATCAGGGCCAGCGGCACGCCCAGCACGAGGTACGGACTCAGCGCGTAGATCGAGCCTTTGTACACGTCCTTGAACTTTCCTTCGCCGTCATTAATGATGCTGACCATGTAGTTGCAGACGATCCATGCGAAGAGCGGCACGAACAGCTTCAGCAGCTCGGAAACCATGCTCACCCTGAGCGGATCGACCCCGCTGAAGATAAAGCTCGTCTGGTACACTTCGTACAGCCGGACGACTGCGAGCGCAATCAGGAGAATCGTAGCCGACAGAACGGACGCTTTCCCGGTTGCCAGCTCCTCATAGCCGTCGATCGGATGCCGCAGCATCCGGAATACGTGGAGCAGCTCGCTGACGAGCCGGATCCGGCGGAATCGCCGAAGCGCCTCCACGACAGGCGCGCCGAACCCGTTTTTCCGATGCAGCCATTTCAGAACGGTCCACAGGACAAACAGGCCGGCCAGGACAAGAATCACCGTCGAAACGTGCTTCATCAGCCATTCCCGCCGAAGCTCCCAGTACGTGTTCGAGTATTCCCCCGTATTCTTCGCCAGCTTGAGCTCCTCGAACGCCAAATCGAATTTGCCCTGCTTGTAATAGGCGAGACCGATGCCCAAATGGGCCAAATCGAACATGCTGTCGAGCCGCAGCACTTGACGCCACGGTTCCAGGCTCTCGACGTATTTGCCGTCCAGATACAAGGACATGGCTTTGTATACGAGCAGCGCGAACGGCGTGGGCTTGAAAATCTGGATGTTGCCCCGATCCTTGTCGAGCACGTACAGCAAGCCGTCCCCGTTCACCGCGACGCCCGAAGGGGACGTGAAGTACCCGAGGCTCTGATAGCCGGAATCCATGCCGCCAAAGGCGAACAGCATGCTGCCGTCCTTGTTGTATACGGCAATGTAGCCTTCCACCGAGTCCGCGGCATAGATGTTGCCCATAGGGTCGACGGTAATGTCCGCAATGTTCGGGCTCATGAAGGAAGACGAGTGCAGCAAGTTGTCGCCTGCCACGTTCAGCTTCTTGATGCTGCCGCTTTCGAGACCGACGGTCGCGGTGAAGATGAGTCCGTCGTCGCCTACCGCCACGTTGGTCGGCGAAGGCGGAAGCTTTCGGGAAAGCTGGCTTAGCTGCTTCTTCGTAAAGAAGAGCTTCTGGATCGTGCGTTCCAGGTCAAATCCGGCCCGGTTGCCGCCGAAGTAGCCGAGAAAGCTGCCGTCCGGGCTCAGCTCGACGAGCCCCTGGATCAGCCCTTCGCCGACGATGAACAGATTGCCCCGCTTGTCGACGGCGATTTTTTTCGGCTTGAACGCGTTGCTCTTGCCGAACAGCAGCGATTCCGGCTTGCCGATCGAAGCGACCTTGTTCCCTTCGCGGTCATAGATGGCCACTTGCTCCGCTCCGTAATCGGCCACGTACAGCTTGCCGGACTCGTCGACGTAAATGCCGGTCGGCTCCTCCAGTTCGCCTTCGCCGATGACGCGAATCAGGCTGCCGCGCCCGTCGAGTTCCAGGACGCGCCCGTTGCCCGAGTCCGCAACGTAAATATGGTTGCGCTTGTCGATGAACAGATCCTGAGGCTGATCCAGCGCAACGGTCAAATCTCCGCTTTCTTCCTTGGCGGCCGATCCGGGACCGAACATGCCGTAGCCGTCCAGGACGCCCACCGGAACGTAAGCGGTCTGCGTCAGCCGCAGCTGTCCGTCTTGCTTGTAGGTAAAGGAGACATACCGCGCGCTGGCGGGGGCCGGGACGGCAAGTGTCAGCAAGGAGAGGATCACGGCGGCCAAAAGAACGGATTTCCTCTTGAACATGATCGTATCCCCTCCTCTACTTCAGCCCCGAATGCGCCATCGTATCCATTACTTTGCTCTGCATGAAGATGAAGATGATCAGATTGGGGATGAACATGATGAGCGCCGCGGCGGCCGCCACCCCTTGGCCGGCTACGTTGTTCCCGACCGTCGTGCTGAGCGTGGTCATATAGAAAGCGAACGTTTTGAGCGTCTCTTTGCTCATGTACAAGCTGGACGTTTCCGCGTTGTTCCACACGGTTTGAAAGGCGAGAATCGCTACGGTGGCCAGCGCCGGCCTGATCAGGGGCAGCACGACCCGCGTGAACACGACGGCGTCTTTCGCCCCGTCGATGGCGGCCGCTTCGATCAGCTCGTTCGGAATTTGATCCACGAACTGCTTGATCAGAAACACGCCGACCGGAAGGGCCAGGAGCGGCAGAATATGCCCCCAATACGTGTTGATCAGGCCGAGTTTTTCCACCACCAGATAACGCGGGATGGTCACCGCGGCCGGCACGAACATGAGCGCGATCGTGTTGATCTCGAACAGCACGTTCCGCAGCCGGAATTTCTTCTTCGACAGCGCATATCCGGTCATCGCGCTGGTCATGAGAGACAGCGCCACGACGACCGCCGAGACGACGACGCTGTTGAACAAATATTTGGTCACCGGGATGACGGTCATGTCCTTCAAGCTGAGCAGCCGGACCAGGTTCTCGAAGGTCGGATTGCGCACGATGAAGGTCGGCGGAAACAGGAACAATTCGTCGAGCGGCTTGAACGCTTGCGAGAACATGAAGACGATCGGAAGAATCATGACGATGCCGAGCGGGATCAGAAAAACGAAAAACTTGACTTGGCCGAGGCTGTATCGGCTCGGATTGATTTTATTGCCGTGAAAGGAAGCCACCGAATCACCTTCTTCCTCGTTTTTGCAGGGCAGCCCCAGCCGGGTTAGTCTTTATCGCCGAACAGCCTCCAGGCCAATTTCGAAAATCCGTAGATGACGAGCAACAGGACAACCGAGATGGCGGAAGCGTACCCCATATCGTAGCGGATAAAGCCGTAGTCCTTGATATGGTTGATCAGGAGCTGGCCGGCATACTGAGGCGTGGGGTTCGTACCCGACAGCTGCTCGCCGATATCGCCGGCCTGAAACGTGCCGACGACCGCCATGACCGCGCCGAACAGCATTTGCGGTTTCATGGAAGGAATGGTGATGTACCAAACCTCCTGCAGCCGGTTTTTGATCCCGTCCATGTAGCCGGCTTCGTACATCTCCCTGTTGATGTTCAGGATGCCGGCCAGCATGGCCAGAAAGCCGACGCCCATGCTGTTCCAGAGCGTGACGACGATCATGATCGGCATCAAATAATGCGGCGACTGCGTCCACTGAATCGGTTCGTCGATCAGGTTCAGCTTCATCAGCAACGCGTTCAAATACCCGGCGCTGTCCCCGCTGAACAAGGTCAGCCAGATGACGGCCATGGCCACGGCGGCGGTCATGGACGGCGAGTAGAGGGCGAGCGCCAGCACCGTCCGCGATCTTCGCGGGATCTGCGCCAGCAGCCAAGCCAGCCAGAAAGACAGGATATACCCGCCGGGGCCGACAATCAGCGCGAACTTGATCGTGTTGGGCAGGACGTACATCATGAATTCGCTGTCCTGGGTGAGCAGGTTCACGTAGTTCTGCAAACCGATGAACACCGGCGGCTGCACCGTATTGAAGTAAGTGAAAGACAGGCCGATGGCCGCCCCGACGGGAATGACGATAAACAGCGTGAACAAAATGAGATACGGAGCGAGAAACGCGTACGCGGACATCTCTTCCCGCAGAGCGCGCTTATTCGCCTTTCTGACGGCGGGCCGCTCTTTGACGGCCGCGGTTTGCGCCGCTTCGTTCATGGCGTTTCACCCTGCCTTTCCGTGCGCGGAAGAGACGGCATCTGCAAGGGCTTGATCCATTTGCCGTCTTTCATGAACCCGAACTCCTGGAGTTTTTTCGAAAGTTCCCGGTTCGTCAGAATCGTCGCGTCCTCGATAGCCCTTCGCGGATTGACGCCGTCGAACACGATCTTGTTCCAAGCGTCGCTGAGCTGCCGCTCCAGCATGTAATCGCCGGGAACGTGCGGCGTATCCTTGAGCCACTTCCACTGCTCCAGGATGACCTTGATATGCTCCGACGGCCATGCCATTTGTTCGAACGCCTCCAGGTTGGCCGTGTTCCACATGAAGGTCGGGCCGTAAATCGTCTGCATCCGGTTGCCGAATTTGACCTGCGTTTCGGCGGACGTCCACCATTTGAGCAGTTCCCAGGCCTGCTGCTGGCGTTTGCTGCTTTTGAAAATGACCGCCGTCTGCGCGGTTCCGGCCGCCCAGCGCTCTACGACGCCATCCTTGTTCTTGACGCCCGGCATCGGGGCGATCTTCCACAGCCCGCTGATTTCCGGCGCCGCGGACATGAGCTGGATGTAGGTCGTAAAATTCGAAATGCCGATCGGCAGACTGCCGTCGCGGAAATGGTTGTAGAAGACGGGCACGTTCAGCGGCAAATTATAGACGGTAAACAGATCCGTCATCTCCTTGATGCCGGCAATGGCGTTCTCGCTGTCGATGGCGGTTTTGGAACCGTCCTCCGTGAACAGCTCGCCGCCATGTTGGTAAATGAACGGCATCGTAAGCCAAATCTGCTTGTTCCCGCCCGTCTGGGCCAGCGGATCGTAGAAGTTCAGCCCGTACCGCTGCAAGTCCGGCAGAATCCGCTTCACGTCCTCCATCGTGTCGGGGACCGGAATGTTCAAAGCGTCCAAAATGTCCTTGCGATAGAACAGCACCCAGAAATCCTGCGTTTCCGGAAGCGCGTAAGTGCCTCCGTTGAATTGGTAAGGCAGCATCGTGCCGGGTGCGAAGCGCTTTACGATTTGCTCATAATCCGGAAATTGGCGCAAATCGGTCAGCGTATCCCGAACCGCTAGATTAAACGGCGTAGACGTGTTGACCGACAGCGCGGCGTCCGGGGAATGGCCCGCGGCGTTGGCCAGGATCAGCTTCGTTTCGTCGGGCATGAGCGAGAACGATACTTTGATCCCCGTTTTTTTCGTGAAGTCCTCGTTCGCAAGCTGCTGCATCGTCATGACGTATTGACGGGGGCGGTTCACCCAGACTTGCAGCGCGTCGCTGCCGTTGTCGTTGATTTTGGCGTAATCCTTCGTGAACGAACCGAAGAATACCGCCAGGTTCGCTTTCATCCGGCTGAGGAAGCTAGCTTTGGAGGACGGCAGCTTCTTGTCCGAATACACGTAGAACCGGTCGATCGTCAGCGGCTGATTCGGCAGCTTGGCCAGCGTCTTCCCGAGCAGCTGCATGACCGCGCCGGAGCCTCCCGACAATCGGGAAGACTTGTAGGGGATCTCGTTCGGATCTTTGGCCAGATCCCGCAGAATCCGGGCCGAAATTTCCATGGATTTGGAAGCGTCGGTCATATGGCCGATCCGCGATGCCAATTTTTCGTTTTGCTCCTCCAGCTTCTCGGCATACCCGGTAAGCCGCGCGGCCGCGTCGGGCATTTGATCCGTCAAGTCCCAATCCCGGTTCGCGTCCTGGGTGTTGCCGGTCGCCATTTTGAGCTGGATGATGAACTCGTTGACGCCTTTCATCACGTCTTTGATCGCGAGGATCGTTTCCCGGTACGGCGCATCGTCGGCCGTAAGCGTCAAGGTATGTTCTCCGGCGGTCAAATGGAACAGATAAGGATCGTCCTTCTCGTCCGCAAGCGTAAGATTGGTCCAGTCGGACTCGTAAGGAAACGCCACCTGCCGCATTTCCTCAAACGGCAAAGCGCCATCTATCCGTATCGAGCGGTACACCGGCATGTCGGTGCCCGATTCGCTTGTCATCTCGTTTTGTTTGTACTTGATCGCGATCCGGTAATTGCCGTCCTTCGGCACCCGGAACTTCCAGATCACGCTTTGCCCGCTGACCTGCCAGGAGTCGCCGCCCAACGCGTTCAGAAGCAGGTTCTCGCTGCTGAACGGAACCGCGGACGGATTGCCGTCGGCCTGGGCGCGGATGAACGGCTCGTTTTTCATCCAGATGTTCTCGGCTTCCACCGTTTCCAGATGCGCTGGCGCAGGTTCCGAACCGTATTGCGTGCGGTATTCGGCATAAGAAGGAACCGTCTCCGGGCTTGCGATCACGACGCGGCCCAGCAAAATCGGTTCGCTGACGTACCGGAGCGTGACGACGTTGTCTCCCGCTTTGAGATAAAACAGCAGCGGACGGTCGTCGGCGGACGCCGGATTCTCTACTTCCTGGGTGCGCCACCCCGGAATCATCTCCTGGTCGGGCAGCACGTCGTTGCCCAATAAATCTTTGTCGAAAGGATAACGGCTGTTTTTCCAGTATTTCGGAAGCTCGAACTGCCGCGCCTGGAAATAGGGATATTTGCCGTCGATTTGAATGCCCCGCTCGATGGCAATCACTTTGTCCGTAAGCGGATAGTAATCGATCCTCACCTGGTACAGCCCGTCTTGCGGAACTTGGACATGAAAAGAAACCTCGGCCGTCCGTTCATCCCATAGAAATACCGGCGTGTCGTACCCTTGACTGTCTGCCGCGGCCGTAAGCTGCGCTTTGCTCCCTTGAACCGTGAAATCCGTCGGCAGAACTTCCCGCTCGATACCCGAGGCCGCCCGGATGCCCGCCTCTTCCCATTGCCGCAAGACGTCGAAGTAATCGGCCTCCACCACCTGCTTGACGACTTCCTCCTGCTTTTGCGTTCCGCCGGTCTGCGGTCCGTTATCCCGGCTCTCATCCTGACCGTCGTTCTTTCCGCCGAACAGCGCGTCCAGCACGTCTTCGTTGCTGGTTACCGTATCCGCTTCGGCGTCTTCCTTCCCGACGGCGTGCACCGCGGAAGGGGATGCGGGCATTCCGGACATGCCGACGGCGCCGAGCAGCAGCGAGCTGATCAAGATGATGGCTGCAATCCTTCTCTTCATGCCCTCGCTCCCTTTGCTGCCGAATGATCCCTCCCCTCCCTTCGAGAGGAGGGATCATGCCGCGGTTTATTTCGTGGCCGCGTCGATTTGCGCTTTGTTTCGGTTGAAAATGTCCATGGCTTTCTGCTGAATGTCTTTGGCGACGTCCTCGGGCTTTACTTTGAGCGAAACCAGCTCTTTCTTCGTATCGTACGGATTGAGCACTTTGTCGATGATTTCCGCATCGCCCGGCAGCCATTTGTACCCGTCGACGAAGCCGCTTGGGATCATGGAGATGACGTCCTTAAGTCCCGGCGCCGTGAAGGTCGTATTCATGTAGGCGTCCCAAACTTCGCGGTCGTTAAGCAGCGGCATCGTGGTGATCGGTTTTTCGATTTCGTTGATGCGCTGCATCCAGCCTTCCTTGGAGTAGGTCAGCCATTTGATAAATTCGAACGCTTCTTTCGGATGCTTCGTGTTGGCCGCCATGCCGATGTAGTCGGTAATAAGCGGAACGCGCTGCCCCTTGTTGCCCGGAAGCGGAAGGAAATCCCATTTGAACTTGCCGTTCTTGGTCACGTCGGCGAACGCCCAGTTGGCGTCGATTTTCATGCCGACCTTGCCCGCCACGAAAGCGCTTTTATCTTTGCCGTACCATTTGTCTTGTTCCTTGCGATCGTAAAGATCGACGGACGTTTTGTTGTTGTAGACGATGTCGTTGATCCAGTGGATCGTGTCGGAGAACGCCGGATTGTCGAAATTGAATTTCGTTCCGTCGTACGTAAGCCAGCCGAGCGAGGGATCGAACTGCGGCACGAACAGTTCGCGCGCGCCCAGAATGTTTTCCACGCCGAATTGGTGGTCGCTCACTTTGGTCAGTTTTTTCGCGATTTGCTCGAAATCTTTGATCGTCCAGTCTTTCTTCGGCAACGGAATGTTCTCTTTGTTGAACAGATCGACGTTGATCAGGACGCCCTGCATGAACAATTGGTGCGGCAGCATGTACTGCTTTCCGTTGTATTGGCCGGTCTCGCTGAGATTACCGAAGATGTTTTCGGGCTTGTAGTCCGGATCGGCGTCCAGATACGGCTTCAGGTCCGCCAGCCAGCCGTTCGCGACGTTGGACGGCCCGTTGAACACGAAAAACACGTCCGGCAGCTTGCCCGCGGCCGCCGCGGCGCCAAGCTTCTCGTCCCACGGCCAGGTGATCGATTTGTCGATTTCGATTTTGATGTTTGGATGCGTTTTCATAAAGGCGTCGATTTTTTTCTGTTCGACCGCCGGATCGTTCCAGGTCGCGAATTTCAGCGTCACGACTTCACCTGTAGAAGGTTCCGACGCCGATGCCGACGGAGAGGCTGACGGAGACGCCGACGCCGAAGAGCTTGCGCTCGGACTCGCGCTCGGGCTTGCGTTGCCGCCGTTATCCGATTTTCCGCCGCAGCCGGCGATCAGCACGATCAACATTACGGAAGCAAGAATCAAACCAATCGTTTTTTTCATTCGATTTTCCCCCGGCGTTAAAATGTAAATCATCCTTGTTCATACCGCTTGCTGTGACAGTTCACCTTTGGTCCGGTCGTCCCTCGTCCCTAAAGCGCGATCACCTCCAGCGAAGTCTACTCTCGGGGCGCGAAGGCCGCGGTCAGGAAGCCGGACCGCGAACCCGCTGCGCGCCGCACGACTCCCGAACGATGAGCTCGGTGTCCAGCAGGATCGAGCGGGGTTCGTCCCAAGCTTCCTGCAGCGCCTGAAAGATGACGTGCGTGACCAACGCTCCCCACTCGCGCTTGGGATGGTTGATCGTCGTCAGAGCCGGACGAACGAAGGCGGATAACCGGATGTCGTCGAATCCGACGATCGCCACGTCTTCCGGAATGCGGTAACCGGCTTCCGTAAGCGCCTGAATGCATCCGATCGCCATTTCGTCGTTGGCGGAGAAGATCGCTTCCGGCACGTTTCCGCTCATGATCAACGATTTCATGGCTTGATAGCCGCCGTGCTCGGTGAAATGGCCTTGGGCCGTATAGATCGACTGGTAAGGAATGCCCGCCTCCGCCAGCGCCTTTTTGTAGCCTTCGAACCTTTTTTGGTTGTTGTAAGACTCGACGCCGCCGCTCAGATAGCCGATTTTCCGGTAACCGAGACCGATCAGATGCGTGGTGGCGGTGAAGGCGCCCTGGACGTTGTTCACCAGCACATGGTGCACATGATCCGCTTTCAGCTCCCTGTCCATCACCACGATCGGAAAATCCTTTCTCGCCACCTGCACGATCAGCTCGTCGGGGATGGTCGGGCCGAAGATAATGGCGGCGTCGAACTGCTTCTCCCGCAGGAACCGGCTGGCCGAATTCCGGTGATTGCCGGAAGTGCTGCAAGCGACCAGATCGTATCCGTTGGAGGTGACGACTTCTTCCAATCCCTGCGTGATCGAGCTGAAAAACGGACCGCCGAACCCGGTGAGAAACAATCCGATGGTTTCGGTCTTCCGGCGTTTCAAATTCCGGGCGATGGCGTTGGGGCGGTAATTCAATTCTTCAACGGCCGCCCATACTTTCCGCCTGGTCTCTTCGCTGACTCTCGGATCGTTATTGAGCACGTACGAAGCGGTGGATACCGCAACGCCCGCATGTTTGGCAACATCTTTAATGGTGGCCAATTCCACCCCTCCCGACGATCTATGTTAACGCTTTATCGAAACGTTTCAATTTATATTCCCACTATATCCGATTAGGATAGCGCTTGCAAGAGGATTTTTTCTGTCGAAAAGCGAAGTTTTTTGTCGCTCCGCGAGGCTCTCTGCTTTTCTATTGAAACGATTCAAAGATACGGACCAGCCGAGGGTTCGCCAAAATCCCAGGATCGAAAATAAAAGATACCCCCATTATGGAGGTATCCGAATGTCGCCATTACCGCTTGGAGACGCCGCAGGATTTGCCGCTAGGAGGATTTTCGAAGAGATTTGCGGTATTCGTGCGGCGTGACGCCGTACACCTTGCGGAACAGACGGGCGAAATACGAGAAATTTCCGTAGCCCAAGCTTTCGGCGATCTCGCTGATGCTGCGGTCGCTTGCAAGCAGCAGTTCCGACGCGCGGCGCATTTTCTCCTGAAGGATGTATTCGGTCAGCACCATGCCCGTTTCCTTGCGGAACAGGCGGGACAGGTACGCCGGATTCAAATAGACGTAAGACGCCAGCTCTTCCCGGCTAAGCTCCTGATCGAGATGCTCCAGGACATAGGTTTTGATTTTCTGAATGACCGGACTCGCCGTTCCGGCCGGCGCGAACGACAACCGGACGGCCGAGCGGACCGCCTCCTCCGCCCAACGCTTGAACCTGGAAAGGGATTTGGTCACGGCAGCCGCGTCCGGCCAGTTCCCTTCTTCGGCAAGCTGCGAGGCCGTCCGTCCCCGGCGGTACAGCACGTAGTAGATGCATTGCATGAGCGCGTGGTAGAAGGCTTTGAGCGTATCCGCCGTCAATTCCGCCGGAGGAACGCGGTCCAGCGCGGCGTCCAGGCCCGCCAGAACGGCCTCCGCGTTCCCCCGCTCCAGCCATTCCGCCCACTCCGGCACGCAGCCGAAGGCTTCCGGAGGGAGAGCGGGCGCGGACGGCCGCAGTTCCCGGCACAGGATCACTTCTCCCGTCCGGCTTACGTTGCGGTACTCCGCGTCCAGCAAAGCCAAATAGAGACTCCAAATCTCGGCAATCGGCACCGTTTCTCCGACGTAACAAGATACGCTGCAGTAGAAATACCGCCGGCACGCTTCGATAAATCGGCTGCACAGCGCCCGAACCCGCTCTTCGTCCGCCGGACGTTCCCCGGCATAAAGCATCACCAGCGAATTGCCCCGGTGGTCCTGGATGACGTCGCCCGGCAGCTCGGACAAAATCATTTCCTCCGCCGCTTTGCGCAGCGCAAATTCCATAATGTCCTCGTCGCGTTCGTTAAGCGTTTTCTCCCAGCTCTCGATGCTGATCAGGATCGGGCATACCCGCTCCATCGGCCCGATCGGAAGCTCATAAGCGGAGAGCGAAGCTTCGATGGAACTGCGGCTTGCCGATATGCGCCGGTCGAGCAAATCCTGCCAGAAACGCTCGATGAGCAGGGGACGCTGACGGTTCCACAAGCGCACATATTCCCGATAGCGCTCGTCCGTCAGGCTGGCCTTTCTTTTCTCCTCGACCTTCAGGATCGCCCGGCGGACCACTTCTTCCATGTCGGCATAAATCACCGGCTTGAGCAAGTAATCGCACCCGCCCAACTGAAGCGCCTTCTGGGCGTAAGCAAATTCGGAATGGCACGTCACGACGATCGTTTCGAGGTTCAGCCCGTTGTCCCGCGCCCAGGACATCAATTCCAGGCCGCTTTCGTCCGGCATTTCGATATCGCAGATCATAATGTCGACGTTCCGCTCGCTTAAGATGCGCTGCGCCGCCGATGCGTGGTAGGCCTCGTACACCTCATCGACGCCGATCCGATCCCAGCGAACGCCGGAAATCAGCCCCTTTACCGCATAATATTCGTCATCGACGATCAACACGTTGATCATGCCGTCACCGCCTTTTTCGCCGTCTTTTGCCGGGGCAGCCGAATCCGGACCCGCGCTCCCCGGGGCTGCGCCGCTTCGAATTGCATCCGCACGCCGGTTTTGAAAAACAGCCTGCATCGGTTCACCACGTTCCACAGGCCGATGTGCCCGCCGTCATCCGGTTGGGACGCATGGACCCGCTCGGAAAGCTCCGGAATTTTCCCTTCGGCAAACCCTTTGCCGTTGTCTTCCACTTCGATCCACAGATCCGCATCGGGACCGTCTTCGGCCGGATAGACCCGAACCCGGATCCGAAACGGCTCGCCGCTTGACATCGTAAACCCGTGAACCATGGCGTTCTCCACCAGAGGCTGCACAATCAGCGGGGGAATTTCGCAGTCTTCCAGCGACGGGTCCGTATCGAGATGAAACTCGAGCGCTTCCGGGAACCGGTACTTCTGGATGGACAAATAGTGATAGATGTGCTCCATCTCTTCCTTGACCGTCAAGACCGACACCTGGGTTCTCGTCGCATAACGGAAATAGCGGACCAGGTGGTGCGCCAGGCTTTGGATAATGTCGTATTTGCCGATCTGGGCCAGGTGGTAAACGATGTTCAGCGAATTCATGAAAAAATGCGGATGGATTTGCGCCTGCAAATGCTTCAGCTCCGCCTTCTGCGTGCGGATTTGTTCTTCGTAGATGTCGATTTTCAGATGCTCGATCTGCTCCGCCATCGCATTAAACGTTTCCTTGATCGTGCTGAATTCGAACAGCCGGCTGTCGTCCAGCCGCACGCTCAGGTCGCCGGTCCGGATTTTCCTCATCCCTTTGATCAGGTTGTGAATCGGGCGGACGATGGAGCGCTGCAGGAAGATCAGGTACAGGATCAGCAAAACGAAGGCAACCACCGGAACCCAGTAGACCAACGTTTGAAAATAGGGCAGCCGTTCCAGCAGCGATCGTTCGGGCAGGAGCAGGATAAGGTCCATCGGGGCCAGCCGGGAACGTTTGGCGACCAGCAGGTAAGGCTTCTCCAGCTTGACGATGTTGTAGGAAGCGATCCCTTCGGCCAGATGCGGCTTCAAATTTTCTTTGTTCAGCTCTTGTTCCGTCGCCGCGTCCAGCGGAGTGATCGGTTTGCCGGCTTCGGATACCAGAAACGCCTTGCTTCCGTTATGCCCGTTGACTGCCTGCAAAGGCTGGATCAACCGCGCGAGATCGACCCATGCGCCGATGAAGGATCGGTAGTTGGTATTGACGATCCGGACGAGCGCATACTCCCCGTTCAACTCCACGATGTTCCATTTCATGTAAAACGGCGAGTCCTCTCCCTCTTGATGGAGCACGTTCTTCAACCGGTCCTGGATCGCCTGCTTCTTCGCGTAGGAAACCGATTGCTGCGGCGCCGTAAATAAATCGTCGTAGCGGGAGCTATAGGCGAACAGCATGTCCGCGGCCCCGTAATAGTTGGTGTTTAAGTACAGGTCGTCGACCGTCTTCGTTTTGGACAAATAATACTCCCAGCTGTCCTTGTCGTACTGGCTGAGCGAAATCAGATTTTGATTCTGCTCGGACGTTTTGTACAGGTAGTTCTCGATTTCTTCCAGCACCTGGTCCATATCGTTCATGTACATGGTCAGCAGATTCTGGTTCGATTGCGCGACCTGCGAATGAACGACTCTAGTAGCGTACACGTTGTTCCACAAGACCAGCACGACAAGCGGGATGGTGACGATGGCAAACCCGAGCACCAGCCGGGATCTCAGCCTCGCCTGCTTCATGGCGCGCCACCCCCCGCGTTTCGGCTTGCCAGCCATGCGTTCAGCTGCCTTTGCTTTTCCCGGATGACTTTCTCCGCGCCGGCCGCCTTGAGCTTCTCCAGGTACATCGGAATCGTCTGATCGGGATCGAGGGCTCCCGTGTTGATCGCGGGCAAAAATTCCTTGTCGACGAGCAGGCAGGCCGCAATTTCCGTCTTCACGCTGTCCGGATTAAAGACGAAGCCGAGCGCCCGGGACTTCTCCGCCTCCTCGTTAAACTTCCGGTATCGGTCCCACAAATCCGGGTCTTCGTTGGCCCATAAATACGAGTTGAGCTGATTGCCGAACATCCAGGGCTGGTTCAGGTTGTACCCCACGTTCTTCGCGTCAATGCCGGGCGGGTAATCGATCACGTTGTCCGATTTCTTGACGTAATGCTTGCCTTCGATCCCCCAATTGAGCAGATTCAGCAAATATTTGTCCTTGAACAGCAAGTTGAGGAACATCATCGCTTTCTCGGGATGGCGGGCGTTCCGGGTAATGGCGAACATGGCGCTGGTCGTGTCCGCCGTCGTCGTAAACGGCCGGGTCAGGCTGATCGCCGTCATCGGCATTCCGGTATCGCGGGAAGCCTGCCGGTCGAATCCGGGCTTTAAGGACTCGGCATAAGCGAATGCGCGGCCGGCTTTCACCGCTTCGAACTCGGGGTCCTTGTTCGTGACGGCGTCCTCGTTCAAGTACCCCGCCTGGTTCCATTCGTACATGATCCGGGCGTATCGGGCGAACGCTTCCGTTTCCGGAAGGTTGACGACGGTCATGGAAGGATCGTTCCGGTCCAGGACGCCGGGACCGTCGCCCAGCATGTCGAACAGGCCGTATTGCATCAGGAACGTAAACGGACTTCGGTCCGCCCGAACCTGAAGCGGCACGACGCCCGGTTCGTTTTCCTTGATCGTGCGGAAGACCGGCCCGAGCTCTTCCAGCCGGCGGATGGAAGACAGATCGATGCCGTACTTGTCGGCCAAATCCCTGCGCAGAACGAGGCCTTTGCTGGAAGCGAACTCTTTGTTCGTGCCGATTCCGTAGATTTTTCCGTTAATTCTGCCCGCATCGATGACGGAGGGGTTAAGCGTTTTCAAAATATCCTGGCCGTAATTCGCGAGCAGATCGTCCAGCGGCAGAAACCGTCCTTTCGCCACTTCGTCCGCATACCGCATCCAGCCGGCGGTGAACATGAGATCGACCTGCTGGCCCGAAGCGAAGAGCAGGCCCGTTTTCTCCCACCAGACGCCGCGCTCGACTAGCCGGATATCCACGCGGGCGTTGATTTTCGACGACACGTAGCGGTTGATCTCCGCTTGCACGAGCGGGAAATCCCGCGGATAGGAACCGGAAGGAAACATCATGACGATCGTGTCTTCGGCCAGGCTGGCCGCCGGCGCAGGACCGCCGGAAGCGCCCGGAGAGGGAAACGTCCAACGGTTGAGGGAAAGCAGCAGCCAGCCGGCTGCCGCCAGCAGCATGACGCCCCCGCCGATGAGAAAAAAACGTCTTCCTGCCGTCGTCTTCACCCATGCCCATTCCTTTCGTGAATCGCCTGTCTGAATCTTTATTGTAAACCCAAATCAAGGAGGAGCACCATCAAAATCGTGACCCATGATGCCATAAATGTGACCTCTATAAGCGAGTAGGCCTATGCGGTGTACCGGAAACTTTCGCTCCTTAACCGGTTGCCCGCCCAGCGCACAAAAGGCTGCGAAGCCCTTCTTGGAAAGGACTTCACAGCCTTCTTGCGCGTCAAGCTCCATACACGGCGGCTTCCGCTATCCTTTCGTTGCGCCGTCCGCCAATCCGGAAATAAGAAACTTCTGCAAGAAGATGAAGATGACGGCGATTGGCAATGCGATCAGAATCGCACCGGCCGCGAAAATCGTATAATTGTTCGAAAACGCGTCGTTGACGAAATTGTAGAGGCCGAGCGCCAGCGTGTATTTCTCCTGCGACCTCAGAATGATCCTCGGCGTCAAGAAATCCATAAAGGGAGCCATGAACGTAAACAGCGCGACCACAGCCAGAATGGGGCGGGACAGCGGGAGCAGTATGCGGAAAAACACGCGCAAATGACCGGCCCCGTCCATCGTGGCGGATTCGTCGAGTTCCCTCGGGATCGTATCCATGTATCCTTTTACCAGAAACACGTTCATGGGAAGTCCGCCGATGACGTACAGGATGATGAGACCGGCGAACGTATCCAGCAGATGGACCAGGTTGAACAGCAGGTAAATCGCCACCATGCCCATGATGACCGGGAACATCTGCAGCAGCAGGAACGTGTAGATGCCGTACTTCCGGCCTGCGAACCGGAAACGGGAAATGACGTAGCCGACAAGCGCCACCAGCGAAACGGCGCAGACAGACGTGATCAAAGCGACAATGACCGTATTCCGGTACCAGATTTTGTAGTCGCTCCTCGGATTCGTGAACAGCCAGCGGTAATTGTCCAGCGAAGCGTTGTCCGGGATCATCTTGGCGCTGAACAGGCTCGTTCCCGTATTGAGCGATATGCCCGCCGCCCACAGCAGGGGATACAGGATGACGGCGAACATCACCAGGACAACGAGATAAATACCCGCCACTTCAAGCCTCGATTTGAACTTGCGTCCCATTTCAGTACATGCCCTCCTCTCGGAAAGAGCGGGTTCTGCGGAACTGATAAAGCGCGAAGCCGGCGACGACGATGCCCATGATGATGGAGATGACGGCGGCCATTTTGTAGTTGCTGTTTTCCGAGAACGTCAGGCTGTACACCCAGGAAATCAGGATGTCGGTCGCTCCGGAATTTTGGCCCGGCACCGGCGGACCGCCCTTGTTGAACAGATAGATGATGTTAAAATTGTTGAAGTTGTACGCGTATTGCATGATCAAAAGCGGCGCCGTCGCGTACATCAGATGAGGGAACGTAATGTGGCGGAATTTGTTCCAGCGCGTCCCCCCGTCCACGTCCGCCGCCTCGTACCATTCGCGCGAGATGCTCTGCAGAACGCCGGTAAACAGCGTGAACACGTACGGAAAACCAAGCCAAATCTGGACGAGAATAATGGCGACCCTTGCCCATGTCGGGTCGGTGAGCCAAGGGATCGACACGCCGAAATGCGAAAGAATGTCCACGTTGAGCGCGCCGAACGTATCGTTGAACATCGCGGACAGCACCAGAATCGTCATGAAGGACGGAACCGCCCACGGCAGGATGAAAACGGTCCGGATCAGCTTTTTGAAACGCACGCGGCTGTCGTTGACCATGACGGCGAGAAACAGGCCCAACGCGATCTGAAGCGTCGTCGCCAGCAGCGTCCACACGACGGTCCAGGACAGCACGGCAAGCAGGCTTTTGGCCCACAGCGGTTCGGTAAACAGTTCCTTGAAATTTTCAAACCCGACCCAGTGGAGCAAGTGCGCCGGCGGCGAGTTGTACAGGCTGTAATCCGTAAAAGCCAGCGAGATCATGAAGATCAACGGGAAAATGACGATCATGACCAGCATAATGAACGTAGGAATGATGATGAAATAGGGAAATCCATGCTGCCAACTGTCCTGAAAGGCCTGACGCACGGATGCGATGCGTACGCCCCGGCTGATGTTCATCGCGTCGCGCCGCGCATCCCGAAGATTGAAGACATAGAATCCGGCCAAAAGGACGATCACGATCAGGGACAGCAGGCCTTCGACCATTAACGTGCGCGAGTCGTCGATTTCCGGATCGCTGCCCAAGGTGATCAGCCCGGCGATGCCGTTTGCAAGCGGTACGGGCAACGCGATGGCCAGGCAAATCGAGAAAAACAGCATGAGCAGTCCCTTGATGTACCTGCGGTTATAGAGTTGACCCAGCCCCGGAATGAGGGACAGCAGCATCGCGGCGCGCGGGGAATGCGCCGCCGGACGCTTGTCGTCGGCGTACTCGGGTTGCATGCGAACTCACCTTCTCATGTTGAAATAAGGAAACGGGACCTGAGGCCCCATTTCCTCCTTCGTTCTCTTATTTGGCTCCCGCCATTTTCATCTTGTCTTGAATCATCTTCACTGCATCGTCCAGGGAAGCCTGCACATCTTTGCCGTCCATGATGAATTTGAGGGCGTTCGCCATCGGGTCCCAAACGTGATCCAGCTCCGGCACCGTCGGGAACGGCTGGCCGTATTGAATTTGTTCGGAGAAGCCGGCAACAAGCGGATTGCCCGTCAGTTCGGGATTGCTGAGCACGTTTTTGACCGGCGGCACTTCGCCCGTTTGCTTGAACCAATCGAGCGCATTTTCTTCGTTGGTCAGAAAGGCCGCCAGATCGGACGCCCATTCCGGATGCTTCGAGAATTTGCTCAGCATGTAGCCTTTGACGCCGATGAACGAGGTCGGATGAGCGCCGCCTTCCAGCGTCGGCAACGGAGCGACCGCGAGATCATCGCCCAGCTTTTTCTTCAGGTCGTTAATCGCCCACGGACCGTTGATGATCGCGGCTGCTTTGCCTTCGCCGAACAGGCCGCCGACGATATCGCTGTTGACGCCCTTGGGCAGGTAGCCCTTGTTAAACCAGCTTTGGATCAGGGTCGCGCCTTTCACCGCGCCCTCTTTATTGAGTCCGATATCGTTAATGTCGTACTTGCCGTCGTCGCCTTGCTTGAAAATGTAGCCGCCGCTGCCGCCCAGCAGGGACCAGGCAAAATAGAAGTTGGTCGCTTCGAACAGGAAACCGTATTGCTGCTTCTTGGCGTCCGTTCGTTCGGCGGCGATTTTCTCCAGGTCGGCAAACGTCTTCGGCGCTTCCGGGAGCAATTTCTTATTGTAGAAAAGCGCGTACGTTTCCGTGACAAGCGGCAATCCGTAGAGAACGCCGTCCTGGCTAAGCGCGTCAAGGGATTCCGGCGTATAGGCGTCCAGAACCGCTTGGTCGACTTTGATCGGCTGCACGAGCCCTTTCACGACAAGGCTGCCGATCCCCGGCTGGTAGAAAAGGTCCGGGCCTTTGCCGGCCGGTCCGTCCAGGCTGAGCGTTTCCGGCTGGTCGTTCATGGCGATGGGCTTGAGGTTGACCTTGATGCCGGTTTTTTCGGTATATTTGGCGGCCGCTTTCTCGAGCACGGCCAGCTTGTCGGTGTCGACGTCAGGCCATACCGTAAGCTCTGCCGGTTTCTCCGGCATGCCGGACGGATCGGCCGAAGGCGATTCGGAAGCCGAAGCGCTGGAAGAACTGCCGGCGCTAGCCGACGGACTCGAGGATGCAGGAGCCGTTTCCTTGTTGCCGCCGCACGCCGTCAAGGCCAGCGCTGCGATCAGCATGCACAGTATCAGGATGAGCGATTTTCTCTTGAACATGGTAAATCTCCCTTCTCGTTTTGGCGGTACGTTCTTGCCTGTATTGTAGAAAATCGCGCCGGCGCCCAACTACCAAACGCGTGACCGAAGACGCCACGATTGTGACCTGATGTTCGGCATCAAAAAACCCGCGGCGTATGAAACGCCGCGGGCCGCAGGCCATCTTGTTTACCAACCGCTGTTGCCGGGGCCTCTGTTGATCGTGTACGTGCTGTTCGACAACCCGCCCGAAGCCGCGCCGCTTACCGTCACGTTGGAGAAGGTGCCCGTTCCGGTAACGCCGTCAAAGAACAGGCCGTAACCGCCGGCGCCGTTGATTCGAACGTTGTTGAAGCTGGTGCTGCTGATGGTTTGATTGTAGCTGAGCTTGATGCCGTCGTACGTACTGTCGTTGATGTCCAACGTGTCGATGACGATCGGCGCCGAAATGCCCGCGCCTTCCGCATAGATCCACAAGCCGCCGAAGCTCGTATTCCAGTTGGGTTCCCATCCGCCCGTACGGTTCAACGTATTTCGCTTCACCTGCGTCGTCCCCGCGAAAGCCGTCGCGTTAAAGCGGTTGGAAATGACGATCCCCGCGGATGCCGTGACCGTGTCGGAGCCGATGTTATCGTACAGTTTATTGTCCTGGCCGCCGTAAATCGCGAACGTGTTGGCCAAACACGGCAACTGCGCGGTGTTGTAGCGGAACGTATTGTTCACGTTGGCGCTGCCGTTCGACCACATCGCGAATGCGTCATCGCCCGTATTCCGGATATTGAAGTGGCTCATCGCCGAATTCGTCACGCCGCCGGCGAAGTTGACGCCGTCCGCCCACGTGTCGCGGACCCTTCCGTTCACGATATACAGCCCGTTGGTGCCGGAGGAAATCCAAAATCCGACCTTCATGTGCTCGATCCAGACATTCTGAATGAGCGAGCCCGAGCCGAAATTCCCCTCGAATCCCGGATGGTCCGCCGCATCGTTGCGGTACAAAGAGTCGCTCTCGATCGCCATATCCGCCACGGTGACGTTGCCGCCCTGTCCCCAGAATCCGCCTTTGCCGTTGGCGCCGAGCAGCTTGGTATACCACATACCTGCGCCGCGAACCTGCACGTTGTCTACGTTCAGCCTTCCCGTGATTTTGAACGTTCCGGCCGGAATCCAGACGCCTTTGCCTTGCTCTTTGGCATCGTTGATGGCATTCTGGATAGCCGTCGTATTGTCCGTGGTTCCGTTGCCAACGGCATTGTAGGGCGCTGCGGTTACGTCCAGGAAGTTTGCGGGTTTGGCGTAAGGCGCATCCACCTTCTCCAGATCGATCAGGTCGATAATGTAATAGGGAGCCGTATCGCCCGTGTCTTTTTGCAGCTTCACCGTCGCCCCGGCCGGAATATCGGAAACGAGGAACCGGCTTTCGTCGTAAAAATGATGGCCGTTCCCGCTCGCCGGGTTGTCATTGTACGGATAGGCTCCGTAGGTCCAGGCGTATTTGGAGCTCAGATTAAGGGTAGCCGTTTTCGTCCCATTGACGTATAAGCTCAACGTGCCGGTGGTGCCGCCACCCGACGGTGAATCCGGCATGCTGTAGCGAACCACGATCGCGTTGGCCGCCTGAGCGGCCGTCCACTGGACATAATGCCCGGTAGACGTTAACCGCACGGCGCGCCTGCCCGAGGATTCGGACTCGACCGTCATGAACGTTCTGTTCGCGGTGAGCACGGTGGCATTCGTCGTTCCGTTCTCCGCTTCATATTCCTGGTAAGGCAGCGTGGCTCCGCGTGCCGCAAGCGCAATCCCCCCGTCCAACGAGAGATAATCGATGTTCACGCCGCCCGTATTGCCGCTGTCGTACTGGTATGAAATGGTGTTGAGCCCTTTTCTTAAATTCAACGTCTCCGTTTTCGTCGCCCACGTCGTGGAACCTCCGGTGGAGGGGAGCGTGGCGGTCAGCGCGTACAGTCCGTTTACGTAGACGTTTAACGTTCTGCTGCCGCCGGTCCCGTTGGCGTACCGCAAATTGGCGGTATAGCTGCCGGCCGAAGCCGTATGGACGGTGAAAATGACCCGGGACCCGACAGATGTAAAGTTTTGCAAATAGCTGCCGTTAACCGTCACGCCGCCGCTGAAAAATTGATCTTCCGCCTGGTAACGAAATCCCGTGTCCGTTCCGCCTCCGGGGTCCGATACCGGCTCGCCGACGATAATGTGGTCGAGGTTGACGTTTCCGCTGTCGGTCGTGTCGAATTTGTAGCCGATCGTGTTGCTTCCGCTGTTCAGCGGCAATGTCTCCGTCCGGGTTCCCCACGAATCCCAGTTGGCGGTAGGCGCGAGCGTCGTTTGCCCGATCTTTGTTCCATTGACGTAGATGCTTAACGTTTTAGGCGAACCCGTCCCGTTGGCATACCGCAAGGTCACGTCCGCATTCCCGGAGCTTGTCACATTTACGGTAAATTGCGCCAACGCGCTTCCCTTGTTGCTGTCGATAAAGCCGGCGGCAAACCCGGAGCCCGTATAGCCCGCATGGTCGTTCGCGGCCGCGGCTCCGCCGGACAAGGCCGCGCTTTCCGCCTCGTATTGGCCGGCCGGCGGCGCCGGCGTTGCGGCCACGTCGATTTTGTCCAAATTCACGTTCCCGCTGTCGGTCGTATCGAATTTATAGCGGATCGTGTTGCTGCCGGAGACCAGATTGACGGTATCGACGCGCGTGCTCCAGCTATCCCAGTTGGCCGTGGCCGGAAGGGAAATTTGCTTCAGCTTGGCGCCGTTCAGATACAGGCTTAACGTCATCGCGCTTCCGGTCCCGTTCGCGTAGCGCAACGCCACGTCATAGCTGCCGGCAGACGAAGCGTTTACCGTAAACTGCACGGCGGCGTTTCCTTTGTTGCTATCGATGAAGCCCGCCGCAAATCCGCTGCCGGAATAGCCGGCATGGTCGTTGGCAAACACGGCTCCGCCGGACAAGGCGGCGGATTCGGCTTCATAGGTCGTTGCGGCCGAGACGGTCGGCGTCCATGGCGGCAGGGAAAGCCCGGCGATTACCAAACTCAAAACCAGGAGCATTGCCGTCATGCGGTTTCTTTTGGAGCTTGCGGAGTTGGCCATAGATTCTCTTCCTCCTGACAAAATGGGGTCGTTTCGCATGAAGCGCTTACAATATTAGTGTGCCTCCTCTTGATTTCCGGTTTATCGCCCCCCGTCCCGGTTGAGTTGAAACCGCCCAAAGCATAGCTCATTTTGCCAGCGGATTCCTGCCAAAATTGTGACCTGAACTAGCAAAATCGTTGGCCTTTTCGCCCGCGGGCCGCTATCGGGGATTGACAACCGGAGATTGATCCTGTAATTTATTAATCAATAAATTACTTGTTTGAAGAGAGAAGGCAACTATGAGCCCCAAAGAAGAAGAAGCCAGAAACCGGAAAGACCAGATTCTCGAAGCCGCCGCCGCCCTGTTCGCGGAATACGGCTACTATAAAACTACCACCGCGGATGTGGCGAAAGCCGTTGGGGTGACACAGCCTTATGTGTTTCACTTCTTCAAGTCCAAAGAGGCTTTGTACCTTGCCGTACTGGAACAGGCGTCGCAGCGGATCCTCCACGCTTTCTCGACGGTCGAAGCGCCTCCCGAAAGGCTCCCCGAAGCGATGGGAATGGCTTTCGCGGAGCTTCTCAAGCACCACCGGAACGAAATTCTGCTGGTGATGCTGGCTTTTGCCACGCCGGAAAAGGCGGTCCGGGAGTACGCCCGAAAGGGGTTCGACCACGTGTACGAGCGGGTAAAAGAGCGTCTCGAACAAGCCGGCGTTCCGAATCCCGGCGTCCGGGCGAGCGAGTTTATCGGGCAAGGCCTCACCATCGCGCTGGCGGAAACGTTGAATTTGCCGAAATTGTTGCCGTGGCACGGTCTTTGCGATTAAAACCGCAAGGCAAAGCGATGCTTGCTGCAAATGCCGCTTTGCCTTTTTTGGGGACGTGTATTTATTTATTTATAAATAAATTTAAGGAGTGAACAATGGATGTTTACCGCTGCAAGAGTTCGATTGTTGGCCGTTACCTGTACGGCGCTGTTTATGGCGATGCTGGATAATTTGGTTCTCGGCGTAGCGCTCCCCTCGATCCAGAAGTCTTTCAACGCCAGCATGTCCGATTTGCAATGGTTCATGAACGCCTATACGCTCGCTTTTTCCGTGCTGCTTATTCCTTTTAGCGTGCTGGGGGAAAGGTTCGGACGCAAAAAAATGTTCCTGGCCGGCGTCGCTCTCTTCACGCTCGGATCCGCGCTTTCCGGATTAAGCGAAAGCTCGATCCAGCTGATTCTGTCGCGCGCCCTGCAAGGCATCGGAGGCGCTGCGATCGTTCCGCTCAGTTTGACGCTGGTGAACGCGGCTTTTCCCGAAAAAATGCGGGCGGCCGCGCTCGGCATCTGGTCGGGGATCTCGGGACTCGGCCTGTCGGTGGGACCGCTGGTCGGAGGATTGATCGTCGAGGGCGCTCCCTGGCAGCTTATCTTCTGGGTTAACGTGCCGGTAGGCATACTCGCTTTGGCGTTGGGGCCCATTTGGTTAAACGAATCGACGGGGGAAAAGAAACCGGTGGACCCGCTGGGTATTCTGCTGCTCGGCGCGGGGCTGTTCGGCATCGTATTCGGCCTCGAACGGGGGAATTCGGACGGTTGGGGCTCGCAGACCGTCGTCGGATCGCTGCTTGGCGGAGCTTTGCTGCTGCTGGTCTTCTATTTATGGGAACGCACCCGAAGACAGCCGTTCGTCCGCTTCGCTTTTTTTCGAAACGCCAAATATTCCGCTTATATTTTCGCCGGGTTTTGGATGAATGCGGGGATTTTCGGCTCCATCTTCCTGCTCACCCTGTTCTTGCAGCAAGCGCAAGGGTATTCCGCCCTCGGCGCCGGCGTCCGGGAGATGGCGTGGACCGGCTGCACCATGATCGCGGCGCCGCTGGCCGGTCTGGCGGTATCCAAAATCGGCAATCGGGCCGTCTTGTCCCTCGGATTGCTGCTACAGACCTTGGCCTTGCTCGGATTCGCCGTCCTGATCCTGTCGCTGGGCGTGGATTTCCCGTTCGGTTATCAGGCGCCGTTGATGATGCTGGCCGGAACGGGCATGGGGCTAAGCTTCACGCCTCTCGCCCACGGCATCCTTTCCTCGGTGCCGGAGGAATCCTCGGGAGAAGCGAGCGGCATCAGCAACGCCACGCGGGAACTGGGCGGCGTATTCGGGATCGCGATCAGCGGACTCATCTTCGAGAGCGGATCGGCCGTGCGGACGCCCGCCGACTTTGGCGATCATATCGTGCCGGCTTTGCTGGCCAGCGCAGTCATGATCGCCTTGGGTCTGCTCAGCGTCCTGCTGTTCACCGGATCGCGCGCGCCACGAAAGGTCCCGGCAAACGAACCGATCGAAACGGCCGAAGCGAAGATATGACGCAGAAGTTACTTTCACCCTAAAGACGACACCCATGCCGGGCATACTAAAAAAGGCCTCCATGTAGAACATGGAGAGCCTTTTGCCTTTCAGAACGGATCGTTTTAGCATGATATCCACATGTATTCATAGGGCTCAAGTGTCAACGAAGAGTCGACTTGACGATTCCGAATGACCTCTACGCCTTGAGCCGGGAGACTGACCTCTACTGCATCCGAAGAAACATTCACCAGGACAAGCAAGCGGTCTCCGGTTGCTTCGTTCAATCGTTCAATGGCGAAAACGCGGTCATCCAATCGGACCACCCGCTGCAACGCTCCGGGATCAAAGGCTTTCAGCGTACGGCGAATTTGGATCAATCGGCATAAACGCAAGAATACTTCCTTACGCACCGGGTTTTCCTTCAGTTCATTTTCCAGCTTATCCCGTTGCAGTTTCTCGCGATTAATTCTCCGATTGATACCGGACGCTTCCAATCCGGCATAATCATTACGGGAACCGAACAGGCTGTGAATGTAAATGCCGGGAACGCCGACAACGGAAAGCAAAATCGTATGTGCAGCCAGAAAACGCCGGATCCGAATATCGTCGCTTTCCTCCGGACCTGTCAAAGCATCCATATAATTAATGTTCAGTTCATAAGCGGTTTTCGTCCCGTCACCGTTATCGCGATAGGACACCTTGCCGCCATGCGCAATCGTTTGATCGATCAGCAGTTTCTTCTCCTGCTCCGTTAAAATCCCTTCGGCCGGCCGCATGCCGATGCCGTCGTGGGAGGCAAGAAAATTGAAAAAGGTCGTGCCGGAGGACGTTCTTTCGAGCCGATCCGCCCAATCCATCAGCTTGCCCGCATTGCCTGTCAGGAAGGAAAAGAGGGTGAGGACCGGCAGCGGAAATTGATAAACCATTTGGGCTTCGTCGTATCCATTTCCGAAGTAACTGATGTTGTCTTCGTGCGGTACGTTTGTTTCCGTAATCAGAATCGTTCCCGGAGCCGCCATATCCAGCACTTCGCGCATTACTTTGACCACCGTGTGCGTTTCCGGCAAATGCATGCAGGTCGTTCCGATTTTTTTCCACAAAAAGCCGATGGCATCGAGCCGGATAAAGCGGGCTCCAAAAGCCGTATATTGGAGAAGAATGTCCAAAATCTCCAGCAGCACATTCGGATTCGCAAAATTTATATCGATTTGATCATCGCTGAATGTGGTCCAAACGTACTTTTCCCCTGCCGCCGTCTCGACTTTCGTTAACAAGGGCAGCGCCCGGGGGCGGGTAACCCGGCTATAATCCAGGGAAGGATCCGCTTCAATGAAATATTGGTTGTATGGTTCCCGATCCTGCAAAAAACCTTGAAACCATTTGCTGCTTCGCGAAATATGATTCACGACGGCGTCAAACATCAAATCGTAATCTTTGGACAGCTCCCGGATATGTTGCCAATTTCCAAGCGCCGGGGATACGGTTCGGTAGTCCACGACGGAAAATCCGTCATCGGAAGTGTAAGGATAAAACGGGAGAATATGCACCGCCGACACCGTATCCCCTACATATTGCTTCAAAAACTCGTGAAGCACCGCTAGCGGCGGCTGTCCATCCGCCACAATCGAATTGCCGTAAGTGATCAGCATGACGTCCCGCTCCGTCACCCAAGGCTTGGCTGGTCGCTCCCTCCCTTCCGTGTGCTTCTTGACCATCTCCATGATCCGGTCGGCCAATTCCAGCCCCCGGCTCCCGTAAAGAAATTCAAGTTTTTCGACAAGAGCTTGCTTTTTCATATCGTGAACCTGTTGCGGCATAACAACCTCCTGCAAATTTACTTCCTATATAAGCTTCCGGATGAACTGAAGCGAACGACGGTATACGTCCATTTCCGGTTCGCCCGTAACCCGGCATTCAAAGGCCATCCAGCCCTCGTACCCCACTTGGCGAAGCGCTTCGAATCCGCTGCGAAAATCCAAATGCCCGTCACCGGGTTGGAAGCGGTGGCTGTCGGCCAGGTGAACATGACCAATATACGGACCCGCTTCCACGATACTTTGATCGATTTTCGGTTCTTCGATGTTCATGTGATAAAAATCCGCCGTCACTCGAACGCGTGAGAACGAACCCGCTTGAATCAGTTGAACGGCATCGGACAGCCTGTTTAACATATGATCTTCATAGCGATTCAGCGGCTCCAGATAAATGTACGTGCCGGTAGCTGCTGCCGCCCGATCGAGCCGGGCCAGCGATTCCAGCAGCACTTCCCGATCCTCGGATTCCGTGCGCGGAGGCGTCATGGGAGGCAACCGTTTGGAAAACATCCCCCATGCCGCCGGCACCACGATGCCTGTTCCGCCGAGCTCGGAGACGCGCTTCAAAATTTCGCCGATATCTTCGACCGCCTGCTTTCTGCGTTCCTGTTCAAAATCGCCGATCCAGCCCCGATATCCGCCGCAGGCAGTCACGACAGGCAACTGCGCGGACGCCGAAGCCGACTTTACTTCATGGAATTGCTCCACAAGCACGCTCCCGTCGATTTCAAAGCCGTCAAACCCGAGCGACCGAACCGTGCGAAACTTCTCCGGCAGCGACGCGGGGAAAAACGGTTTGTCTTGCGTGGCCAGTTTCAAGCGATCACCCCTGTTTCTCAAACGTAATCCCCATCTTGATGCTCAGTTCCGGCTTGCGGTCGACAAACTCGCAATAGGCTTCCGCACATTCCGCAAATGGGACGACCGGGAACACGATATCCTCTGCATGAATGAATCCGCTGGCCAGCATCTCCCAGCAAACATCCTCGATCCGCCGACGATTCCACCGCGGATAATCCGGATTCGGCTCGCTGGCCGCACGCGAAAAGATGATCTTCGCATTGTTGAAATGCGCTTCACGGCCAAAGTTAAGGCCCGCAGGAAACGGTTTAGCCCAACCGACATACGCAATCGTTCCGCCATAGGCTAATCCGCGAAGCGCATCTTGCAGCGCATGAACGCTCGCGCTTGTTTCGATGATGACATCGACCCCGCGTTTTCCGGTCGCTTTCTTCAATTCGAGTCCGACATCCTCGTGCACCGGGTCAAATGCGGCATCCGCCCCGTTCTTCAAGGCGACGTTGCGGCGAATTTCAATCGGGTCCACAACGGCTACAAACGAAGCGCCGGCCTTCTTGGCGATTTGCGCCGCAATCTGGCCGATGGCGCCAAGACCGATGACCGCAACGGCATCCCCCGGCCGAACGTGCGCATCCCTCACACCGCCCAGTGCGAATTGAGCCGGATCGTAACAAACAGCATTTTTCCAGGACATGCCCTTTGGCATTTTGCGGAGTCTGTAATTGTCCACGGCAGGGACAATATGGGTTTCACGAATGCCGCCATACGAGCAAACCCAGTCCCCGATGTCGTAATCCGTCACCTGCGATCCGCGTTCGACGATGACGCCAACCCACTGGTTGCCCATGTTCCATTCGCCGAATTTAACCCCTTCATCCTCTTCCCGCGGAAGAAACAATTGCCACTCCGGATCGAATTGTTCGCGAAGAAACGGCGTTTCCCCGCGAAAATCGGCCAATTCCGAACCGTGCTTCGGAGATGCGTACATGACGTTGACTTTGACTTCATGAGGCAACAGCTCGCGATCCTCGTAATCCAGCAGCTTTGCCACTCTGGGCGCTACCGCCACCAATTGTTTTCCCATTTTTTCTGCCTCCTACTTTCGAATTCCGTTATCCTTTTTCTCCGCCGTCTGTCAAGCCGCCCCGGAAATACCGTTCGACCAAAGCGAACATCAGCACAACCGGAATTGCGGTGAGCAGCGAAGCCGCCATCATCCGTCCCCAGACGTAGTGCTTGGTGTAGAACAAGCGGCTGAGACCGATCGGAAGCGTCATGTTCTCTTCCGAAGTGATTAAGACAGAGGCAAACAAATACTCATTCCACGCAATCATGAACACATAGATAAACACGGTGGCGATCGCAGGCATCGAGAGCGGAAGCACGATTTTGTAAATCACCTGAAACCGGTTCAGCCCATCGATCATCGATGCCTCTTCCAATGATTCGGGAATGGTTCGGAAATAGTTGCCCAGCATGTACAGGGAAACAGGCATCGTAATCACGAGATAGGTGATGATTAACGCCAGTTTCGTATCGTACAAACCTGCGGCCGTGACCATTTGATACAAGGGAACCAGCAAAAGAACGCCCGAAAACATGTAAATCAACATAACGCCTTTCTGAAAGGCTCCCCGTCCCGGGTATTCCAGGCGCGCGAAGCTGTAGGCTCCCATCGTGCCGATGACCACGGCAAGCAGCGCGGTCACATACGAGGTAATGAAGCTGTTTTTGAAATACGTCCAGTACGGAAATTTTTCCGGATCCAGGACATCCCGGAAATGTTCAAGCGTGATCTGCTTCGGCCACAGGCCGGCCGACACGGAGAGCGCTTCCTCATTCGTTTTGAGCGCCGTGCCCAGCATCACGAGAAAAGGAAAGATCGTGGTCACGACCGTAAGGGTGACCAAGGTGTAAAGGATGGCTCTGTTGAGTACCCGATTGTTGGTTACCATTTCAACACCTTCCTTACCGCCGTCAAGACGAAGACCATGACCAGAACGAACAAGGTAGCGGTAATGGCCGCTGCCAATCCGTGATCGAATGTCGTAAATGCCGTTTCGTAAGCATAGACGCTGACCACCGGAACCTGCTTGGTCAACAAATAGATTTCATCGAATTTGTAGAAATTCCAGATGAACCGCAAAATGACAAGCGAACCGATGACAAATTGCAGCTCCGGCAGCGTGATGTGCCAAAATTTGCGCCATCCGCCGGCGCCATCCATTTCGGCCGCTTCGTACAACGACGTATCGATCGACTGAATTTTCGCCAAAATCATCATGAACGAAAAAGGAAACAGTCTCCAGATGTCGAAGATAATGACCAAAATGAGCGCTGGCGTGGCGGAATCCAGCCAATCGACGCGTTCGCCCAGCCATCCGAGCTTATCCACCAGCGTGACGTTGACGATGCCGTACACCGGATTAAACATGTATTGCCATACAAACACCAGTGAAATGACTGGCGCCACATAGGGCAGCAGAATGACCGTACGCGCCAGAGCCCGCCCTTTGAAGGCTTTGTTTAACAAAAGAGCGGCCCCCAAACCGACCAGCGTAGCTCCGGCAACGGTAATGACGGTATAAATCAATGTAACTTGAAGGGAATCCCAAAATTTCGGATCGCTGAGCAACGCGGTATAATTTTCGAACGCGATAAAGATATCGGGACGTTTGGGATTCAGCGAGACTTTATGAAAACTGAGCCAAATGTTGTAGACAACCGGATACAAAATGACAACAGCAATAAGCAAGAATGCAGGGGCGATCAGCAGATAACCAAGCCTTTCTTCCTGTGCTTTAAATCTGCTCTTCTTCTGCTTGGTCATGGAGTTTTCTCCGATCATTTGACCACCCTCCTATCTTACCGTTTTCTCCATCTCTTTCTGTGCGTCTTCCGCTACTTTAGCCGGTTCCTGATGATCCAGCGTCAGTTTGGCAATGGCATTGCCAATAATGAATTTTGCGGAGATATCCCCCATCTTGGGATTCATTTGATGGTTTTGGAACCCGAAGCGCTGGAGATTTTCCAGACCTGCAGGAATTTGAGCCGCAACTTCGCCAAACGCTTGAAGAACCGGATGGTCCAGATAGTTCGGATCGGCTGCGATCGATTTGCGGGTCGGGTTGGAACCGCCTGCGGAAAGGTGCAAATATTCAATGTTATTTTCCGGCTTCATCATGAACAAGGTAAATTTTTTCGCAGCTTCTTGCTCTTCCGGCGTTACCGAATTGGTCACCGCAAATGACGTGATTTGGCCATAAGAGGCTTTGACCTTTTTCTCCGGTAGAGCAAAGCCCGTTTGCGCGGCCAGCTCTTTATTTTTCGACAGGTCCCCCATGATGTACGTGGAGTACATGACCATTGCCGCACGACCGTTCAGATACAGTTCGCGAGCTTCACGCCACGTTTCTGCCCCGGGAGGAGTATACTTGTCCAGCTCTTGATAAATCTTGAGCGCTTCGATCATTTCCGGCGAATTAAAGTTGACATTCCCGTCTTGGTCAAAAATATATGCCTGATTGGACAGCGCGAATTGACTGAACGTCTGCTCCGCAAAATCGTCCGCTTGCGTTCCGAAGACAATGCCATATTTCTGATTTTGCGGATCGGTCAGCTTTTCCGCCGCTTTCAAAATGTTCTCCCAAGTCGTGGGAGGCTCCAGACCGTTTTCTTCAAACAGCTTTTTGTTATACCAAATGCCTTGGACCCAGCCCGAAATCGGAACCCCGTAATATCCATCCCCATCGATACTGACCATGGAGTCCAGTGCGCCTTTGTAGAAATCGTCTTCGCCGATTTCGGTCACGATTTCTTTGTGAATTTGGTTGGCTGTAACCCCTTCCATACCCAGGAACAGCATTTGGTCGATCCCGCCTTCGATCACAGCAGGCAACTGATTGGCTCCAAGAGCCGCGGAAATCCGGTTCGGGAACTGTTCTTCCGGAACAGGGATTTGCTCGACCGTGATGCCCGGATTCTCCGACTGGAACTTTTCAATCAATTCCTTCAGCTTCGCGATCCGCTCTTCTTCTACTTGCGTATGCCAGTATTGAATCGTCACCGGTTTGGACTCCCTGGTGGATGCGCTTTCATTCGCCCCCTGCGAAGAATTGCCGGAATTGCCGCTGCCGCATGCCGAAATGATGACCGTTAAAGCCAGGAAAACCAACAAAAGTTTCATGTTTTTCATGGGATACTCCTCCTTTAAGTTATTTATTCATTTTACAAAAACGTTTTTGGTAGCGGTTAAAAAAAATTAGGTTCGCGGCGGTGCTGTCGATTCGCGTACAATGAGCTCGCAAGGCAACACGACGGGGGCAGGAACCCAAGACTCGTTCTCGATAATTTGCAAGAGCAGCTTCGCCGCCTCGTACCCGAGACCAAACTTGTCCTGCCGGACCGTGGTCAGCGGCGGATCGGCATATTGTGCCGCTTTGCTGTCGTCAAAACCAACCACCGATACATCCTCCGGTATGCGAAGGCCCATTTGCCGCGCCGCATCCATAATACCGAACGCCATATCGTCGCTGACCGCAAAAAACGCCGTAATGCCGGAGTCCTTGCGCAGCATATCGCCAGCCGCTTCTTGCGCTTTTTCCCTGGAGAAGTAGCCTAGCTGAATATAGGAAGGATCGACGCCGATTTTATGATGCATGAGCGCGTCTTGATAGCCCCTCATCCGGTCGTAGCTCGTTTTGCTGATTGTGTCACCTCCGATGAAAGCAATCTTTTTATGGCCCAACTGCAGCAGGTACTGAGTGGCACGGTAAGCCCCGGAATAGTTATCCGACTCTACATACGTGCACCTCTTGCCTTGCAGCGGAATATCGATGGCAATGCAAGGAATCTCGCTGTCTTGCAGTTCTACCAAAGCTTCCGTCCGCTTTTTCCCTTCCCCGGTGAGCAAGAGCACAACCCCATCGACACTGCGTTCTTTGCACATGGTCATATACGTGGCACGCTCTTTGTTCTTGTTCGTGAAGATGAGCAAATCATACCCTGCATTGCCCACCAACTCCCGAACCGCCGAAATGACATCCAGGAAAAACGGGTGATCGAAGCCGGAATTAACCATGTTTCCAAAAAAGATACCGATCGTATACGTCTTTTTCTGGACCAGGCTGCGCGCAACCGCATTCGGATAATAGTTCAACTCTTTGCAGATCTCTATAATTTTCTCTCTTGTTTTCGGACTGACGTCCGCATAATTGTTCAGCGCGCGGGAGACCGTTGACACGGAAACGCCCGCCCTTTGAGCAATATCCTTAATGGAGGACATGGATTCACCGCCTTCATTCCGAAAACGTTTTTGGAACATTCTCAGCATAGCAGAGGAAAATGACAAAGTCAATCGCCATATGAAGCGGTTTCATTCCTGAACGGGGTCTCCGCGTTGGACGAACAAGGCAATCTTTCACCTATTCGATGGGCTTCAACCACAAAGCCATCTGCAGCGCCACCGCATCCTGAAAATCAAGAGGGTTATAGCCCGACAGAACGCGAATCCGCTCCAGCCTGTAGATCATCGTATTGCGGTGAATGCCCAGCCGTTTGGCGGCCGCGGCGATGTTCAGGTTGCATGCGAAAAGAGCGTCCAGCGTTTCCCGAAGCTTCGGCGCGAGGACGGAGGCGAAACGTTCTTCCATCCGCCGCTTCGAGGCGGGGGAGATTTCGCGCAGCATCGCTTTCCAGGACAAATCCTCATAATAAAAAATCGAGCGGCCTCCGGCTTCGTCCCACCGGAGAGCGGTCATGCTCTCGCGGAAGCTGTCCGGCAATCCCTCGAGCGCCTGGACGGAAGTTCCGACTCCGATGGTGATCGGCTCCTCCGGTTTTAGGGCGGAGAAAAACGCATCGAGCAATTGCCTTACCCGGCTTGGCGATTGGCCGGAGAAAATCAGCACGTACACGCCGGAAGGATGCAGGCTGACTAGAGCGCAATGGGAGAAACGGCGGGACAAGTTCGGCAAAAACGCGTAATCCGGTTCCGTCTCGACCTCGGCAGACCGTTTGGCGACGACCGCAACCTGATAAGGCGGACGAAGGGTAAACGGAATCGGCCGGAGACGCCGATTGAAATCCTGGACATCGCCGCACGGGCTCTCCAGCAATTCCTCAGATACCCGATTGGCGATCGACTGTTTCCAGTTTCGGTCCAGACTGGCCTGTTCCTGCCGCAGCATCAGCTCGACAGCCATTTTCACCAGCTCCGCGTACGGCTTCACTTCGTCCGGGTCTCCGGAGATGCCGACGGCGCCGACGACGGTGTCCCCGTATTCGATGGGAAGATTAATGCCGGGTTGCGCTCCCTTCCATTGCCGGATGCTGCGCTTTTCCACGACAAGAGGCTCTTTCCGTTTCATGGCTTCCATCGCAGCTTCGTGAAATTGGCCGATGCGCGAAGGGTCTCCGCTTGCCAGCACGTTCCCGGAAACGTCGAAAAGATTAATATTGCGGTTCACGCGTTGCATCGTTTCGCCCACGATCGTTTGGGCAAGTTCGCGTGTCAGCATGGGTTCGCGCCTCCCGTCGTTTTTTATATGTACATCATAACCAAGTTTTTCTCGCCAACAAAATCGATCATTCGTGCATGATGAACGATGAACGAATGGCCGAATCGGTCTATGCTGATAGTATCCCATCTCAAGAGGGTGACGGTATGAAAATCGTGTTGGCCCCCGACTCGTACAAAGGAACGTTAACCGCGGCGCAGGTTTGCGAGACGATGGAACGCGGCATTCGGGAAGAGCTTCCGGACGCGGAGTTCGATTGGATCCCCATGGCGGACGGAGGGGAAGGAACGCTGGACGTCATCGTGAACGCCGCAGACGGACAGTTTGTAGAGATTTCCGCAGCCGGTCCGTACGGCAAGCCCATTCGCGCCCAGATCGGACGCATTCGGCAGGGGGAAGAAAGCTGGGCGGTCATCGAATCGGCCCGCTTGTTCGGGCTCCCGATGCTGGCTCCGGCGGAACGCAACCCGTTGCATACCACTTCAAGAGGGCTCGGCGACGCGATTCGGTCGGCGCTTGATTTAGGATTTCGAAAAATGGTCATCGGACTGGGCGGCAGCTCGACCAACGACGGCGGAATGGGCATGCTCGCCGCGCTTGGCGCGCGTTTTGCCGACGGCAATGGCGAGAAGCTGTTCGGGTTCGGAAGAGATCTGGCTGCCGTGGAGCAGGCCGATCTGTCCAAGCTGGATGCCCGGCTCGCGGAATGCACCCTGATCGCCGCCAGCGACGTGACCAATCCCCTGCTCGGCGCGCAAGGCGCTACCCGGATCTACGGCCCGCAAAAGGGAGCGGATCCGGAAATGGTGGAGCAGTTGGAGCGAGCGATGGCGCGGTATGCAAACATGGTGGAAAACGCGAGCGGCGTCCGCTGCGCGGATGCTCCCGGCGCCGGAGCGGCGGGCGGACTGGGCTTTGCGCTGCTGACGCTGGGCGCGCGGATTCAGCCCGGAACCGAAGCGATCGCCCGATTGTGCGGGCTGGCGGACCGGATCAAACGCGCGGACTGCGTGGTAACGGGAGAAGGAAGCAGCGATGCCCAGACGATGTACGGCAAGCTCCCGATCCAGGTGGCCAAATTCGCGGCGGAAGCCGGCAAGCCGGTCTTTCTTCTCTCCGGAAGCCTGGGGGACAATTGGCCGGCGCTGCTTCCCTATTTTTCCGCATGCCTGTCGACCGTTACGCGGCCGGCCAAGCTGGAGGAATGCCTGAGTCAGGCCGAGCAGAACCTGTACGCAGCCGCGCGCAACCTCGGGCGCCTGCTCGCCGTCAAGCGCCCCGGCCCATTCGCCTGAAGCGCGTCCCGTGAGACCGGCGTCGCGCCGCTGAACGCCGCCGGCTTTATCGAATGCGGCCCAGCAATTCGATGATTTCCTCGCGGGACATGCGCGGCGCATACGCCATTTTCAGCACGCCGTCGAGCAGCATTTGCGCGCGCCGCGGCTCCAGCTCTTGGTCGTAATAGCCGAAATAGCCGGTCGGATCGGACTGGATGAATTGTACATATTTCAGCACGGCAGGCCGGATTCCGCTCTCGGCGATAGGCAGGTCGCGCATCGTGGGCGGGGAACCGCTGGCGGCGACGAAGCCGGCCCATTCCTGCGGACTGAGCAGGAAATCCAGAACTTGAAACGCGGCATCCTCATGGCCGTTGCTGGCGATTGCCCAACCCGCGCCGTAACCGCCGTAATAATTCGTCGTCTTGCCTTTGCCGCCCAGATCGGGAAAGCGAAAATAGCCGATCTCCTCATTTCTCAGCAGCTTGTCGGATGACCAGTCTCCCTGAAGATACATGGCCGCTTTTCCGGCGAGAAACGCCTCTTCGACGGCCGAGACATTCATGCCGGAAAATCCCGGTATGAATGCGTTGTTATCGACCAGTTCGCGCAGCTTCATGCCCGCTTCGACGAAAGAGGGGTCCGTAAAATCCCCCTGTCCGTTCAGCACTCTCTCGAAAGGCTCATTGCCGCCGATCCGGTTCGACAAATACGCAAACCAGTTCAGCAGCGGCCAGCGCTCTTTGCCCGCGACGGCAATGGGCGTAATGCCGCTTGCGTTCAGCTTGCGGACGATCTCCATCATCTCCTCCCAAGTGGCGGGAGGCTTCAGGCCGTTTTCTTCAAAAATGCGGCGGTTGTACCAGACGATCACATGATAGGTGGAATGCGGGACGCCGTAAATGCGGTTGTCGTAGGTCGCTTTCTGAAGCGCGTCGGGATAAAAGCGGTTGCGGAAATCGGGGTGCCTATCGATCCGATCGGTTAAGTCTGCCACGCGGCCGGAGTCAACCATATATTTGAACGACCGGCCGAACCAATAGTAGAACAGATCGGGCATCTTGCCCGATACCATCGCCACCTTCAGCTTCGCTTTGTACTGTTCCTCTTTATAAAAATAAGGCACGATATGGATAGCCGACTGCGAACGGTTGAACCGCTCGATGCTCGCCGACAGGCTGGCTTGCCGCTGGTCGCCGCTTGCCTGCGCCCACACGGTGACGGTGACCGGCGAAGAGGAGGCCGGCTGCGCCGACGAGGAGCCGGAGGATGGTCCGTTGTACAGCAGCAAGTAAGCGAGCAGGATGCCGAGCAGCAGGATCATGACCGCAAATACCGGCATGCCGGTCCGAATGAGCTTTCTCATCGCTGCGCCTCCTCCCCGGTTTCGAGCGCGATTTTTTTGCGGATAGCGCGATATTCCCGCGGCGTGATGCCTTCGGTTTCGCGGAACACCTTGATAAAATATTTCGAAGCGCTAAAGCCGGTTTCATCGGCGATTTCATAAATTTTTTTATCGGTTCCAAGCAGCAGCCGCTTGGCCATGATCAGGCGCTGCTGATTCAGGTAATCGCTGAACGTCTTCCCGGTTTCTTCCTTGAAAAGGACGGATACGTAGCTCGGATTCAGATGAACGTGATCGGCCAGCTTCTTCAGCGACAATTTCGGATCGGCAAGATGATCCGCGATATAGGTCAGCGCTTTGCGGATCGTTTCGTTGCGCATGGCGGGATGAACGTCCTCCCGAGATCGCCGCGACCCGATTTTGCCGGATTCCAACGCTTGCTCCACCGCTTGAATCAATTGCAGTTGATCGACCGGTTTCAGCAAATAGTTCACCGCGCCAAGGGTGATCGCCTTGCGCGCATATTCGAATTCCGCATATCCGGTGAGCAGAATAGCCGGCGATTCGCGGTTTTCCTCCCGCAGCTTTTCCATCATTTCGATTCCGCTCAGCCCCGGCATCCGGATATCGCTGATCAACAGATCCACCGGTTTGGACCTGGCGATTTCCAGGCCTTCCACCCCGTTGGAGGCGGCGCCGAAATGCCAGAGGTCCGGCTGGTCCGCCGCCCACACTTTCAGCGTGCCCAGCACGCCGTTGCGGATCGCCGGCTCGTCTTCCACGATCAACATAAAGTACGTTCGGTTCGTCATGACGCATGGCTCCTGTCGGGAAGCTTAATCGTGACGGTCGTCCCTTTGCCGGGAATGCTGTCAATCGTCAAGCCGTAAGGCTCGCCAAAGAACAAGCGAATCCGTTGCTGGACGTTCAGCAGGCCAAGTCCGGGCGAGACCGTTTCCGCCGGGGAGACGGTCTGTTCCAGCCGCTGCCGCAGCAGCATAAGCGCATTGGATTCGATCCCCGGGCCGTTGTCGGCCACCTGAATCTGCAGCGCTTGTCCGTTCTCCTCGGCCGTTTTGCGGACGGATACCGACAGATGGCCTTCGCCCAGCTTGGGCTCAATGCCGTGATAAACGGCATTCTCGATCAGCGGTTGAATCAGGAGCTTCGGGATCCGGGCGTTCAGGCAATCCGGGTCCGTTTCGCAGCTCCAGGTCAGCCGGTCGCCCAGCCGGTACTTCATAATGTCCAAATACCGCTTGGCGTGTTCGATCTCGTCGGCAAGCGCGGCCCAATCGTCGCCGCCGGAGGATTTGATGGAATAGCGGAACAATTTGGACAGCGCGCTCACCATGGCCGCCCCCTCCCGCTCGCCTTTGCCGATCAAATTCCAGTAGAGGGAGTCCAGCGTATTGAACAGAAAATGCGGGTGAATCTGCGCCTGCAGCATCCGGATTTCCGCCTTGTTCTTCAGCCTTTCCTTCTCGTACACGGTCGCCACCAGGTGGTGAAGCTCGCGAACCAGCTTGTTGTAGGACTGGTTCAATTCATTCATCTCAAAGTTAAAATAGTTCTCGTTGTTCGGCTGCGGGAGCGTGTGGGCGAAGCGGTGCATCGTTCGGCGGAGCCTGCGGATCGGCCGGGTGATCAAGCCCGACATGGCGGACATGAGCAGCAAGCAGGTGGCCGTACCGACGGCCAGCGACCAAAGTAGCGCCTGCTTGAACAGTTGGAGCCCTCCTGTAATCGCTTGCTTCGGAACCAGCAGAACGATGGACCAACTGGTTTCCGCCGACTTTCGCTCGATCCGCAAATAATCGCCGCCGGGCGCGGCCGGGTCCGTTTCGGACGCCTCCATTTTCGCCGGTTTCGCCCGCCCGTTCGCTTCCGGCCGGTCCGCGTCCGCTTCCGGTTCCGCCGGGAAGCGGCTTGTGGCAACCGAAATCCCGTTCTCGTCGTAGAGATGCACAATTCTTCCTCTAATCGAGGAAAACTCCGCATTTAAAAAGTCAAGGATGGAAGGATCGACCCAAACGACGAAATACCCTCCGCTTTTCAGGTTGTTTTGCTCAAGCGGAATTTGCCGGACGGCCACCAGTTGGTTTCGGCCTTCCTGCGCCAGACTCCGCCAGACAAGCCGCCCTCGCCGCTCGTCGGCCGCTCGGATGATATCGGAACCTACCCGCTGGTCCAGGCCGGGCAAGTCCAGCGGATACAGCGGCCGGCTGCCGGCGTACAGCTCGATGCTTTGAATCGCCCAGGAGAAAGCGATCATGTTGTCGATCATCGGGCGCAGCGAAAGGCGGTCGTCAACCGGGAGCATCCCGTTCCGCTGGGCGGCCAGCAGCGCCTCCTGGATGCGGGAGTCCATCGCCAGTTGAAGGGTGAGCGTATCGATCTGCGCCAGCAGGGCATCCAGCCGGGCGCTTGCCTGATTGGCGGTTTCGCCGATCTGGTCTTTGGCGTTGGCAATCATCAGCGCCGAAACATTTTTGTACAAGTAACCGCCCGAAACGGACAGCACGATCGCCATCACGATGAGAAACCCGAGAAACACTTGCATATGCGTGCGGTTCAGCAGCAGAGCGGATGCGATACGCCGCATAGGACCACACCCTTATGTCTCGTTCGTCGTTTGTATAAACAGTAATACACTTATCTGAAAACGCTGTCAATGGTGGCATCCGGCAATCCAATCAAAATGGTATATTAGCAAATCAAGGCGACTTATTTTGCAAAATCGCCCGGTGTTACGATGTAAGCGCAACCAATTCTTGCGTTAAGAAAGGAGTAGCAGCATGAAAAAATGGATGATCCTTGTCTGCGCGTTCCTGCTTGCGGCGCTGACCGCCTGCGGCGGCGGGGCAAACGGCGGGAAAGCGGACAACGCAAGTTCGCCGCAACCGGGGGAATCGGCTTCGGCGAAAGCCGAAGGCGGAAAGAAAAAGCTGTCGATCTGGCATATCGAGACCGGCGTTCGCCAGGAATTGCTCGAAGCCTCCATCAAGGAATTTATGAAAGCGCATCCGGACATCGAAGTGGAAGCGGTCCAAATTCCAAACGATGCCTACAAAACGAAGCTGTCCGTCTCGATGGGGGGCAACAATCCGCCCGATCTGTTCCACAGTTGGGGCGGCGGCTGGCTGAAACAATTCATCAATGCCGGACAGGTCATGGAATTGACGGGCAAAATCGATACCGGACTCTACCTGCCCGCCGCCATCGGCAACGCCACGTACGACGGCAAAGTGTACGGCGCGCCGCTACTCATGTCGCTGACGCAGTTTTTCTACAACAAAGAAATCTTCGAGAAATACGGCATTGAGCCGCCGAAGACGTTCGACGAACTGCTTGCGGTTGTCGACAAGCTGAAGACGGAAGGCATCACGCCGATCGCGCTGGCCAACAAAACCAAATGGCCGGGCGCCCTGTACCTGATCTATTTCGCAAGCCGAATCGGCGGACCGGACGTGTTCACGGAAGCCTACGAGCGCAACGGCCGCGGCTTCAACGACGAAACGTTCGTCAAAGCCGGCGAACTGATTCAGCAACTGGTCGATCGCGGCGCCTTCAACAAAGGTTTCAACGGCCTGCAATACGACACCGGCCAATCACGCCAGCTGCTGTATACGGGCAAAGCCGCGATGGAACTGCAAGTCTCGTCGTACATCTCCAACGTCCAGGCGGAAATGCCGGGATTCGAGAAGAAACTGGGTATCTTCCCGTTCCCGACGGTCGAAGGCGGCAAGGGCAGCGCCACGGACCTGGTCGGCGGCGTCTCTCCGGTCTTCTCCGTCTCGTCCGGAACGAAATATCCCGATGAAGCGGTGGAGTTGCTGAAATGGCTGACCTCCAAGAAACTGGCGCAGCAAATGGTCGACAAAGCGGGCGTCGTCGCCGCCGTCAAAGGCGTGGAATACCGCGACGAATACACGCAGCAGCTGAACGAAATGCTCAATCAGGCGCAGCATCTGCAAACGTTCTACGACCAGACGCTGCCGCCGGCATTGGCCGAACTTCACAAAGACACGACACAAGCGCTGTTCGGCAAAACGATGACGCCTGCCGATGCCGCCCAACATATGGAGGATGCGGCGAAAAAAGCGCTCGGCAAGTAATGGTTCCCGGGGGTGGGGGAGCGCTGCCTCTCTCCCCTTTCATTTTTCATAAAGGAGGGAGACACGTCCATGACCAGCGACGCGCCGAACATTCGCGGTCGGAATAAATGGAATAAAGGACTGTTCCTGCTCTGTTTTCTCGGACCTGCCCTGCTCATCTATGGCGTTTACACCGTTTACCCGATTTTCGCGACGTTCTATTACAGCTTGTTCGATTGGACGGGCATCGAGTCCGCCAAAACGTTCATCGGCTTCGACAACTACGCGCGGCTATTGGGCGACAGCGTCTTTCACCGCACGCTGAGCAACAACCTGATTCTCGTCGTCGCGTCCGTTCTGACCCAGATTCCGCTCGGCCTTGCGCTGGCGCTGCTGCTCTATGCCCCGATCAAAGGCGTCAGGCTGTACCGGACGGTGTATTTTCTGCCGCTGCTCATGTCGACGGTCGCCATTGCGATTTTGTGGACGTTCATCTACGATCCGACCATCGGCATCCTGAACAACCTGCTCGCCGATATCGGACTCGATTCCTGGCAGCGAAGCTGGCTGGGCGAGCCGGACACGGCTTTGGGCGCCGTCGTCGCCACCATCTGCTGGCAGTATACGCCGTTCTATATGATTCTGCTGCGCGCGGCCATTGCCGGCATTCCGGACGAGATCACGGAAGCGGCCCGCATCGACGGCTGCACGTCCTGGAAAAGCTTCACGCGCATTACGCTGCCGCTGATCATGCCGACGATCGTCACCTCGTGCGTGCTTTCGGTCATCGGTTCGTTGAAATACTTCGACCTGATCTACGTCATGACGGAGGGCGGACCCGACAGCTCGACCGAATTGATGGCAACCTACATGTATAAACAGGCGTTCAGCAAGTTCAGCATGGGCTACGCAAGCGCCGTCTCGTTCAGCATGTTCGTGATTGCCTTCCTCGTGGCGCTCGCGATTCTGTCGTTCGACCGTTCCCGCTCGAGAGGAGGCGCGTAATGGATGAAAACGTTGAAAACGATAGGGCTTTACCCGGTCGCCTTCCTGTTTCTGATCGTCGCGGGCTACCCGTACCTGTACATGTTCGCCGCTTCGCTGAAGTCGCAGACCGATTTTTTTCAGCATCCGACTTCGCTCTTCAGTTCCTTCACATTCGAAAATTACAAGCTCGTATTTGAACTCGGTATCGGCCGTTATTTCCTGAACAGCTTGCTGATTTCCGCCGTCAGCGTCGCGTTTGTCATCCTGCTGGCCGCCATGATCAGCTTCTGTCTGGCCCGGGTGCCGTTCCGTCTCAGCCGCCCGGTCTACTACCTGTTTCTGGCCGGCATGATGATTCCGGTGCATACGACGCTGATTCCCGTCTACATGCTGACCAAGGATCTGGGACTGTACGATTCGATCTGGGCGCTGGCGGGACCGTACATCGCGTTCAGCCTGCCGATCTCCGTCATCGTCATGTCGCAGTTCATCCGGGAAATTCCGCGCGAGCTGGACGAAGCGGCCGTGGTGGACGGCGCAGGCCGCACGCGCCTGTTCTTCTCCGTCATTCTCCCGCTGCTGACGCCGGCGACCGCTACCGTGGGCATTTACAACTTCATTCATATATGGAACGAATTCGTGTTTGGTCTTGTGCTGATCACCACGCCGGAAAAAATGACGCTGCCGCTCGGCCTGCGCGTGTTCTACGGCGAGTTTTCCGTGAACGTGCCGGGAATTATGGCCGCCTTGACGCTCGGAACGATCCCGCTGCTGCTGGCTTACTTCTTCGCGCAGGAAAAAGTCGTCAAAGGGCTGGCCGCCGGAGCGGTGAAGGGTTAACCCGGTTAATCGTTTGCCTAGTTGCCATTTAGGTCCGTTAAATCAAGATGCGAGAGAGGTTGTGAACCATGGGAGATTTGGAACGGCTTCAGACCAGCGGGACGAAAATCGTAGGCGCTCAAAGCGGCAGCGAAATCCGGCTGCGGGGAACGTGCATCGGCGGCTGGATGAATATGGAGAACTTTATCAACGGATTCGCCGGTACGGATCAGGGCGTCCGCTATGCGATGAAAGAAGCGCTGGGCGAAGCGAAAGCGCATTTCTTCTTCGAGCGGATGCTCGACCACTTCTTCGGCGAGGCGGACGTCCGCTTTCTGAAGGAGAGCGGGTTCAATTGCGTGCGCTTGCCGCTCAATTACCGGCATTTCGAGGACGACGAGCAGCCGTACGTGTATAAAGAAGAGGGCTTCCGCCGGTTGGACGAGGCGCTGGCGCTTTGCGAGAAGTACGGCATCTACGCGATCTTGGATTTGCATGCGGTGCAAGGGTTCCAGAATGCGCACTGGCATTCGGACAACAGCACGCGGCACAGCTTTTTCTGGCATGACGCGACGTATCAGCAGCGGTTTTACGCCTTATGGCGGGCGTTTGCGGAGCGGTACAAGGACCGCAGCGTCGTCGCCGGCTACAACATCATGAACGAGCCTTGCGTCAACACGCCGTTCGGCGACTATCCGCATACATTCTATGCCAACTACAAGCCGGACTGGGAACGGATCAACCGCATTTACCGCAAAGCCGTCGAAGAAATCCGGGCCGTCGATCCGCATCATATTATTTTTCTGGAAGGCGACATGTACTCCAAGCTGTTTACCGGATTGGAAGCGCCGTTTGCCGACAATCTCGTCTACAGCAGCCACAATTATCACGCGGCGGGTTTCGGTCCCGGACCTTATCCCGGCGTGATCCGCTCCAACAATCCCAACGAGCCGAGCAGCGTGTATTGGGATCTGGAGAAACAGCGCGAAGCGTTCCGCAAGCACGAAGGCACGGTATTTACGCAGAAGCATCAAGTGCCGCTGTGGGTGAGCGAATTCGGATCGGCGTACAACGGACCGGCCGAGGAAGTGGCCGACCGGCTGCGCTCCATAGACGATCAAATCCGCGTGTTCGAGGAGAACGGCGCCCACTGGACGACGTGGACGTACAAGGATGTCGGCATCATGGGGCTGGTGACGCTCCATCCGGAATCGGAGTACATGCAGCGGCTGTCTTCGTTCCTGGAGAAAAAGTACCGGCTGGGCACCGACGACTGGATGCACTGGCTGCCCGCGGCAACGGCCAGACAGCAGGTTGCGGCGATGTCGGCCTATCTGCAGGAGACAATCGGCCCGTCGATCAACCCGGCCTTCAACAAGACGGCGCTGTCGCAGACCGTGCTTTGCATCTACGCCGCCACGCTGCTCGAACCGGAATACGCCAAGCAATTCCAGGGCTTGCCGGAAGAAAAGCTGGACGATATTCTCCAATCGTTCGCTCTGGAGCAATGCGTCGTCCACCGCGAACTGCACGACATCATGCGCAAGCATGCGGGCGCAAGGTGAGCGATGGCGCTTCGGACAGCGAGTCGTGCCGTTGCCGAACGAAACGAAATTCGGCGACGGCCCTTAAAAAGCGGCCGCCCCTGCAGGCTGGCAGGGAGAGCCGCTTTTTTCCCAAAGCCTTGTTATTCTCGTTTGAGCTCGGGCGTTGTTTGAGGAGCCACCCGTGCATGAGTGGCTTGCTCGAATGCGTACGCAAGGTTAAGCAGTTTCTGTTCGCTGTATGCCAGACCGAAGAACGAAATGCCGACAGGCACTTGAGCGGCCGTCGTTCCCGCAGGGACCGTCACCTCGGGGAACCCGGTAGCCGAAGCTACATAACCCGCCGCGTACGTATCGTAAGCGTTGCAGACATACATTTCGTCTTCTTGGTCGAAACGGGGCGATGCAGGACACGACATGGTCGGAAACACGATGGCATCCAGTTTATTTTCCGCCATCATCTTTTCAATTTCCTTACGCACAGACGGTATTTCCTTGGTCAACTTCTCCTTGTATTCCGCCGACGACTTGTATGAAGCTTGGGACAAAGCCGTCTTGTAACCGTCTATACGAGCCGGATTTACAGGCGTCTTGGAATTCAAGACCTCCGGAGACTCGCTGATTTCAATAATTTCCTCTAGCGTTTTTCACAATGTGGTTTTTCGCGGCCAAGGTTGCATAATCGTTCGGGTCCACTCCCGCCATGACACTTAACGCAATAGCGGCATCCGTCACGCTTCTTGCGATTGGACCGGTCGTATCGAACGATAATGAAGAAGGCACGACCCCGACTCGGCTTGTCAGTCCGAGCGTAGGTCTAATCCCGACCAACCCGGTAACACTTGCAGGACCTCTTATTGATCCTGAAGTGTCAGTCCCCAGTCCAAAAACGGCGAAATTCGCGGCAACAGCGGCTGCCGTTCCGCTGCTGGACCCGGAGGCATTCCGCTTCAAATTATAAGGATTCAAGGTGAGTCCGCCTAACGAGCTATAGCCCAATCGACCAAAAGATGCGGCAAACTCGGACATATTCGTCTTCGCGATAATAATGGCGCCGGCATCCTTAAGCTTCTGAATCGTAAAGGCGTCCTTGCCCGGATAAGCCCCTTTCAATGCTACCGACCCTGCTGTTGTCGGCATTCCGACAACATCGTAGTTGTCCTTAACCACAATCGGGATACCGTGAAGTTTGCTTCTCGGACCTTGGCTTTCTCGTTCGGCATCCAATTTTTTTGCTGTTTCTATCGCTTCGTCATTAATCGAAATAATCGAATGGATGGCAGGTCCTTGCTTATCATAGGCTTCAATACGTTCCAGATAGTAGCGCACCAATTGTTCCGACGTTATTTTTTTGGCGTTTAGTGCCGCATACAATTCATCAATGCTTTTCTCAAAGGGACTGAATTCAGCCTCCTCAGCAAAAACGTCCTGAAAAGGAAACGCGCAAGCGATGAGCAGAAGTGAAATGAGAATCTTAGATGCAATCGATTTTTTGAACACGGCTTTCTTCTCTCCTTATTTTTTCTCTAAGCTTGTAATAAAACTAAACGTTTCTCCCCACACGCCCCCTATTCGAATTATTTAATGTAATAAATAATAACATAATTTTATTTATTTTTTGGATACAGTCAATTTTTCACGAAAAATTATACTCATAATGATAGAATATATTACATTAAATATTGGGGTATGCGCTCTCCTTTACGGCCTCTGCGTCATTATGAAGCCACCGGCCGGGAGGAAGGAATAGAACAATGGCCGCTCTTATTTGTAAAATCGTCCGTTTCCGTTCCGGAAGTCAAAATAGTTTCGATATCGGTCAAATCTGTTCCTATCGGAAGGCTCTTTGACATGATTTAATCGTTGTCAAACCATGCAAAGAGGTGTATCCGATGAACCATGCTGCGAATTTTGTCGATTCAATCCATAACGAATCTTTTGAAGACCGGTATCTGGCTAAAAAAATTACCCATCACAGCATGATCTATGACCACGGCAGAGAAAAAGAATCGTTGAACGGATACTGGCACTTCGGCATCGATCAATACGACACCTGCCTTCGGGCCAATTGGTACGAGGAAGTCTACGAGGATGCGGAAGGCAGATCGAACCCGATGGATTTCAGCTTTGACGAGTGGGAAACGATGAAAGTTCCCTCGTGCTGGAATATGCAGAAGGAGAAATATTTCTACTACGAAGGCAGCGTCGTCTACACGCGAACGTTTCAATACCGGAACCGGGGCGAGGAACGCGTCTTTATCAAATTCGGGGCAGTCAATTACGACGCCAAAATTTTTCTGAACCGCGAGTATCTCGGCTGTCATAAGGGCGGCTCCACTCCCTTTTTCGTCGAAGCGACGGGCCTTCTGCAAAAGCAGAACCGGATCATCGTCGTCGCGAACAACACGCGCAAGCGCAACCATGTTCCCACCGACAATACGGACTGGTTCAACTACGGCGGCATTTACCGGGATGTGGAATTGATCCGCCTTCCCGAGACCTTCATGAAAGATTTCACCATCTCGTTGGTGCCGGACAGCGGGTTCTCGAAAATCCGGGTCGAACTCGAAGTCGAAGGTTCCAAACGAAACGGGTGGGCCGAGGTCCGCATTGACGAGCTGGGGATTGTATTTCCGGTCGAGGTGGCGGACGGCAAAGGCGCAGCCGTAATCGACGCCAAGCCGGAATTATGGAGCCCTGAACATCCGAAGCTCTACGAGGTCAAGGTTGCGTATGAGAACGACTCGATCCGCGAGAAAATCGGATTCCGGGAAATTCGCGTGTCGGGAACGGACATTCTGCTGAACGGTAACAAGATCTTTCTGAAAGGCATCAGCGCTCACGAGGAAAGCGTGCTAAACGGCAAAGCCGTCACGGAAGAAGAAATCATCGAAAACTTTACCCTGGCCAAAGAAATGAACTGCAACTACATGCGGCTCGCCCATTATCCCCATACCGAAAAAGCGGCCAAAATCGCCGACGAAATGGGCATTATGCTGTGGGAAGAAATTCCCGTCTATTGGGCCATCCAATTTCATAACGAAGAAACCTATCAAGATGCCGAAAATCAACTGACCGAGCTGATCAAGCGGGACCGCAACCGCGCCAGCGTCATCATCTGGTCGGTCGGCAACGAGAATGCGGATACGGACGCCCGGCTGAAATTTATGAGCTCCCTGGCGATGAAAGCGAAGGAACTGGACCCGACCCGGCTGGTGTCGGCCGCATGCCTCCTGGACCATGTCCATCATATTATCGACGACCGGCTGGCCGAATACCTGGATGTCATCGGAGCCAATCAATATTACGGCTGGTACCAGACGGACTTCAACAACCTGATCAAGCTGTTCGAAAACAGCAAGCCCGACAAACCCGTCATCATTACGGAATTCGGCGCCGACGCCAAAGCGGGGCACCGCGGTACCGCCGACGATAAAGGGACCGAAGACTGCCAATCGGATATTTACCGCAAACAGGTTCAAGTGCTGGAGCAAATCCCTTATGTAAAGGGCATAAGCCCGTGGATTCTGTACGATTTCCGCTGTCCGCGAAGACTGCACCCGATCACGCAAAATTATTACAACACGAAAGGGCTGCTCAATGCGGACAAAACCTACAAAAAGCCGGCGTTCTACGTCATGCAAGACTTTTATAAGAAGATCCGTCCCTAAAGCGCCGTCCGCATTCGATCGAGGAGGTTCCCTTTGTGAATGCAGTGTCACCTAATTCAATATTCTTTTTCAAGCAAGACGTGTATAACATGATATACTGGTGACATTGCATTCTGTACAATCGAGGGAATCGTCATGGACATTACGTTTTGGCAACTGGTCTTTACCGCCGTCTGCGCGGTGCTGGTCGGCTTTTCGAAGACGGGCATCCCAACGCTGGGGATTTTTGTGGCGGCCGTCATGGCGACGATCTTTCCCGCTCGCGAATCGGTAGGCCTGTTGACGCCGATGCTGATCACCGGAGACATTATCGCGATCCTCTATTACCGCAAAGCCGTCGTATGGAAGCACCTGATCGTGCTGCTGCCGTGGGTGCTGGCCGGTATTGTCGCCGGGTTCTTCGTGCTGGATATCATCAGCAACGAATCGCTGTCCATTCTGATCGGCGCACTGGTGCTGGTGCTCATCCTTCTGCATGTGGGCAAAGAACGGGTGGAACAATCGTTGAAGTTTTCCTTCGCGAAATCCCGAATGTTCAATGGCACGCTCGGCGTGCTCGCGGGCTTTACGACCATGGTCGGCAATGCGGCCGGCAGCATCATGTCGATCTACCTGCTGTCCAAGAACATGAACAAGACCCTTTTCGTCGGCACGAACGCCTTTTTCTTTTTTACGGTAAACGTGATCAAAGTGCCGTTTACCGCTTCTCTCGGCCTCATTACGACGCAGTCGCTGACGCTGAACGCATGGATGATTCCGGCCGTAGGCGCAGGCGCGTTCATCGGATTGAAGGTGCTGCCCAAAATACCGCAGAAGCATTTTCAAACGATCATTCTCGTCATGGCGGCGCTCGGCGGCCTCAAGTTGATTCTCTTGCCTTAACCTGCGGCAAGGGGCATTCCGCCCGACCGGACCGGCAGACCGGATACAAAAGTAAACCTCCAGCCCCGCTTTTTACAGCGGGTGTTGGAGGTTTTAACATGAGCGGGATTGAACTATTCGATATTGATAGCCGACACTTTTAATCCGTTCAACGAAACCGGGTTGCCTCGCGGATCGGTGATCCGAATCGTCCGCCGCTCGCCGGGGAGCAGGTCGAAGAAATTGTCGTCGAAACGGATGTTGCCCCGCGGCAAGTCAAGCTTGACCATCCGGGCCAGAGAAGCGCCTGCGGTAATCGTTACGGTTTGCGCTTCGGGATCGATCTCGACATGAAGCCGGGTCTTGGGAAGTCGCAGATCTTTGTGATCGCGCAAATAGTAAAGATTGTCCGGCACGTCGAAGCCTTCGGCGGTCAGCTTGATCACGACTTCCTCCGGAGCGCTGCCGTTCAAGGCTTCCGCTTCCGGGATGCTGCCGAGCGGAACGGCGCTATTGCTTGGAACGTCGGCGTCGAATTCGTGTGCATACACTTCCGTTCCCGAAAAATCGTAAACGCGCAGCTTGACTTTGCCCCGATAGGCAACCGTCCGGTCGTTCACGACCCACACCTCAAGCGGTTCGCCCGGCTCGTGGTTAAGCGAGAGCAGGAGCGGATGAAAAAACTTCTTCGCATAATAATACGAAGCCTTCGGCAGCAGCTCGTAGTCGATCATCGACCAGCTGGTGCCGGGCCAGCTGTCGTTGTGCTGCCAGACGAGCGAACCGCTCGTTCTCTTCTTGTTGCGGCGGTAATGCTCGATGCCGTACTTCAGCCCTTCCGCCTGCGTCAGCATGGAGAAGTTCATATATTCCTCGATATTTTGCGGAATGCCGGTAAAGCCCTCCATCAGCAAAATCCCTTTGAGGTGGTTCGTGTCTTTGTTCCGGTAGGCCATTTCGACGCTGCCCCAATAGAACTCGCCTTCCGGAATATATTTCTCCAAGGTGTACCGGTTGGCCGAAGCATGCATCCCGAATTCGCTGCTGAACAACGTGAAGTCTTTTTTGTAGTTTTTGAAGGAAACGCCTTCGATGCTGTAATCGATCACCGGAACTTCCCCGGATTTGCGCGGATACACGGAGCCGTGCCATACCTGCCAGTTGTGGCGGTCGCCGACGTCCGGGTCGTTCGCGTCATCGCCGCCGTACGGGGACGATGGCCAGTAGGGCCGGCTGCCGTCCAGCTCCCCCAGCACTTCCGGGATCAGCTCGTGATAGATGCTTTCCCCGTAAAACGGCGTCGTGATGCTGCCCTCCGAGGATTTCATGTCGTACAGCCAGTCGATTTCGTTGTTGCCGCACCAAATGGCGAGCGAAGCGTGATTCCGCAGCCTTTTGACGTTGTAGACCACTTCGCGGCGAACGTTTTCCATGAAATTGTGGTTGAAATCCGGAAAGAGCGCATTGGCGAAGGCAAAATCCTGCCAGACCAGAATGCCTTTGCGGTCGCATTCTTCGTAGAAGACATCCTTCTCGTAAATGCCGCCGGCCCATACGCGGAACATGTTCATGTTGCCTTCAACGGCCAGATCGATCAGGTCGCGGTAGCGGTCGTCGGGAGCCGAACCGATCAAGTTGTCCACGGGAATCCAGTTCGTTCCTTTGGCAAACAGCTTGACGCCGTTCAACAGAAAAGCAAAGGCATTTTCGCCGGTTTCCGTCTTCAGTTGAAGCTCGATGGTGCGGATGCCGAACGGCTTTTTGTAGGCGTCCACTTGCTCCCCGTTCGAAAAGAGCAAAACCTCCAACTCGTACAAATAAGGCTCGCCCAGGTCATGCGTCCACCACAATCGAGGCGCGTCGATGTTCAGATCCACGGATGCCGTGTTTCCTTCAACAGCCACCCTTTGCGCAGCGGCGACCCGGCCGTCGCGGGCCAGCAGCCTGATCTCCGATTCGACCGCCTGACGCTTGCGGTAAGCCTTGACTTCCACATCCACCCGGACCGAAGCTTCTTTCTCATTCGCGGCCACGGTTCTCGCAAACACGCTTTCCAGCTTGGCCCGGCGCCTGCTTTCGATCCGAACCTTGCCCCATATGCCGACCGTCACCATCCGCGGGCCCCAGTCCCAGCCGAAATTCATCGCCGCTTTGCGAATCCACGGCCGCTCCTTGGTGTAAGAAGACCATTGAAATTGTTCCTTATCCCGATTGTGCAGCGCCAACGGATCGAATTTGACGGCGATCGTGTTTTTCCCGTTCCGCAGCACTTTCGTGACATCGAACGTAAAGCCCATCAGCATATTATCCGTCGTTCCGATTTCGAGCCCGTTGACAAAAATCGTCGCGAACGTGTCCAGGCCTTCGAAAATCAATTCGTGCCTGACTTCCGGATCCTCGTCCTTTTCAAAATCGAATTGGATCCGGTACCACCACTCTTTATCTTCAATCCACCGGCTGGCAACATCATTGTGGCCGTAATACGGATGGGCAATCACTTTCCGTTCGATGAGCGCCGAATGAACATCCCCGGGTACCTTGGCCGTTATCCAAAACCGGTCATCCAGACCGGGAGATGCGATCTCAAGCGGCCTCTTCTGTCCCACCTCAAAAAATTGAAGTCTCCAACCATGCTCTAACTCCATCGTTCTCGTCTCCTCATGCTTAGCTTGTCGTTCGGTTTTCTTTTACTTGGCCGCCGGAGATGCTCCCTCGCGGAATTCGCTTGGCGTTTTGCCGGAATATTTTTTGAAGATCTGGCTGAAATATTTGACGTCCGCATAGCCTACGGCAGCCGCCACCTCGTTGATTTTGGCAGGGGTCGTCGTTAGAATTTCAGCCGCTCGGCGCATTTTTTGCTGGGTAACATAATCGCCGAAGGTCATGCCCGTTTCCTTCTTAAACACTTCGCTCAAGTGATTCGGATGGACGTGCACATGCTTCGCGACCTGCTGCAGCCCTACGTCTTTGCCCAAATTCGTCTCAATAAACGCCTTTGCCCGTTGGACATGGCCCGCTTGACCTCCGGCGATCTGGCGATGATATTGCTTCATGACGGCATACAAATATTGAAACAGCGCTTCCTTGGGCGGCATGCCCCGCTCATAGCGGAACGGCTCCGGACCTTCCTCCGCATGGCGCCCGGTTGCGGCCTGCACTCTTTCCAGCCACCGGCTTGCCGCGACAGCCGCCGAACGAATCGAAGCTTCCAGCGTTTCCAAGGTAAACTGCGGGTCTTCCAGCTGCTCCTGCACGAACTTTTGAACCCAGCCCTTCAGCGCCAACGGATCGTCCTCCAAGAAGATCGAGAACAGCGCCAGTTCTTCCTCGAGCGTACAGAAGGTTTTGCCTCCCTTGCGGTGCCGGATGTCTTCATAATCGACGATTTGTTGGCCGAGAAGGCCCTTATAGTCGAAAATATGATCCGCGCTGACATAGGACTCGTGAAGCTTCTCCGGCGTCGGGACGGGCACGCCCACAGCCGCGAAGATCGTGCACTTCAGCAAACGCTCGATTTTCAGCAAAACGGAGTTTCGATGCCGCACTTCAAGCTGCTTGTTGCTTGCGTCCACGGGAATTGCGACCAGCACCCGGTTTCGATGGATGAGCGTCTCGCATGCGAGCATTTCTCTTAACATGTTCTCAATGGCGAACAGGAGCAAAGACTCCGCCGAAGGCGAATCCATCCAGCCTTCTCCCGATACAAGCCATATTTGAAACTGTTTAGGGTCCCGCTCCGCCGGAGCAAAGATGCCGGACAAAAAAACGTCCTGCAATTGCGGCCCGATCGCCGCCACATCCCCATCGATGATCCAGCGTTCGATCAAACGGTTGCGGGCCTCCGTATGTTTCAAACGATCCTGGCTGTGCGCGTGCCATTTCTCTTCCAGACGCTTCTTGGCCCGCAGAACGGTTTGGATAATCTCCTCCGGTCTGCTCGTCTTCAGCAAATAATCGTTAACCCCCAGCCGGATGGCCTGCTGGGTGTATTTAAAATCGTCATAGCCGGTCAACACGATGACATCCAGATCCGGAAGGAGTTTCTTCGCTTCTTCGGCAAGCTCCAGCCCCGTCTTCCCCGTCATCCGGATATCCGTCAGCAGAATGTTCGGCTTTTCAATCGGAATCCGTTCGATCGCCTCTTCGGCCGAGGCAGCCGGCTCCAGCAACTCCAGGCCCAATTCTTCCCATTTAATGACTCTTGCCAAGCCCGTTCGAATGATGACCTCGTCATCCACGATCATGATTCTCATGCTGCGCCTCCGTCAAGATGGGAATGGAAAAGGAGATTCGCGTGCCGGCATGAAGCCGGCTTTCGATGTGCAGCTGGGAATCCGGGCCGTAATGCAGCAGCAGCCTTTCGTTAACGTTCCGCAGTCCGTACACTTCCGTCGGCGATTCTCCGCTTTCGCCGGGCTGCAGACTTTGGCGGACGAACTCCAGCCGTTCTTCCGTCATGCCGATCCCGTCGTCCAGCACCATCAAGTTCATCCGATTGCCTTTCCGCTCGATGCATACCGTGATATTGCCCGTTCCTTCTTTTTTCAGAATCCCGTGGATCATGGCGTTCTCCACCAGAGGCTGAAGCAGAAGCTTCAACATGTACTTGTCCTGCAATTCCGGTTGGATCACGTATTCCACGTTGAATTTGTCGGGAAAGCGGATCGACTGCACCGTCACATAATTTTTAATGTGCGAAATCTCCTGATGAACCTCGCAAAACTCGTTGCCCTTATTCAGGCTGAAACGCAAAAAGTCGCTCAAGCCGCCGACCATATCCGCGATCTTCTTCTCATCCGCCATGAGGGCCATCCAATGCACCGACGACAGCGTGTTGTACAAAAAATGGGGATTGATCTGCGCCTGAAGCGCGCGCAAATCGGCTTCTTTTTTCCGGGCTTCGTGACGGATCAGCTTCTTCTTCAACTGTTCGATATGCGTCCCCAGCATGCTGTAGCTTTGCGCCAGCTGTCCGATCTCGTCCTTCGACCGGGTCTGGTAAACCGGCATCGGTTCGTCCGGATTCACCTTCGACAGCAGCCGGGTCAACAAGCGAAGCGGATTGGTGATCCGCCGAACGATAAAGAGAATGAGCAGCGCATTGATCAGGACGGACAGGCCGACCGCCAACTCCGTAAGCTGCAAAATATAACGGCTTTGCGTCCGGTACAGCTCATAGGGAAACACGCCCGCCAACGTCCAACCGGCAAGCGAATCGCGGGTATAAAGAATCGTTTTCTTGCCTTCTCCTTCACCGTAGGTTCGCATGCCCTTCTGCGGCGCGGATTGGTCCAACTCTTGCTTCAGCCCGGGATACAGGGAATCCAGCGGCTTGGACAACCATTCCCTGTTGGTCGAGGACAGAACCAGACCCTGCCCGTCGACCAGCACCACCTCGCCCTGTCCGCCGCCCAACTGAACCTCCTTCCAATGGCGGGAGATAACCTGCTCGTCCAGGCTGATCAGAATCCAGCCGAGCGGCTTATACGTATTGATGCTCCTCAGCGGGCGGATAAACGAAACGACATGGTGCTCGCCGGCATAATCCTCGACTGAGTAAAGGCTGGTCCACATTTTTTCCGTAACCCGATCGATGTCCACCAGCCGATGCAAATCCGACTTGTAAAGCGTCGCCGTGGATAGCGGAGAATCGAAACGGTTTGAGTAAATCGTAATATCCGAGATGTAGGTTTTCGAACTGACCAGATTGGTCAGCATGCCCAAAACGCGTGTCCGCAGCTCGTTGTTCTCTCCCGAGCCGGCGGCGAACTGCTGAATATCCCGAAGCCCGATCAGAAAGAGAGAGATATTCTCGATATCTCTCATCTGAAACTGAAGATTCCCCTCCATCTGGCTGAGGGTATCCATGCCGGACTGGTTGATATTCTGCTCCATGACTTGCGACGAGGTGTTAAAGGAGAATAAACCCAAAAAAAGCAGGGGAATCAGGGTGGAAATCAGCATCAAAACCGTCAGCTTCCGCTGCAAAGAATTTCTGATCCACTGTCTCATTGCTGCATTCCCCCACTTGATTCAGGATCAGCCTTTTACAGCCCCCGCCGTCATCCCTTTCATCACCTGCTCCTGGAAGAGAAGAAAGACCAGAATCGTCGGCAGCACGGAAAGCGTCATGGCCGCCAACGTCAAACTGTAATCGGTTTGAAATCCGTCCGCGAACATCGAGATGCTGAGCGGCAACGTCTTCAAGGTCGATTTGCTGATGAACACCAAGGCGAACGAGAAATCGTTCCACGAATGGAGGAAGGTCAAAATCGTTACCGTGGACAGCGCGGGCAGGGACATCGGCAGCATGATGCGGAAAAATACGCCCCAAAGCCCCGTTCCGTCGATATAGGCCGCTTCCTCGATGTCTTTTGGAATGGTCGCTAAATACGCGGTCAGGACAAAGATGGCCGTCGGCATCGCGAATGCCGTGTAAGGCAGAATCAACGCCCAATACGTATTGAGGATGGACATCTGCTTCATCAAAATAAACAGCGGCACCAGCGTGCTGTGAATCGGGATCAGCATGCCGATGATAAAAAAGACCATCGTCCAGCCCTTCAGCCGAAATTTGAAGCGGGCCAGCACATAGGAAACCAACGCGGACAACAGCAACGTCAATACAAGCGAGACCACCGATACAATGACGGAATTGAAGAAAGAGGTGGCCATTTTCGAAGATTTCCAGGCCCGGACAAAATTATCGAAATGCCATACCTCGGGAAGACCAAAGGGACGGCTGAAAAATTCCGAATTGGTTTTGAACGCGCTAATGATTAGCCATATTAAAGGATACAAGGTCAGAAGGGCGTAGATCAACAGAATGGCCCAGAAAAATCCTTGTCCCCAACTTTTCAAACTTGCGATGCGGGATCCTGCGATGCGTTGAGACGATACTTGGGTATTGCTCAAACTCTTTCTCCTCCTTTCCGACTAATCCGCTTTTCTTCGGGTCAGCCACTGGCTGGTGCCGATGAACAGCAGGCTGATCAGGACGATGGCCGTTGAAATGGCGCTGCCGTATCCGTAGCGGTAAGTCGAGAACGTGGAATTGTACATATAAGTCGCCAGCAGTTCGGTCGCATGGGCGGGACCGCCTTTGGTCATGACGTAGACGAGGTCGAACGATTTCAAGCTGCCGGAAATGCAGAGGATGATCGCCACCTGAATGGTGCCCCAGATCATCGGCAGGGTGATCGTAAACAGCTTTCTGGCGCCGGATACGCCATCGATCTTGGCCGCGTCGTGGATTTCGCTCGGGATGTTCTGCAGCGCGGAAATGAAGATGATGAGGTACAGCCCGACGAAGTTCCAGATGAGCGGAGGCAGCAGCGCATAGATCGAGATGTCCGGATCGGACAGCCACTGCATCTTCCAAGAGCCAAGTCCCAAAGCGTCCAGCAGGAAATTCAAAATCCCGATTTGCGGGTGGTAAATATACTGCCAGATCATCCCGATGACCACGGAAGACAGGACCATCGGCATAAAGATCGAAGCGCGCATGAACCGCTGCAGCGCGTTGCTCTTGTGCAGCAGAATCGCCAGCACCAATGCGATCGGCACTTGGCCCAATATGGAAGCGAGGACGAAGATGACATTGTTTTTGAGCGAATGCCAAAAGACCGAATCGCGGATCAATTCGGCATAGTTTTGGAATCCGATATATTTGGCCTCGCCGATGCCCGACCAATTAAAAAAACTGTAGTAGGCCGACCAAATGACCGGCACGAACACGAACAAAGCGTAGAGGATTACCGAAGGCAGCAAAGCTGCCGCAATAAACCGGCGTACGCGGGATGCATTCAATTCGATCACTTCCTTGACGTAATCAGCCCTCCTGGAAGGAGGGCTGTTTCGGGAACCGCTTGCGCTTACTTGCCGACTGCGCCGGCTTGAGCGTCCTGAACTCTCTTGGCAATGTCTTCCGGTTTGCCGCCCATGAGCAGATCTTGAAGGCCGTTGTTGATCACTTCGACTGCCGCGGAGCTAAGCTTGGAGTCGTAAACCGGCACGATCTTCACGTTCTTCATCAGCTCGGTCAGCTCGACGAACAGCGGATGAGCTTTGGTTTTATCGACGTCGATTTTGTAGCTAACCAGCGTGCTGCTGTCCAGCGTCGCTCTTTGGCCGTCGGGTCCGGCCAGCGCATAGAACAGTTCCAATGCCGCTTCTTTCTTCGCACCCGTCAGTTTCTTGTTGACGCCCAGACCCGTACCGACAACGCCGGCGGTCGTTTGGGGCTCGCCTTTTCCGCCTTCGATCGGAGGCAGAATCGTAATATGCGTGTTCCTCAAAAGGTCCGCCGAAGCGGTGTTCACCAAGCTTGCCACGGCCCAGCCGCCATCGATGAACATCGCCGCTTTGCCTTGCGTATAGAGCTGGATCATTTGGTTTTCGTCGATGCTGTTGTAGCCGTCTTGATAAGCGCCGGCTTTGCCCAATTCTTGCATATAGGTAAGAGCCTTAATGAATTCCGGATCCGTAAATTTCGCCCCGTCTTGCGCAACGGCTTTCAGGAACCATTCCGTACCGGTTACGCGGTCGGCGATGGTGCTGAAGGTCGTGGATTGGACAACCCAGTTCGCTTTGTTTCCAAGCGCGATCGGAATGACATTGTTCCGTTTGAAGGTATCGATGGCTTGCAACAGCTCGTCCCAGGTCTTAGGAACCTTTACGCCGTATTGATCGAAGATCGCCTGGTTGTAATAAATCAAGGAGCTAGGCGCCAGGTTCATCGGAACCGAGTACGTTTTGCCGTCTACCGTAAAATCGTCCAAGGCGTTCGGAATAAAGTTGTTTTTCCATTCCGGCTTGCTGTTCAGGAAGTCGTCAATCGGCTGCAGAAGATCGCCGTTTACGAATTCCTTGGTCATGGCGCCCGGCCACATAACGAACAGGTCCGGCATTTCATTTGCGGCAGCCGCCGTGCGCAGGCGCGTTTTCAACCCATCGGTCGCAAGCGCTTCCACCTGAAGGTCGATTTCAGGGTGCTGCGCTTTAAAATCATCCAGGATTTTTCTCATCGCGACCGCTTTGGCATCTTGGCCGGACCAGTTGTTCCAAAGCGTCAGCGTTATTTTTTCCTGTTTGCCGCCGGACGCGTCGTTGTCTGCAGATTGTCCGCCGCCGCAACCAGCCAGCAGAGACACGCAGACCGCTATCGCTAAGGCGAGTATGAAGCGTTTTTTCATGGATGTAACCCTCCCCTGTTTATGTCCACGTTCATTCTATATGGGATGTTTCATTCCCGTAAGGGGAAGATGATAAGGACCAGGGGGGAAAAAGATCGGATCGCGTGGTGCGCGGAGGCTTTCGTTTGAAGAGGAAGTTTATTCTTGTCCCGGCGGTCGGCGTTGCAAAAATATCAGGATGTTGTTAAAAGCTCAAATATGTCGACGCCTTAAAAAACGTAAAAAGGACATCGGTCACGATGTCCCTACTGATGGAATTGGTGGAGTCGAACGGACACTTTTAAAAACCAGAGCCCCGGCACACAGCCAGGGCCCGATCTATGCAACTTAACGTTATCATACAATTAGCAAGCCCGTCCCCTCTGTTCTAACGGAGGAATAACTGCCTAACCCAGACTCGAGGTTGCCTTTTTCGTCTGGCGGGACGGCTTCGCGTATCTCATCAGGCATCTCGTTCTTCTTGCCGCTTTTCTCCCTTACGGCAACACGTTGCCTGCCGCACGGTAAATTTCGTACCATTCTTCGCGGGTCAGATAAATGTCGGAGGCCTTGCAGCAATCTTTCAACCGTTCAATATTCATCGTGCCGATCACCGGCTGCATACGGGCCGGATGGCGCAGCAACCACGTGATCGCGATCGTCGTGTTGGTCACGTTGTATTTGTCGGCGATCTCGTCGATTTTCTGATTCAGTTCGGGGAACTTGTCGTTGCCGAGAAATACCCCTTCAAAAAATCCGTATTGGAACGGCGACCAAGGCTGAATCGTGATGTCGTGCAGACGGCAATAGTCGAGGATGCTTCCGTCGCGGTCGATCGCGGAATCGTTCTCCATATTGACGTTAATGCCGTTGGAAATCATCGTGGCGTTGGTAATGCTGAGTTGCAGCTGGTTGGCAACGATCGGCTGCTTGACGTACTTTTTCAACAGTTCGATCTGCATCGGTTTTTGGTTGGATACGCCAAAATGGCGCACTTTCCCCGAGCTTTGCAGAGTGTCGAACGCTTCGGCCACCTCTTCGGGCTCAACCAGCGCATCGGGACGGTGCAGGAGCAGCACATCGAGATAGTCGGTCTTCAGCCGCTTCAGGATGCCGTCCACGGATGCCAGAATATGCTCCTTGGAAAAATCGAAGCTGCCCTTACGAATGCCGCACTTGGATTGAAGGATGATCTTCTCGCGAACGTCATCGTTCATCTGAATCGCGTCGGCAAAGATTTCCTCGCAAGCCCCGCCGCCGTAAATATCGGCATGATCGAAGAAATTCGCCCCTTCGTCCAGCGCCGTTCGCACAAAGCGCTCCGCCTCGGATTTACTCAGCGAATTAATCCGCATGCAGCCGACCGCTATAACAGGAACTTCAAGCGCGCTGGTTCCCAGTTTGATCGTTCTCATGATAAACGTCACTTCCTTCGTTAAATTAGATGCGACCGGTTTCGCAGGAAAAAAGATGTGCAATATGTAAGCGGTAACACCAAATCGCTGCGCAAAACGGTGAATCCCTTTATTATTGTGACATAGAAGTATGGAAGCTTTCAAGGCTGATGGTGTTTTTCAGTAGACACCTATGCTCCTATGCCGCTTGTACGGCACTATCAGAGAGGGAACGTGCGACTATCCTGGGTTTTTTCAATTTACAGCGCCATCCTAAGAAAAACTGGATGTTTTCCAATATTCCATGCATACAGCATGTGCATAAACAAAAAAATCCACCCTTGGATCAGGCAGATTTCCCATTTCTAATGTCGGCTAACCGTCTCCATCCCGGGGCAATTTAAAAGAAAAAACCCGCTCCTCCCCGGCGAGAACCGGTCAAAGGACTTTGACGTACGTTGTCCAAGCAATCGACTAAAGAAAGTAGAAGCCTACGATAACGGCGATGACGCCTCCGCTTCTGATGATGATAAGTGCAACTTGGCTTGGCTCGGTACCTTTATACTGCCATCCATACTGTAAGTACCAGAAGAATCTCGGGAAAAGGATATTGATGATACCTAAGATGATAAAAAGGAAGGCCACAGTTTTAAAAAGGTTCATATGTTTTCACCCATTTTCAAATTCATCTAGATCACCCTATACAACCCAAAAGTGTCGTGAAGAAGGAATTTTGTACCTACGGACCCTGAAGATTTTATCAAAAAGAACGGTCTCAGGAAACCTTCGAAAGATGCAGTTCTTGTAAAAGTTGTTGACGTAGATTATGTTTATGAGAATGATCCATCTGCAGGTGAAACTGTTCATCCCTTGGAAATAGGAGGGAACGAATACTATATTGTAGGTCCGGAATATGTAACGTATGGCTCATATGTTGTTGCGTCTGTAGAGGAGTCGGGTGCCACAAATGGAACGTTGACTCATTCGCAAGCAGTAGCAGTTGCCAATTCATACAACGTGAGTGTTTCGGTCAATGCGCAAATCATTACTGCAGCGGTTGGATATAATGTAACACAAATATGGACTACAACAGCAACATATTCGCAAAATGTTACCAAAGATAATAAAATTACTGTAATTGATGCCTATGATAAATATTACCAAATTAGTTTCGAAGTTTGGGAAGATGATGTTTTTTACAATGATTTTGTAACAACAGGAACATCTAAACGTCACGTCGGATTTAGATACCATACAGATTGTGCAGATGATCTTGAATTTCACGGGTGCTGACGCCCTTGGCGTAGAGCGCGATGATCTGGTCCTCGATGCCCGTTACGTTTGATTGATGCTTCCGGACAACGACCGGTTCGAACTCGCCCAATCGGTCTCTGGGGACCGCAATCT
>Ga0310834_100104_pt1 | contig 159120 bp, 160 predicted proteins | sample SM_ome_2_FD_201314 | JGI IMG/M metagenome (GOLD analysis project Ga0310834, IMG submission 201314) | Sorghum-adapted microbial communities enriched on stacked mutant (SM) sorghum from Joint BioEnergy Institute, Emeryville, California... ... | reverse complement strand
TGACCAAACCACGAAAACCCTGCCGACCCGGCCCCGGACGCCCACCCGGCAGCCGCAACCAGCACCCCACCCACCGACACCAAGTGATCACTAAAGGCCGTCGACGGCGCAAACGTTAAATCCCCAGGGCCACGGCGACCCCGCGACTTCATGGAAATGGCACGCGCCAGACGGGCCGACACCGCGACATCCTGCATATCGCGACCCGTCAACCCCGCGAGATTCCGCATGTCGCGACCGTCATCCACAGGGCGACGGCACACAAGGCGAGGGGCAGCTACCCGGGGCGATGGGCATCCACAGGGCGAGGGACACGCACCCTCGGGGCGCCGGCCCATCGGGATCCGACGGCCGACGGCGCGCCACGGCTGCCGTCAGTCGCGCGCGACGGCCGCCACCGCCGCCGCGACCGCCCCGGCGACGGCCTCGGCCCCGCCCGGCCCGAGCGTGATCGTGTAGTGGTTGGTGTCCGGCACGGTCTCCTCGGCGATCCCGGGCAGCCAGTGGCCGGCGTACCCGGCCGGGTAGAGCGGCCGGTCCGGCTCGTCGAACATTCCGCGCTCGGCGCGCAGGAACACCGCCGGCACCGGCAGCGCCACGGGCTTGTCGTCCGGGTAGGCGTACAGGTCCCGGGCGTCGCGCAGCGCGGCCTCGAGTCGGCAGGCGGGGCGCAGCTCCGGCTCCTCGCCCACCAGGTCGTAGTCCACGTACGCGGTGACCGCGTCGTTCCAGGCAGAGAACGACGGGTGCGCCCGCCACATCTCGCGGTACGCCTCCCGCGACGGGAACGTCATCGACAACCGCGCGTACGCCGGCCCGAGCGCGGTCGAGATCGCCTCGGCAACGGCCTCCTGTCCGGCGGACACGTCGACGCCGGGCGGCAGCGGCAGCGGCGCCCCGCCGTCGACGAGCACGAGCCGGCTCACGAGTTCCGGGTGGCGGCGGGCGGTCTCCGCGACCACGAACCCGCCCATCGAGTGTCCGACCAGCACCACCGGCCCGCCGCCGTACGCCTCGACGACCCGGGCCAGGTCGGCCGCGTGCGCCGCCATTCCGTACGGCTCGGGCAGGTCGCGGCTGCGGCCCCGGCCGCGCAGGTCCGGCGCGACGAAACGGTGCCCGGCGGCGAGCAGCGGGCCGACCAGGCCCCAGGACAGGTGCGAGGCGGTGATGCCGTGCGCGGCGACCACGAGCGGACCGGAGTCCCCCCAGATCCCGACGGTCAGGTCGCCACCTGCGACCGGCACCCGGTCCACCCGGTACGTCATGACACCTCCTCGAGCAGGGAGAGCAGTGCCGCGGCGAACTCGGCCGGCCGCTCCACGTGCGGGGAGTGGCCGCAGTTCTCGTACACGATCTCGGTGTAGGAGCCTCCGGCCGCGGCGTACCGCTCCAGCACCGCACGGGTCTGCGCGATCATCGGCTGCGGCGGGCAGGCCTCCTCGCCGGGCCAGCCGGGCACCAGCCCGAGCGTGCCGAGGTACCCGAGGTCGAGCATCGAGGTGTCCGACACGATGGCGTCCCGGTCACCGCGTACCCAGATGATCGGTGGCTTGGGCTCGGCGGCGACGAGCGCGTCCGCGGCGCGGAACCACTTCGGCGACATCGCGTTGGCCACGCCCCGGGTGCCGGGCGCGACCAGCGGCCAGTGCGCGCTCGCCGTCGAGTCGCCCGGGTAGTTGGCCTCACCTACCACAGTGGAGAGTACGGTGTCGAGCAGGGCCTCCTCGTCGTCGCCGAGGCTCGCCGGATCGGCCACGTAGAGGGAGCGCAGCACCGCGCGCGGCGAGGCCGGGTCGTCCCCACCACGGTCCTTGGCCGCCAGGCGCTTGACGAAGTCGGCGTTGACCGTGCCGGCGCCGCTGCCGGCGAAGTCGGGGGTGGTCGGGGTGCCGTCGACGTCGCGGGTGCCGCCGAAGCCGTACGGCGACAGCGGCGCCTCCAGCAGCACCCCCGCGATCCGCGCGGCGTGCCCGGCGACCAGCCGCATCGCCACGCCGCCACCCATCGAGTGCCCGACGACCACCGGACGGGCGCCGTTGAACAGCTCCGGGGCGTCCAGCAGCGCCGCCACGTCGTCGGCGAAGTCGTCCAGCCCTCGGGTGGCGTCGACCGGCGCCGGCTCGGTCGCGCCGTACCCCCGCAGATCGGGCGCGACGATGCGTAGCGTGTCGGGCAGGTGGCGCAGCAGCGGCAGCCAGTATGCGGCCGAGGAGCAGTTGCCGTGCACGAGCAGGACGGGCACGCCGTCTGGCGCCCCGCATACCAGGACGTTCTGGGTGATCCCGTTGGCGCTCACCCGGACCTGTTGGACGCTCATCCGCCGCATGATGCCAGCCGAGCGCCGACCGGAACAGTGGTGCCGCCCATAGGAGGCGGCCGCGCACAGTGGCTTCGCGGCACATGAGGGCGGCGGGCGCTAGGGTCTGGGGCATGCGTACGGTCGTGCTCACCGGCGTGTCGCGGGGCCTCGGCGCGGCGCTGTTCGACCAGCTCGCCTCGCGCGGCGACCGGATCCTGGGGATCGGACGCACGTTCAGCGACGCGCAGCGGGCGCTGGCCGCGGCCGAGCCGGAGCGGATCCGGTTGCGCTCCGCCGACCTCGCCGCCCTGGACCTGCCCCCGGCCGAGGATCTGGCCTGGGCCCTGGACAACGCCGAGCACGCCGCGCTCGTGCACAACGCGGCGACGGTCGAGCCGATCGGCGCCGTCGGGGCGCTCGTACCCGAGGCGGTCACCGCGGCGGTGGCGCTCAACCTGACCGCTCCGATGCTGCTGACCAACGCGTTCCTCGGTGCGCTCCCCGAGGAGAGCCGGGGCACCGTGCTGTTCATCTCGTCCGGCGCGGCGAAGCGGGTGATCGACGGCTGGAGCGTGTACTGCGCCACCAAGGCCGGCGGCGAGATGTTCTTCGACGCCGTGGCGAGCCAGGGCCGGGTACGGGTGGCGAACGTGAACCCCGGGGTGATGGATACCGCGATGCAGGCGGCGATCCGCACGGCGGCCGCGAGCGAGGCGTACTTCCCGGGCCGGCAGCGGTACCTCGACCTGTACGAGCGCGGCGAGCTGGCGAGCCCGGCGGACGTCGCAGCCAAGATCATCGAAGAGCACCTTACCAACGAGTAACTACCCGGCTAAGCTTCGCGGTATGACCGCGACGCACACCCCCGGCGCGCCCGTCGTCGTCGACGGGCAGCTCGTCTCCACGAATCCCGCCACCGGGGCGGAGGTGGGCCGGTTCCCGGTCGCGGACGCGGCCGCCGTCGCGGCGGCCGTCGAGCGCGCCCGGGCGGCGAGCGCGTGGTGGGCGGATCTCGGATTCGCCGGCCGGCGCCGGGTGCTGCTGCGCTGGAGCGCCCTGATCGCCCAGCGTCTGGGCGAACTCGCCGACCTGATGCGCGCCGAGACCGGCAAGCCGGTCGCCGACGGCCTCGTCGAGAGCGTCGGCGCCGTCGACCACATCCACTGGGCGGCGCGCAACGCCCGGCGGGTGCTGCGCCTGCGCCGCCGCCGCGGCTCGATCCTCGTCGCCGAGCACGCGGCGTACGTGGAGTACCAGCCGTACGGGGTGATCGGGGTGATCGGACCCTGGAACTACCCGGTGCTCACCCCGGTCGGCTCCATCGCCTACGCGCTCGCGGCCGGCAACGCGGTGGTCTTCAAGCCCAGCGAGTACACCCCGGCGGTCGGCGCGTGGCTGGTCGACACGTTCGCCTCGATCGTCGGCGAGCAGCCCGTCCTGCAGGTCGTGCACGGGCTCGGCGACACCGGCGCCGCGCTGTGCCGGTCCGGTGTGGACAAGGTGGCCTTCACCGGCTCGACCGCGACCGGAAAGAAGGTCATGGCCGCGTGCGCCGAGTCGCTCACGCCCGTGCTGCTGGAGTGCGGCGGCAAGGACGCGATGATCGTCGACGACGACGCCGACCTGGACGCCGCCGCGGACGCCTGCGTCTGGGGCGGCCTGACCAACGCCGGGCAGACCTGTGTGGGCATCGAGCGGGTGTACGTGACCGCGGGCGTCTACGAGGCGTTCCTCGACAAGCTCGTCGCGAAGGCCGCGAAGCTCACCGTGGGTGAGGACGGCGACATCGGGCCGATCACGATGCCCGGGCAGGTCGAGGTTATCCGCCGGCACATCGACGACGCGCTGGCCCGCGGCGGCCGCGCCGTGCTCGGCGGGCCGGACGCGGTGCGCCCGCCGTACGTGCACCCGACGATCCTCGTGGACGTGCCCGAGGACTCCCTCGCCGTACGCGAGGAGACCTTCGGCCCCACCCTGACCGTCACCCGTGTGTCCGATGTGGATGAAGCGGTGGCACGGGCGAACGCGGTTCGCCACGGGCTGGGCGGTGCGGTGTTCGGGCGGCGCCGGGCGATGGCCGTGGCGCGCCGGCTGCGCTCGGGCATGACCTCGGTGAACGCCGCGCTGGCGTTCGCCGGCGTGCCGAGCCTGCCGTTCGGCGGCGTCGGGGACTCCGGCTTCGGGCGCATCCACGGCGACGACGGACTGCGCGAGTTCGCCCGGGCCAAGGCGATCACGAAGCGGCGCGCACCGTCGCCGCTGCCGGCGATGACGTTCGAGCGTACGCCGAGGCAGGTCGACCTGATCGTGCGCGTGGTGCGGCTGCTGCGCGGGCGCGCCCGGTGACTCCCGTCCCGCGCGGCGTCAGAAGAGCGTGAGCTCGTCGCGCTCGATGCCGCGCAGCGCGTCGTAGTCGAGCACCACGCAACGGATGCCCCGGTCCTCCGCGAGCACTCGCGCCTGCGGCTTGATCTCCTGCGCGGCGAACACACCGCGCACCGGGGCGAGCAGTGGATCGCGGTTCAGCAGCTCCAGGTAGCGGGTCAGCTGCTCCACGCCGTCGATCTCGCCGCGCCGCTTGACCTCGACCGCCACCGTCTCCCCCGTGCCGGAGCGGCACAGCAGATCCACCGGCCCGATCGCGGTCGGGTACTCCCGGCGGATCAGCGTGAAGCCCTCCCCCAGCGTGGTCGGGTTCGCCGCCAGCAGCTCCTGCAGGTGCGCCTCCACACCGTCCTTGACCAGGCCGGGGTCGACCCCGAGGTCGTGCGTGGAGTCGGAAAAGATCTCCTCCAGGGTGATCCGCAGCTCCTCGCCGGCCTTGTTCACCACCCGCCACACGCCCGGGGCCTCCTCGATCCGGCACGGCGGGCTCATCCAGTTCAGCGGCTTGTACGCCCGGCCGTCGGCGTGGATGGAGACCGAACCGTCCGCCTTGACCATGAGCAGGCGGGTGGCGGGCGGCAGGTGCGCGGTGAGCCGACCGACATAGTCCACAGAGCACCGGGCAATCACCAGTCGCACCCGACCAGCGTAGGACACGGGGGATCGAGAGCCCATGCGGCCGCCGGGGGCCTTGACCACTATCGATCCCTCGGGAACGCGGGGCCGTGCGCGGTGATGCCATGCTGGGCGTGTGCTCGAGGTGTTGACTGGTACCGGTCTGGCCGCATCGGCGGGGTTGAACGCCTACATCCCGCTGCTCGCGCTCGGCGTGCTCGCCCGCTACACGGATCTGGTCACGCTGCCGCCCGGCTGGCAGTGGCTGGAGAGCGGGTGGATGCTCGCGATCCTGTTCGTGCTGCTCGCCGTCGAGGTGGTGGCGGACAAGGTGCCCGCCCTGGACAGCGTCAACGACGCGCTGCAGACGGTGATCCGGCCGACCGCCGGCGGGCTCGCGTTCGGCGCCGGGTCGGTCTCCGAGACGGTCACGGTCTCCGACCCCGAGGCCTTCTTCAGCGACCGCCAGTGGGTGCCGATCGTGGCGGGCGTGGTGATCGCGCTCGTGGTGCACGCCGTGAAGGCGCTGACCCGGCCGGTGGTCAACGCCGTGACCGTCGGCTTCGGGGCGCCGGTGGTGAGCACCGCGGAGGACGCGACCAGCATCACGATGTCGCTGGTCGCGATCGTGCTGCCGATCCTGGTGGTCGTCTTCCTGGTCGGGATGGTGCTGGTCGGCTGGCTGCTGCTGCGGCGCCGCGCCCGGCGCCGGGCCGCACGCCAGGCGGCGGGAGCGCCTGGCCGGCTACGACGGCCCGTGACCTGATCACGGGAAGCGGCTGGGATGCCGGCCGGCGCGCCCGGGCGCCGTCGCGTCCGCCTGAGCGAAGGGTGACCGACCTGACTCTTGAATGACGTCGGCGCTGACATCATAGTGATGTCGTGCCTGTGTCATTGCTGCGGCGTCGTGACTTCGGCCTGCTCTGGTTCGCCGGCTTCGCCTCGCTGGCCGCGGACTGGGCGCTGTGGGTCGCAGCGCCGGTCGTTGTATACGAACTCACCGGTTCGGCCGCGGTCACGAGCGCGACCGTGGCGGTGAGCGTGGGTGCCCGGCTGCTGTTCGGCCCGGTGGCCGGGGTGTACGTGGACCGCTGGGACCGTCGGAGGGTCCTGCTCTGGGCCAACGTGCTGCACGCCGCCGTCGTGCTGCCCGCGCTCACGGTCACCTCGGCGGACCGCGTCTGGATTCTCCTGGCGGTGGTGTTCGGGCAGGCGGTCCTCGCCCAGTTCGTGAGCCCGGCCGAACACGCCCTGCTGCCCAGGCTGGTGCCGGCCGATCAACTCGCCGCGGCCAACGCGCTCAACGGCCTGAACAACAACCTTGCCCGGCTGATCGGCCCCGCGCTCGGTGGCGTGGCCGCTGCCGCCTTCGGCCTGCCTGGCGCCATCTGGCTCAACGTCGGCTCGGTGCTGACCGCGGCGGCGCTCGTGGCGCTGATCCGCGGACGCCACCGAGCCGAGGCTACGGCTCCCGCCACCATTCGCCGCGACCTCCTCGAAGGGCTGCGGGCGATCGTCGGGTCGGCCGCGCTCCGCGCGCTCTTCCTCGCCCTGGTGGTCCTCGGCATCGGCGAGGGCGTGATGAAAGCCCTCATCGCCGTGTTCGTCAACCGCGAACTCCACGGCGGGACGCTCGAACTCGGCACGCTGATGTCGGCTCAGGCGGTCGGCGGCCTCGCCGGTGGCCTGGTGGCCACCTGGCTCGCTGGCCGATGGAGGTCGGCGCGCATGGTCACCGTCGGCCTCGTCGCAATCGGGGCGATCGATCTAGTGATCTTCAACTACCCGCGCTGGTTCACCGCGCTGGCCGGAGAGATCGGCCTGTTCGCCGTGGTCGGTATTCCGGCGGCGGTGGCGATGACCGGGGCGATAACGCTGCTGCAGACCGAGGTGGCGGACGCCTATCGCGGCCGGGTGTTCGCCGCGGCCACGGTGGCGCAGTCGGCCGCCATGCTGATCGGCACGGCGATCGCCGCGACCGCCACCGGTCCCCTTGACGTGATCGCGGTGCTGACCGTCCAGGCCGCAGGCTACCTCGCTGCCGGCGTGCTCTTCGGCCTCCTCACCCGGCACGGTCCGGGCTCACCGCCACCCGTGCCGGCACCAGATCGCGAGCCGGCGCGGGTGACGGTGACGGTCGGTGACCGCCGTCAGTAGGTGTAGAAGCCGCGGCCGGTCTTGCGGCCGAGGTCGCCCGCGGCCACCATGCGCGTGAGCAGCTCGGGCGGGAAGAACTTCTCGTCCGCCGTGTCCGCGTAGATGTTGCGGGTGGCGTGCAGCAGCACGTCGACGCCGGTCAGGTCGGTCGTGGCCAGCGGCCCCATCGCGTGCCCGAAGCCCAGCCGGCACGCGGTGTCCAGGTCCTCCGGGCTGATCACGCCGCTCTCCACCAGCTTGACCGCCTCGACGACCAGCGCCGCGATCAGCCGGGTGGTGACGAAGCCCGCGATGTCGCGGTTGACCACCACACAGGTCTTGCCGACCTCCTCGGCGAACGCCCTGGCTCGCGCGAGGGTGTCGTCCGAGGTCTTGTATCCGCGGACGAGCTCGCACAGCTTCATCAGCGGCACGGGCGAGAAGAAGTGCGTGCCGACGACCGACTCCGGCCGCTCGGTGGCCGCGGCGATCTGGGTGATCGGGATGGCCGAGGTGTTGGTGGCGAGCACGGCGTCCGGGCGGCAGATCCGGTCCAGCTCCCGGAACACCTCCTGCTTGACGTCGAGCTGTTCGAAGACGGCCTCGACCACGATGTCCGCCTCGGCGGCGGCGTCCAGGTCAGTGGTCGGGGTGATCCGGTTCAGCGTCGCCTCGACGTCCTCGGCCGCGATGGTGCCCTTGCTCGCGAACTTCTCCAACGATGCGCGGACGGCCTGCAGCCCACGCTGGACGGCCGCGTCGTTCAGGTCGCGCAGCGTGACCTGCCAGCCCGCCTGCGCAGCGACCTGGGCGATCCCCGAACCCATCAGACCGGCCCCGATGACCGCGAGTCGACCCGCCATGTGCCACTCCCTCCGTCTCGGTCTGGCCGCACGATACCTGCCGGCGTGAACGCCCGTTCACCCGCTCCGCCCTGGTTGCGGCGGATCGAGCGCCGGAAGCAGCCGGAATCGAGGGGCGCGGCGCACCGTACGGTGTCACACTGTTGTCATGCGCTCACGGTCGGTAATGAGATGCTGGGTCCACTACTCGCGGTCATCGTGATCGGCGCGGTGGCGGTCTTCCTGTGGGCGCTCTTCGCCCCCGGGTCGACGCAGCGCCGCCCACCGTCGAAGGTCCTCGACACCCCACCGGTCGACTACGGCCTGCTGTGCGTCGCCGCGATCACCGACGACCCGGAGGTCGCGGCGCGGATCCGGTCGCGGCTCGGCGATGCCGGCATCCGGGCGACCGTCGCGCCGGGCACGGACGACCACATCCTCGTGCTCGTCTTCGAGGGCGAACTGGACCGGGCACGCCGCGTGGTCGGGCGCGGCCCCGCGTGAGCGACGCGGGCGCCCGACGGTCAGGCGGCGACGCGGGCGCCTGACGGTCAGCCGGCCTGCCCGTCCCGGCCGTCCACCGTCGCCCGCTCGACATGCACGCCCAGCGCCCGCAGGTCCGCCACGAAATCCGGGTAGCCGCGGTCGATGTGGTGCACGTTGCTCACCTCGGTCACGCCGTCAGCACACAGCCCCGCGATCACCAGGCCCGCGCCCGCGCGGATGTCCGTGGCCCGCACCGGCGCGCTGGACAGGCGCTCCCTGCCGCACACCACGGCGTGGTGCCCGTCGATGCGGATGTCCGCACCCAGGCGCGCCATCTCGTTGATGAACATGAACCGTCCGTCGAAGATGTTCTCGGTGACCAGCGAGGCGCCGTCGCTGACCGCCGCCAGCCCGATCGCCATCGGCAGCAGGTCGGTGGCGAAGCCGGGGTACGGCAGGGTCACCACGTCCACCGCACGCGGGCGCTGCGCCATCTGCACCCGGAACCCCTCCGGCCGGGTCTCGACCAGGCCCCCCGCGCTGACCAGCTTGTCGAGCGCGATCTCCAGATACCCCGGGTCCACTCCCTTGACCACCACGTCGCCGCGGGTCATCGCCGCGCCGAACGCCCAGGTGCCGGCCACGATCCGGTCGCCGATCGTGCGGTGGCGCACCGGCGAGAGCGTTTCGACGCCCTCGACCGTGATCGTGGCCGTGCCGGCGCCCGAGATGCGCGCGCCCATCGCGGTGAGCATCGCGCACAGGTCGCAGATCTCCGGCTCCCGCGCCGCGTTGTCGATCTCCGTGGTGCCTCGGGCCAGCACGGCCGCCATCAGCAGGTTCTCCGTCGCGCCCACGCTCGGGAAGTCCAGCCAGATTGTCGCGCCCCGCAGCCCGTCCGGCGCCGTGGCGATCACGAAGCCGTGCTCGCTGGTGATCTCGGCGCCCATCCGGGTCAGGCCGCCGATGTGCATGTCCAGGCCGCGTGAGCCGATCGCGTCCCCGCCCGGGTGCGCCACCCGCACGTACCCGCACCGGGCCAGGATCGGCCCGAGCACGCAGATGGACGCCCGCAGACGCCGTACCAGGTCGTAGTCGGCCTCGGCGCCGAGCTGCTCGGGCGCGTCGATCGTCACCGTGTAGTCGCGCGAGACGCCCCCGTCGCCGGCCTCGTGGTCGAGCGACACGTCGCAGCCGAGCCGGCGCAGCACCTCCGCCATGATCCCGATGTCGGTGATCCGGGGGACGTTGGTCAGGACGGTACGGCCCGGCGCGAGCAGCGCGCCGGCCATCAGCTTCAACGCCGAGTTCTTGGCGCCGGCGACGTCGACCTCGCCCACGAGCCGGGTGCCTCCGGGTACCCGGATCACCTCCACGGGCGCCATCGTAGGGGCGCCCGCCGCCTCCCCGGCGACGGAAACCGCCCGTACGCTTGTCGCCATGCCCGTCCACCTCACCCGTATCTACACCAGGACCGGCGATGCCGGCACCACCGCGCTCGGCAACGGCGACCGGGTACCCAAAACCGACCCCCGAATCACCGCGTACGCCGATGTCGACGAGTGCAACGCGGCGATCGGGGTGGCGCTCGCGCTCGGGGAGCTTCCCGACGACGTGCGCGAGGTGCTCACGGCGGTGCAAAACGACCTGTTCGACGTCGGGGCAGACCTGTGCAACCCGGTGGAGGAGAACCCCAAGTACCCGCCGCTGCGGGTGACCGAGGCGTACGTGACGCGCCTGGAGGGCTGGTGCGACGAGTTCAACGCGCGATTGTCCAAGTTGGACTCATTTATCTTGCCAGGCGGCACGCCCGGAGCCGCGCTGCTGCACATGGCCCGCACGGTCGCCCGCCGCGCGGAGCGCTCCGGGTGGGCGCTCATGGAGCTCGACCCGCAGCGCACGAACCCGCTCGCACTCACGTACCTGAACCGCCTCTCCGACCTGCTGTTCATCCTCGCCCGGATCGCGAATCCCGACGGCGATGTCATGTGGGTACCCGGTGGGCGCGCGAGGGGTGGATCGCCCGACCGCGGCGGCGCAGCCGTCCACGGCGGCTGAAAACTAGCACAAATGGGACTCCACCGCGTCGAACCGGGGATCCCGTCCCTCCTCCGCCGGGTGATCGCGGGCCGGCTGGACGCTGCAGCGACCGGGCCGGCACCCCTACGTCGGCGGGCCCGGGTACGACACGGCGGCGGACGCGGACGGGCTCGAGGTGGAACTGGTCGCCGACTCCTGATCCCGCTCGTCGCGCTCGCCCTGCTCGCCGGCCCCCTCGGGTGTGGGCGGCACGAGCCGGTCTCGCCGCTCTCCCCGGACTGGCGACCCGTCGCGCTGCCCGCCCCCGACGCCCGGATCGCCGACCTGGCCGGCTGCGCGGATCGCTGGTACGCGGTGGGCACATCGGGCGGCCGCCCGGCCGCCTGGACGAGCGCGGACGGCGTGGCGTGGCGTCCGGTGGCGCTGCGCCCAGCGACCTACTACGGGCAGCAGGGCTCCTTCACGAGCGTGGCGTGCCGCGGATCCGACGTGGTGGCGCTCAGCAGCGCCTCGGGCGGGGTGCACGGCAACCCCAGGGTGAGCGTGTGGCGCGGCGCCTCCGGCACGGCCGTACCCGCCGCCGGTGGCGTTCCCGCAGCGGACGACCCGCCCGGCGACGGGTGGCGCGAGGTGCCCGTCCCGTTCGAGCTCTTCGGCGGTCCGCTCGCGGGCTCGGTCGGCCGGGTGGTGGCCGGCTCCGCCGCCTGGCTGATCGTCGGCAGCCGGGTGAGCCCGACCACCGGCCGGCACGGGGCCGCGGTCTGGGTGAGCGCCGACGGGGAGGTGTTCCACCTTGTCGACGATGCGCCGGCTCTGCGCTCGACGGACGATGCCCTGACCGCCGTCCACGACGCCGCGCCGCGCCCGGACGGCGGCTGGCTGCTCGTCGGCTCGATCGGTCGGCCCACCGCACCGCGACCCGCCGCGTGGACCTCACCCGACGGGCTGCACTGGACGCGCGCGCACGTGGAGCGCTCCGAGGCCGGTGCGGTGCAGCGAGCCGTACCCCTCCACGACCGCCTCCTGGCCGTCGGCGACGACGGCGGGGCGGTCCACCTGTGGCGCACCGACCCGACCGGGACTCGGCTGGACACGAGCGCGGTGATGGGCGGCGCGGGCGGCGGGACCGAGGTGACCGCGCTCGCGACGGTGCCCACGGCGGCCGACTCACTCGCGGTCGCGGCGGTCGGTGGTGGGCTGTTCGGCGTCACCGACGGCACCGGCGCCGCCTGGCGGCCGATCCGTCCGCCCGCCGGTACCGGCGACGGTGACCGCCTGCTCCTGGCCGGCAAGGGCTCGACGCTGCTCGTCGCCGTGACAACCACGCCCGGCGCGGTCGGAGGGCCGAGCGGCGCCACCGCGCTCTGGAGCGGGGACCTGGCGTCCGTGTGATGGAGCCCGCCGTGGTGGACGGGGAGACCGTGACGGTGGTGCACGGGGAGACCGTGACGCCGTGAACCCCCGGCGCTGCTGCGATCAGGTGGCCATACGCGAAACCGCCCCCGGAGGGGCGGCCTCGAGCCAGGAGAGGAAGCCGGTCACGGTCGTCGCCGGCATGGCGATCTCGATCGTGCTGCGCTGGGCGACGCAGCAGAGCACCACCCAGCCCTCTGGCAGCACGAGCCGCTCCGGCCCCTCAGGGGACCGGCGGCTCGCCACGGCGAGCCCTTGGCGGGCGAGGACCCGGCGCGGTCGGAGAGCCAGGCTGAACATGCGGTACCACCGCAGCTCGTCGCCGGCGAACCGGGCGAATCCGGGTGCCCAGCCCCGGCCGTTGACGAGGGTGGAGAGCCTCATGCTCGCCTCGATGGTGCCGCCGGCGCGCACGATCAGCTCACGCCGTATGAAGATCCCCGCGATGACGACGAGCGCGGCGAGAACGCCGATGCCGATCCAGATCAAGACCTTCATCGGCGTCGCGGTCAGCGGGCGGGCTGGGCCGGGGAACAGCTCTCCGCGAGCACGGTGACCCCGCTCGCGGCAACCGACAGGAAGCCGCCGGTCACGTCGTACGCCAGCTCCTCGCCACCGGCGAGCTTGATCCGGACCTGACCGGGCTCTGCGAGCTGACCGAGTAGCGGCGCGTGCCCCGGCAGGACACCGAGTTCACCTTCGGTCGTGCGAGCCACAAGCATCTCGGCCTCGCCCGACCAGATCCGCTCCTCCACCGCGACGAGCTCGACGTGCAGCTGGTTGGCCACCCTGACTCCCCTGATGAGTTCTCCCCCTACTGGGGTGCCCCGAGTGTAGTCATTGAAAAGCGGGCCCCGTGAACCTGGTGGCTCGTCTGCCTGGTCACAGTCCCGTCCGAGTCCGCGATTTTCAGAATCTCGGCGTGTCCGGCGCCGCCGCTTGATGTGTTTGGAGCGAATGTGCGGAGTCTCGCGACGCACGCCAGAACGCGCAATTCTCCGGTTCGGCGGCTGAACCGAACTATCGGGAAGAACGCCCACCGCGCACGCGGACCACCGCCACGACCTCCAGGCCGGGCAAGCTCTCCGAGCGCCCTAGCCGATCCGCGCGGTCGGGGCCGTCGTGGGCGGCCGTCCACGAGCCGGTGCCCGGATTCTGGCGCGGCCTGGGCCTGCCCGGCCTCGTCGCTGACGTCACCGTGTCGCGCCGCCAGGCCGAGTTCAGGTCACCGTCGCGCCGCGCCCGGCCGTCGCTCGTCTCACCGGCACCACCGGCGTCACACCGAACCACGGAAACCGACCGGCCCGGGCCGCGTCATCCACAGCCGGACACCGTGATCGCCACCAGATACCGGCATATCGCGGTGTCAGCGGACCGCGACATGCAGGAAGTTGCGCTGACGCGGGCCGTCGGGCGCGCCAGATCCTGCAGACCGCGCCCTCGATCGGGCGCGGACACCGCCAGATCCCGGTAAACGGCGTCGATCATCCCACCCGGACACCGCGACATCCTGCAAACGGCGCCCCGCAATCCGACCCGGACACCCCGACATCCCGGCAAACCGCGGCCCCGCACCCACCCCAGACACCCCGACATCCCGGCAAACCGCGGCCCCGCACCCACCCCAGACACCCCGACATCCCGGCAAACCGCGGCCCCGCACCCACCCCGGACACCCCCACACCCGGAAGCCGTGACGATCACAGGAACGTGGTGACCAACGGCCCTGGTGGCCGCGATCGCTGTCGACGCAGCATCGAGGTGTGCCGGCGAGGATGCGTGGGGGTACGCCGCCGAGGACGCCGCCTGGGTCGCGGGCGAGGTGCCCGATCCGCCCGGGGGAGCCGTGCACGCTGTGCCAGCTCGACGTGACCGGCCCACAGGACTGTCCGCTGGTCTACCTGGTCATGTCCGACGACGAGCTGCGCGACGGCCTGCACCGCACCCGGCAGCGGCGGGCAGCTCCGGGCGCGACCGCCTGAGAACCGCGGCCGCCTGAGAGCCCGTCGCGCGGGACGAGCGAGCCGCAGAACGCGGCCGGCCGGGGCGCCCGTTCGGGCGCCCCGGCCGGCCGCGGCTCACCGCGACGCGGGTTACTTCTTCATCATCTCGTGCGCCTTGCGCTCGAGGTCCTCGAGCCCACCGCACATGAAGAAGGCCTGCTCGGGGTAGTGGTCGTACTCGCCCTCGGTCAGCTTCTTGAAGGCCTCGACGGTCTCCTTGACCGGCACGAACGACCCCGGGACGCCGGTGAACCGCTCGGCCGCGTAGGTGTTCTGCGACAGGAAGCGCTCGATGCGCCGGGCGCGGTTGACCGTGATCTTGTCTTCCTCGGAGAGCTCGTCCATGCCGAGGATCGCGATGATGTCCTGCAGGTCCTGGTAGCGCTGGAGGATCCGCTTGACCTCGCTGGCCACCGCGTAGTGCTCGGCGCCGACGTACTCGGGCGCGAGGATCCGCGACGAGGACGCCAGCGGGTCCACCGCCGGGTAGATGCCCTTGTCCGAGATGCGCCGCTCCAGGTTGGTGGTCGCGTCCAGGTGGGCGAAGGTGGTGCTCGGCGCCGGGTCGGTGTAGTCGTCGGCCGGCACGTAGATCGCCTGCATCGAGGTGATCGCCTTGCCGCGCACCGAGGTGATCCGCTCCTGCAGCTCACCCATCTCGTCGGCGAGGGTGGGCTGGTAACCCACCGCGGACGGCATCCGGCCCAGCAGGGTCGAGACCTCCGAGCCCGCCTGGGTGAACCGGAAGATGTTGTCGATGAACAGCAGCACCTCCTGGCCCTTGACGTCCCGGAAGTACTCCGCCATCGTCAGCGCCGACAGCGCGACCCGCAGCCGGGTGCCGGGAGGCTCGTCCATCTGGCCGAACACCAGCGCGGTGTCCTTGAGGACGTTCGCCTCGTCCATCTCCAGGATGAGGTCGTTGCCCTCGCGGGTGCGCTCGCCCACCCCGGCGAAGACCGAGGTGCCACCGAAGTTGTGGGCCACCCGGATGATCATCTCCTGGATGAGCACCGTCTTGCCCACGCCGGCGCCACCGAACAGGCCGATCTTGCCACCGCGCACGTACGGCGCGAGCAGGTCGAGCACCTTGATGCCGGTCTCCAGCATCTCGGTCTTCGGCTCCAGGTCGGCGAAGGCCGGCGGCTTGCGGTGGATCGGCCACCGCTCCTCAACATGGAGCTCCTCGCCCTCCTTGAGGTTGAGGCAGTCCCCGATCGCGTTGAACACGTGGCCCTTGGTCACGTCACCGACGGGCACCGAGATCGGCGCCCCGGTGTCGCGCACCTCCTGGCCGCGCACCAGGCCGTCGGTCGGCTGCATCGAGATCGTCCGGACCTGGTTCTCGCCCACGTGCTGGGCCACCTCCAGGGTCAGCGTCCGCTGCCTGCCGTTCAGGTCGACGGTGACGTGGAGGGCGTTGTACATGTCGGGGATCGCGTCGCGCGGGAACTCGACGTCGACCACCGGGCCGATGACCCGGACGACGCGACCGACACCGGCCTGCACTGCAGTCGCAGTCATCTATTCTTCACTCCCTGCAGCAGCGAGCGCGTTCGCGCCGCCGACGATTTCGCTGATCTCCTGAGTGATCTCCGCCTGCCGCGCGGAGTTCATCGCCCGGGTAAGCGTACCGATCATCTCTTCCGCGTTGTCCGTGGCCGCCTTCATCGCCCGGCGCCGGGCCGCCGACTCGCTCGCCGCCGCCTCCACCAGCGCCGCGTAGATGCGCGTGTTGATGTACTTGGGCAGCAGCGCGTCGAGCAGCTCCTCCGGGCCCGGCTCGAACTCGTACGCTGGGAGGAGGCGCCCCTCCTCGACGGGCCGCTCCTCGACCTGCATCGGGGCGAGGAAGTTGGCCACCGGAGTCTGCGTCATGAGCGAGCGGAACTCGGTGTACACCACGTGCAGCTCATCGACGCCGAGCACCCCGTCCGGCCCGGGCCCGGCCTCCGGGTGGTCCACGTCGTCCGCGCCCGCGACGAACGCCTTGATCAACGTTTCGCCGATCTCCCGGGCGTCCTCGAACCGGGGCTGCTCGGTGAAGCCCGTCCAGCTGCCGGCGATCTCGCGGTTGCGGAACCGGTAGTAGATGACACCCTTGCGCCCGACCACGTACAGCGAGACCTGCTTGCCCTCCTCGCGCAGCCGGGCGATCAGCGACTCGGCGGTGCGGATCGCGTTGCTGCTGTAGCCGCCGTTGAGGCCCCGGTCACTGGTGATCACCAGCACCCCGGCCCGGCGCACCCGCGGCCGGGGCTGGAGCAGCGGGTGGTCGACGCTGGCGTTGGAGGCCAACGCCGTGAGCACGTCGGTGATCGCGATCGCGTACGGCTTGGAGGCCGCGATGCGTGCCTGCGCCCGGGTGATCCGGCTCGTCGCGACGAGCTCCATCGCCTTCGTGATCTTCTTCATCGACGCCGTGGTGCGGATGCGTCGACGAAGCGCGCGAAGCTGGCCGGCCATCCCCTACCTCTTCTGCGGCTGCGGCCGGACGTGGCGGACCACCCGCTCGCGCGACTCCTCGCCCGCGGCCATCGCCTCGGCCTCGGCCTCGTTGATGCGCCGCTCGTCCTCACGCGCGAGGAAGATCTTCTTGAAGCTGGTGACCGCCTCGTCCACCGAGGCGATGATGTCGTCGTTCCAGGTGCCCTGGGCGATCGCCTCGAGGATCTCCGAGCGGTTGCGCCGCATCCAGTCCAGCAGCTCGGACTCGAACCGGCGCACCTCGCCGACCGGCAGGTCGTCCAGCTTGCCGGCGGTGCCCGCCCAGACCGACACGACCTGCTCCTGCACCGGCATCGGCGAGTAGTTCTGCTGCTTGAGCAGCTCGGTCATCCGGGCGCCCCGCTCCAGCTGCGCCCGCGACGATGCGTCAAGGTCCGACGCGAACGCGGCGAACGCCTCCAGGTCGCGGTACTGGGCGAGCTCCAGGCGCAGCGAGCCCGCGACCTTCTTCATCGGCGGGAGCTGGGCGGCCCCACCCACCCGGGAGACCGAGGTGCCCACGTTGATCGCGGGGCGCACACCCTGGTTGAACAGGTCGGTCTCGAGGAAGATCTGGCCGTCGGTGATCGAGATGACGTTGGTCGGGATGTACGCCGAGATGTCGCCGCCCTTGGTCTCGATGATCGGCAGGCCGGTCAGCGACCCCCCGCCCATCTCGTCGGAGAGCTTGGCGCACCGCTCCAGCAGGCGGGAGTGCAGGTAGAAGACGTCGCCCGGGTACGCCTCGCGGCCCGGCGGGCGGCGCAGCAGCAGCGACACCGCGCGGTACGCCTCGGCGTGCTTGGTCAGGTCGTCGAAGACGATGAGCACATGCTTGCCGCCGTACATCCAGTGCTGGCCGATGGCCGAGCCGGTGTACGGGGCGATGTACTTGTAGCCGGCGGGCTCGGAGGCGGGGGCGGCGACGATGGTGGTGTACTCCATCGCGCCGTGCTCCTCCAGGATGCCCTTGACCGAGGCGATCGTGGAGCCCTTCTGGCCGATGGCGACGTAGATGCAGCGCACCTGCCTCTTCGGGTCGCCGGACAGCCAGTTCTCCCGCTGGTTGAGGATCGTGTCGACCGCGATGGTGGTCTTGCCGGTCCTCCGGTCGCCGATGATCAGCTGTCGCTGGCCCCGGCCGATCGGGGTCATCGAGTCGATCGCCTTGATGCCGGTCTGCAGCGGCTCGTTCACCGGCTGGCGCGACATGACGTTCGGGGCCTGCAGCTCCAGCTCCCGGTAGCCCTCGTGGGCGATCTCGGGTCCCCCGTCGATCGGCTTGCCGAGCGCGTCGACCACGCGGCCGAGGAACGCGTCGCCGACGGGCACGGAGAGCACGCGGCCGGTCCGCTTGACCTGCTGCCCCTCCTCGATGCCCGTGAAGTCGCCGAGCACCACGACACCGATGTCCCGGACGTCGAGGTTCAGCGCCACGCCGAGCGTGCCGTCCTCGAACTCCAGCAGCTCGTTGGCCATCGTCGAGGGCAGCCCCTCGACGTGCGCGATGCCGTCGCCGGCGTCGGCGACGACGCCGACCTCCTCCTTGGAGATCTCCGGCTTGTACGAGGAGATGTAGCGCTCGAGCGCCCCGCGAATCTCCTCGGACGAGATGGTCAGCTCGGCCATCCTCAACTTCCCTCGTATCTGTGGTGGTGTGGTCAGCGCCCGGCGAGGGCGGTACGGGTCTCGGTGAGCCGTCGGGCCACGGTGCCGTCGTACAGGTCGTGGCCGACCTGCACCCGCATGCCACCGAGGACCTCGGGCTCGACGGTGATCTTCAGGCTGACGTCTCGACGGTACATCTCGGACAACCTGGCGCCCAGCCTGCGCTCCTCCTCCTCGGTCAGCGGGGCCGCCACGGTGACGTAGGCGACGTACCGGTCGCGCCGCTCGGCGGCGAGTTCGACGAGCCGGGCCAGCGACGCGTCGAAGGACCGGCCGCCGAAGCCGGCCAGCGACACCTCGGCGAGGCGTACGGTGACCGGGTCGGCCCGGCCCTCGAGCAGCGCTCGGACCAGCGTCGCGCGCCGCGCGACCTCGGCGGTCGGGTCGCTGAGCACGCCCGCGAGCTGCGGATCGCCCTGGACAATCTTAGCGAATCGGAACAGTTGGTCCTCGACGTCAGCGAGGGTGCCCCGCTTGTCCGCGTTGGCGAGCAGGGCATCCACGCCGAGCCGCTCGGTCGCGTCGAGCAGCTCGGTCGGCCGTGTCCAGCGGCCTGCCACCAACGTGCTCAGCACGTCCAGCGCCTCGGCGCCGACCTGCTGGCCGAGGATCGTGCGCAGCAGCCCGGCCCGCTCCTCCCCGGAGCGGGCCGGATCGGCCAGCGCCCGGCGCAGCCCGATCTCCCGGCGCAGCAGCCCGGCGACCGCGAGCACCTCGTCGGCGATGGCGGCGAGCTTCTCGGCGTCGGCCGGGATCGCCTCCAGGCGCCCGGCCGCCGCGGCGTACGCCTCCCGGCTGGCGGCCTGCATCAGCGCGCCCCCGAGCCTTCGAGCTCGCGCAGGAACCGGTCGACCGTGCCGCGGCGGCGGGCCTCGTCCTCCAGCGCCTCACCGACGATCTTGCTGGCCAGCTCGACCGCGAGCCGGCCGATTTCGCCCTGCAGTTCGCGCACGATCGCCGCCCGCTCGTTGGCGAGCTGGTCACGGCCGGCGGCGATGATGCGGTCCCGCTCCTGCTGGGCCTGGGCCAAGATGTCGTTCTTGATGGAGGTGGCCTCCGCCCGGGCCTCGTCGCGGATCCGCGCGGCCTCGGTGCGCGCCTCGGCGAGTTGCGCCTTGTACTGCTCCAGCAGGGCGTTCGCCTCCGCCTGCGCGGCCTCGGCCCGCTGGATGCCGCCCTCGATGGCCTCGACCCGCGCCTGGTAGGTCTGCTCCATCTTCGGGAAGACGTACCTGATCAGCACGAAGCAGAGCACGCCGAAGGCGATGGCGCCGACCACCATCTCCTGCCAGATCGGAAAGAGCGGGTTGTGCTCCTCCGCCGCCAGGTAGTGCATGGCACTCCTCATTTCGGTCGTCGTTGGCTCAGCCCGAAGCGATTATTGGCCGCCGCTGAAGATCAGACCGGTGGCGATGGCGAGCAGCGCGAGGGCCTCGACCACGGCGAAGCCGATCCACACGAACGGCTGGGTGATCCGTGCGGACTCCGGCTGGCGGGCGGTCGCCTGGATGTACGAGGCGAAGATGATGCCGACGCCGATGCCGGGGCCGATGGCCGCGATGCCGTAGCCGATCGCGGCGAGGTCGCCGCTGATTTCAGCCAGAACGGACATTGTTGGATTCCTCCTGGGTATCGCGCGTGACCTTCACGCGGACGACGGACGGGGACTCGGTCAGTGCTCCTCGGCGAGCGAACCCTGGATGTAGCTCGCGGTCAGCACCGTGAAGACGTAGGCCTGCAGGATCGCCACGATCACCTCGAGGAACGTGATCGCGAGCGCCATCAGCCACGACACCACCGAGATCGGCTTGATGAAGGCCGCCTCGGCGTTGAGCAGCACGAAGCCGCCGAGGATGAAGACGAGCAGGATGGTGTGCCCGGCGAACATGTTCGCGAAGAGCCGCAGCGCGAGCGTGAACGGCCGGATGATGAAGGTCGAGGCGAACTCGATCGGGATCAGGATCGGCTGCACGAACCAGGGCGCCGGCAGGATCAGCGCGTGTTTGAAGTACCCGATGCCGTGGCGGCGGACGCCCTGGTAGATGAACATGATGTAGCTGATCGCCGCCAGCACGACCGGGAAGGCGATGTGCGAGTTCGGCGAGACCTGGATGCCCGGGATGATGCCGAAGAGGTTGGTCAGCAGCAGGAAGGACAGCAGCGTCGCCAGGTACGGCGCGAACCGGATGCCCTGCGGGCCGATCATGTCGTGGGCGATGTTGTTGCGCGCGAAGCCGTAGATGCTCTCCGCCAGCCACTGGGCCCTGCTCGGCACCAGCTTCGGGTTGCGGTAGGCGAGCACGTAGAACGCGATGATCGCCACCACCGCGAGCACGACCAGCAGCGTGTACTTCGTGAACCAGAGGCCCGCGCCCTCGACGACCGGGGGCGGGAAGAAGTCCTCCACGCCGGGTGGAAACGGCACCTCCGCACGGAGGATCGACTGTCCGGTCACCGTGTCCCTTTCCCGTCTTCAGCCGCGGCCAAGCTTCATCACGATCAGGTAGACCCCGCCGGCAGCGCCGAGCACCGAACCGATCGCCGTCGCCACGCCGTCCAGATCCAGCCACTGATCGATCAACCAGCCGATGAACCCCCATGCGGCGATCCCGCCGACGAGGTAACCCAGCGCCGCCCAGCCCTGTCCCGCCCCCGACACGGGGTCGTCCGGCGGCCGTGGCTGCTTCGGCGTCGAGTCATCAGCCATGTCGCGGCGAACGATATCAGCCGGGGTTTGGCGACAGTGATGCACCCCCGCGCGCCCCGTGCGGGCGCGCGTCCTTGCCTCGCGGATCGGGTGGGACTCGACACTACTCCGCCACCCGTCCGAGGGACATCCCGCACCCGGAAACGCCGCGACGAACGCAGGCCCGTTGTCCCCAACGGGCAGCCGTCCGAGTGGGCGGCCGAGGCCCCGGGGCAAGGCGGTGGCTGGACATGCGCAAGCTGGGCACGTGCTGCGCGCTCCTCGTCGGCGTGCTCGCCGCTGCCGGCTGCCGGGAGACGGACAGCCGGTACGCCTCCGACCCGACCCCGGTGTACTGCACGGTCATGGTTGACGCGCCGAGGCGCGGCGACCCGAAGGAGGGCGACCGGGCAGTGGAGTCCGACCGGCGCAAGCCGGGATCAGACCGGCGCGAACCCGGGTCCGACCGGCGCGCGGGCCGGTCCGACCGGGACGAGGGCGGGGACCGGATCGTGGGCCGGGTCCGGTTCCGCTGCGAGGACCCCGGCCCGGAGAAGCTGACCCTGACCGTACGGCTCGAGAAGCGCACGACGTCGAAGTGGCGGACGGTGGCGTCGGAAACCTTCGAACTCACCGGGGAGCAGACCGTGGTGCCGCTGCTGGGGTACCGCAGCCGCGAGGTGGCGGCCAGGTGCTCGCCCGGGCGGTTCCGCACCAGGGTCGAGTGGTGCCGGGAGTCACACGGCCGCACCGACGAGGGCGACCGGCGCAGCGGGGTGATCGTCGACCCGTGCGCCCCGAGCATCTTCGGCTGAACCGGGCCGGGTCAGCGGCGCCCCGGCCCGTTCATCCACCAGATGTGCGTGGCGTTCCAGGCGACCACGCCCGCGCCAATCCCGGCGGCCATCGGCAGCTTGCCGCCCCAGTCGCTGTCGAGCAGCGCGATCAGGGCCACGCCGAAGGCGCTGAACTTGGTCAGGTACGCGGTCAGGCCCACCGGGAGCACCAGCCGAGGGCTGACCGAGTCCGCCCAGGCGATCGCCACGGTGGACAGGACGTAGCTGAACAGGACGAGGAGGACCCCGCCGGCCGCGCCGAGGGCGCCGGCACCGCCGCGGGCGAGCCCGCCGAGCGCCGCCGAGAGCACCGCGACCGCGCCGACCACCGTGAGGATGATCGGCAGGTGCCGCAACCGGGCGGCCATGCGCGCCTCCCCCTCCTCGTCGGGCCGGACCGGCTCGTCCGGCCCGGCCGCGGCCCGTTCCATTCGCTACCTGGTGAACAGCGCGGCGGCCAGGGAGCGCATGACCGCCTCGATCTCGTCGGCGACCCGGCTGAAGAACGCGTCGTTGTGCCCGTACGGGTCGTCGATCTCGTCGCTGACCAGTGGCTCCGCGCCCGCCCGTACCGCGTCCACGGCCTCGACGAGGGCGCGGCCCCGGGCGTAGACCGCGTCCGGGGTGAGGACCGCGGGCGGCAGCGCGGACAGGTCGACCTTGGCCAGCAGCCGGCCGAACTCCCCGAGCACGAAGGTGCGCCCGGCGGCGTCCGGGCACAGCGAGCGGACGTGGTACGCCTGGTCCGCGGTGGCGGTCAACACCAGATCGGCCGATTCGATGTGCTCGGTGCGCAGCTTGCGGGCGGCGAACCCGGTGTCGTCCCCGCCCCGGCGGCGCACCTGCCGGGCCGCCGGCGGATTCATCGGCTGGCCCTGGTGCCAGCCCCCGGTTCCGGCGCTGCCGCTCAGGATCAGCTCATCCGCCTTGTCCGCGACCAGGTCGCGGGCCGCGACGACGAGCAGGCGCTCGGCCATCGGGGACCGGCAGATGTTGCCCATGCAGACGGACAGCACGGAGAACGGCGGCATACGTTACCTCCCGGTTCGGTCCGCTCGACCGCCCGTTGGCGAGCCGGCCGACACGCGGCCGTGCCGCAACGGGCGCTGGGCGCTGCGCCACGCCCACCGGCGGCCCAAGTTGTCAATCCTCGGAGACGATGGTGGGTACGACCTCGCGGAGCTGCTCGATGGAGATGGCCCCGTGCCGCAGCACCCGCGCGATCTCCCCGGTGACGTCCACGATCGTGCTCGGCACCGGGCGCGGACACTCCCCCGCCTCTAGATAGACGCTGACCGAGTAGCTCAGCTGCTCCCGGGCCTCGGCCGCGGTGACCGCGGGCGGCTGGCCGCTCTTGTTCGCCGACGAGACGGCCATGGGACCGGTCTCGCGCAGCACCTCGAGCGCCACCGGGTGCAGGGGCATCCGCACCGCAACCGTACCTGCCGTGTCCCCGATGTCCCACTGCAGCGTCGGCGCGTGCTCCACAACGATGGTCAGCGCACCGGGCCAGAACGCCTCGACGAGGTCCTTGGCGGCCACGGGCAGGCCGAGGACGAGGCCGTCGAGGGTGTGCCGGGAGCCGACCAGCACGGGCGGGGGCATCTGCCGGCCCCGGCCCTTGGCGTCGAGCAGCGCCTGCACGGCGTGCGGCTGGAAGGCGTCCGCGCCGATGCCGTACACGGTGTCGGTGGGCAGCACGACCAGGTCGCCGCGCCGCACCGCCTCCACCGCGGCCCGGATCCCCCGGTCGCGTTCCGCTGCCGTACGGCAGTCGTAAAGCATCACGAGGTCTCAGTCTGCCACCCGCGCCGTGGCGTACCGGGGACGGCCGGTCAGGTCGCGGTGATCGTGGATGTCGGTGTAGCGGCCGTGCGCGGCGAGCAGCGCCGGCACGGAGTCCCCCTGCGAGTCGTCGTGCTCGATGCCCACGTGCCCACCGGGCGCGAGCAGCCGGGCGGCGCATCCGATGACCGCCCGGACGACGGCGAGCCCGTCGGGTCCGCCGAACACCGCGTCGGGCGGGTCGTGCTCGGCCACCTCGGGCGCCACCGGGCTGCCCTCCGGCAAATACGGCGGGTTGCTGAGCACCAGGTCCACCCGTCCGGCGAGGTCGGCCAGCAGGCCCGGGTCGGTCACGTCGCCCTCGATCACGGTGATCGGCGGGTCTCCCGCCGCGGCGCGCGCCGCCGCGTTGCGGCGCAGCCACGCGCACGCCTCGGGCGAGCGCTCCACGGCGTACACGGTCGTCTCCGGCGCCTCGTTGGCGACGGCGAGCGCGATCGCACCGGAGCCCGCGCACAGGTCGACGACGACCGCGCCGGGGTGGATCACCGACAGCCCCCACGACACCAGCAGCTCGGTCTCCGGGCGCGGCACGAACACCCCCGGGCCGACGGCCAGCTCGAGGTACCGGAACGGCGCCGCCCCGGTCAGGTGCTGCAGCGGGACCCGCCGGGCGCGCTCGGCGACGAGCGCGCGGTACGCGGTGAGCTGCGGCGCGGTGAACGCCGCGAGCGCCACGCGCCCGCGGGGCACACCGAGCACGTGCGCGGCGAGCAGCTCCGCGTCGGCGCGCGGGGAGGCGACGCCGGCAGCGGCCAGTGCCCTCGCGGCCATCGATACCACGTGGCCCGCCTCTGACCGTTCGGACGACTGGGAAGCCTCCCTTTCTGGAAGTTCCACGGCCATAATCATGGAACCTGACCGAACGATCCGCCCCCCCGACCTCCTCCCCCGGCGAAGAGAAGGATCCGTGTGACGGCCGGCAACCACCTGATCCGCGATGTCGGCATCGACGACACGGGTGCCCGTGTGGTCGACAGCCGCGGCGCGGGCGTCGGCGAGGCCCTCGCCCACGACGCCGGCGGGTCCGACTCCCGCGGCGACGCCGGCCCGGTGGCCTACGCGCAACGGCTGCTCAAGGCCGGTGACCCGGTGACCGCGAGGATCCTGCTCGAGCGGGTGCTGCCGACGCTGACCGGGTACGAGCGGGCGCGGGGCCTCGTCCTGCGCGTGGTCGCGATCTACAACGGCGGCCCGCCCGAGGCGCTGGGCGCCGCGGTCGACGAGGCGTTCGAGGCGGTGCGCGAGCGGCCCGAGCCGTACCTGCACGGCCACCTGTGCGCGCTGGCCGCGCTCGCCGCCCACCGCCGCGGAGAGCTGGAGCAGGCGGTCACCTACCTGGTGCGCAGCAGCCGGGACCTGAGCGCCGTACCGGCGCCGGACGAGTCGGCCGTGTGGGGCTGGGTCGACCTGGCCATGGCCTACTCGTACCTCGGCTTCCACAGCCACGCCTTCTCGACGCACCAGCACGCGCTGCGGGTGGCCCGCGACGCCGGGATCAGCGACCCCCTGCTGCTCGCGCCCGGCGTACGGCTGCGCGGGGCGGTGCTGCGCGACCACGAGGGCGACACCGAGTCGTGCGTGCGCATCCTGACCGATCTCGTCGCGCAGTTTTGCGAGCAGTGCGCCACCGGGGTGATTCAGCGGGTCCGACCCGGCGCCCGGCTGAGCTGGGCGTACGCCGCGGCGCGGCTCGCCGCGCTCGGCGAGCCGGTGGAGGTGGACGCGCGCCCGTACCTCACCTACCACGGCGAGTCCATCCGCAACCGCGACCTGGCCGTTCTCGGCGAGGTGTGCATGGCGATCGGGGACGGTCGGCCCATGGAGGCGCTGCGGTGCCTCGACGGGCTCACCGTCTCGCCGGAGACGCTGGGACCGGGGGAGGTGGCCAGGCTCTGCGCGCTGGCGTACGTGCGGCTGGGCGACTTCCGCCGCGCCTACGAGGCCGACCGGCACGCGTTCCGGCTGGCGTCCGCGCGCGGTGAGCACCTGCGCGAAAAGGTCGTCGAGGGGATCGCCGCCCGGGTGGAGAGCGAGCGGCTGCGCCGCCGCGTCGCCGAGTACGCCGACGCCGCGCGCACCGACCCGCTCACCGGCCTGCCCAACCGCCGGCACCTGGAGGAGTACGTGACGGACATGGTCCGCCGGGGCGGGCACGCGGTGGTGGGCGTGTGCGACATGGACGGCTTCAAGGCGGTGAACGAGGTCCACGGCCACCTCATGGGCGACCTGGTGCTGCAGCGCGTCGGCGAGATCATCGGGCGGGTGCTGCGGCGCGGCGACTTCCTGGCGCGCTACGGCGGCGACGAGTTCGTCCTGGTGCTGCCCGAGACGACGCTGGCGGAGGCGCGCGGGATCGCCCAGCGGGTCATCGACGCGGTCGAGGCCGCCGACTGGTCGGCCGTGGTGCCGGGTACGCCGGTGAGCGTCAGCATCGGGCTGGCGCAGGTGGCCGGTCCTCGGCTCGAGCCGAGCCGGGTGCTCGGTGAGGCGTTCGAGGTCGCGGACCGCGCGATGCTGGAGGCGAAGGTTCAGGCGAAGAGGAGGCTGCGCGAGCGGCTCAGCGCGTGAGCCCGCCGTCGCCGGCCAGCCGCGCGGCGCGGTCCGCCTCGGCCAGCGCGTCCAGGACGCCGTCCAGCTCGCCCGCGAGCACCAGGTCGAGGTTGTACGCGGTGTAGCCGATGCGGTGGTCGGTGATGCGGTTCTGCGGGAAGTTGTAGGTACGGATGCGCTCGGAGCGGTCGACGGTGCGTACCTGCGCGCGGCGCGCGTCGGACGCGGCGGCCGCGGCCTGCTCCTCGGCGAGCGCGGCGAGCTTGGCCCGGAGCATGCGCATCGCCCGGTCCTTGTTCTGCAGCTGCGAGCGCTCGTTCTGGCAGGACACGACGATGCCGGTCGGCAGGTGGGTGATGCGCACCGCGCTGTCGGTGGTGTTCACCGACTGGCCGCCCGGGCCCGACGACCGGAACACGTCGATGCGCAGGTCATTCGGGTCGATCTCGATCTCGGTCTCCTCCGCCTCGGGCATGACCAGCACGCCCGCCGCCGAGGTGTGGATGCGGCCCTGCGACTCGGTCACCGGGACCCGCTGGACCCGGTGCACGCCGCCCTCCCACTTCAACCGGGACCACACGCCGTGCCCGCCCTCGGGGATGCCCCGGGACTTCACCGCCACCGACACGTCCTTGTACCCGCCCAGGTCCGACTCCTGGGCGTCGAGCACCTCGGTGACCCAGCCACGCCGCTCGGCGTACCGCAGGTACATCCGCAGCAGGTCGCCGGCGAACAGCGCGGACTCCTCGCCGCCCTCCCCCGCCTTGATCTCCAGGATCACGTCGCGGGCGTCGTTGGGATCGCGCGGCATGAGGAGCTCGGCGAGCCGCTCCTCGATCTTGGGAATGCGCGCGGCGAGCGCCTCGGCCTCGGCGGCGAAGGTCGCGGCCTCCTCGGGCGAGCCGGCCTCCGCGGCCAGTTCCCGTGCCGCCGCGAGATCCGCCCGCGCGACGTCGAGCTCGTGGGCGGTCTTGTAGATCGGGGTCAGCTCGGCGAAGCGGCGACCCACCCGGCGCGCGGTGGCCTGGTCGGCGTGGATCGCGGGGTCGGCGAGGCGCCGCTCCAGCTCGGTGTACTCCTCGAGCAGGGCGGTGAGGCGGTCGACGCTCATCGGCTAACCCCCTGACTGACGGCCTCGGGCACGGCGACGGCGCCCGCCCTGTCGCAGGGCGGGCGCCGTCGGGACAGCTACTTGCCGGCCTTCTTCGCCGCCGACTTGCGCGCCTCGGCGGCCTTGGCGTACTTCTGCTGGAACTTCGCCACCCGGCCCGCGGTGTCCAGCACGCGCTGCTTGCCCGTGTAGAAGGGGTGGCAGACGTTGCAGGTCTCGGCGTGGATCACGCCGTTGCGCGCGGTGCTGCGCGTGGTGAACGTGTTGCCGCAGGTACAGATGACCTGGGTCACTCCGTACTGCGGGTGAATGTCAGGCTTCATGGACTGGTCCCTCTCTCGTGCGGTCGCCGGGTCGCCCCGCCGGTGCGGCTGGGCGTGAACCGGAACCTGGGCCGGCCTGCCAAGTGTGGCACGACACCGCTGGCAACGGCGTACCGCCCCGCCGCATTCCCGGCTGCGGGAGACTCGGGACATGCCGACCCTGACCATCACGCGGGGCCTGCCCGGCTCGGGCAAGACCACGTGGGCACGGGCGCAGCGCGGCGCCGTCCGGGTGAACCGGGACGACCTGCGCCGGATGCTGCACGGTCGGTGGATCGGCGCCGGCTGGGCGGAGACGCAGGTCACACTGGTCCAGCACGCCGCGGTCCGGGCGCTGCTCGGTGCCGGTGTCGACGTGATCTGCGACGACACCAACCTGCGGGCGCAGACGGTCCGGGCGCTGTTCGACCTGGCCGCCTCGTGCGGTGCCCAGGTGGCGGTGCACGACTTCACCGACGTGCCGCTGGAGGAGTGCGTACGGCGGGACGCCGCGCGGCCCGAGAACGAGCGGGTCGGCGAGGAGGCGATCCGCCGCATGTGGGGCCGCTACCTCGCCGGCCGCACGCTCCCGCTGCCGGTGCCCTCGCCCGGTGACGGCCGGCCCGCCCCGGCCGCCCCGGAGCGTTAGGCGGCGACGGCGACCCGCCCAGCGGCGACGGCCGTCCTCCCGGCCGAGCCGGTGAGCCCGCCGGACGCCGCCCCGGCTGTCGACGCTCCGGCTGCGGCCACGGTCACCGTCGCCTGGTCGGTCACCCCGTTGACCGTCACCGCGAGCGTGACCGTCCCGGGGCGCAGTCCGAGCAGCCGGCCGGCCGCCGGGTCGAACCAGGCGACGTGCCAGGGCCGCAGCCCCCACAGCGGTCCGATGTGCACGTTCGGGGAGGCGGTCCAGTCGGCGCTGACCGGGTAGGCCACGGGGACCTGCCGCCCGGCCTGGGTCAGCACCGCGTCCACGGAGGCCGGAGCGCCCACGGTCGCCGTCGCCGGCGCCCGCACCTCGAGCGCGTCGACGTGCGGCCGCACCTCGGCGGCGATCCACGTCGGGCCACCGGCGAACCAGTCGCGGCGGGCCCGCTGGGCCTCCTGCGGGGTGACGGGGTCCACCCCCCACAGCGACCAGCCGGTGAAGCCACCCCGATCGGCGGGGGTGGACGGGCTCTTGGCGGAGTTGCCGTTGATGAAGAACGGCACGCCGTCGGCCCGGTCGGCGTGGAACGTGCCGACGTGCGCCCCGATGAACGCCGCACCCTTGCCGGTCGTGCGCTGGAAGTCGGCGAGCCACTGCTCCAGCAGCGCCGCCTCCTTGCGGTCGTTCAGCTCACTGGCCTTCGCCGGAGTCGGATCACGCGGCGGGATGTGCTGGAGGACCACGACCGAGCCGATCGTGGGGTCGGCCGCCGCCGCGTCGAGCCGGGCGCGCAGCAGCGCGACCTGGTCGAAACCGCCGCCGCGCAGCGTGCCCGTGGAGCTGTCCAGCGTGATGAACCGGGTGCCCTTGTGGTCGAAGGAGCGGTACGCGTCGCCGAACACCGACGTGAAGTTGCTGATCGGCGCGCCCATGATCTCGTGGTTGCCGGGGACGTAGTAGTACGGGAGCTCTCCGGCGAGCTCCTCGTCGAGGATCCGCTTGGCCAGCTCGAGGTCTGCGAGGGTGGCCCGGTCGACGAAGTCGCCGTTGATGACCAGGAAGTCGGGACGCTGCGCCTTGATCTCCCGCAGCGTCCGCCGTGCCTGGCGGACCAGCTCGCTGTCCGGGTTGTCCGCGGTGAACTGCGCGTCGGACATGACCGCGAAGCGCCACGGCGCCTCGGCCACGTCGCCGCCGGTGCCGACCACCCGGTCGGCGACGACATCCTCCGGCGGCGTGGTCACGCTCGGCGGCACCTTCGCGACGATCTCGTCGATCACGATGTCGCCGTGGTACTTGTCCTCGGCGTGGATCTCGGGCGCGTAGAAGCGTCGGATCTTCACTGGGTAGGCGACCCCGGGCGGGACGGTGAAGGTGATCTGCCGCCACCCGGTCCAGGTGATGTTCGGCCCGCGCAGCACCGGCTGGGAGCCGTCGGCCGCGACCAGGTGCAGGCTCGGCCACCCCCCGTTGCCGTCGCCGTGGATCCACATGGTGAACTCCTGCGGCTGGCCCGGCACGTCGATGAAGCGCGGCGGGTTGGCGTACGCGGCCCGGGTGACCGAGTGCCGGGTGAAGTCCGCCTGCAGTCGCAACCCGGTGCCGACGCGGCCCGGCGCCGGGGAGACCGAGCCCGGGATGTCGGCGGGCACCGAGTTGTACCACCACTGGGCGGCGTCCTCGAAGTCCGCGACGACCACGTCCTGCAGCCCGACGGTGACCGGGACCGAGGCCGTGGCCGCCCCGACGCGCACGGTCAGCACCGTGCCGCCGACGTCCGCGCGCGCCTTGACCGTCAGGTAGCCGGACGGGTCCGGGGTCACCTCCAGCAGCGCGGGGTCGTACTCCAGCCGCACGTCCGCCGGCTCGATCGGCGCGCTGGCGCCCTCGCGGTCGTACCCGACGACGCCGAAGCTCGCGGTCGCGCCCGCGCCGGCGAGGCTGATCCGTTCCGTGGTGGGCCGGATGCGGTGCAGCGGCTGCAGCACGGTCAGCCTGATCTCACCCTTGGCGTCGGTGTCGTCGTCGAATGCGGTGACCGTCGTGGTGCCGGGTGCCGCGGCGCGGAACACCCCGTGCTGGTCCACCGTGCCGTGCACCGCCGGGTTGGCCCGCCACCGCGGCGTGCCCGCCGCCGGGCCGTACGTCTCGTCGTGGCCGGCCGCGGTGAGCCGACGGGTGAGGCCCGGGAAGACCCGGTCCGGGTTGCCCGGGTAGATGTTCGTCAGGCTGCCGGGGGCGCGGTCGGGGTCCATCGCGGTCTCCACCCAGAACCCGGTCAGCCGGCCGCTACCCTGGGGCGCGAAGATGGCCAGGCCGTTGGGCACCGGCCGCTCACTGCCATCCGAGGGCGTGTTCTCCACCTGCACGGTCGCCGACCCAGGCTCGCGCGCGACCAGTGTGGACGATCCGCCGCCGTCGAGGTGCAACGCGGTGTGCGCGCCCAACTCGACCATGAGCTGCGCCATCTCGTCGAGGCCCACCCCGTCGGCGAAGGCGGGCTGGCGCCCGTCCACGGTCAGCATGAACATCTTCGTCCCGTCGGCGGAGAAGCCCACCGAGGTGCGGGGGGCCGTCGGGTCGTTGAACTGCGCCGGGAGCTTTTGCGCCACGCCGTCGGCCACGATGACGTGCCACCCGCCGAGCGCCGCCTTGATCGCCATGTCGTCCCTCGTGCGGGTCTCGTAGGAGACCGTCACCCGGTCACCGACGGCGAGGCCGGCGAGCGCGTCGGCGCCCGCGTCCCGCCCGAGGAGCACGAACGTGTCGTCGGGGATCGGGCCGGCGCCGGCCGCGGGGGCGACGGAGGTGACGACGTTGTCGGTGACCACGACCTCGGTCACCCGGGTGGCGCCCACGACGGCGCGGGCGCGCGGGTAGCTGCCCCACAGCGAGGTGAAGACCCCGACGCCGTTCGGGTCGAGCGCGTGGTTGTTCGCCTGGGTCAGCGCGACGGTCCGCCCGCCGGGCAGGGTCGCCGTCCCCGTGAAGACGACCTCGGCGATCCGGCCCAGCCCGTCAGGCGTGATGACGGCCGCGTTGTACCGGCCGGACCCGGGCGAGACGATCGTCTGCCCACTCTGTACCCCCGTGCTGTGCGGGGCGTTGGAGTTGTTGATGTCGAAGAAGTCGCCGTTGACGGCGGCCACCGCGTGCACCCGGTCGGCCTGCACCGACAGCGGCTCGGCTGCGGCGACCCGGCCCGGGAACAGGTAGTCCACCGTGGCCCCCTTGGTCAGGTCGGCGACGATCGCGTCGCCCCGCAGCCAGGTCACCCGGCCCGAGTACGGGTCCGGGCCGTACCGGTCGAAGGAGGTGAGCGTGACGCCGGGCGCGATGGGGCGCGACCGCGAGGCGGTCTGCAGGCGGGCGCCGTCACCGGTCGCAGCGGCGGCCGGCGTGGCACCGGCGGCCGGTGTGGAATCGGCGTGCGCGGGCGGCGCAGCGCCGAGGGCCAGCAGGGGGAGCAGCAGGAAGACGATGGCACGTCGGGACACGGAGGATACGGACACGACGCCTCCTCGGGCACGGACCGGACAACCGCCTGCCGGCAGTTAACCGCACGACGCACATGACTTTCAAGAGGCCCGATGCGGCCCGCAAGAAAACTTCATGCGCGTCGCGCGGCCCGACCGGGGCAACGGCGTCCCGTCCGGCCGGCTCGGCGAGGCCACGACCTGGGGAGCGGCCTGTTCGAGGAGGGTGAGACGGTCAAAGGCCTGTCGCGGGCGACGGGAGGTCGCCGACCTGGCCGGCGACCGGCCACACGCGACAGGCCCGCTGAAGGCGAAAGGGGTACGGCCGGCGGCCGTACCCCTTGTCGGTCGGTGACTCACTCCCCCGGAGTGGTCTGCGCGATCTGCATCAGGAACTCGACGTTGGTCTTGGTCTTCTTCAACCGGTCGAGCAGCAGGTTCAGCGCCTCCTGGGAGTCCAGCGAGTGCAGCACCTTACGCAGCTTGTGGACGATCGCGAGCTCCTCCGGCGCCAGCAGGATCTCCTCCCTGCGGGTGCCGGACGGGTCGATGTCGATCGCCGGGAAGACCCGCCGATCCGCGATCTTCCGGTCCAGCTTGAGCTCGGCGTTGCCCGTACCCTTGAACTCCTCGAAGATCACCGTGTCGGCCATCGAACCGGTCTCCACCAGCGCCGTGGCGATGATGGTCAGCGACCCGCCGTTCTCGATGTTGCGCGCGGCGCCGAGGAAGCGCTTGGGCGGGTAGAGCGCGGTTGAATCGATACCACCCGACAGGATCCGGCCCGAGGCCGGCGCCGCCAGGTTGTACGCCCGGCCGAGCCGGGTGATCGAGTCGAGCAGCACGACGACGTCGTGGCCGAGCTCGACCAGCCGCTTGGCGCGCTCGATCGCGAGTTCGGCGACCGTGGTGTGGTCCTGCGGCGGCCGGTCGAAGGTCGAGGCGATGACCTCGCCCTTCACCGAGCGCTGCATGTCGGTGACCTCCTCCGGCCGCTCGTCGACGAGCACGACCATGAGGTGGCACTCCGGGTTGTTGCGGGTGATCGCGTTGGCGATCGCCTGCAGCACCATCGTCTTGCCGGCCTTCGGCGGCGACACGATCAGAGCGCGCTGCCCCTTGCCGAGCGGCATGACGATGTCGATGACCCGGGTGGTGAGGATGTGCGGCTCGGTCTCCAGCCGCAGCCGCTCCTGCGGGTACAGCGGCGTGAGCTTGTAGAACTCCGGGCGCCGCTTGGCCTCCTCCGGGTCCATCCCGTTGATGCTGTCCAGCCGCACCAGCGGGTTGTACTTGTCCCGGCGCTGCTCGCCCTCGCGTGGTGCGCGCACCGCACCGGTGACCGCGTCGCCGCGGCGCAGGCCGTACTTCTTGACCTGCGCCATCGACACGTACACGTCGTTGGGCCCGGCGAGGTACCCGCTGGTGCGGACGAACGCGTAGTTGTCGAGCACGTCGACGATCCCGGCGACCGGCAGGAGCACGTCGTCCTCATTGACCTGCGGCTCGCCGCCGCCCTCGCCGCGCTCGCCACGATTGCGTCGCCGGTCGCGGAACCGGCTGCGGCGGCTGCGCCGCCCGCCCTCGGGCTCCTCCTCCTCGCGCTGGTCCGCGCGGCCCTCGGGGCGTTGCTCGGGGCGTTGCTCGGGCCGGCCCTCGGGGCGCTCCTGGTGCTCGCGGTCCCGCCCGGCGGCGCGTTCGTCCGCGCGCCGCTCCTCGCGGGCCTGCTCGCGCTCCTCGTGCGCCTGTTCGCGCTGCTCGCGGGCCTGCTCGCGCTCCTCATGCGCCTGTTCGCGCTGCTCGCGAGCCTGTTCACGCTCCTCGCGGGCGTGTTCCCGCTCGTCCCGCGCCGGCTCGCGCTGTTCACGCGGCTCAGGCGGCCCGGCCGCCCGAGTGGCGCGCCGCGCGGTGCGCTCACCCGCCACCGCACGACTCAGCTGTTCCGTTTCGCCCGCCGGGATTTCGGCGTGCACCTCTTCTCGCGGAGCCTCCGCCCGAGCGGCGACCTGTTCCCGCGGCCGAATCGCGGTCGCGGCGCCCTGGCGCTCCTCGATGGCCGCGATCAGCTCGCCCTTGCGCATCCGGGCAGTTCCGGAGATGCCGAGCGACGCGGCCAAGCTCTGCAGTTCGGGCAGCAGCATCGCCGACAGGCCGCTGCCACGGCGACGGCGCGTGCCGGCGGCCTCGGGAGCCTGGGCGGTAGAGACATCCGACGTAACGCCGGTGGTGTCGCTCAATGGATTCCTTCCCTCGCTAGGCCGGGGCTGCCCGGGTGTTGGCACGAGGTGGCCGGGCGGCCTCGGTACACCCGCCTCACACGACGCGCAGCGGGAGTCTGTGGGACAACAGTCGGGCCGTCCACGTCACGGCATTTCGCCGAGGTGCGGGCAGCCAACTTCGGCGGAGTAGGACTGCCGACCGCCAAAGGCATTGGGGTGCGCCGCCCCGCAAGTGATCGCGCGCTTCGCGGCTGTTGTCGGTCTAGAGCGTAGTCAACTCGCCCAACCTGCGGCAACAGGGTCGTCCTCTGCGTGTTCTCCCTGGTTACCTGCCGGCTCGGGGGCCGGGCCCGCCGTGACGGCGGCGCCGACCTGGTCGACCGGTATCGAGAATACCCGCCAGCCGGGCCCGGCGTCGAACGATGCCGGGACCGGGCTCAGGCTCAGCACGCTCGGTCCGGCCCCACTGACCACGGCCGCCACGCCCGCCTCACGAAGCCGCGCCACGAGCCGGGTGGTCGCCGGCATGCCCGGTGCCCGGTGGGCCTGGTGCAGGCGGTCCTCGGTCGCCTCGTACAGCAGGTTCGGATCCCTCGTGAGCGCGTGCACCAGCAGGGCGGCCCGGCCCGCGGTGAACGCCGCGTCGGCGTGCGGCACCGTCCGCGGCAGCGCCGCCCGGGCCGCCGCGGTCAGCCCACGCTCGGCGGGCACGAACACCGTCGGGAGCACCTCCACGGCGGGTCGGGTGGAGACGGCACGGGCGCCGTCCGGACCGGTCCAGGCGATCGTGAAGCCGCCGAGCAGGCACGGCGCGACGTTGTCGGGGTGCCCCTCGATGGCCGCCGCCAGCCGCAGCGTCGCGGCATCGTCGAGCGCCTGCGTGCCGCCGGGGACCAGGGCACGGGCGGCGAGGATGCCGGCCACGATCGCGGCCGAGGAGGAGCCCAGGCCACGCGCCTGGGGGATGCGGTTGTGGCAGGTCAGCGCCAGGCCGGGCGGCTGTACGCCGAGCGCGTCGAACGCCGCCAGCGCGGCCCGTACGACCAGGTGTGAGGCGTCGGTCGGCAACTCGCCCGCACCCTGTCCGGTGATCGCCACCCGGGTCGGCCCGTCGACCACCTCGGCGGTGACCTCGTCGTGGAGCGCGAGCGCGAGGCCGAGCGCGTCGAACCCGGGGCCGAGGTTGGCGCTGCTCGCCGGTACCCGCACGTGCACGGGTCCCGGGAGGAACGGCTTGCGCATTCGACCATGCTATTCCCGAGGCCCCGGGCCGCCGCCGGCTCCGCCCTCGCACCGGCATTCCCGCCGCGGGTCGCCGGCGGCGACCGTCCGGCTACCCGTCCTGCCCGTCGCGCTCGCCGCGATCGTCCTGCGCGGCCGGGTCCGGCCCGGTCGTAGCCCGGTCCGGCACGCGCCGGCCGACGGAGCGCAGGGCGAGACGGAGGGCGTACTCGATCTGCGCGTTGACGCTGCGCAGGTCGTCCGCTGCCCACTTGGCGATCGCCTCGTACACCCTGGGATCGAGGCGGAGCAGGAGCTTCTTGCGCTCAGGCATACAGCGTGCCGGTGTTCACCACCGGCTGGACGTTGCGGTCGCCGCACAGGACCACGAGCAGGTTGGCCACCATCTGGGCCTTGCGCTCCTCGTCCAGGTCGACGATCCGGTCCTGCGCGAGCCGCTCCAGGGCGTTCTGCACCATGCCGACCGCGCCCTCGACGATCTTGTACCGGGCGGCCACGATCGCGTTCGCCTGCTGGCGGGCGAGCATCGCCTGCGCGATCTCCGGGGCGTAGGCCAGGTGCGTGAGGCGGGACTCCAGCACCTCCAGGCCGGCGATCTCGACCCGCTCCCGCATCTCGTTGGTGAGCTCCTCGCTGGCCACCGCGGCGTCCCGCAGGCTGGCGCGCGCGCTGTCGTGCGCCTCGTAAGGGTAGCTGGTCGCCAGGTGCCGCACGGCGGCCTCGGCCTGCACCGCGACGAAATCCTCGTAGCTGTCGACGGCGAAGACGGCCTTCGCGGTGTCCTGCACCCGCCACACCACCACCGCTGCGATCTCCACCGGGTTGCCGTCGGCGTCGGAGACCTTCAGCCGGGCGGTCTCGAAGTTGCGCACCCGCTGGCTGACCCGCTTCTTGCTGGTCAGCGGCACGGTCCAGTGGAACCCGGCGGAGTGGATGGTGCCCACGTACCGCCCGAAGAACTGGATCACCTGGCTCTCGTTCGGGTTGAGGACGGTGAAGCCGGTCGCGGCGACCGCGATGACGAGCGCCGCCACGACGAACGTGACGACGACCGCCGGGTCCGGCTCGGGCTGACGGGACAGCGAACCGGCCAGCAGGCCGCCGGCGGCGACCGCGATGACGAGCAGGATGCCGACAACGGCGAAGCCGGGGAGCCGGAACGCCTTCTTCTCCATGACATCTCCTCGATTTCAAAGTGATATCACCAGGATAGCGCGGCACCGAGGCCTCGCCAATCGGGAGTCCTGGCTCGGATCCGCTAGCGTCCGGCGTCCCCACGGGCGCGCGTCGCCGGACCCGTCGGCTGCCCCGCCACGGTGCGCAGGCCGACGGTCGCCAGGCGCCACCCGATCGCGTAGATCAACGTCGTCGCACCGCACGCTCCGAGCAGGACCCGCGGGTCGACGACGTCCACGAGAGCGCCGACGACGAGTTGGCTGATCGACACCGCGAGCGTCGCGAGCATCATGTCCGTGGCGAAGATCCGGCCGCGCAGCGCGTCGGGCACCTCGGCCTGCAGCGCGTAGTTCGACATGGCCCAGTTGCCGCCAGCCGCGAGGTGGGCGACGAGGACGAGCGCGAGCACCAGCGGGAACCAGCCCACCAGGGACACCCCCAGGTAGCCCAGCCCGTACGTGGCCATGGAGATCGCCAGGCCGGGGATGAGCCAGCCGCGCTCGACGAGCACGCGCCGCATCAGCAGCGGCCCGACCAGCGCGCCGAGCCCCCGGACGGCGAATAGCAGGCCGGTACCGATCGGCCCCACCCCGAAACCCGCGGCCAACACGGGAAAGACCGCGAGCACGCCGTTGCCGACACCCACCGCAGACTTGACGGTGATCAGCGCGAGAACGGTGCGCCGGTGCCGGATGTAGCGCATCCCCTCGGCGATCGCGGACCAGGTGCCCGCGGCCGCCGTCTGCTCGCGCCCGGACTGCAGCGGCGCCCGGATGCCCCACGCGGCGAGGGCCGCGAGCGCGAGCGCCACCCCGGTGAACGCGAACGCGACGTACGGGTTGAAGGCGGCGCTGAGGACCCCGCCGACCGAGGAGCCGACGACGACCATCGTGCCCCAGGCGGAACCGGCGATCGCGTTGGCGGCCGCGAGGTCCTCGGGCGGCACGAGGTTGGGCAGCGCGGCCGTCGCGGCCGGACTGTAGAACGCCTTGGCCATCGCGAACGCGGCGATCGCGACGACCGCCAGCCACGCCGCGCCGGCCGAGCGGACCGCGAACAGCAGCAGCACCGTGGCGAGCGCCGCCAGGTTGGACAGCACCATGATCTTCTTGCGGTCCACCCGGTCCGCCACGGTGCCGGCGAACGGCAGCAGCAGCGCCACGATCCCGGTGTCCGCGGCGAGCACGAGCGCGCCCCACAGGCCGCGACCGGTCAGGTCGTTGAGCAGCACGAGCAGCGGCACGAGGACGAACCAGTCGCCGCCGAAGACCGCCAGTTCGGCGAGGAAGAGGCGCCGGAAGTCGCGGTGACGGGTAAGGACCGACAGCGTTGGCGCCACGTTCCACACCGTACCGCCACCCCTGCACGCCGAGGCGGTGGAGCCTGTCTCCCCGGCCGATCGAGGTCCTCGTCCCAGGGCGCGGCTCACGGGGCCGGACACCGCGACACCCCGCGTACCGCGAGCGGCGGACACCAGCATGAACAAGGGGTTGACCGTGGACCGGGCCGGCGGAGGGCTTCGGCTCCATGACCGCGCGCCCCGATGCCCGAGCCGAGACGTACGCGTCGAGGCTAGGAGAGGTCGAGGGCGCGGGCGGCGGCCTCGACGTCGGCCGGGATCGTGATCGGGGCGGGCGCCGTGGAGATGGCCCACTCGGGGTCCTTGAGGCCGTGGCCGGTGACCGTGCAGACCACTGTGGACCCCCGGGCGATCTGCCCGGCCTCGGCGGCCTGCAACAGCCCGGCCACGCTCGCCGCGCTCGCCAGCTCCACGAAGACCCCGACCTGACGGGCGAGCAGCCGGTACGCCGCGAGGATCTCCCGGTCGGTGACCGCCGCGATCGCGCCGCCGGACTCGTCGCGGGCGGCCAGCGCCTTGGTCCACGAGGCCGGGTTGCCGATACGGATCGCCGTGGCGATGGTCGACGGGTGGTCGACCACGGCACCGGTGACCAGCGGCGCGGCACCCGACGCCTGGAAGCCCAGCATCCGCGGCCGCCGCGTGGCGTTCCCCGCCTCGAACTCCTCGCGGTACCCCATCCAGTACGCGGTGATGTTGCCCGCGTTGCCGACCGGCAGGCAGTGCACGTCCGGCGCGTCGCCGAGCGCCTCGACGATCTCGAAGGCAGCCGTCTTCTGCCCCTGGAGCCGGTCCGGGTTGACCGAGTTCACCAGGGACACCGGGTAGTCGAGCGCCAGCTTGCTCGCCAGCGTCAGGCAGTCGTCGAAGTTGCCGTCCACCTGCAGCAACTTCGCCCCGTGCACGAGCGCCTGGGCGAGCTTGCCCAGGGCGATCTTCCCGGACGGCACGAGCACCGCGCAGGTGATCCCGGCCCGCGCCGCGTAGGCGGCGGCCGAGGCCGAGGTGTTGCCGGTCGAGGCGCAGATGATCGCCTTCGCCCCGGCCTCGAGCGCGCGGGAGACCGCGACCGTCATGCCCCGGTCCTTGAACGAGCCGGTCGGGTTGGCGGCCTCCACCTTGAGCCACACGTCGCAGCCGGTCCGCGAGGACAGCACCGGAGCCGGCACCAGCGGGGTGTTCCCCTCGTGCAGCGTGACCACCGGCGTCGTGCCGGTGACCGGGAGCCGGTCCCGGTACGCCTCGATCAGCCCTCGCCACATGGCCACGCCTCACTCTCCCCGAAGATGCCGGGCGAGCGCCCGTCGCGAGTGCATTCTCCCTGACCGCGCGGGAGAGATCACTCGCCCTCGACGCGCAGGACGCTGGCGATCGACCGGACGATGTCCAGGCCCCGCAACTCCTCCACGGTCGCGCGCAGCGCCGCGTCCGGCGCCCGGTGCGTGACCACGACCAGCGTCGCGTCGTCGCCGTGGCCGGACTGCCGGACCGTGGCGATCGACACGTCGTGGCGGGCGAAGACCCCCGCGATGGTGGCGAGCACGCCGGCCCGGTCCGCCACGTCCAGCGCGATGTGGTACCGCGTGAGCACCTCGCCCATCGGCCGGATCGGCAGGTCCGCGTACGCCGACTCCGACCGCGTGCGCACCCCGGCCAGCCGGTTGCGGGCCACGGACACGAGATCGCCGAGCACCGCGCTCGCGGTGGGCGCCCCGCCCGCACCCCGGCCGTAGAACATGAGCTGCCCGGCCGCTTCGGCCTCCACGAACACCGCGTTGAAGGCGTCGCCCACCCCGGCCAGCGGGTGGGTCCGCGGGATCATCGCCGGGTGCACCCGCACCGACACGCCCCCGTCGTCGGCGCGCGACGCGATGCACAGCAGCTTGATCGTGCAGCCCATCTCGCGCGCGCTCGCCATGTCCGCGGCGGTGACCTCGGTGATCCCCTCGCGGTGCACGTCCGCGGCGGTCACCCGGGTGTGGAAGGCCAGCGACGCGAGGATCGCGGCCTTCGCCGCGGCGTCGAAGCCCTCCACGTCGGCGGTCGGGTCCGCCTCGGCGTACCCGAGCGCCGTCGCCTCCTCCAGCGCCTCGGTGAATCCGGCGCCGGTCGCGTCCATGCGGGACAGGATGTAGTTGGTGGTGCCGTTGACGATCCCGGTGACCCGGGTGATCCGGTCGCCGTGCAGCGACTCGCGCAGCGGCCGCAGCAGCGGGATCGCCCCGGCGACGGCCGCCTCGAAGTACAGGTCCGCGCCGCCCTGCGCCGCGGCGTCGTGCAGGGTCGCGGCGTCCTCGGCGAGCAGCGCCTTGTTCGCGGTCACCACGCTCTTGCCGGATGCCAGGGCCTCCAGCAGCCAGGTCCGCGCGGGCTCGATCCCGCCGACCACCTCGACGACCACGTCCACGTCGTCGCGCTTGACCAGGCCGAGCGCGTCGGTGGTGAACAGGTCGGGTGAGACCGGCAGCGGCCCGCGGTCGCGGCCGAGGCGGCGGACCGCGATGCCGACGAGTTCGATCGGAGCGCCGATCCGGGCGGTCAGGTCGTCGGCCTGCTCGTGCAGCAGCCGCACCACCTCGCTCCCGACGGTGCCGCAACCGAGTAACGCCAGCTTGATAGCCATCCGCTCCTACCCCACGTCGAGCGCCAGGAGATCCTCCTCGGTCTCCCGCCGTACGATCACCCGCGAACGCCCGTCCCGCACGGCCACGACCGGCGGGCGCGGCACGTGGTTGTAGTTGCTGGCCATGCTCCGGCAGTAGGCGCCGGTGCCGGGCACCGCGAGAAGATCTCCTGGTCGGACGTCGCCGGGCAGGAATTCATCCTTAACCACCACATCCCCGGCCTCGCAATGTTTTCCCACTACGCGGGCGAGGATCGGCGCGGCGGACGAGGCCCGCGAGGCGATCGTCGCGGAGTAGTTCGCGTCGTAGAGGGCGGTGCGGATGTTGTCGCTCATCCCGCCGTCCACGCTGACGTACGTGCGGATCCCGTCGACGTCCTTGACCGTGCCCACCTCGTACAGCGTGAACATCGCCGGCCCGACGATCGCCCGGCCCGGTTCGACGGACAGGCGGGGCACCGGCAGCCTCAGCGCGGCGCACTCGTCGTCGACGATCTTGAGCAGGCTCTTGGCCAGCTCGACCGGCGTCGGCGGGTCGTCCTGGGAGGTGTAGGCGATGCCGAACCCGCCGCCGAGGTCCAGCTCGGGCAGGAGTACGCCGTGCGCGTCGCGGATCTGCGCGGCGAGGCCCAGCACCCGCCGCGCGGAGACCTCGAACGCGGCGGTGTCGAAGATCTGCGAGCCGATGTGCGAGTGCAGCCCGACCAGCTCGAGGGCGCCGTCGGCGAGCACGCGGTCGACCGCGGCCCGGGCCGCGCCGCCGGCGAGCGAGAAGCCGAACTTCTGGTCCTCGTGGGCGGTCGCGATGTACTCGTGCGTGTGCGCCTCGACCCCGACGGTGACCCGGACCATGACGCGCGGGCGGACCCCGGTGGCGCGGGCCAGCTGCGTGAGCCGGTCGATCTCGTCGAAGGAGTCCAGGATGATCCGGCCGACCCCGGCGTCGAGGGCGCGGGACAGCTCAGCGACCGACTTGTTGTTGCCGTGGAAACCGATCCGCTCCGGCGCCATGCCGCCGGCCAACGCGACGGCCAGCTCCCCGCCGGAGCAGACGTCGAGGTGCAGACCCTCCTCGGCGACCATGCGCACGACCGCCTTGCACAGGAAGGCCTTGCCCGCGTAGTAGACGTCCGCGCCGGCGAAGGCGTCGTGGAACTCCCGGCAGCGGCGCCGGAAGTCCTCCTCGTCGAGGATGTACGCCGCGGTGCCGTACTCGGCGGCGAGGTCGACCACCGAGACGCCGCCGACCCGCAGCGCCCCGTCCGGCCCCCGCCGGACGGTCGAGGGCCACAGCTGCGGCAGCAGGGCGTTGACGTCCTCGGGCGTGCGCAGCCAGGCGGGACCGTGGGAACCGAGCTCGCCGTGCAGCGCCCCGGCTTCGTGTGCACGCATCGGCTACATCCGTTCCGGCGCCGAGACGCCGAGCAGGTCGAGGCCGTTGGCGATCACCGTACGGGTCGCGTCGTTGAGCCACAGCCGGGCCCGGTGCAGATCGCCGATCTCCTCGTCGCCCATCGGCAGGATGCGGCAGTTGTCGTAGAACCGGTGGTACGCGGCGGCCAGGTCCTCCAGGTAGCGCGCCACCCGGTGCGGCTCGCGCAGCTCGGCGGCGGTGGCCACCACATCCGGGTACTCCCCCAGCGCCTTGAGCAGGTCGTGCTCCTTGTCGTGGGTGAGCAGCTCGGGCCGGAGGTCCTCGGGCGCGCCCCGGTGCAGCCCGACCTCGGCGGCGTTGCGGGCCACCGACGCGGTGCGCGCCGCGACGTACTGCACGTAGAACACCGGGTTGTCCATGGCCCGGCGGGTGATGACCTCGATGTCGAGGGTCAGCGGCGAGTCGGTCGAGGAGCGCACCAGCGAGTACCGGGCGGCGTCCACGCCCACCGCGTCCACCAGCTCGTCCAGCGTGATGATGTTGCCCGCCCGCTTCGACAGCCGCACCGGCTCGCCGCCGCGCACCAGGTTGACGAGCTGACCGATGCGCACCTCGATGTTGAACTCGGGGTCGTCGCCGGCGCACGCGGCGATCGCCTTGAGCCGCCCCACGTACCCGTGGTGGTCGGCGCCGAGCAGGTAGATGCACTTGTCGAAGCCGCGCTCACGCTTGTTGATGTAGTATGCGGCGTCCGCGGCGAAGTACGTCTTCTCCCCATTGCTGCGGACCAGCACCCGGTCCTTGTCGTCGCCGAAGTCCGTGGTACGCAGCCACACCGCGCCCTCGGCCTCGTAGACGTGACCCTGCGCGCGCAGCTGGTCCAGGGCGTGCTCGACCGCCCCGCTGTCGTGCAGGCTGCGCTCCGAGAACCACACGTCGAAGTGCACGCCGAACCGCTCCAGGCTGGCGCGCATCTCGTCGAGCATCCGCCGGTAACCCTCGTTGCGGAAGATCACCAGCGCCTCGTGCGGGGACAGCTCGTCCATCCCCGGGTGCTCGGCGGCGATGGCCCGGGCGATGTCGACCACGTACTCGCCCGCGTAGCCGTCCTCCGGCGTCGGTTCGCCGAGGGCCGCGGCGTACAGGGACCGGGCGAACCGGTCGAGCTGCGAGCCGGCGTCGTTGATGTAGTGCTCGGCGACCACGTCGGCGCCGGCGGCGGCGAGGATGCGGCGCAGCGCGTCGCCGACCGCGGCCCACCGGGTGTGCCCGAGGTGCACCGGACCGGTGGGGTTGGCCGAGACGAACTCCAGGTTGATCCGCTGACCGGCGAGCCGGTCGCTGCGGCCGTACCGGTGGCCCTGCTCCACCACGACGCGGGCGAGCTGGCCGGCGGCGGCCGACTCCAGCCGGATGTTCAGGAACCCTGGGCCGGCCACCTCCACCGACTTGATCCCCGGCGTGCGGCCGAGGCGCTCGGCGAGCGCGACGGCCAGCTCCCGCGGCGGCACGCCGGCCTTCTTCGCGACCTGCAGCGCGAGAGTGGAGGCGTAGTCGCCGTGCTCCGGGTTGCGGGGTCGCTCCACCGACGTCCGCTCGGGCAGCACGCTGAGATCCAGGTCACGCTCGGCGAATACCGCCCGGGCGGCGGTCAGTACGGCGTCGGCAAGCTCGGCGGGAGTCACCCGTCCATGCTATCGGGGGTAGACTCGGGAGCCCGGCGGCTACCTGGCGCCTTGGCCTGCCCTGCCGCCCACCCCCGGACCTGGCGAGGTGACGAGGCACCATGAGCATGAGCGCCCAGCACGGCGGTTCCCGCCGCCCGTCCACCGTGTCCACCGGCTCACCCGGCTCCGGCGCGAAGCAGGGGTCGTCCACGGGGAAGTCGGGCGGCACGAAGCCGGGCACGACCAAGCCGGCCGCCGCGAAGTCGCCGAAAAAGGGCCCGGCCCGCGGTTCGCGCCCGGCGATCACACCGGTCAGGGTCACCCAGGGCCGCAACTGGGGCCCCATCGCGCTGTTCGTGGTGGTGGGGCTGCTCGCGGCCGGCATCATCGGCTACGGCGCCTGGTACGCCATCACCGGCGGTGTGACCTGGGCGGACAAGGCGAAGGCCATACCGGGCGTCGTCGACTACCGCGACGACCCCGAGGCGGTCTCGCGGGGCCACGAGGAGACCCCGCTCACCTACAAGATCAACCCACCGGTCGGCGGCACCCACAACAGCGCGTGGCAGCGCTGCTTCGGTGACGTCTACGACGCCCCGATCGCCAACGAGCACGCGGTGCACAGCCTGGAGCACGGCGCGATCTGGATCACGTACCGGCCGGACCTGCCCGCCGACCAGGTCGAGAAGCTCGCCGCCCGGGTGCGCGGCAACGACTACATGCTGATGAGCCCGTACGAGGGCCTGGACTCCCCGATCTCGCTGCAGGCCTGGGGCTTCCAGCTCAAGGTCGACAACGCCGACGACAAGCGGATCGACGAGTTCATCAGGACGCTGCGCGACGTGGCCGGCCCGGAGGAGGCCACCTGCTCGTTCGGCAACTACGTGACCGCGACCGGCACCACGCCGCGGGACATGAGCCAGCAGGCCCCGCCCGGCAGCGGCATGGGCGGCTGAGGTCGGTACGCGATGAGCGGTGACGTGATGACCGAGGAGCGGCCGGACGCGCTGGCTGACGAGAGCACGGGCAATGAGGGCACCCCGGGCGAGGAGACACCGCAGCCGGCGCGCGGCCGGTTCCCCACCGCCTGGGTGGCGCTCGGCATCGTCGTCGGGCTGATCCTCGGATACGTCGCGGGCCTGCTCACCCCGTCGCTGCGCACCCCGGGGGACACCTCGGCCGAGGCCGGCTTCGCCAGGGACATGGCGCTGCACCACGCCCAGGCGGTCGAGATGGCGATGATCGCGTACCAGCGCAGCACCGACCCGGACGTGCAGCTCATGGCGTACGACATCGCCACCTCGCAGCAGACCGAGATCGGCATCATGAAGCGCTGGCTGGAGGAGTGGGGCCTGTCCCGCAGCGGCTCGCAGCCGCGCATGGCGTGGATGCCCGGCGGCGAACACGCCCTGCGCGACGGCCTGATGCCGGGCATGGCGACCAACGAGGAGATCGACAGGCTGCGCAACGCCACCGGGCGCGAGGTGGACGTGCTCTTCGCGCAGCTGATGCTGCGCCACCACCTCGGCGGCATCCACATGATCGACGCGGTGCTGGCGCAAAGCGACCGGCCCGAGGTGGTCAGCCTCGCCGAGCGCATGAAGTCCACGCAGCAGGAAGAGGTCCAGGTGTTCCGGGCGATGCTCAAGGAGCTCGGGGCCGAGCCGCTGTAGCCGTCGGCGCGAGCCGCTGCGGCGGATCGCGCGCGGGCCTGCTACTCTTTTCGAGGTCCGCACAGGCCCCCGTAGCTCAGGGGATAGAGCACCGCCCTCCGGAGGCGGGTGCGCAGGTTCGAATCCTGCCGGGGGCACCCAGAGCACCGCTCGACATCTCTTTCGAGACCTCTCGTCCGGGAGCCCGAGGCTGTGCTCCTGGGCGCTCGTGCCTGTCAGCGCTCACGTTGCGATCACACACCCCGCCCGGACCGTCCAGACGGTCAGGTGGCTCACGCCGAGGTCCCCAGACCGAGGCGGGTCGCGCCTGACCGATTCAGGCGCGACCCGCCTATTGGGCATCAGCTGGGCATCAGCCGAGTCCACCCAGGCCGGTGGCGGGTTCACGCGTGCCCACCGCTGTGGTGGTGGTCGCCGGAGCCGCCCCGTGCCCGCGGGCGCTGCCCAGTAGCGGCCTCGTCGACCACGACAAACTGGCCCATCATCCCGCCGTCCTCGTGCAGCAGCAGGTGGCAGTGGTACATGTACGGGGCCCTGCTGTCCGCGTAGTCCTCGAACCTCATGATCAGCTGGTACTCACGGCGAGGCTCGAGGTACACGGTGTCCTTGCGCCCGGCCAGTTCCGGCGGCGGTGGCGCGCCGTCGATGCTGAGCACCTCGAACTGCACGTCATGGACGTGGAAGTTGTGCGGGAACGGGTTGCGGTTCCGGATGTGCCAGATCTCGGTGGTGTCGACCCGGACCACCTCGTCGATCCGCCCCATGTCCATGCGCCGGCCGTTGATCTCCCGGTCCTGCAGCTCGAAGCTGCGGTGCGTGCTCGCCTCCGCCGGATCGATCCTCCGGCCGCCGGCAAGCCTGGCCGGCACCGGCGGCGCCGGCTCGAGCTCCTCGGCCGCCCGCAGCTCCAGGACGTCGAAGGAGTCATTGCCGCCGAAGGCGAACGGAGCGACGACCGACCCGAGGTCCGGCGGGTAGGAGTGCAGCCTCGTCGTGGTGCCGGGCTGCATCCGCACCACGATCTCGGCCCGCTCACCCGGCGACAGCCGGATCCGGTCGGTCTCGTACGGCTCGGCGAGCAGCCCTCCGTCGGTACCGACGAGGTGGAAGCTGCGGTTGTCGTCGAACCCGAAGTTGTACGTCCGCGCGGTCGAACCGTTGAGCAGCCGCAGCCGCACGCTCTCGGTCGACACGGTCTGGTACGGACCTATGGTCCCGTTGACGAGGACGTTCGATCCGAGCAGGCCGATCTCGTTGCCATCGTTCTCGAGGATCAGCTCACCGTCGGAGCCGAAGTCCTTGTCCTGCACGATGACCGGGATGTCGTCCACCCCGTAGCGGCTGGGCATGCCGCCGGCCGGCGTGTCAGCATCGTCCACAATGAACATGCCAGCCAGGCCGCGGTAGACGTGTTTCTCGGTCTCGCCGTGCGGGTGCGGGTGGTACCAGAGGGTCGCCGCCGGTTGGTCGATGGTCCACGTTGGACGCCAGGTTCCCCCCGGCTTGACCATCTGGTGCGGACCGCCGTCCATGGCCGCGGGCAGGTGCATCCCGTGCCAGTGCACCGTGGTCGCCTCGGGCAGGTCGTTGGTGAACTCGATGGCGACCTTCTCACCTCGAGTCGCGCGGAGTGTGGGCCCGAGGAAGTCGCCGTTGTAGCCCCACGTGGCGGTCGGCTTGCCGGCCAGGAACTCCATCCGTCCTTGCTGTGCGGTCAGCTGGAACATCCGCGTCCCGTCGGCGGACACCCGCGAGTCCGCCAAGGGCGGGATGGCGAGCTGCCGGTCAAAGGTGGCCGGCACGGTGACCGGGGACGCGGAGCCGATGTCACAGGCCGCGAGCAGCCCAGCCGCGACGATGCCCGCGAGGGCGGCGGCGAGGATGCGAGGGCGAGTCATCGCCGACCTCCTCTTGCGTTCTGGACCGCCAGGGCCACCAGGCCGATCACAGCGCCCAACACGGTGGACTGGACGAGTTCGAACACCGCGGCGATCACCGAGATCAGGCCGCTGACGCGCTCCGCCCGCTCGCCGAAGATCGTCCCCAGGAGGATGATCAGCACGCCGTACGTGGTTCCGGCGAGGGTGAGCGTGAGCACGGGACGCGGCACCCGACCGAACCCCACCACGCCGATCCAGACCAGCGCGACGAACGCCAGGATCGACAGCGCGGTCGCCGGCTGGCCGATCGCGTCCGAGACGCCGGTCAGGTGCGCCAGGGGCCACAGCAGCGCCAGGCTGCCGAGGCCGAGCACCAGCGGCCAGCTCAGCGGCGGCCTCGAGCGCGCCGGGTCGGCGCCCGACGAGTCGCGGTTGGTTTCCAGGGGGTACGGGTTCTCAGTCATGCCAGCGACGCTACGAACGGCTGGCGCCGCACGACATCGGACCGGGATCGGCATGTGCGGTCGCAGCGTGTTGACGTCGGGTGTCGCTTCCTGTCGACAACGGTCGACGACCGCGTACGGCTGCCGGCCGCCGGACCCCTCTCTAGGCTGGACGCGTGACCCCCACCACGGACCCGGTCCGCAGCGCCGGCGGAGACACCACCGACCGGCGGCTGGTCGATCTCGTCCTTGCGCTGGCCACGACTCTCACCGTGGCGGTGGTCATCGCCGCCGAACGCCAGGACCTGACGCAGGCCAACCCCACGCCGTACCTGTTCGCGCTCGGCTTCGGCGCGCTCATGCTCGTGCGCCGCCGCTTCCCGCGCCTCGTCCTGGTGCTGACGGTTCTCGGCATCTTCGTGTACTACGCGTTCGAGTTCCCGCCCATCGGCATCGCGCTGCCGGCGGTCGCGGCCATCTACTCCGCCGCCGAGGCCGACCGAACGCGATGGGCCGTCGGGGTCGGCCTGATCCTGGTCGGCGTCGCGGCATACTTTCGCATCGATGAAGGGTTGCCGACGGCGTACCTCGTGAGCTACGAGCTATTGACCAACGTCGCGCTCACCGCCGCGGCGATCGCCCTGGGCGCCAGCGTTCGCCTGCGGCGGGAGTCGCACCTCCATCAGGAGCGGCTGCGCGCCGTCATGGCCGCCGAACAGGCGCGGGAAGCGGAGCGCCGCGTGCAGGCCGAGCGCATGCGCATCGCCCGGGATCTGCACGACCTCGTTGGCCACACGATGTCCGTCATCGCGGTGCACGGCAACGTCGCGGCCGAGGCGCTCGGGCGGGACGACGAGACGGCACGGCGAGCTCTCGACCAGATCCGGCAGGCGACCAACGCCACCATGAACGAGCTGCGCTCGACCGTGAAGATCCTCCGTGCCCCGGGAACCGACATCGAGCGGGGCGCCATCGGCGTCGCCGGTCTGTCCCGGCTGGTCGACGGTGCCCGCGAGGCCGGTATCGAGGTCGAGCTCGACGTCGACCTCCCCGGTGCCCTGGACGGCGCGATCGACGCAGCGGTCTACCGCGTCGTGCAGGAGTCGTTGACGAACGTGATCCGACACTCCGGTGCCAAGCGGGCCAGCGTCGTCGTCCGCGTCGACGACGGGCGGCTGGAGGTCGTCATCCGTGACGACGGCCACGGTCCCGCGCCGGCGCCGGGCGGGCCCGGCACCGGCCTCGTCGGGATGCGGGAGCGCGTCACCATGCTCGGTGGACGGTTCCATGCGGGTCGCGGCGAAGACGGCGGCTTCGTGGTCCGTGCGCAGTTACCCATGAGGCTCGAGGCATGATCAGAGTAATCCTCGTCGATGACCAGGAGGTCGTCCGCGCGGGGTTGCGCACCCTGGCGGAGAACGACGGTGACATTACGGTCGTCGCCCAGGCGGGCACCGGGTGGGCCGCGGTCACCAGCGTCCGTGAGCTGAAGCCCGATGTCGTGCTCATGGACATCCGCATGCCCCAGATGGACGGCCTGGAGGCCACCCGGCAGATCGTGGCAGACCCGACGCTGAACGACGTGAAGGTCCTCATCCTCACCACGTTCGACGAGGACGAGTTGGTGTTCGAGGCCATCCGTGCCGGCGCCACGGGATACCTGCTCAAGGATGTCTCCCCGACCGATCTCCGTCAGGCGATCCGCGTGGTCGCCGCTGGCGAGCCGCTGCTTGCCCCATCCGCCATCCGCGCCGTCATGCGCTCGGTCGCTGCCGGCCCTCGGACCACAGTGGACGGGGCCAGGCTGAGTGTGCTGACCGAGCGCGAACGCGAGGTGCTCGCCCTCGTTGGCCGCGGGCTGTCCAACGACGAGATCGCCCAGGAGCTGTTCGTCTCACCGGCCACCGCACGCACATACGTTTCCCGGCTGCTGACCAAACTCGACGCACGCGACCGGGCTCGCCTCATCGTGCTGGCCTACGAGACCGGGCTGGTGACACCCGGCTCCTGACGGCGCCCCACCGACACCCGCGGGGCCAGCGGCGGCAGTCCAATGTGAAACAATCCCGGCCGGGTCCGGCGCGGTGCCGGACCGACGAGACTCTCGTGGGAGCGTACGTGCCTGTTACCGCCAATCTCGCGAAGCTGCTCGACAAGGAGTACCAGGACCGCAGCCTGGCCGAGCTCGTCGACGCCCCGGTCGCCGCGCTCGCCGGCGTGAGCGAGCGGGCCGCGCAGCACCTCAAGGAGGCCCTCGGCATCACCACGATCGGCGAGCTCGGTCGCAGCCAGTACTTCCGTACGGCTCGCGCCATTGTGGACCTGGCCGACAACGCCGAGTAGTCACTCCGGTCCGGTCGTCGGCGTCGTGACGCCGGCGACCGGACCGGTTCGGACAGCCTCGGGTGGGCCGGGCGCGTGGCACGCGTCGTCGCGCAGATGCACCCTGGTCCCCCCGGGTCGCGCCCGTCAGTGCGGTACGTCGGAGCGCTTCGCCTGCCAGGGCCAGCGGCCCTCGAGCTCGACCTCGAGCGAGAAGCTGAGGAAGGTGCGGATCGCCACGATGACCGCCAGTATCCCCAGGCTCTGGAACGTGGCCGAGACCGCGACGGTACGGATGATGTCGCCCGCGACCAGGAACTCCAACCCCAGGAGGATCGCCCGGCCGAGGGCCTGGCGGTACGAGCGGTAGAGCTCCGACGCCCGGCGCGTGCGCAGGTAGCGGTAGCCGAAGAGGACGGCGGCGACGACCGCGCCGCCCGAGATCACGATCACGCCCACGAGATCCAGCAGGGCGCCGACCGTATCGACCACGCCCTTTGCCCGCACCGCGCACCTCCGCCCGCCAATCTACGGCCTGATCTCGGTGCCGGACGGTCGTTCCCGGATCGTCAGCCTGTCGAGGCCGCGCCGACCGACCTCCTCGGTCGGTCGGCGCGGCCCGTGTCCTGATCGGGCGGTGTCCGTCAGCGCCCCGCGGCTATTCCTGCCCGCGCGCGATACCGCGGAACCCGGTTCCGGTGCCGGTGTCCGAGGTATCGGTGCCGGTGTCGGCCGCCGTGCCGGCGCCCTCCGGAGCCGCGGCTGCCCCGCCGCTGTCCGCTGGGGTGCTCGTCTCCTCGGAGGCGGCGGGCTGTGCCGCCGTCGCCGCCGGCTCCCGGCCCTCGCCGTCCGCGGGCTTCTCACCATCCCCGGTTGCGGGCTTCTCGCCATCGCCCGCCTCGGGCTTCTCGCCGGCTGCGGCGGCGGGCCCCTCCTGCCCCTGACCCGTGGCCCCTTCCTCCTCGTCCTCGTCGTCCTCGTCCTCGTCGGCGTCGCTGCCGTCCTCGTCGGTGTCGTCCTCGTCCTCGTCGGCTTCGTCGTCGTCATCCGAAGCCGCGCCGCTGGGTTCCGCGACCTTTGCGGCGCCGGCACCGGCCCAACTGAACTCGATCTCGACCGACAACTCCGAGCCGTCCCGCTCGATCTCCAGCTCGCAGTGGACCTGGTCGGGAACGGCCACCACGCCGGCCGCCCCGTAGAAGACGTGCCCACCATCCAACTGGTCGGCCACCTGGCGCAGCCACGCGGCTAGTTCGGCCCGCGTCACCATGCGGGCGTCCTCGAAGAGTTCCATACCCGTGATGCTCCCACCCGTTCACAATGCGGCTGGTGCTCGGGCCGCGCGGCGCCGCGGCGCGGCATCACCGGTGACGGCGATGCCATTCCCTCGCCTCCTGTCCCCACTCCTCGGCGGCTCCCCTGGTCCCTGGCGCGGCCGGCGCCAACCGCCCCTGGCGCGTTACCGGTGGCGACGCCGCCACTCAGCCTGTTCGGCCTCCAGCGCCCGCTGCTCCTCGAGCTGCTGCCAGCGCACATGTCTGCGAAAATGCCTGACCCGGAAGGTTTGCGCGAGCTCGAGTATGACGGTGACGAGTGCCAGCAAGGCCAGCACCGCGAGCGCCGGTAGCAGCCTGGCTACCGGGATCAGCGCCGCCACCAGCACTATGCCAGCCATCGGGAACCAGTCGGTGCGGCGCAAGGTGCGTAACCGGAACACCCACAGGGTGAACGAATAGAGGATCACCCCGCCGTACAGCACGTACAGATCGAGTCCATGGAACTCGTGCCGAGCGCCAGGATCCACGAGCTCGTCGAGCAACCTCTTGAGCCCGTGCGAGTACAGGATGATCCCGAAGATCATCGGCAGGTGCAGGTAGGTGTAGGCGTTTCGGGCGAGGACCGTCCGCTCGGCGCCGTGCGTGCGGTGCAGCACCCGCTCGGCGCCGATGGCGACCGAGTCGAAGTACCTCCACCAGAGCGCGGCGATCACGGCGATGCCGAGCACAGCGACGAGAATGATCTCCACGGCCGGGGTCGGCCGCAGCTGAAGGCCCAGCCCGAGCGAGATGATCGACTCGCCGAACGCGACCAGGATGATCTGTCCGTGCCGTTCCGCCCAGTGGTCGGGTGAGACGATGGTCAGACGCTTGGGGCGCAGCAGGCCGCCCCTCAGGTACGCGACGAGAATGGCCAGCGCCCACAGGCCGGTTCTGGCGGCAAACGCGGCACCGCCTTCCAGCCGGTCCGGCACGACGGCGGCGGCGAAGAGCAGCGCCGTGACGACCAGCGGCGGGAAGGCGACGCCCAGCCAACGCTCGCGCCAGCGCACCGTACGCAGGACATACCAGGCGACCACCACCTCGAGAGCCCGCACGAGAAAGTAGCCGGCGACGACGATCAGATCCGCGCGCACGCCGGCCGGTTGATCGGTGAACGCCTCGGGCAGCGCCAGCGCGATCACGAAGATGGTGGCCAAGATGACGAACGAGATCAGCGGCATGATGCCCTGGTCGATGCGGATGACGTTGCCGAGCGAGGCGAACGTGCTCCACACGAACCAGAGCAGCGCCAGCGACAGGAAGCTGGCCAGCAACGCGGCCGGGGTGAGGCCCTGCGCGACCGTCTCGGTGACTTTGAGAAACGCGAACACGAAGACCAGGTCGAAGAAGAGCTCCAGCCGACCGACCTTGGTACCTGGAGCAGCAGGCTCCACCCGCGCGGTGGCCGGCGGACTAGTGTCGCTGCTCACTTGAAAAGTCTGGCAGCTACACGTGGGGTAACGCGCGGGATCGGGGAATCGGGCCGACGCCGCCGGCGGCCACACCCGCTTGACATGCAAGTAACGGCTTGCATATCGTCTCCGGCGTGGGTGACGTCTTCAGGGCCCTGGCGGATGCCACCCGCAGGAAGATCCTTGACGAGCTGACCGAGCGGAACGGGCAGACGCTGTTCGAGATCTGTTCGCGCCTCGCCACCAAGCACCAGCTCGCCTCAACCCGTCAGGCGATCTCCCAGCACCTCGACGTGCTCGAGGCCGCCGGCCTCATCGAAACCCGCCGACAGGGCCGCTACAAGTTCCACTACCTCAACACCGCCCCGCTCGAGCGTATCGCCGACCGGTGGCTGCGCCGCGACGACAGGGAGACCCGATGAGGATCAATCTGACCAGCGTGTTGGTCGACGACCAGGAGAAGGCGCTGCGCTTCTACACGGAGGTGCTGGGCTTCGTGAAGAAGACCGAGATCCCACTCGGCGAGGCCCGGTGGCTGACCGTGGTCTCGCCCGAGGACCCGGACGGGGTCGAACTGGTGCTCGAACCCGACGCGCACCCCGCCGCCAAGCCGTTCAAGGAGGCACTGGTCGCCGACGGCATCCCGTTCACGTCGTTCGCCGTGGACGACGTGCGCGCCGAGTACGAACGGCTGACCGGACTCGGCGTGCGGTTCACGCAGCCGCCCACCGAGATGGGGCCGGTGATCACCGCGGTGTTCGACGATACCTGTGGCAACCTGATCCAGATCGCCCAGATGGCGTAGCGGGGTCGTCCCCCGCAAGACAGGCTCACCAGCGACCCGCGCGACGGCGACGTCTGGTGGCGGCCGCGGCGGGCGGCTAGGCCGGGCGACTTAGCGCCGCCAGGTGCCGCTCGCACAGCACCCCGTAGACCTCGCGGAACGCCCGGGGCCGTGCGTGGAAGTCCACACCCTGCGCCCACAGGGACGTGTGCACGAACCCGCCGTCGCGCCGCCTGATCAGCACGGTCAGCCCCTGCGGGATGCGCAGCGGCCCGAGGCGCCACTCCGGCTGGTCGAGGACGAACTCCTCGATGTCGGCCCAGCGCAGGGTCCGGCTGCCCAGCAGGCCGCAGATCCGCACCCCGTACTCGCTGACGTAGACACCCATCCGCAGGACGCGCCACGCGCCGACGACCCAGGTCACCGCGAGCGCGACCACCAGGGCCCGGGCGGCGCCGCCGTGCAGGTCGAACAGCCGCGCGCTCGTCCAGGCGAGCAGCGCGAAGCAGGCCAACTCCCAGACCAGGACCAGCCACCGGCCCCGGCCCGGGGAGTACGGGCGGATCCAGGCACGACGCACGGCGGCAAGGATGCCAAGGCGACCGCGTCGACGACCATGCCCGGGCCGCCGACTGTGAGCACCGCGACTGCCTGTACCCACGGCACGGAACGGATCACATGTCGGCATCGAGGGCAGCGGCCCCGGCTGCCAGTAGGGTGAATGACGTCTGGCAGGCCGGAGGTGGCGCGGTGGCGACCCGCGGACGTCGAGCGGCTGGCGGGTGGGCTTGGCCCGCCGGCTGGGTCGCGTTCGCGTTGGCCGTCGCGCTGGGCGCGCTGCTGATCGGGCTCAGTCACGCCGGCAATCGCCAGCCCAGCGACTACCTTCAGGTCAAGATCGGGTCGCACAGCGCGCATCCGGTGATGACACCGGGCGTGGCCGGCACGTGCCCCACGCCCCACGCCGGGTTCGCTGCCGGACAGTCGCCCGACCCGGACGGGCACCCCGACCAGCCGGCGGACATGCCGGCGCCCGAGCCCGATCTCGGACCCGAGCGGGTGCGGATCGCCGCGCCCCGTGCCACCACCACCGCCATCGTCGGCCGTGCGGTGGGCGCCACCGGCTGTCGTGGCCCTCCCGTGTGACTGCGGTGATCCCGGCACCGGTCGCGGGTGACCCGCGGCGTTCCCCCGTTCCCGGAGGTTCCCACCATGTACGGTGCTATCGCGGTATGGACGTCTTATTCCGCATCGTTTGCTCCTGCCGGTAAGTCCATGGCAGACGGACCACCGGAGAGCGCCCGGTGACCCTTCTCGCCGTGGAGCAGTCCTCTGTGGAGCTCGGCGACCTGTACCTGATGCTGGCCGTCGGGGCCGGCGTCGTGCTCGTCAGCGTCGCCGCCGCCCGGGTGGCCGCCCGGGCCGGGTTGCCCGTGCTGCTGGCGTACCTGGGCGTCGGCCTGCTTCTCGGCGAGGACGTGCTGGGGCTGCGCTTCGACGACGCCGCCCTCGCGCAGGCCCTGGCGATCGCGGCGCTGGCGGTCATCCTCGTCGAGGGGGGCATCAGCACCAAGCTGTCGGACTTCCGGCCCGTACTCGCCCCGGCGACGGTGCTCGCCACCATCGGGGTCTTCATCAGCGCCGGGATCACCGCCGCCGCCGCCCACCTGCTGCTCGGCGTCAACTGGCACCTGGCGCTCCTGATCGGCGCGGTGATCTCCTCGACCGACGCCGCCGCGGTCTTCTCCGTGATGCGCTCCGCGCGGCTACCGAAACGGCTGAGCGGCCTGGTGGAGGCCGAGTCCGCGCTCAACGACCCGCCGGCGATCATGCTCGTGCTGACGTTCAGCGCCACCACGCTCGACCTCAGCGAGCCGGTGCCGCTGCTCGGCCGGATGGTGTACCAGCTCGTCGCGGGCGGCCTGATGGGCGTGGTCCTCGCCGGAGCCGGCGTCTGGCTGCTGCGCCGCCTGACGCTGCCCGCCTCCGGCCTGTACCCGATCGCCACGTTCGCCTGCGGCATCCTCGCCTTCGCCGTGGCCAGCCTGGCGCAGGCCAGCGGCTTCCTCGCCGCCTACCTGGCCGGTGTCGTGCTCGGCAACGCCAAGCTGTCGCACCGGCGCGCCATCGGCTCGGTCGCCGAGGGGATGGCGTGGATCGCGCAGATCGGCCTGTTCGTCATGCTCGGTCTGCTCGCCACCCCGAGCGAGCTCCCCGCCGCGGTGATCCCCGCGCTGGTCATCGGCGCGGCCCTGCTCTTCGTCGCCCGGCCCGTGTCCGTCCTGGTGTGCCTGCTCCCGTTCCGCGTCCGGCTGCGTGAGCAGGCGTTCCTGTCGTGGGCCGGGCTACGCGGGGCGGTGCCTATCGTGCTGTCCACCATTCCCGTGGTGGCCCAGGTCCCCGGCAGCGAGCAGTTGTTCAACCTGATCTTCGTCCTGGTCGTGGTGTTCACGGTCATCCAGGCCCCGGCCCTGCCGTGGCTGGCCCGCCGACTGCGCCTCGTTACCGACCAGGTCGGGCCCGAGCTGCAGATCGAGGTCGCGCCGCTGGACACCATGGCCGCCGATCTGATCCAGCTGACCGTGGACGAGCGGTCCCGGCTGCGCGGGGTCTACATCCGGGAGCTGCGCCTCCCGGCCCCGGCCGCGGTCACGCTGATCGTGCGGGAAGGCACCCCCCTGGTCCCCCAGCCGGAGACCCGACTGCGCACCGGCGACCAGCTCCTCGTACTCACCACCGCGCCCGTCCGGGAGGCCACCGAACGCCGGCTGCGGGCATTGGCGCGGGCCGGCCGGCTCGCCCGGTGGCGGGGCGACGTCGGAGACCCGGAGCCGCCGCCGGAGCGGACGGCGGCGGCTCCTTGAGGCCGGCGACGCTAGCTGTGGTCGACCAGGTCGGGATGGGCGGCGAGGAACTCGCCGAGCCGGTCCTCGCGCATCGCGGCGAAGAGTTCGGTGGCCAGGGGCTCGACCATGTCGAGGCCGGAGGTCACCGCCGGGTCACCGTCGGCCGGTCGCACAGGGACGCGCACGCCGGTCAGGTCGTCGGCCGGTCGCACCGGCACGCGCACGCCCGTCAGGTCGTCGGCCGAGATCCCTGGCAGTGCCCGCAGCAGGTCGTCCATGGCCTCGCCGGGGATGTCCACGGTGAGCGCCGAGCCGGCGGCCCGGATGATGTCGTTGACCCGAACCGGGTTGGCGAGCACGCCCGCGCGCGTCGCCTCGCCGGCCAGGGCGCGCAGGAACTGCCGTCCGTGCCGGTCCCGGTCCAGCGCACCGCCCGGCAGGCCCTTGCGCTGCCGCAGGAAGTCCATCGCCTCCGCACCGGTCAAGCGGCGGCATCCGGTCTCGAAGATCCGTCCGGTGTGGATGGACGTGACGCGCTGGTCGACGCACATGGACACCCCGCCCACCGCGTCCACGACCCGCTGCAGACCGACCATCTCCACCGCCACGGCGCCGTCGAAGGTGAGCCCGGTGCGGTCGTGCAGCGTGCGCTTGGTCAACGCGATCCCGCCCGCGACCCCGCCACCGTCCTGGCTCCCGTACCTGAAGGCGCTGTTGACGTGGTCGGTGACCGGGCGGCCGGTCTTCGGGTCGGCCGGGATCTCCATCCGGGTGTCGCGCGGGATCGAGACGAGGTAGGCACGGTCCCGGGTCGCCGGCACGTGCACCACCATGATGGTGTCCGCGCCCGGCAGGTAGTCCTCCTGCTGACCGGGTCGCCGGTCGAGCCCGAGCACGAGCAGGTTCACCGCACCACCGTCGGGCGCGACCAGCGGGGATCTCCGCTCCGCGTCGCGGAACAGGTCCACGCCGATCCCCGGCAGCGCGGCCACCACGGCCACCGCCAGCGCCGCGCCCGAGGTGCGCAGGACCGCCCGGCGGCGGCGCCGCCGCGCCGCCTCTCGCTCGATGGCGAGCCGCAGCCTCGTCACGTCCCCCACCGGCTCCTCGTGGCGGGCGAAGGCCGCCCGCACCTCGTACTCGATCATCGTCGGACTCCAGACTCGTACGCCGGCGCCAGCTCGGCCCGAAGCGTGCCCAGCGCGCGGGAGATGTGCGCGCGGACGGTGCCGACGGCGCAGCCGAGGATCTCGGCGATCTCGCCGTCGGCGAGGTCTTCGTAGAAGCGCAGCACGAGCGCTGCGCGCTGCCGCCGGGGCAGGGCGGCGAGGAGCGCCCACACCTCGTCGCGGTCCGCCGCGCGCTGGACGTGGTCGCCGACCTCGGGGACCGAATCGTCCGGCTCGGGCCGCAGCAGCACCCGACGCACCCAGGATCCCCGCCGCCAGTCGATGAACAGATTCGTGAGGATGCGACGCACGTAACGGTCGGGCGCGCCGGTGCGCGCGATCCGCCTCCAGTTCAGCTGGGCCCGCACCATCGCCTCCTGCACCAGGTCCTCGGCGCTGTGGCGGTCCCCGGTCAGCATGACCGCGTACCGCAGCAGCGCCGGCAAGCGGGAGCTGGCGAACTCCTCGTACGTCACGTGCACCTCCAGCCTCACAGTGATAACGGGTCCGGGGCCGGGAAACATTGCGTCGCCCGCCCGGCCGCACCCCACGGGGTCGCGTTTAGCGGTCAGGAGGCCGGGTAGCGCGATGGCGAAGGTCGCGGAACCACACTGAGGAGGCCGCGGGGTGATGTTGAGTCGGGAGGACCGCAACCGGCTGAGCGGAATCGCCTCGGCCGTGCGCAGGGAAGACCCGCGCTTCGCCGAAGGGCTGACCCTCGGGCGGCCACGGGCCCCGCGCGAGTACCGGACAGGCCGCAACGGCGTGTGGGCCGGAGTCGTCGTCGTGCTGGTCGCCGTGGACCTGTTCCTTGGCGACGCGGCGCTGGCGGCGGTCGCGGGCCCGGTCGTGCTGGCCGGCTTCCTCGCCAGCCGCTACCCGCTGCGGTGGCGACCCGCACGCGACCGCCTGCCCTGACGGCACGAGGTCTGACCGTCGCCCAGCGCGCGAGGAGGCGAGCCGATGCCCAACGTCCAGCAGCCGGAGATGCGGCGCAGCGGACACGACCCGTTGGTGCAGGAGCACCGGGAGGAGACCGCCCAGCACACCGGGCCGCCGGACAAGGGCCCCAAAGGCCCCGTCCCGGCCGACCAGGTCTCGCCGTACGGCGTACCGCCCGAGCGCCCGACCGAGGAGTACGAGGACGAAGCGCGGCCGGAGTGACCCGGTACGGCGCGGGCCGACGGCCTACCCGGAGTGTTCGAGCACCGCGTCCATCGCACGGTAGATGCGGGTGTCCGACACCGGGTACGGCGTGCCGAGGGTCTGGGCGAAGAGGCTGACCCGCAGCTCCTCGATCATCCAGCGGATCTGGCGTACGTCCTCGTCTTCGCGCCGCTCGGGTGGCAGGCGCTTGAGCAGGTCCTCGTACTCCTCGCGCACCTCGGCCACGATGAGCATGCGGTCGCGGTCGCGCGCCGGGTTCTGCGGCAGCTTCTCCAGGCGGCGCTCGATCGCGCGCAGGTAGCGCACCAGGTCGCCCAGGCGCCCCCACCCGGTCGCGGTCACGAAACCCGGGTAGACCAGCTCGGCGAGCTGGGCGCGGATGTCGTCGAGCGCCGGCCGCAGCACCGGGTTCGCCGTACCCGTCATCCGCTGCTCGACCTCGTGGGCGACGGTGAGCACCTTCTCGACGGCGATCACCACCTGCAGCGTGGTCTCGTTGAGCTCCGCGCGGGTCTTCTCGCGCAGCTTCTCGAACCCGTCGCGGTCCCAGGGGGGTCCGCCACCGTCCGCGATGATCTTGTCAGCGGCGCAGGCGATGCAGTCGGCCAGCAGGGCGGACACGCCGCCGTGCGGGTTGCCGGCCAGCGCCAACTTGGCCCGGGTGGACAGCCTGCCCGAGACGTAGGCCACGGGTGACGCCACGCGCAGCAGCAGGAGGCGCCGAGTGCCCTGCCACATGGCGCGCCACTGCTCGGCTTCGGTCTCGAACACCCGCACCGCCACGCTGTCGCCCTCGTCGGCCAGCGCCGGATAGGCGCGCACGGCGTACCCGGCGTGCTTGCGCGCCACGACCCGCGGCAGCGTCCCGACGGTCCAGTCCTTGAGCCCCTGCCGCTCGATGCCGCCCACCACGTCCGAGACCACTGTGGACACCGCCACGCGGGCCGCGCCGGCGAGCCGGCGCTTCAGCTCGGCCAGGTCCTTGCCCTCGGCCAACGGGCGGCCCCGCTCGTCCTCCACCCGGAACGTCATCTTCAGGTAGTCCGGCACTCGATCGAGCTGCCACGCGTCGTACGGCACCGTCACCCCGGTGAGGCGGCGCAGCTCCCGCGTCATCGCGTCGAGCAGCGGCCCGTCCACAGGGGATATTCCGGCGAGGACGGCGCGGGCGTGGTCGGGCACCGGCACGAAGTTGCGCCGCAACTGTTTGGGCAGCGAGCGCAACAGCGCGCTGACCAGTTCCTCGCGCAGCCCCGGCACCTGCCAGTCGAACCCGTCGGGGCGTACCTGGTTGAGCACCGCCAGCGGGATGTGCACGGTCACACCGTCGGCCGCCGTACCGGGCTCGAACTGGTAGCTGAGCGGCAGCCGCAGCTCGCCCTGCCACCAGAAGTCCGGGTAGTCCTCGGCGCTGACCCCACCCGCGACCGGGTTGACCAGCATCGCGGTGGAGAAGGTGAGCAGATCCGGGTCGGTGCGTCGGGCCCGCTTCCACCAACTGTCGAAGTGCCGCGCGGAGACGACCTCAGCGGGGATGCGCTGGTCGTAGAAGTCGAACAGCGTCTGGTCGTCGACGAGGATGTCCCGCCGACGCGCCCGGTGTTCGAGGTCGGCGACCTCGTCGAGCAGCCGGCGGTTCTGTGCGAAGAACGCGTGGTGCGTGTCCCAGTCCCCCTCGACCAGCGCGTGCCGGATGAACATCTCACGCGCCACCGCCGGATCGATGCGCGCGTAGTTCACCTTGCGCCGCACCACGATCGGTACGCCGTACAGGGTGACCCGTTCGTAGGCCATCACGGCACCCTGCTTGCGCTCCCAATGCGGTTCGCTGTAGGTGCGCTTGACCAGGTGCTGGGCCAGCGGCTCGATCCACTCCGGCTCGATGCGCGCGACGACGCGCGCCCACAGCCGCGAGGTCTCGACCAGCTCGGCCGCCATCACCCACCGGGGTGACTTCTTGAACAGCGCCGAGCCCGGGGCGATCGCGAAGCGGGCGTTCCGCGCGCCCACGTACTCCTGCTTCTCCGGGTCCTTGAGGCCGATGTGGGACAGCAGCCCGGCGAGCAGCGAGACGTGCACCGCGCGCGGGTCGGCCGGATTGCTGTTCTGGGCCATGCCGAGCGCGGCCGCCGCCTGCCGCAACTGACCGTAGAGGTCCTGCCACTCGCGGATGCGCAGGTAGTGCAGGAACTCGGTGCGGCACATCCTGCGGAACTGGCTGCCCGACAACTCCTTCTGCCGCGCCCGCACGTAGTCCCACAGCTTCAGGTACGCCAGGAAGTCGGAGGTCTCGTCGGCGAATCGGGCGTGCATCTGCGCCGCGGCCTGCTGCTTGTCGAGCGGTCGCTCGCGTGGGTCCTGTATGGACAGCGCTGCGGCGATGATGAGCACCTCGCGCAGACAGCCGTTGCGATCGGCCTCCAGCACCATGCGCCCGAGCCGGGGGTCGATCGGCAGCTGCGCCAGCTTGCGCCCGATCGGGGTCAGCCGGTGCTTGTCGGCCGGGTCGAGGGCGCCGAGTTCCTGCAGCAGCGCGATGCCGTCGGCGATGGCGCGCCGGTCGGGCGGGTCGATGAACGGGAACTCGGCCACGTCGCCGAGCCCGAGCGCGGTCATCTGCAGGATGACCGAGGCGAGGTTGGTACGCAGGATCTCCGGCTCGGTGAACTCGGGCCGGCTGAGGAAGTCGGCCTCCGAGTAGAGCCGGATGCAGATGCCGTCGGCCAGCCGCCCGCAGCGGCCCTTACGCTGGTTGGCGGAGGCCTGCGAGATGGGCTCGATGGGCAGCCGCTGCACCTTGGTGCGGTGGCTGTAGCGGGAGATGCGTGCGGTGCCGGGATCGACGACGTACCGGATGCCCGGCACGGTGAGCGAGGTCTCGGCGACGTTGGTCGCCAGCACGATGCGCCGCCCCGGATGGGGTTGGAACACCCGGTGCTGTTCGGCCGTGGACAGTCGGGCGTAGAGCGGGAGGATCTCGGTGTCGGGCAGGTCACGCCGCCGCAGCGCGTCGGCGGCGTCGCGGATCTCCCGTTCGCCGCTCAGGAAGACCAGGATGTCTCCGGGCCCCTCGGCGCACAGCTCGTCCACCGCGTCACAGATGGCCTGGATCTGGTCGCGGTCGTCCGCTCCGGCGGCGGAGTCGGCCGCGGCGCCGGCCTCGGCCAGCAGAGGCCGGTAGCGGACCTCGACCGGGTACGTGCGGCCGGAGACCTCGATCACGGGTGCGTTGTCGAAGTGCCGGGAGAAGCGTTCCGTCTCGATGGTCGCCGAGGTGATGATCACCTTCAGGTCCGGCCGGCGCGGCAGGATCTGCTTGAGGTAGCCGAGGATGAAGTCGATGTTGAGGCTGCGCTCGTGCGCCTCGTCGACGATCAGCGTGTCGTAGCGGTACAGGTTGCGGTCGGACGGGATCTCGGCCAGCAGAATGCCGTCGGTCATCAGCTTGACCAGCGTGTCCTCGCCGACCTGGCCGGTGAACCGGACCTGGTAGCCGACCGCTCCGCCGAGCGGTGTGCCGAGCTCCTCCGCGATGCGCGCGGCGACCGTGCGGGCGGCCAGCCGCCGCGGCTGGGTGTGGCCGATCATCCCCCGGACGCCCCGGCCGAGCTCCAGGCAGATCTTGGGAAGCTGGGTGGTCTTGCCCGACCCGGTCTCCCCCGCGACGATCACCACCTGGTGGTCGCGGATGGCGGCGAGGATCTCGTCCTTGCGTCCGGTGATGGGCAGTTCCTCGGGGTACGTCACCGCCGGCACCGCGGCGCGACGCCGCTCCACCCGCCGCTGTGCCGCCTCGATCTCGGCGGCGATCTCGCCGGCGGCCGACTCCCGGGCACGCCGGTCGCGGATCCGGCGCGCGCCGTCGATGCGGCGGGCCAGCCTGCGCTGATCGCGCACCATCAAGTCGGTGAGGCGCGGCGGCAGGTCGGCGAGCGCATACCGGTCAGGCGTTCCCATGGCAGTCGCCAGGATAGGCCGGCGCGAGGCCGGTCGGGCCGGGGACGTCCAGGGTCGCCAGCAGAGATCACTGACATCGGGAGTCCCTGCGCGCCGGCCGGGCGCCGGGGGTCTGGTAGGGCCGAGCGCCCGGACGCGGGTGTGGAGGCGGACCGAGCACGGCCAGTACCTGGGTCCCGGATCAGGTCACCCGCGTTCGAGGTGCGGGTGGCGGGCTCCACGAGCTTCGCCCATTCGTCTAATGTGGTCAGGTCCTCGTACTCGGACCGCTGCAGCGGGGCGAACAGGCAGCGGTCGACACCCCCGCGGCAAGCGCTTCGAGCGTCTCCATCGTGGGGACCGCACCGATCAGCCTCGTTCCTCGACGGCCCGCCCGAGCGGGGGCTGGCCACTCTGACACCACCAGTAACGGACGATCAACGAGTACGAACGCCGGCGCGGATCTCCGCCGACACTTCGTCTCGAATGCATAGGTCGAGCAGATGAGGAAACAAGACCAGGTGTGCCGTCCGAGAGGAGAGCCGCTGCCGGCCCGGGAAACCGCCCAACCCTTCGGGCTCGGTGAGTTCGTTCAGCGGGTAGCTGCGCGCGCCGGCGTCGATGGCGTGCTCGCCAGCACCGGTGTACGGGCCGTACTTACCACGATGCGTGAGACTGTCTCCGGTGACGAGTTTGACGACATGGTGGCCCAGTTGCCGAAGGAGTTCTGGCAGGTAGTCCAGCCAGAGGATGTGCCCGCAGGCGCACGGCGCCGACCCCAAGCAGCAACCCCTCGGCCGCGTTCCAATCCGGTCGGAAGCCGACGACGACGCGGCCGGCTGCAGTGAAGCGCATACCCAGACGCCCGCGACGGAAGGTGAGACGTAACGGTGTCGAAGCGTAGGAGCAAGAAGCGCGCCAGGCGCAAGAACAACGCCAACCACCGAAGCCGGCCAGCCGTGCAGAAGAGTTAGCCCGACGCGAATCGTCGCGCTGGCAGGGACCACCCGGGGACCGCACCGAAATGAGTGCCCGCCGGACCTCAGGTCCGGCGGGCACCGCGGGGAACCGCGTAGCGGGAATCAGTAGACGCTCACGCCGTAGGCGGCCAGCGCCTCGGTCACCGGCTGGAAGTACGTCGTGCCGCCGAAGGTGCAGTTGCCGCTGCCGCCCGAGGTGAGGCCGAGCGCGGAGTTGCCGGCGAACAGCGAGCCGCCGCTGTCACCCGGCTCGGCGCAGACGTTGGTGCGGATCAGCCCGTACACCGTGCCCTGCGGGTAGTTCACCGTGGCGTTCAGGCTCAGCACGCGACCGCTGCGCAGGCCGGTCGTGCTGCCGCTGCGGTACACGGTCTCGCCGACGACCGCGTTGCGCGCCCCGGTGATGTCCCGGTAGGTGCCGTTGTAGAGGTACACGTTGCCGGGCTTGGAGATCGAGGTGTTGGTGTAGCGCACGATCCCGTAGTCGTTGCCCGGGAAGCTGCTGCCCGCCCGGGTGCCGAGCACCGTGGTCAGGCTGGAGTTGGCGTACCAGGTGGAGGCGATGTTGGTGCAGTGCCCGGCAGTCAGGAAGTACTGGGTGCCGCTGCTGCTGCGCACGTTGAAGCCGAGTGAGCAGCGCGAGCCACCGCCGTAGATGGCCTGCCCGCCGGAGATGTTCAGGGTGAGCACACCAGCCTCGTGCTCGAGCCGCACGGCGTCGCCGAACCGCGAGGTGACCGCCTTCAGCCGGGCCAGCTTCGCGCCGGTGACGGTGCTGTCGGCCGTGACTACGACCTGGTTCGTCTGCGGGTCGACCGACCAGGCGGTGCCGGGGATGGTGGCGCTGCGGCCCAGCTCCGCGGTGATCGCGTCGAGCTGGGCGGCGCTGCGGGTGACGAGCTTCGGCACGCCGCCGGCGGCCCGAACGGTCGCGGCCGCCGCCGGGTCGCTGATGGTGACCACGATCCGGCCGCTCGCAGCGTCGACGTAGCTGCCGGCGGTACGCGTGCCCAGCCGCTCGGCCAGGGCCTCGACGCCGTGCACGTCCAGGGCGGGCGCGGCCTGGGCCGGGGATCCGGCGAGCAGGCCGCCGAGCAGGAGTCCGGCCGCCGCCGAGGTCAGCGCGGCGCGCCGGAGGATGGACCTTGTGAGTCGCATACAGGCCTCCCAGAGCTAGAGACGCATCTCGATGCGATGCGCCTTGGCGGGCATGCTTCCAACGGGCCGCGCAATCAACAAGCCTCGATTTCGCCATCTGAAGATGACCACGCCCGGGGAGGCCCTGCGCATCGTGCAGCTCACGCGGGGCGCGGCGGCGGCGCCTGAGGAGTCGCCGGAACGGGGCATACCGCTTCTAGCTACTCGGTGGTAACTTCGCGCTATGCATCTGCGCGTGGCGATCGTCGGGGCCGGGTTCGGCGGGATCGGCATGGCGATCCAGCTGCGTCACCAGGGCCTCGAGGACTTTGTGGTGTTCGAGCGCGGCTCGGACGTGGGGGGCACGTGGCGCGACAACAGCTACCCCGGCTGCGCCTGCGACGTGCCGTCGCACCTGTACTCGTTCTCCTTCGCGCCGAACCCCGACTGGAGCCGCAGCTTCTCCAGCCAGCCGGAGATCTGGGCGTACCTGCGCGACTGCGTCGACCGGTACGGCGTACGCCCGCACCTGCGGCTGAACCACGAGGTGACCGCGGCGGCCTGGGACGACGACGCAGGGCACTGGGTGCTGGACACCACGCAGGGGCGCTGGACCGCCGAGGTACTCGTCGCCGCCACCGGCCCGTTCGACACCCCGGCCATCCCGGACCTGCCGGGGCTCGACCGCTTCGCCGGGGAGGTCTTCCACTCGGCGCGGTGGAACCACGCCTACGACCTGACCGGACGGCGGGTCGCGGTCATCGGCACCGGCGCCTCGGCCATCCAGTTCGTCCCCGCGATCGCGCCGCGCGTCGCGCGACTGGACCTGTACCAGCGCACCCCGCCGTGGGTGCTGCCCCGCCCGGACCGGGCCATCACCGCGCTGGAGCGGCGGATCTTCCGGGCCTTCCCGCCGGCTCAGCGGCTGGCGCGCCTCGGCATCTACTGGGTCCGCGAGGCGAGCGCGACCGCCTTCCTGCGGCCGGCGCTCATGCGGCTGGGCCAGGCCGTCGCGCGGCGGCACCTGCGCCGGTCGGTGCCGGACCCGGCGCTGCGCGCCAAGCTCACCCCGCGTTACACGATGGGCTGCAAGCGGGTCCTCCTCTCCGACGACTACTACCCCGCGCTGACCCGCTCCAATGTGGAGGTCATCACGGACGGCATCGCCGAGGTCCGACCGGAGGGCATCGTCACGGTCGACGGCCGGCTGCGCGAGGCCGACGCGATCATCCTCGGCACCGGGTTCCGGGTGACCGAGCCGCCGATCGCGCACCTGGTACGCGGCCGTGACGGGCGCACGCTGGCCCAGGCGTGGAGCACCACGATGGGCGCGTACAAGGGAATCACCGTCGCCGGCTTCCCCAACCTGTTCCTCCTGCTCGGCCCGAACACCGGCCTCGGGCACACCTCCGTGGTCCTCATGATCGAAAGCCAGATCCGGTACGTCCTCGGCGCGCTGCGGCACCTCGAGCGCACCGGCGTGCGGGCGGTCGAGCCGAAGCCGCAGGCGCAGCAGCGGTTTCTGGCCACAGTGGACCGCCGGATGGCGGACACGGTCTGGCTGCGCGGCGGGTGCCACAGCTGGTACCTGGACTCCTCCGGCCGCAACTCCACGCTCTGGCCCGGCTACACCTGGTCGTACCGGCTGCGCACCCGCCGGTTCGATCCGTCGGCGTACGACATCGTGGCGGCCAGGCGTGACCGCGCCGAGGTGGCGGGGAGGGCACGGTGACGCGCAGCTCAGGCGGCGGGGACCGGTCGGGATTCTCCAGCCGCCCTGACGGCTCCCGGTCGGCACGACTGGCCGGCAAGGTCGTCGTGGTCACCGGGGCCGCCCGGGGCATCGGCGCGCACACCGCCCGGATCGCGGTGGAGCGGGGCGCCCGGGTGGCGCTCCTGGGGCTCGAACCCGAACGGCTGGCGTCGCTCGCCGCCGACCTCGGCGACCGGGCCGCCTGGTTCGCCTGCGACGTGACCGACCAGTCCAGTCTCGACGCGGCGGTGCGCGGCACCGTCGAGCGGTTCGGGGCCATCGACGCGGTGGTGGCCAACGCCGGCGTGGCGAACCTCGGCACCGTCGCCGTCGGCGACGTCGAGGCGCTGGCCCGGACCATCGACGTCAACCTCGTCGGTGTGATGCGCACGGTCAGCGCGACCGTCCCGCACGTGATCGCCAGCCGCGGCTACTACCTGCTGGTCTCCTCGGCCGCGGCGTTCGCCGTACTGCCCGGCATGGCCGCCTACTGCGCGTCGAAGGCCGGCGTCGAGCAGTTCGGCAACGCCCTGCGCCTGGAACTGCGCCACCTCGGCGTCCGCGTCGGCACCGCGCACCCGTCCTGGATCGACACGGACCTGGTGCGCGACGCCAAGGACGACCTGCCGTCGTTCCGGGAGGCGCTGCGCAAGCTGCCGTGGCCGCTCGGCTCGTACACCCCGGTCGAGACGTGCGCGCGGGCGTTCGTCGACGCGGTCGAGCGGCGCCGCCGCCGCGTCTACGTGCCCCGGGCCGTCGGGGCGGTGCAGGCGCTGCGCGCGATGTTCACAAGCCCGCTCAACGACCTCGTCGTCGGCCGGATCGCCCGTACCTCGGTGCCGCGGATGGAGCAGGAGGTCCGGGCGTTGGGCCGGTGGTTCGGCGCGCACAGCACGGAGACGCAGGTCTCCCCGGGTACGGAGGTGACGCCGTGACGGAACTTGTGTATGAACGACGCGGCACGGGCGAGCCGCTGGTGCTGCTGCACGGCATCGGCCACCACTGGCGGGCCTGGGAGCCGGTGCTGGACCTGCTCGCGCAGGCGCACGACGTGATCGCGGTCGACCTGCCCGGGTTCGGCGCGTCCCCGGTGCCGGCCGGCGGGGTGCCGAAGGACATGGCCGAGGTGGTCGCCGCCGTCGGGGCCTTCTTCGCCGAGCTGGGGCTCGACCGTCCGCACGTCGCCGGCAACAGCCTCGGCGGGGCGATCGCCCTGGAACTGGCCGCGGCCGGGCTGGTCTCCTCGGCCACCGCGCTCTCCCCCGCCGGCTTCTGCACGCCGCGCCAACTGCGCTGGGCGCTCGGCGTGCTGCGCACGCACCGGCTCGCTGCGCGGCTGCCCGAGCCCGTGCTGCGCGCGGCGTTCCGCGCCGCGCCGACACGCGCTCTCTCCTTCGGCATGATCTTCGCCCGCCCCGGGCGGCTGACCGTGGAGCGGGCGCTGGCCGACGCCCGGGCGCTGCGCGACGCCCGCGCCTTCGACGCCTGCGCCCGGGCCGGACGCCGGTACGCGTTCACCGGGAACCCTACGGTGCCGGTGACGGTGGCCTGGGGTACCCGGGACCGGATCCTGCCCTACCGGCAGGCGGCGCTCGCCCGCCAGCGGCTGCCGCAGGCGCGCCACGTGGACCTGCCCGGCTGCGGGCACGTGCCGATGAGCGACGACCCCGACCTGGTCGCGTCGGTCATCCTCGCCACGACCGGCGCGGGCCGCCCGGCCGAACGGTCCGCCCCGACAGGCTGACCCGCCGGTCCGCGGCCGCCCGGTCCGGTCGGCGCGCGACGTCCCGTCAACCGCGCTGTCCCCGACCGTGCGTCCCCGCGTGTTCGTGTGCATGCCGCCGCGGGCGGACCCCGGTCGCGCGGATCTCGTGTTTGTCAGGCTCCCAGGTCGCCCGGGTTGGTGTTGGCGCCGCAGAGCAGCACGACCAGACGCTCGCCCGGGACGGGCCGGTACGCGCCGGCGACGAGGGCGGCCATCGCGGCGGCCGTGCCGTGCTCGACGACGATGCGGTAGCGGTCCCAGATCAGCCGGCGCGCGGCGACGATCTGCTCGTCGGTGACGAGCAGGCTCTGCACCCCGGTCCGGGTGGCCACCTCGTACGCGATCGTGCCGAGGCGACGGGCGCCGAGGCTGTCGGCGGCGACACCGGAGACGTCGACGTCGACCGGGCCACCGGCCGCCAGCGCCGCGTGCAGGGTCGGGGCGGTCTCGGGTTCGACCGCGACGACGCGGGCGTGGCCGTGCAGCGCGGTGGCGACACCGGCCATCAGGCCGCCGCCGCCCGCGACGAGCAGCACCGTGTCGAACCCGCCGATCTGGTCGCGCAGCTCCAGCGCGAGGGTCCCCGCGCCCGCGCACATCTCCGGCTGGTCGTACGCGTGGCAGAACAGCGCGCCGGTGTCGGCGGCCCGTTTGGTCGCCCCCTCGTACGCCTCGGCGTACTCGCTGCCGTGCCGCACCACGGTCGCGCCGAGATCGCGCAGCGCGGCCACCTTCACGGCCGGCGCCGTCTTAGGCACCCACACCTCGGCCGGCAGGCCCAACGTCCGCGCGGCGTAGGCGACGGCCGCCCCCGCGTTGCCGCCGGACGCCGCGATCACCCCGGCGGCCGGCACCTCGCCGGCCTCGACCGCGGCCAGGATCCGGTTGAACGCCCCGCGCGCCTTGAACGAACCCGAGTGCTGCAGGTACTCCAGCTTCAGCCAGACCTCGCCCGCCGGGGCGTACGGACCCGCTTCGACCGCCACCACCGGTGTGCGGCGCACGTGGCCGGCGATCCGCCGCGCCGCCGCCTCGACATCGCTACGGGCTATCACCCGCCCGAGCGTACCCACGACGTTCGGGACCGAGCGCTGCCACGGTTTCCGGATGGTGGCGCCATGCAGACGAGGCCGCGCGCACGAACGCTACCGGATGTGCCGGCGGACTTCGGCGGCGAACTGCGGTAGTCCCGTGCGTTCGAGCAGGGGCAGCAGCCCGGCGACGGTCGTCGGCTCGCGTCGGTAGCACGCTGCCTGCTGTTCGAGCACCTCAAGGGTCAGGCCCGGATAGAGGTCGAGCTGATCAAGGAGAAACTCGTCGGGGTGTACGGCAATAAGATCGTATTGCTGCAACGTCTTCTCAGGAAAATCCCTGATGTTGAAGGTGACGATGACCTCGGCCCGGGCACGTACGGCTGCGGCAAGCACATGTCGGTCTTTCGGGTCGTTGTCCATGCCCTCAAGCAGAGATTCGTAGGCCGTCACCATTGCGTCCGGAAACGAACGGCTCATGTGATCGATACGCCGATCGACCCGATCGGGTCGGATACCGGCCTCGATCAGGTTCTGCCGCAGTTCGGTGAGGATGCCGGACGACCACAGCGGACGGAATGCCTCGGCTTCGGCGAGCCGAAGGAGGGTGTCGCACAGGTAGGCGGGGTATAGCACGCAGGTGTCGAGCAGTGCCGGGAATGCCACAGCACCACCTCACCTGGTCCGTTTCGGCGTTGCCGTCACCTCATAGAGGTTGTCCTCCTCGGCCTCTGCGACCATCTGGTCCAGTGTCCGGCGGCGTTCGCGCCGCGTGCGTTCCCGGTAGTCGAGAACGTCGCGGAGCATGATCCGCCGATGCCGCCCGCGCATGGTGTACGGAATCTCGCCGTCGGTGAGCAGACGTACGAGGGTCGGTCGGGAGATGTTGAGGAGATCCGCTGCCTCCTGCGTGGTCAGCATGGTGTTGTGCGGGGCTATGGAGATGGCCAGACCCTGGGACAGGGCGCTCACCACGTCACGTAGCACCTTGTACAACTCGTTAGGAAGGTCGATCGTGGAGCCGTCGGGGCCGACGAGTCGCGCTTGGGCGGGCGGCTCAATCTTCGCCAGCCGACGGGCGAGCCGGGAAAGGTCGGAGCCCTCGCTTGGAGGGAGTATTGTCCGTTCGCGCAGCGCCGTCGCCATGCACTTAGAGTACCCACTATTCGAAAAAAACGTAAGACTGGCTGGTCCAGCATCCGGACGCGGATGAGCTCACCGCGCGTCAGCGCGGTGCTCGCAGCAAACTTCCAGCGCAGCGGCGTCCGCCCGCATCAGACCGACGGCGACAGCCCGACGACGGCCAGGAACGCGGCCTGCCGTTGATCATGAAATTAGCGCCGCGACGCACTGACAGGGCCGCGGCCAACCTCATGATCAACCCCGACTGGGGGGCGTCGGTCAGCCGGTGAGGGCGGGCTCCCGCACCTCGTAGCGCAGCTGGTCGTCGCGGGCGTCCACCACGAGGTGCTGCCCCGGCCGCAGCTCACCGCGCAGCAGCATGCTGGATATCGCGTTGTCGATGTCGCGCTGGATGATGCGCCGCATCGGCCGGGCCCCGTACTCGGGCTGGTAGCCGTGCTCGGACACCCAGGTGACCGCGGCCGGTGTGAACTCGACGGTGATGTCCTGCGCGTGCAGCCGGCGGCGGGTCTCCTCCAGCATCAGCTCGGTGATCTGGCGCAGCTCCTCGGCCTCCAGCCGCTGGAAGATGATGATCTCGTCGATGCGGTTGAGGAACTCCGGCCGGAAGTACTCCTGCAGCCGCCGCATCAGCTGGTCGCGCAGCGATCCGCCCGCGCCGGCGGGCCCGTCGCTGGTGAAGCCCAGCGGCTGGCGCCGCTGCCCGATGATGTCCGAGCCGATGTTGCTGGTCATGATGAGCACGGTGTTCTTGAAGCTCACGGTCCGGCCCTGGCTGTCGGTCAACCGGCCGTCGTCCATGACCTGCAACAGGATGTTGAACACGTCCTGGTGCGCCTTCTCGATCTCGTCGAGCAGGACCACCGCGTACGGTCGCCGGCGCACCGCCTCGGTGAGCTGACCCGCTTCGCCGTACCCGATGTACCCGGGCGGCGCGCCGATCAGCCGGCTGACCGTGTGCCGCTCCTGGAACTCGCTCATGTCCAGGCGCACCATCCGCTCCTCGTCGCCGAACAGGGCCTCGGCCAGCGCGCGCGCCAGCTCGGTCTTGCCCACCCCGGTCGGGCCGAGGAACAGGAAGCTGCCGATCGGACGGTTCGGGTCGCCGAGACCGGCCCGGGAGCGGCGTACCGCCTCGGCGACGGCCTGCACCGCCTCGGTCTGCCCGACCACCCGCCGGTGCAGGTGCTCCTCCAGGCCGAGCAGGCGCTCGCGCTCCTCCTGGGTGAGCTGACTGACTGGGATGCCGGTCCAGCGGGACACCACCTCGGCGATGTCCTCGGGCCCCACCTGCGGCACACCGGCCTCCCGCTCCTGCTCCTGCCCGAGTTGGCGTTGCAGCTCGGCCATCTGGTCGCGCAGCGCGGAGGCCCGCTCGTACTGTTCGTCGGCCACGGCCTGGTCCTTGTCCCGGCGCAGCTGCTCGAGCCGTTGCTCCAGGCCGCGCCGGTCCGGCGCGGGCGTCACGGTGCGCAGCCGCACCCGGGCGCCGGCCTGGTCGATCAGGTCGATGGCCTTGTCCGGCAGGAAGCGGTCGGCGATGTAGCGGTCGGACAGCTGCGCCGCGCCGACGAGTGCCTCGTCGGTGAACCGCACCTGGTGGTGCGCCTCGTACCGGTCGCGCAGGCCTCGCAGGATCTCGATGGTGTCCTCCACCGTCGGCTCGGACACGAAGACCGGCTGGAACCGGCGGGCGAGCGCGGCGTCCTTCTCGATGCGCTCGCGGTACTCGTCCAGGGTGGTCGCGCCGACGATGTGCAGCTCGCCGCGGGCCAGTGCCGGCTTGAGCATGTTGCTCGCGTCCATCGCGCCCTCGCCGCCGGCCGCCCCGGCCCCGACGACGGTGTGCAGCTCATCGATGAAGACGATGAGTTCGTCGCCGTGCTCGCGCACCTCGTCGATGATCTTCTTCAGCCGCTCCTCGAACTCGCCTCGGAACCGGGTGCCGGCCACGACACCGCCGATGTCGAGCTGGACCACCCGCTTGCCGGCGAGCGTCTGGGGCACGTCCCCCTCGATGATGCGCTGCGCGATCCCCTCAACGATCGCCGTCTTGCCAACGCCGGCCTCGCCGATGAGCACGGGATTGTTCTTGGTACGCCGGGAGAGCACCTCGATCGTCTGCGCGATCTCGTCTGCGCGGCCGATCACGGGGTCGATCTTCCCGGCGCGCGCCAGGTCCGTCAGGTCCCGGCTGAACTCGTCCACGGTCGGGGTGGTGCTCGGCGGCCGTCCGCCGCCGGGCGGCGCCATGCCGGCCCGGGCGGCCTGCAGCTCCCGAGGGCCGACCCGGCCGGACGAGAGGATGTGCCCACCGGGCGACTCAGGGTTCAGCGACAAGGCCATGAGGATGTGCTCCGGCCCGATGTACGAGGAGCCCATGGCGCGGGAGATCTGATGCGCCTCGAGCAGCGCCCGCTTGGCGGCCGGGGTGATCGCCATCGGGCCCTGCCGGCGCGGCTCGCCCCTGGGCCGCTTGTCCAGCTCGTTCAGCAGCGCCTCCGGGCTCCCCCCGGCCCGGCGCAGCAGCTCCCGCAGCCCTTCGCGTTGCAGCGCCGCCCACAGCAGGTGGTCGGTGTCCAGGTCGATCGAACCCCACTCGCTGGCCCGGCGGGCCGCGTCGGCGACGAGCTCACGGGCGTCCCCGCTCATCAACCGTCCGATGTCGATCCGATAGGCCGGTCGCTGCGGCTCGCCCAGCCCGAACAGGCGCGCGAACAACTCCTCCCATGATCCGAACCCACCGAAGCCTATCGGTCCAGTCATCGGATACAGCCTCCTTGATCGGTGCCGGGGCGGCGAAAACTCGGCAGGTCACCGCCGTACCTTGGGCAGTTCGGGAGACGCGGTGTCGAGCGGCACGGCCGGCGCGCGGACGAGCCCGAGCTGCACGTCCTGGCGCGGCAGCAGCGCCTCGAGCAGCCAGTCGGTCGCGATGCGGATCCGGTTCGCCGGCATGGACAGCAGGTGGTAGCCGCGGGTGACCGTCTTGGCCGTGAGCCCGGACAAGGGGATGCCCAGCGGGTTGGCTGCGGCGTCCGCGCCGCCCAGGTCCACCACGAAGCCCAGCGGGTGGTGCCGGTACGGCCGCTTCATGCCGCGGCCGTACGACGCGGCGATGTTGTGCGCGACCAGCTTTCCCTGCCGTACCGCGTGCTGCGCGGTCATCGGGGTGGTCTGGCCGGGCCGGGTGAGGTCCGGGACGGCGGCGGCGTCCCCGCAGGCGAAGACCTCCGGGTGCCCGGGGACGTTGAGGTACTCGTCAACGACGAGTCGGCCCTTGATGGTGGGGAGTCCGAGTCCTCCGACCAGCGGGTCGGGGCGTACCCCGACGCACCAGATGAGGGTGTGGGTCGGGACGAACGAGCCGTCGTTGAGGTGGACCCCGGTCGGCGTCGCCTCCTTCACCGATGTGCCGACCCGGATGTCCACGCCCCGCCCGCGCAGCACCTGGTCCGCGGTGGCCGACAACCGCTGGTCCAGCTCGGGGAGCACCCTCGGGGCCACGTCGAGGAGGAGCCAGCGGGGCTGCACGTCCAGCCGCGGGTGCTTGGCGGCGAGGTACGACGTGAACTGCACGCCGTGGCCTGCCACCTCGGTGCCGGTGTAGCCGGCGCCGACGACGACGAAGGTCGTCCTGGCCGCCCGCTCGTCCGGGTCGCCGATGGCCTCGGCCAGCTCGAACTGCCGGATGATGTGGTCGCGCAGGTACAGCGCCTCGGGCAGGCCTCGGAACCCGCGCGCGTGCTCGGCCACCCCCGGGATCGGCAGCAGCTTGTTCACGCTGCCGACCGAGATCACCAGCCGGTCGTAGGTCATCGCGCCGCGGGCGCCCTCGGCGTCGACGTACTGCACCCGCCGGCCGGCGAGGTCGATCCCGTCCACCTCGCCGAGCACCAGCCGGACCTCTGGCAGGGTCGCGGACAGCGAGACGGCGACCCGGCGCGGTTCGAGGATCCCGGTGGCCACCTCTGGCAGCAGCGGCAGGTAGAGGAAGTAGTTGGTCGGATTGATCACCACGATCTCGGCCGAGCCGCGGGCCAACGCCGACAGCCTGCGGGCCGCCTGATAGCCGGCGAAGCCGGCACCCACGACCACGATCCGCGGTCGACTCATGTCTCCACCAGCTCACGTGTCGGTTCCTGGGCCATGTTCACGTGCCTTTACCCACGAATCCCCGGCGCAATCCGGGACGCCGAGCGTGTGCACCAGACGTTGGAAGCGGGGGCAGGCCAGGAAGTCCTCCGCCTCGCAGGCCAGCGCGTGCTCGATGAGCCGCTTGGCCGCCTGCGCCTGAGCGATGCGGCGCTCCAGCTCGTCGAGGTGGCGGCGCAGCACCGTGCGCCGGCCGGCCCCGTCGTCGGCGTTGAGGATCGCCCGGATCTCGTCGAGGCCGAACCCCAGTTCGCGGGCGTGCACGATGATCGCGACCCGGGTCAGGTGCTCCTGGTGGTAGCGGCGGCGGCCGTTGACCCGCCGGGCGGGCTGCAGCACCCCGACCGACTCCCAGTGGCGCAGCACATGCGTGGCCAGGCCGAAGTGCGACGCGAGTTCGCCGATGGTGAGTTCCGCGTCCGAACTTGACTTCATGTTGACATGAACATGCAGAGTGGTCGTCATGGTCAAGAAGGACGTGGCACGGCAACGCTGGGACCGCAGGGCCGCCGGGTACGACCGCTCCGGCGATCGCGTGGAGCGGTGGGTGATCGGCGACAGCCGGGCGTGGATCTGCGCCCAGGCACGAGGACGGACCCTCGATGTCGCCGTGGGCACCGGGCGCAACCTTCCGCTGTACGGCGAGGATGTCGAGGTGGTCGGCATCGACCTGAGCCCGAAGATGCTCGAGGTCGCCCGCCGCCGCGCCGCCGAACTCGGTCGCGAGGCGGACCTGCGGGAGGGCGACGCGGAGCAGTTGCCGTTCCCCGACGCCAGCTTCGACACGGTCGTCTGCACTCTCGCCGTGTGCGCGATGCCGGACCGGGACCGGGCGCTCGCCGAGATGCACCGGGTGGTACGCCCAGGTGGCCGCCTGCTGCTGCTCGACCACGCCGAGCCGCGGTGGCTGCGGGGCCGGCCGGCGGACATCGCGGTGCGGCACGGTTTCGTCATCGAACGCCGCGAGCGGCTGCGGCTCGGGCTCATCGAGCGGGTGGCCGCCCGCGCGTGACCGCCCGCTCGGCGGGAGGTTCGCGGTCGGCGGGAGGTTCGCGGTCGGCGTGTGGGCGCCGGTCGGCAGGGGAGCGCCGGTCGGCGGGTGGGCGCGGATCGGCGGTCATTGCGGCGCGCCGGGCGGCCGCCGCGGCTACGGTGGGGGCGTGGGCAGTTTCCCGGGGCGTCTCAATCGCGCAACCGGGCTCGCCGCGACCGGGCTCGCCGCCGGGCTCGCCGCGACCGGATACGTCGGCCTGTCGACCGGCGCGCTCACCGTCGACCTCAACGTCGGCCGGCGTACCCGGCCGCTGGGGCCGCTCACCGTCGACATCGGCGCCTCGCGCGCGGAGGTGTTCGACATCCTCGCCCGGCCGTACCTGTCGCAGGGTCCCACCCGCGCCGGACGGGACCGGCTGCGGGTGCTGGAGCGCGGCGACCAGATGGTCCTCGCCCGGCACGACGCGCCGATGTGGGCCGGGCTCGTCACGCGCACCGTCGAGACCCTGCGCTTCACCCCACCCGACCGCGTGGACATCCGGCTGGTACGCGGCCCGGTGCCGTACCTCGTCGAGGAGCTCGTGCTCAGCGACCACGGCCTGACCACGCGTCTCGAGTACTCCGGGGAGCTCGCCACCGACCTGTGGGGGGTTGGCGCGCTCTGGGGTGGCCTGGTCGCGCGGCGCCGGGAGAACGTCGTCGCGGAGGCGTTGGTGGCGGTCAAGGAGGAGGCCGAACGGACGACCGGCGGACCCCGGCCGGAGTGACCCGACCGCCAGCACCGGCGGAGCCCGTGGCCAGGCCGGCGGTCAGCGCCAGCGGCGGGCCGTGGCCGGGCCGCGGTCAGCGCGGGCGGCGGGCCGTGGCCGAGCCGGCCGCGCGGTGAGGATCGCCTCGACCTCCTCGTCGGTCATCTGCGCGAAGTTGTCGTAGAACGCGCCGACGGCCCCGAACAGGCTCGGCGTGAGCACGCAGATCACCGCGTCGGTTTCGTCGGCCAGGCTCACCGTCGCGTCCGGCGAGCACACCGGAGCACCGAAGGCGAGGCTGCGGGGCCGCTGGTCGCGGACCGCCCGCAGCGCGGCGATCGCGGTCACTCCGGTGGCCAGTCCGTCGTCCACGACGACCACGATCCGGTCGGCGACCTCGGGCGGCGGCCGATCGCCCCGGTAGCGGCGCAGCCGCCTTCGCGCCTCGGCGCGTTCGGCCGCAACCGCGTCGGCCAGGTCCGTCTCGGTGAGCCCCACCCGGCGCAGCACGTCCTCGTTGAAGATCGGCGGTCCGTCCGCGGTGACCGCACCGATGCCGAACTCCGGGTGGCCCGGCATGCCGATCTTCCGTGCGACGACCACGTCCAGCTCGGCGCCGACCCGCTGGGCCACCTCGTACCCGACCGGGACGCCCCCTCGGGGCAGCGCCAGCACCAGCGGCGGCCGGAGCGGCGCCTCCTGCCGCGCGAGGTACGCCTCGACCTGTTCGGCGAGTGCCCGCCCGGCAGCGCTGCGGTCGGCGAACGTCTGGCCTGCTGCCCGCACCATCCCTACCTCCATGCCCTCCCGAGTCGGCGCGCTTGATTGTGGACCTCGCGCGCCACGCCCACCGCCGGCCCGACGTGCCCTCGGCGCGGTCAGTCGAAGAACCGGGCCATCTCCCCCGGATCGGGTTCGGCGCCGTCGTGGTCGGGGGTCAGGTCGGCGAAGACGGTCGCGCCGTCACACCCCACGTGCAGCGGGAACCATCGGCGTCCGGAGGGCGGTGCCAGGATGCCCTTGACCGTCTGGATGTCGAAGAAGCGGATGTGCGTCGGATCGGCGACCGCGTTGACGTGCCGCCACCACGGCGCGAGCACGTGCAGGATGCCACCGGGGCGCAGCACGCGGTGGCACTCGTCCAGCAGCGCCAGGTAGTCGACGAGGTGCTCCAGCACGTGCACGGTGAACAGGCGGTCCACGGACTGGTCCGCCAGGGGCAGCCCGCGGCTCAGGTCGGCGACGACCGAGCAGGACTTCGTCAGCCGGCGGTCGATGCCGATGTTCTCCGGGTACTGGAGGCTGTCGCCGCAACCGAGGTCGACGGTGACCGGGGGCCGACCGTCGATGCGTACCCGGTCCCAGACGGCGAGGACGCCGTCGAGCCGGCCGATCAGCCGGCGCACCGTCGCGAGCGTGGAGATGTCCGGAGCGTCGCCGGTCAGGTGCGCCACGCCGCGGTCGAACTGGACCTGTATCGCCAGGTCGGGCAGGCGCGCGTCGTGGGCGAGCAGGTCGGCCGCTGCCGCGTCGAGGAAGCGGTCACGGGCGCGCAGCCGCGACTCGGACAGGGCGCTGACCGGGTACGCCATGGCGAGTGGCTACCCCCGGCCGGCACCCGCGAAACCTCGCGCGTGCCTCGCGCAGCGCACGCCGGGGTCGACGGTGGATCACCACCGCCAGCGCAGGAAGCGGCGCTGGTAGCGGACCCTCAGTCTCGACGCCTTCATCCGACCGTGCACCACCACGTGCAGCCCACCCGCGTCCGGCACGGTGGTCTTGGCGGAGCTGGCAACCATCTCGATGTCGTCCACGCTCGCGGAGGCGCCTCGGGGCAGCACCAGCGTGACGGCGCAGGAACGTACCTCCAGCTGCACCTCGACGGTGGGTGTGGCGACGGCGGCGGCGGTGAAGTCCAGCTTCACGCTCGACTCCTGGGCCTCGACGACGAGCCGGCGCGGCACCACCCACCGCCCCGTCCGCTTGAGCGCCGAGGCGCGGGACCGCAACTCGACCACGTCGGGCGCGACGGCCTCCGGCAGGTCGGCGGTGAACGGGACGAGTTCGGCGTGTGTCGCGGCCGCCAGCACGCCGCTCAGCCGCTCCTCGAACTCCTCGAGCGTGAGCCTCCCCTCGCCCACGGCCCGGGTGAGGATCTCGACCACTTTGTCCCGTTCGGCGTCGGACACCCGCGTCTCAGGCTTCGGCACGAGCTCTCCGGTCACCGGTCGACTGTACTCAGCCGCGCCGATCCGGTGTAGAGCCCACCAGGCGCAGCACCGCGGCGCCGATCAGGAAGGCGGTCAGCGCGCCGACGGGCACGCCGAGCGGCTGCGGTCTGGTCTGCGGGGCGGCGCTGTTGGCGACCAGCCCGACGATGACGGCGACGAATCCGGCGACGGTCAGCACCAGCCGCACCTCGGGCCGGACCAGGACCCGGGCGAGCCCGGCCGGTAGCCAGCGCGGCCGTTCCGTGGGCCGCCGGGCGCTGCGCCGCTCGATCGGGCTGAAGATCCCGACGAGCACGGCGAGCACCACGGCGAGCACGACCAGCCAGGGCAGTCGCCACAGCCACCAACCGGCCGAGCCGACCGGGGGCGTGGGCAGCGCGTCCAGCGTGTGCAGCACGCCGACGACGAGCACCGCAGCGCTCAGGTGCCACAGGAAGACGGTCAGCACGACCGAGTTCGCCGCGACCACGAAGGTCCACGGCCCGGTGCGGCGCAGCCATCGCGTGGCGCGGTCCCGCAGCAGCAACGCCAGGCCGAGCTGGGCCGCGGCAACGGCGAGCAGGGCCACGGTCGGCGGGGACATGTTGTGCACCCGCTCCCCCGGCACATTGATCATGCTGACCGGGTACGGGCCGACGGTGGTGAGCAGCACCGCGGCGGCCAGTCCACCGAACAGCAGCGGCAGCGCCACCCGCGGCGTGGGCCGGAGGTTGCCGTCGCGCCACGCGAAGCCCATCTGGTGCATGGCGAGCCAGCCGAACAGGTAGCTGCCGAGACCCCACGTTCCCGCGCCGCGCAGTCGGGCGATGTCGCCGAGCGCGACCAGGCCGACGAGCACCACGGGTACGACGAGCCCGAAGCGCTGGTGCACGGCGTACATCACCGGGGTGAGCAGCACGACGGCGAGGTACGCGGACAGGAACCACAGCGGGATCGAGGCGTACCAGACGGCGCTGCGGATCAGCTGAGGGTCCGCGCCGAGCCAGCGGGCGAGCAGCGACCCGGCCGCGAGCACCACGACCAGGGCTGTCGTGGGCCGGATCAGCCGGGCGGCGCGGGTCTGCAGCCACCCGACCGCGTCACCGCCGCGCTCGCGGTGCGACCGCAGCGACGCCGCGTTGGCGAAGCCGCCCACGAAGAAGAACACCGGCATGACCTGGAACAGCCAGGTGAGCGGGTGCGCCCAGGTCAGCTGCGGCAGCGCGGAGCGCCCGACGAGCCGCCCCGCGGCGTCGTACCCGATGGCGGTGACCAGCCAGTGACCGAGCACCACCGCCGTGATCGCCAGCACGCGCAGCAGGTCGACGAAGCGCTCCCGCGTCGCCGGGGTACGTTCGACCAGCTCGCGCAGGCTCGGCACGCCCTCAGCGTATGGGCGCACGGACACGCCCGCCGCCGTTCCGCGATACGCGGCAGTGCGCGGGACCTGGCCGGTCGGTGGCTGCGGCCCCACGATGGTCCTCTGTAGACACCACGGCGGGGCGCGCCGATCGGCGTGAAGGTGACAGCGTCTCACGAACCGCCGCGAGCGGATTGTGCGCGCTATGGTGACCGGTTGTGACGGACGTCGACGTCCTGGTGGTCGGGGCTGGCCCGACCGGCCTGGCCCTGGCCGCGACGGCGCACGTGTACGGTGCGCGCGTGCGGGTGATCGACCGGCGAGCCGAACAGGTCCACGAGTCGCGGGCGCTGGCGGTCCAGCCGCGCACACTCGAGGTACTGCGGCCCTTCGGCGTGTCCGACGCGCTGGTCGCGCGCGGCAATCCGGCGGTGCGGCTGTACCTGCACGGGCCGGGTGGCGAGGTGTCGTTTCCGCTGTTCGACCGGGGCATGGACGACACCCCGTACCCGTTCCTGCTCTTCGTCTCCCAGGCGGTGACCGAGGAGGTCCTCGGCGAGCACCTCGCCGGGCAGGGTGTCACGGTGGAGCGGCCGGTGGAGCTGCTCGCGCTCGCCAACGACGGCGCCGCGGTGACGTGCACGCTCGGCGGTGCCGGCGGCACCACCACACGGGTCCGCGCCGCGTACGTGGTCGGTTGCGACGGCGCACGCAGCACCACGCGCACCCTGGCCGGCATCGACTTCCGCGGCGGCCGCTACCCGCAGACGTTCGCCCTGGCGGATCTGTCCGTGGACGGCCTCGAGCCGGACGCCGCGCACGCCTTCTTCGGGTCGGACGGGATCGCGCTCTTCTTCCCCCTGGTCCGGCCCGCACCGTGGCGGATCATCACCATGCGGCCGCGCAGCGGCTGGCCCGGCGCGCCGCCCGGGCAGGACACGAGTCTGCGGGATCTGCAGGCCGCGGTCGACCGGTTCACCGGCGGTCGAGTGCGACTCCACGACCCGGTGTGGCTGAGCGACTTCCGCCTCCAGCACCGACAGGCCGCCACGTACCGGGCCGGGCGGGTGTTCGTGGCCGGCGACGCCGCGCACGTGCACAGCCCGGCCGGCGCGCAGGGCATGAACACCGGCATCCAGGACGCGGTCAACCTGGGCTGGAAGCTCGCGCTGGTCGTCCGCGGGCTCGCCCCGGCACGGCTGCTCGACTCCTACGACGCCGAACGGCGGCCGGTCGGCGCGACGGTCGTCCGATACACCGACCGCGCGTTCACCGTCGCCACCTCCACCGCCGCCCCGGCGCGGCTGGCACGGCGGATGGTGCCGCGGCTGGCGTCGCTGGCGCTGCGGCTGCCGTGGGCCCGTGCCTACGGCTTCCGTACCGTCGGCGAACTCGACATTACCTACCGGCGCAGCCCCGCGGTCGCTGAGGGTCATCCCCGACCGCGCGGTGGCCCGCGGGCCGGCGACCGCCTGCCCGACGCGTCAGCTACTGTGGACGGACGCCGCACCACGCTGCACGAGGTCCTGTCGGCACACACATTCCACCTACTCCTGTGTGGACAGACACAGCAGTGGGATGATGAGGCGCTGAGTCGGCTCGTCGCCGGCTATCCCGGTCTGCTGCACGTGCACCGCGTCAATCCCACGCCACGGCTCGGTGTGCGGCGGCCGGAGCAGACCGCGCAGTATCTCGTCCGCCCGGACGGGCACGTCGCCTACCGCGCCGCCGGCACCGATCTCGCCGGACTCACCCGGTACCTCGCGACCTGGCTGTCCCGCGGAGACTGACAGGTCGGCCGTTCGGCTCCCTGCGGCGGCACCCCTGCCTACGATGACCCTGAGGGGACAATCCGACCGTACGCCATCGTGGCGGCCGGCGTTGACCAGCCGGTATCCCAACGGGGACACGAGAGCCGACTGATCATCAGGGGGGAAGATGAAGGCACGTGACATCATGCATCCCGGTGCCGAGTGCATCGGTGAGCGGGAGACAATCGAGATGGCCGCGCGGAAGATGCGCGACATGAAGATCGGCGCGTTGCCGGTCTGCGGCATGGACGACCGGCTGCACGGCATAATCACCGACCGGGACATCGTCGTTCACGCCATAGCCGAGGGCAAGGATCCGAGCACGACGACGGCGGGAGAGCTGGCTCGGGGCACTCCGGTCTGGGTCAAGGCGGACGCCGACGAGAAGGAAGTCCTCAAGCTGATGGAGGAACACAAGATCCGTCGGCTCCCGGTCATCGAGGACCACCGACTGGTCGGGATGATCAGCGAAGCGGACCTCGCCACGCACCTGGAGGGGAAGAAGGTGGCCCAGTTCACCGGCGCGGTCTACTCGGCGCCCCCGAATTCGTAGCCGGCGGCCACGAGAGCGCCCGGAGCGGCCAAGCGGCCGTTGGACAGCGAAGGGTGGCGGCGGACGCCGAGCTCGCAAAGCGCCCCGCTGACGCCCGCCGCCGGCTATCAACGGCCGGTGCGCTCAACGGCCGTTGCGGGCATTCGTCTCACCCCCGTGATGACTCCGACCCTGCCTTACGGGTACCCGCGGGCACATCCCGCGAACCGCCGTAGCGCCGCGCCGTCCTCCTCTGCGCTGTGCCTCGTGACTCCGGCCGCTCGACCGCGAGCTCCGCTACGCTACGCCCGCTGGCGGCCGACTGCCTCCGCCCGAAAGGCGCGCAGCCTCAGGCTGTTAGAGACGACGAACACGGAACTGAGCGCCATTGTCACCCCGGCGATCATCGGGTTGAGCAGACCCGCGGCGGCCAGCGGCAGGGCCGCGACGTTGTACGCGAACGCCCAGAACAGGTTGCCCTTGATCGTACGCAGAGTGCTGCGGGACAGGCGGATCGCGTCGGCGGCCACCCGCAGGTCCCCGCGCACGAGCGTCAGGTCGCTGGCCTCCATCGCCACGTCGGTGCCGGTGCCCATCGCGAGCCCGAGATCCGCCTGGGCGAGCGCGGCGGCGTCGTTGACGCCGTCACCGACCATCGCCACGACCTTGCCCTGCGCCTGCAGCCGCTTGACCACCTCGACCTTCTCCGCCGGCAGCACCTCGGCGACCACCTCGTCGATGCCCACCTGGGCGGCGACCGCCCGCGCGGCCGCGGCGTTGTCCCCGGTCACCAGCACCGGGGTCAGGCCGAGGTCGCGCAGCTGCCGCACCGCCTCTGCGCTCGTGGACTTGACGGTGTCGGCCACCACGAGGACGGCGCGCACCAGGCCGTCCCAGCCCACGACGACGGCCGTACGCCCCTGCGCCTGCGCGGCGTCGACGGCGGCTGCGAGGTCGGCGGGCATCCGGTGGTCGTGCTCGGCCAGCAACCGCGGCCGGCCCACCATGACCGCCGTACCGTCGACCACGCCGCGCACGCCGAGCCCTTCGGAGTTGGCGAAGTCGCGCACCGGCGGCAGGTCGCCGATCCGCTCCTTCGCCGCCGTCGCGATCGCCCTCGCGATCGGATGCTCGGAGGCGTGCTCCAGCGCGCCAGCACGGCGCAGCACCTCCTCGGGGTGCTCGCCCTCGGCGCAGATCACGTCGACGAGAGCGAGGCGGCCCGTGGTGACGGTGCCCGTCTTGTCCAGCACCACCGTGTCCACCCGCCGGGTCGACTCCAGCACCTCCGGGCCCTTGATGAGGATGCCGAGCTGAGCGCCGCGGCCGGTGCCGACCAGCAGCGCGGTCGGCGTGGCCAGGCCCAGCGCGCACGGGCAGGCGATGATGAGCACCGCCACCGCCGCGGTGAACGCGGCCGACGCCGGGGCCCCGGCGCCGAGCCAGAACGCGAGGGTCGCCACGGCGAGCGTGATCACGAGGGGTACGAAGATCGCGGAGATCCGGTCGGCGAGGCGCTGCACGGCGGCCTTGCCGGTCTGCGCCTCCTCCACCAGGCGAGCCATCTGGGCCAGCTGGGTGTCGGCGCCAACCCGGGTGGCGCGCACGACCAGCCGGCCACCGGCGTTGACGGTGGCCCCGACGACCGGGGTGCCCGGGTCCACCTCCACCGGCACGGACTCGCCGGTGAGCATGCTGGCGTCGACCGCCGAGGTGCCCTCCTCCACCACGCCGTCGGTGGCGATCTTCTCGCCGGGCCGCACCACGAACCGGTCGCCGACCATGAGCTGGTCGATCGGGATGCGCTCCTCGCGGCCACCGCGCAGCACCGCGACGTCCTTCGCGCCGAGCTCCAGCAGCACCCGCAGGGCCGCGCCGGCGCGCCGCTTGGCCCGGGCCTCGAAGTACCGGCCGGCGAGGATCGCCGCGGTGACCCCGGCGGCCACCTCCAGGTAGATGTTGTCGGTGCCGGCGGTGCGCTCGATGGTCAGCCGGAACGGGTGTGTCATGCCGGGCGCGCCGGCGTCGCCGAAGAACAGCGCGTACATCGACCAGCCGAACGCGGCCAGCGTGCCGAGCGAGATCAGGGTGTCCATGGTGGCGGCGCCGTGGCGCAGGTTCGCCCAGGCGGCCCTGTGGAACGGCCACCCGCCGTAGACCACGACCGGAGTGGCGAGGATGGCGGACAGCCACTGCCAGTTGCGGAACTGCAGCGCCGGGATCATCGCCATGGCGATGACCGGCACCGCGAGCGCGAGGCTGATCCACAGGCGCAGCCGCAGCGGCCGTATCGCCTCCTCCTCGGCGTCCTGTGCGGGGGCGGCGGCCTGCGGTGTGGCCGGCTGCGGGCGCGGCACGCGGGCGGTGTAGCCGGTCTGTTCGACCACGGCGATCAGGTCGTCCGGGGTCACCGGAGGGGCGAACTCGACCTTGGCCTTCTCGGTCGCGAAGTTGACCGTGGCGGTCACCCCGTCGATCCGGTTGAGCTTCTTCTCGATGCGCGCCGCGCACGAGGCGCAGGTCATCCCGCCGATCTCGAGCTCGATCACGCCGGTGGCTGCGGGCAGCCCTGCACCGCTGGTCTGCGACGTCATCCTGCCTCCCTTCGGCTCAGGCGCTACCCTACCCCCCTAGGGTATTTTCGCACAGTGCCAGCCGTCACACACGCCGCGGGATGACCATGACGTCATCGGCGCCCACGGCGTTCCGTCGACCGGACGACGGAGGCCAGCATCTCGCCCTCCACCTCCCGCACGCGCGCGTCGAGTTCGGCGAGCGTCCTGCGCCCGCGCTCGCTGGGCACGATGCCACGGGCACGCGGGTCGGCCGGATCCTGCTGGCGCTCGACCAGGCCGCACTCGACGTACCGGTCGATGAGGTACGTCACCACGCGGCGGTCGATGCACGGGCGCCGGGCCAGCAAGGCCTGCGTGGGTGGTTCCTCACGCACGACCGCTGCATAGTTACGTGGCGGACGGCTGCGAGAAGGGCGAACGGATGCAGGGCAAGCACGACCTGGTCGAGGAGTTCAAGGCGGCGTTCCGCCGGTTCCCGGCGGGTGTGGCGCTGATATCCGCCACCGGGCCGAACGGCCCGGTCGGGCTCACCGCCTCCAGCGTCGCCTCCGTGTCGCTCAAGCCGGTCGCGCTCTCCTTCTCCCTCTCCGCGACCACCCGCTCGTCGCGGGCGGTGCTGGCCGCCGAGACGTTCGTCGTGCACCTGCTGTCCGCGCGCGACGTCGACGTCGCGCGCGCCTTCGCGGACCCGGACGCGCCACGGTTCACCGCCGAGCAGGGGTGGTTTAGGCTGCCGACCGGCGAACCCGTCCTGCCGAGCGCGCTCGTGGCGCTGCGGTGCCGGCACCTGGAGCAGGTGCCCGTCGGTGACTCGACCGTGGTCGTCGCCGAGGTCCTGGAGATCCACCCGAACCCGTCCGCCGGTCCCGCGCTCGCCTACTACGAGCGCCGGTACCGCTCCGTCGACGACTCGACCCCGTCGCCAGCAGGACAGGGGTAGGCACGCCTCGAAGGCGCGTACCCCTGTCCGCTCCCGATGCCCGTCAGACGGTGGCGAGGTACTCGTCGCACCACTGCAGGAGGACCTCACTGCGGGGTCCACACCGCCCACACCTTCTCGACCGGGGCGTCCACGACCCGGGACACGGTGTACTCGTAGCCGGCGGCGGTCTGGTCCGTCGTCATCGTGGTCTCCTTCCGCGTGCTGTCCACTCGCACGGTCAGACGGGGCGGGGCGGGCGGATTCATCGGTGACCGGGCGCCGGATTCCGGCCGGCTACCGGGGCCTCGCCGGCGACGGGCCACGTCACATCCGGGCAGGTGTCCCAGATCACGCTCGATTACGCGCTGCGGCGAGCACCGCCGGGAACTCCACACGCCGCGCCGGACGACCAATGGGCGGACCACCGGCCGGGCGACGAACGGCCAGGCAAGGGATGCGAGCGGGAAGGACAGGGGATGCGGAAGACCGGGCCCGACGGCCGCCGGGGACGCCCGACGACCACGGTTGCGCGCGCCGCACTCACGATCATCCTCGCGATCGGCGCCGCCGGGTGCGGCGGAACGGCCGACCCACCGGGCGCACCCTCGACCACAGCGGCGGCCGACGGCGTGGCCGCGACCCTCACGGTGCGCGACGCGTGGGTGAAGGCCGCCGACTCCGGGATGACCGCTGCATTCGCCGTCCTGGTCAACGACGCAGACACCGACGTGACCGTGGTGAGCGCGGTCTCACCGGTCTCGCCGATCGAACTGCACGAGATGACCATGAAGGACGGCGCGATGGTGATGCGACCGACGGCCGACGGGTTCACCATCAGGGCGCGCAGCAGCCACACCCTCGAGCCCGGCGGTGACCATCTCATGCTGATGGACCTCAGCACGCCGATCAGGCCGGGCGACGAGATACCCATCACGCTGACCCTCGCCGACGGCGGAACCGTCACGTTCACCGCGGTGGCCAAGCCGTTCGCCGGCGCCGGCGAAAGCTACGCCCCGGACACGCACGACCACCCGACGCGATGACCGCAGCCCCCTCGCACGCCGTCACCCCATCGTCAGCGCCGACGAGCCGGCGGCGCCTGCTGGCCGGTGGCGCTGTTGCGCTCACGGGTGCACTGGTCGGCGGGGGTGCGGTCGCGGCCGGCGGCCGCGACCGCACCCCGACCGAGCCTCGCCTGGTCGCGGAATTCGGCACCGCCACCGAACCGTTCTACGGCCCCCGGCAGTCCGGTGTCGCCACCCACCCGCAGGCGTACGCGTCGTTCGTCGCGTTCACTCTCGCCCCGGGCGTCGACCGGGCGGCCCTCGGGCGGATGATGCGGCTGCTCACCGACGACGCCGCCCGGCTCACCCAGGGCCAGCCGGCGCTCGCCGACACCGAGCCGGAACTCGCCCACCTGCCGGCCCGGCTGACCGTCACCTTCGGCTTCGGCCCCGGGCTGTACCGGGCCGCCGGACGCGACGACCGGCGCCCACCCTCGGTCGCGGACCTGCCGCCGTTCCCCATCGACCGGCTGCAACCGGCCTGGTCCGGAGGCGACCTGCTGATCCAGATCTGCGCCGACGACCCGCTCACCGTCGCCCACGCGCAGCGGGTACTGGTCAAGGACGCCCGGGCGTTCGCCACCGTGCGCTGGGTCCAGCAGGGCTTCCGCAACGGCCGGGGCGTGGTGGACGAGGCGTTCACGCAGCGCAACATCATGGGCCAGCTCGACGGAACCGTGAACCCGACGCCGGGCACCGCCGCGTTCGAGCAGGCGGTCTGGGTGGCGGACGGCCCGGAATGGCTGCGCGACGGCACGACGCTCGTGATCCGACGCATCCGGATCGACATGGAGCGGTGGGACCTGCTCGGCCGCGCGGAGAAGGAGCTCGTCATCGGCCGACGCCTGGACACCGGCGCCCCGCTCACCGGGCACGCCGAGCACGACCCGCCTGACTTCGCCGCCACCGACGACCTCGGCCTGCCGGTCATCCCGGACTTCGCACACATCCGGCGGGCGCACGTACCCGACGAGCGGCTGCGCATCCTGCGCCGCAGCTACAACTACGACGGCGCCCCGGGGCCGGACGGACGGGCGGACAGCGGCCTGATCTTCGCCGCCTACCAGGCCGACATCGAACGGCAGTTCCTGCCGATCCAACGCAGCCTGGCCGAACGGGACCTGCTCAACGACTGGACCACCCCGATCGGATCCGCCGTCTTCGCGATCCCGCCCGGCTGCGGGCCCGGCGGATGGATCGGCGAGCAGGTCCTCGGGTGACGGCGGACGGATGCCGACGACCGATGTGAGGAGCGATGCGGATGCGTGATCGTGGCTTGCGCCCGGTGGCGGTGGCGCGCGTGCTCGGCGCGGTGCTCGCCGCCGCGCTGGTGGCGCTCGCACCCGCCAGGCCCGCCTGGGCACACAATCAACTGCGCGCCAGTGATCCCGCCGCCGGCGCGGTCCTCGCCGACCCGCCGGCACAGGTGGTGCTGGAGTTCACCGAGAGCCTGAACCCGACCTACACCACGATCGTGGTCACCGGCGCCGACTCCCACCCCGTGCCGACCACCGAGCCGGTGATCAGCGGTACGCGGGGCAGTGTCGCCTTCACCCAACCGCTGGCCGACGGAGCCTACACGGTCGCGTACCGGGTCGTGTCGCGGGACGGACACCCGGTGCAGGGCGCGTTCTCGTTCACCGTCGGCCGGGCCGCCGTCCCCTCGACCGCGGCTCCCTCGACCGCCGCGCCGGCCGGCCCCGTGGCGAGCGACCCTGGCCGTGCGTCCGCAGTGGATGCTGACGGCACCGGCAGGGCCCCGCTGGTCGCCGCCGCGGGGGCGTTGATCCTCCTCGCCGGCGGCGTGGCGTGGCTTCGGCGACGCGGCCGAGGAGCGCGGTGATGAGCCGACCAGCCGGGCGTTGGCCGTACGCGGTGGGCGGCCTTGCGGCGGCTGTGGCCACCCTGGCCCTGCTGTTGTGGTACGGCGGAGCGGTCCGCCGCCAGCTCCTCCCCGGCCTGCCCGACCCGGGCGTGGTCACCCTCTGGGCTCTGCCCGCGGCCCGGCTGGGCACCCAGATCTTCGCGGTGGCCACGATCGGGCTGCTGCTCGCCACGGTCGCGCTCTCCCCGCGGGACGGGCGCGGGCTGTCCGCCGTCTCGTACCGGCGGCTGCGCGCCGCCGGCCGGACCGCGCTGCTGTGGAGCCTCTCGGCGGTGGCGACGCTGTGCCTGACCCTCTCCGACCTGCTCGGCCGCCCGCTCGCCGAGGCGGTCTCCGCGACGGCACTGGTCACCTTCGTGTCCTCGGTCAACCTTGGTCAGGCGCTGGCGCTCACCGCGCTGCTGGCCGCGCTCGTGGCCGTGCTCAGCCGCGTGGCGCTCCGCCCGGCCGGCGCCTCGGTGGCGCTGGTGGTCGCGGTCCTCGCCACCGTCCCCGGGGTCTTCACCGGCCACGCCGCCGGGGCCGGCGACCATCAGGTCGCCGTCTCCAGCCAACTGCTGCACGTCGTGCCGGTCACGGTGTGGGCCGGCGGGTTGCTCGCGCTCGCCGTGACCCGCGGCGGACCCGCCGCGCACCTCGCCGTCGCCGTTGCGCGCTTCTCGCCGCTGGCCGCGGCGTGCCTCGTCGCCGTCGCCGGGTCCGGCGTGATCTCCGCGGTCCTGCGGCTGTCCGCTCCCGGTGACCTTGTCGGGAGCCGGTACGGGCAGCTCGTGCTGGTCAAGGCGGCCGTGCTGCTCGGCATCGCCGCGATCGGGTGGTTGCAGCGCCGCGCGGCGCTTCCCGCGCTGCGCCGCGGTGACCGGCGCCGCTTTGCGCGGGTGGCGGGTGTGGAGATCCTCCTGTTCGGCGCCGCCCTCGGCGCCGCCGCCGCGCTGTCGCGCACTCCCCCGCCGCGCGGGGAACTCGTGTCCGAGGACGTGGCCACCGTGCTGCTCGGGTTCCCGATGCCCCCGCCGCTGACCACCGGGCGGCTGATCACGTACTGGCTGCCCGACCCGCTGTTCATCACCGGCGCGCTCACGCTCGCCGGGCTGTACCTCGCGGGCGTGTGGCGGCTGTCGCGGCGCGGGGACCGCTGGCCGGTCCTGCGTACCGCCCTCTTCCTGGCCGGCTGCGCGGTCATCCTGCTCGCGACCTCCAGCGGCCTGGCCCGCTACGCCCCCGTGCTGTTCTCCGTCCACATGGTCCAGCACCTCCTGCTGACCATGGTGGCGCCGCTGCTGCTCGTGCTCGGCGGGCCGGTCACCCTGGCGCTGCGCGCACTGCCGCGATCGACCGACCCCGCGTGGCCCGGGCCGCGGGAGTGGCTCGCGGGCCTGGTGCACCACCGGCTCCTGCGGGCCATCGCGCATCCGGTCGTGGCGTTGGCGTTCTACGTCGTCAGCATGTACATGATGTACCTCACCCCGCTGTACGAGGTGGCGCTGCGCTCACACGCCTTCCACATCGCCATGCTGGCGCACTTCCTCGCCGCGGGGTACCTGTTCTTCTGGGTGGCCATCGGGGTCGATCCCGCACCCCGGCCGCGCCCCGCCCCGCCACTGCGCATGCTGCTGGTGCTGCTCGCCACGGTGCTGCACGCGTTCCTCGGCATCATCATCATGATGAGCAGCGGCCTGCTCGCGCCCGACTGGTTCACCGCGCTGCCGCGGCCGTGGGGTCCGGACCCACTGGACGACCAGCGCACTGCGGGCGCGATCGCCTGGACGTTCGGGGAGATCCCCACCCTCGTGGTGGTCGGGGCGCTGTTCGTGCAGTGGATCCGGGCCGACGAACGGGAACAGCGACGCCTCGACCGAGCGGCGGACCGCGCCGAGGCCGAGGGGCGCGAGGACGAGGCCCTCGCCGCCTACAACGCGATGCTGGCCGAGGCCGCCGCGCACCCGTACGGTCGGACTGCACGATCGCGCAAGGAGTGACGGCGCGGGAGGGCCGCCGTCGGGCGGGGCGTCGGATTCACGACCGACGGGCAGGCCTCTCGGGCGGCGATTCGAGCCTTTCGGCTCGTGGATCCGGCGTGCGAACGGCGCATGATGACGGCATGAGGTGTCCCCGGACCCCCCTCGCCGTCGCGGCACTGCTGCTCGTCCTCGCCGGCTGCCGGACGGCCGACCGCGGTCCGGACCCGGCACCGACGGAGACGCCCCCGCCGCCGACGCCCGCCGGCACGGCGAGCCCGGCACCGAGCGCCGCGCCGCCGCCGACCGGCCCGACGGTGACGACGTTCCGGACCGCGTACGACTGGGGAGTGCCGTCCCCTGAGGTACGGGTGACGCATCCGGGCACCATCCCGCTGCCGTACCTGGTGGAGATCCACGCGGGCGACCACCCGGACGACGCCCCCGGCTACAGCCGCATCTCGTTCTACTTCCGCGGCGGGTTCCCCTCCTACGGGTTCGGTTACGTCGCGCAGGTCGAGGCCGAAGGCACCGGTGATCCGGTCCCGCTGCCGGGCAACGGTGTCGTGCGGATCGGGTTCACCGGGGCACGGGCACACGACGACACGGGCCGCTCCACCATCACCACCGCCCCGCGCACGGACCTGGGCATGCGCAACCTGCGCGGGTACGGCTTCGCCGGCGACTTCGAGGGCCACGTCACGTACGGCCTCGGCATCCAGGTGGCGCCCGGCAGCGACCAGGTGCTGGCGATGCGGGTGCTGGAGCTGACCCGCTCGGACGGCATCCACGTCGTCGCCTTCGACATCCAGCACGGCTGAGCGTTCGAGCGGGCAGCGGGCGGGGCGTCGGGTTTCTGATTCGACCGGGAACCTGGCTCAGCTGCCGAACTGGCGGCGGACCTCCCGCGCCATCATCGCGCTGAAACGTGCGTCACGCTCCCCTTCCGGGCGCGGAGCGGTGTAGACGACCGTATATCCATCCGGATCGATGAGGCGCCGGTCGCGGGTGTTCCATGGGGTGTCGGCAGGTCCCTCCACGATGCCGCCGCCGTGCGCCCGGGCGCGCTCGGCGATGGCGGGCAGCTGCTCGATGGTGGCCATGATGCTGATCGTCCATTCACCACCGACGGGTACCGCTCCCTCGCGCAGCAGGATGTCCTGGTACCGCCAGCGGCGCAAATGCACCAGGGCCGGTCTGCCGTCGGGGCCAGGGATCGCGAACAACGAGATGAAATCGAGCCCGTTGACGTACCAGTCGACGGCACGGTCGAGATCCGCGACCGTCAACGTGACGAAGACGGGCATGCCGTAGATGTCCCGTGTGATCTCGGGTGTGATGGTGTCCACGCCGCTGAACCATAGAGACTGACGTAACGGCAGGCTCAAGCACAGCGAGGTCTCGCGTCGAGGATCTGACAGATCTCGGGACGAGGATCTTCACCCATGGGGGTATGCGTCCGGCAGGGAAATCCACAGCTTGTGTCCGCTCGTTCGAAAGCCTACGCGGGCGTAGACCGCGGCCTCGCGCTCCCCGGCCGGCTCCAACCAGACCAGCCGCGCTCCCCGCGCGTGCGCGGTCTCGGTAAGCAGCGCCGTCACCGCGGTCGCGATCCCTCGCCGCCGATGCGACGTGATCACCCCGACCGCGGCCAGCTCACTGATCCCATCCACCGGCGCGGTGCACAGCCCGCCGCCGATCGGCTCACCGGCATCCGTGTCCCGGGCCAGCACCACGACGCCCCCACAATCGACAGTAGCCCGCAGCCGAGCCACGTCGGCCGGGCCGGGTGGTTCCGGCTCCCCGTACGCCGCATGCTGCGCATCCGCGACGTCATGCAGGTCCCCATCTGCGGCGACGACCGCGACGGTCACGCCGTCCACGGCAGGCGGCTTGACCATCTCGCCGGGCCGGCAGGCCATCAGCGGCGGGCGGCCCTCAACCACGAAGCCGGCCTCCCGCAGCACACCCTCCACAGCGGGTGCAGCGGCCGGCACGTACTCCAGACGCGGTGTCCGCCCCCGGGCACGAAACCACGCAACCAACGCCGCCACGTCCTCAGCGTCCGGGGTAGCCCCATCGTCGGGTACCGCGTAGTTGCGCCACACGTTGTCGGTCGCCGGGTCGTACAGCACCGAGAACGGCCCAACCCGCACCACTGAACTACGCCGCAGACCGGCCCGGATGTACCCGGCGACCAGCCGCGTCAGTTCGGTGTGGATGGACACGAGTAACCAACCCCTGGGTGAGGAAGACCAAGGACCGAATTCGTCTGCCACCGGGCGCCGCCACGGGCGGCAGCGCAGCCAGATGTGCCGGCGGTGTGAAGATCGCCTCAGATGGGAGGCCTCACCCTTTCCGAGCAGGTACCGTATCCAGCCGCATCATCGCGTACCGGCCCGAGCCTGCCAAACGAATTTCAACCGCCGTCGCCCTCGAACCTCGACCCCTGGCAGCATTTGTGATGTGAGCACGATGCCGGACTCGATCGAGCAGCGTCTCGCCGCCGGGTCCCGGGAGTACGCGACGTCAGCCCGTCACCTGCTGCCGCCGCGAGAGGAACTACCGTTGGCGCCGTACGAGCGTGTGCTCCACGCCATCCTGGATCTAGCCAAGGGTGACTGGCGGCTCGTCCATCACTACAGTCAGGCCGCACGTAAGGACTGGCGCGACGTGCTCTACTGGGCGTCAGAGGCGAACTCGGAACCCGAAGCCGGAACGAGACTCCCTGACCACTGATCAATACAGCGAGCGGCGCGCCCGGAAGCCGACTCGATCCGCTTGCCGCGAGGTTCTGCAGCGCGCGGTCGGCGGAAGTAGCGGGTACGGCTCGCGTCCGGGCGCTATTCGAGCGGCACGACCTGGAAATCAGTTATGAAGCTGGTGATGCGTCCGTCTTCGGTGCGACCCACATAGGTCGCGTACACGCCGTCGCCCCACCCTGACTCGACGACGTACACGTTCGCCCCGGTCCGCTCCTCAACGACTGCGGACCTGACGGCTTCGATCGGGTCATCAGGGATCTGCGCCGGGATGAACACCGCCTCCACCTGCTCGTAGTCCCACTCGCTCAGCGCCTCGATCGCGACGTGGTCGGCCAGCGTCCCGTTACCCGAGTCGACTCCGTAGCCGAAAAATTCCTCGTCGCCGAGGGAGGCCACGTCCTGGCCAGGGCGCAGCGCCATGGTCCAAGACGCGGCCGGCTCGTCAGTAACCACCAGCTGCAAGGCGGTAATCCGTCGCTGCCACTCGGAGCCATCCTTGTGTAACACCGCCACCCAGGCCCGCAGCTGGTATCGGCCAGGCGTCACCGCATCAACGAACGGCGTGGTGTGCGGAACGAACGGGTCGCAGGCCACGACCTTGCCGGTCGGCAGCACCACCGGCCCGAGCTCGTACGGCTCGACAACGTAGGCGATCCCGTCGCGCTTGGCGCGATACCCAGGGGTCAACACCACGGCAAGCTCGGGCATGTACGGCATGGCGAAGCGTATCTGGGTCACCGCCTCCCACAGAAGCCGTATCGCATCCCACCGTCGACTTGAGGCGAAACCTCGATATAGCTGAAAGGATCATGTCAAGCAGCTAGATCGGCTCTCTGCGAGTGCAGTCAAGCCGGCCGTGAGCAGCGAGTTCGAGTCCGCGACGTAGCCCGCCATCATGATCTGGAGCACCGGCGAGGCCGAGCTGACAACAGTCCGCCGGTCGACGACAGGATCGTCAACAAGCACTACGACCTGGACAGCTGCGCTGATCTCGAACGACTGCTCGACGAGCTGCTCGCTCCGCTCATTGGCGACAACCTTCCGACTACAGGCGTTGCGATCTCGTGCGGCTCTGTACGAGGTCAGGCGGCCTCATCGGTAGCCTCTCGGTCTGCTCCGGCTGCGGGCGTTGCTGTCCTCCGCTGCAGTACGCATCGCTCATCAGTCACGGTTCACCGTCCATTGTGGCGATCGCGCTTCTATCTCGGCGGATCTGCGGCCAGGAGGCATCGTCATTGCCGTTGCGGTTCAGCCGTCGTACCCGCCGGTCGTGTAGCGAGCAGTGACGTTGCCACGGGCGCGGAAGGCTTCACGGTGTTCGACCTGCTCGGTGGCGGTCAATACGCCGGAAGGAGTGTCGTCGGGACTTAGCTCTGCATGGTTGAGGACGGCGAACCTCGCCAGGTCGAGACTCGTGCTGCTCACACGCTCCACCACCAAACCACGTTCGGTGCGCAACACTACGATGACACTGGCCTCGTCAAGGGCCACGTCGATGAGACTACGTCGTTCTCGCTTGCGCACCTCGACAGATTGCAGCCGCCCGTATGGCGATTCCGGGATACCCGAGTCGGAGGTTCGTGGCCTGGCCAGGTCCTCCTGCCTCGGGAAGTAACCGTCGAGCCTGGTATCCGGACCGAAGAGCGGCGCAAATAGTCCTGCGGCAGCGAGGCCGCTCACCAGGAGACCAGCGATAGACAAAGCGAGCCGACGGCGCATAGCTTCCCGCCTTCTGTGTCTTCCCTCGAGCCGGTGGACCACGACGGTACGCGCCCTGCCTGTCGAGGCGGGCCTGCGGCGCGTCGGCTTTCACGACCTGCGCCATTCGTGCGCAACCCGCTGTACGAACAGAACGTGCCGATCGAGAAGATTCAGAACATTCTCGGGCACAGCTCGCCGACGATCACCAAACTCATCTCCGTCGGGGCCACCCGGCAGACCCAGAGGTCCGCCACGGACAGGCTCGGCTATCTGTTCGACGGCTGACGTTGGGGTCAGAGAAAGGGGTCAGGGCCGGTCATGACGCGACCGGCCCTGATCGTTTCCGCTGGTGCGCCGCCAGGGACTCGAACCCCGAACCCGCGGATTAAGAGTCGGCGACAGGACATCTCGGGCGGTGACGCCCGATGACTTGCACTCTCGTTTTCGCTGCTCACGCGCTATGTCGCGTGACGGCTGATTCCGGCCACGGCGTGACCAATCCGGCGCGTCCGTGTCCAGTCCGTGACCACCCCGGCGCCGCCGGGGACCGCATCACCTAACCCAACAGGCGGCCCCGGCGCGGCGAGCCAAGCGCCGGCCGGGGCCTTGACCGAGAGGAGACCTCGGCCCATGCAAACCCTAGTTGACCCGTACCGGGTCGTGAACTTGGCCCTCGCCGAGCTGGCCGGCGACGGCCACACCGGCCCCTACACCGGCCGGCAGCTGGGTGAGGCGGCTGTCCTCGCCGCGGCGCTGCTCGCCGCGCTCGGCGCGGTGCCGGCTGTCGACGGCGACACGATGCACCCGACCGTCATCCGCGGCTTGGAGCTGCTCGAGCAGCTGCGCGCGGCGCGGGCAGACTGCCGGTCGCTGCCGGTGCACGCGGTGCCGTCCTGGCCCCCGTCGCGTCAGCGCCGGCCGCGAGGGGGTGCGCGATGACCCCCGTGCTGTGGTACGTCGTCGCGCTGGCCACGTTCGGCGGGCTCGGCTGCTGGCTCGGCGTCGGTCTGCTGGCCCGGCACCTGGTCTACCGGCACGCCGAGCGGTACCACCGCTCAGTGACCAAGGTCGTGGACCAGATCGTCCTCGACGCGGCGTACGAGCGCCGGCCGGCCCGAGTCCCGGAGCGTGTGCGATGAGCCGGGCCACCGAGCACACAGCACGTAAGGCCAGGGAGTGCGGCACGTGCACGGGCTGGATCAAGCCCGGTGAGCGCTACGTGCGCCACGTCGTGTTCCCCGGCGACGAGTTCTACGAGGAAGGCACCCGGCCGTGGGTCATCGCGCAGTGCGCGGACTGCGCCACGAGGAGGGCCGCCCGGTGAACCTGACGACGTTCACGTCCCGTGCCGCGGCGGCCCTCGTGGCCGCCGTGGCCGGGTTCAGCTCATACCGGCACATCTACGAAGTGGCGATGCGCGCCGGGGAGCACCAGGCGGTCGCCCTGGCCCTGCCGCTGTCTATCGACGGGCTGATCGTCGTCGGCACGATGGCGCTGCTCGATGACAAGCGTGCCGGCAGGCTGCCGCGGCAGTCGGCACGGTTCGCGCTCGGGTTCGGTGTGCTCGCCACCCTGGCGGCAAACGTGGCCAGCGCCGAGCCGACGTGGACGGCACGCATGGTTGCCGCCGTGCCGGCCGTCAGCTTCCTGCTTGCCGTTGAGGTCCTGGTCCGCACCGGCAAGCCGCGGGTGGTAAATCTGCCACCCGCACCCGAGAAATCCCAGGTGACGGCACCGGCAGGTGGTAAATCTGCCACCCCGGCAAACGATCTTGCCGAACCGGCATCGACGATCAAGCGTGACGTTATCACGTTTGATCCAGCCAAGATCGAACCGGCAAACGCCGAGGTCGAGACGGTGGAAATCTTGCCACCGTCTGACCCGCGCGAGGCGGCGCGTGAGTTGTACCGCCGGTCGGTGGCCGAGGGTGTGCCGCTGTCGGGTGCCGAGCTCGGCAGGCGGTTCGGCCGCTCGGAGCGGTGGGGCCGGGACCGGGTTGCCGAGGTGCGGCAGGTTGTGCCGCTCAACGGCAAGATCAACGGCAAGGTTGCCGGGGGTGCGGCATGACGGCCGGGACCCTCCCCCGCACCCCCACCCGTCCGGGTGCGCGTCCGCGTCGGGCGATTGTCCGGCGGCGGACGATGCGGCCGGTGCGGTTCGTGGGCCGCGCGGTCGCGTCGGCGTGGTGGGCACTGCACTCGGGACTGTGGCGGTGGCCGAAGACTGCGGCGGCGCTGGCCGCCAGCGTGACGGCGACGACCCCGGTCACGCTGCGTCACGTTTCCCTTGGCGTCTTCGCGTACTCCACCTTGACTGTTTTGATCTCCGTGGACCGCAGGGCGCGAGCACGCGCCCTGAGCGTAACCACGTTCGTCAAATTCCGTCAACGGCGGCGCCGCGTTCGGCGACGCTGGGTGACGGTGATGGCGGCGTGTGGCTGGGTCGCCTCGCCGATCCACGCGGGCGGACCCAAGCGCATGCCGCGGCTCGTTCGGGTCACCGCCACACGTCTCGGGCTGCGTGCGACCGTCAACGCGACAGCGGTCGCCCTCGGCGCACGCGACTTCGCGGGCAAGGCCGACAGGCTGCGCGCCGGGTTCGGCTGCCGCGACGTGCGGGCGTACGAGCGCGGTAACCGGGTGGTTCTCGAACTTCACTGGCAAGATCCACTCGCGCGGGTTGTAAAAGTTTCAACCTTGCCGCGGCCGTCCAAGCCGCTGCATGTCGTCGTCGGCGTCGACGAACACGGCCGGCCGGTGGAGAAGTCCCTCGCCCTGCCGTCGCTGATCGTCGGCGCACCCGGCGCCGGCAAGAGCTCCGAGGTGTGGACCACCCTCGCCGCGCTGCAACGCTCGGGCATCCCCCACCGGGTCCGGGTTGTTGATCCGAAGGGCGGCATGGAGCTCGGCGCGCTCAACGGCGCGGCGTGGGACTACGTGTCCAGCCCCGCCGACTGGCCGGCGTTCCTCGAACGCGCCTGCGGGGCCCTGACCGTCCGGCAGGAGATCCTGGCCAAGCAGGGCCACCGCCAGTGCCCGTTCACCGACGAACACCCGCTCGACCTGCTGGTCGTCGACGAACTGCTCACCGTGCTCGCCGTGTCCAAGGCCAAGATCAAAGCTTTCGGTAAGCAGATGACCGCCGCCGACGCCCTGCTCGTGTACCTGTCGCAGTGCCGGGCCGCCGGGTTCAGCGTGCTGGCCTTGGCGCAGCTCGCCGAGAAAGAGACCCTCGGCGCCGTCCGCGGGCTGTTCTCGTACGTCACGGTGATGCGGGTCGGCGCCACCGAGTCGGCGATCGTCGACGCGCTGCTCGGCACCGGCGCCCACCGGATGTACCCGGCGCATGAGCTCGTGCCGGGACCGGCCACCGCCGGCATCGGCTGGGTACGCACACCCGCCGGCATCATCCGCTACAGGGCCGCGTGGCTACCCGAGCCCGAGCGGCGAGCCGTCGCACGCCGCATGGCCACCGACACCGCCCGCATGCGCAAGCGGGAGGAGCGGTCGTGAGCACCCGCGAGCAAATTATCCGACTCGGGCTGGCGTGCCTGACCGTCGGCGTCCTCATCGGCGCGGCCGCCACCTGGCACACCGCCCGCGCCCTCGAACGGCTGCGCCGCGACCGCGCCGACCTCGCCGCCACGATCAACCAAGCCCGCGGACTCGCGGCGAAGGTACGCGGGCAGCTGGCCACCCTCGCCCGGATCACCGGCTACGCCGTGCTGATCGTCGGCGCCCTGGTCGCCCTCATCGCCGGCCGGTGAACCGCAGGTCGGCAAACGTCCGCTCTGCGCGCACGGGGAGATCAACCTGGTTTCCTCCTCGCGAGGAGGAAACCAAGCGTCCGCTCTGCGCGCACGGGGAGATCAAGGCAGCGTGTCTGGCATGCCAGACACGACCGTCCGCCCCGCGCGCACGGGGAGATCAGCTACGAAAATGCGTCGGCAAGACGCATTTTAATTCGGACAAGATGGGACATACGCACTTTCGGCACCCGCTCTGACCAGCACAAACGGTCTGAGAGCGATTCTGAGCCAAGATCTCGGCCCGGTCCTAGTCGAGATATGCGCCGACAACGGCGAGCGGCCCGGTCGCCGGCACAGCACCGGTAGCCGGGCCGCTTCGCGTGTCACGCCGCGTCGCGGCGAGCGGCGATCAGCCGTTGATACCGGCGCACCGACTCGACACCGGCCCGGGCGATCTCCCGCGCCCGGCGCCGCGCCGCGGTCAGTCCCATGTGCTCGCGCACCCGGGCGGCGATCCACCGCGCCCGGGCCTCCGACCACCGGCTACCCGGCGGGGTCCCCCATTCGGCCGGGAACGGCCCGTTACGGTCCCCGCTGTCCAGCTCGCGCGCACCCATCTACGCCACCTCCAGCACCCGGTCCTCGGGCGCGTAGTCCTCCTCGGTGACCCGCACACCCTTGACCGCACCGGCCACCCGTGCCAGCAGCGAGCCTTCCTCAGCCTCGTCCACGTACGACAGCGGCACGAACACGTTGCCCTGCGCGTCACGTGGCCGCGGGTTGGCCCGCTCGTACTGCTCACCGGCGTGACGCCCGGCCGCCCGGATACGCGCCGCGTCGGCCGGCGACAGCAGCGGCAGCCCGACAGTGAAGTCGGCGCCCGACCCGCCGCCGAGCTTGCGCGCCTCCGCCTCGCGTGCCTTGCGCACCGCCTCGGCCCGCCGCGCCGCCCACGCATCCGACTCCGCGCGCACCCGCGCCGCCTCGGCCGCGGCCCGGTCCGCCTCCCGCGCCCGGCGGTCGCGCTCCCTGGCCCACTTGGCGATCGCTGCCGGCGAGTACGCCGGGCGCCCGAACACGTCCACCGCATCCGGCTCGACACCGTGCGAGCGGCCGTAGGCGTAGATCCGCTCCGGGTTGCCCGGGTTCTCCGACCAGTGCCACGCGGCCCGCACCTCGTCCACGGTGACGACCCGCTCGTCCTTCGCCATGACATCTCCTCGCCGCGCTGGTACCGGGCGGGCGGCCGGCGCGGCTCCGGCCGCCGCACACCCTCACCGATCATTGTCTCACCGGCTATGACAGATCACCGGTTAGGTTAACCGCGATTCACCAGGTATTCGGCAAGATCGCCGCATTCTGGCGCGGGGAGAGAGACGGGTGAGTGGGCGCGGGGTCGCCCGTCTGGCCCGGCTCAAAAGATCAGCCCCGGGCGCTGTGTGGGTGCGCCCGGGGCCTGGTCGTCGGTGGTCAGAACGCCTTGGACGCGGCGTCCATGCACGCCTCGCAGAACCACTGCATATAGTCCGGTGAGAGCGGTGCAGCGCAGCCGGGGCAGCGGTTGGCGCTGCGCAAGTGCGAGGTCGGGTTGCCGTGCAGGGTACGCATGGCGGCGATCACCCGGTCGTCCATCCAGGAGATGAACAGCCGGCCGTCGAGCAGCATGGCCTTGATCTCCTCGACGCTGGTCGGGGGCTTCTTGCCGTTGACGTAGACGATCTCGACATCCTTGGCGAGCTCGGCGTACGTCGGCATCAGCACGTTGGCGATGTACTCGGCGGTCTGCTGCGCGAGCTGCTCTCGCGTGTCGGTCGTGGTGGTCATGATCCGTCCTTTCGGTGGTAGGTGGGTGAGAGTGCGCACAGCTGGCACTGCGGCTTGAGCGGGCCGCCTTTGCAGCAGGTTTCATGTGAGAGCTGCAATGGGTTGTGTCGCGACTCAACGCGACTCAGCGACTCAGAGCCGGGCGTGAGTCGCGTTGAGTCGCGACCTTCGCCATTGCGGTTCTCACTCGCGAGCTTGATCCCGAGATACGTCGGGATCTGCCGGCCGTCCTCTCCACGCGGCCGGGATCGCCGCACCCGCGGCACGACAGCTTGCAGGTTGCGGCCAAACGTCTGCTTGCTGCCCGGCTTGTCTCGACCGTTGTCCTCACACCAGGTACGCCACGCCTGGTACAGCTCATCGACCAGGACCTCGCGACCGGGGCCGACCTCGCAGCACTCGCGTACGAACGCCGACATGGGCGAGGCGGCATCCTTCATCGCGATCACCGCGTCTACCGAGGAAGCCGGCTCGGTGAACCGCCCCCGCTCGGCGAGCCGGGCCAGCCCGTCGAGCGCCCAGTTCAGGATGCCGGGTAGCTCCGCGGTCAGTTCTTCGGTCAGCGACGTGTTCTCCTTTCCCAGCCACGAGTACTGCATCGTCAGGACGATGAAGCGGTGGGCGATGGCGCCGGAGGCGTCGCCGAAGTTGGGCAGCTCGTTGGACAGGATCAAGAACCGGGTGGGCAGCCGGCCGGTCCACGGCTCCTTGAACTTGCGGTCCACGTCGATGGTGTCCTCGCCGCTGATCGTCAGCAGACGCTCGACAACCTGATGACCGGCACCGCTGCCGAGCCGGGCATCGGAGACGATCGCCAACGGCTTGCCGATTAGCGGTGAGAGCCCGAACTGTGACGCCAGACTGGCCAGGGTCGGCCCGGCCATGTTGCCCTTGCCGATCAGCGCCGTCAGCACCCGCGCGATCGTGCCCTTACCTGAGCGGGTCGGACCCAGAATCAGAAAGATCTTGTGCAGGTCGGTGCGGCCGGACACCACGTAGCCGAAGAACTCCTGCAGCGCGGCGATGGAGTCGGGATCGTCGGGCCACAGCTGGCCCAGAAACTCCAGCCACTTGGACGGCTCGGGAGCCGCGGGATCGTAGTCGAACGGCACCGACACCAGGTTGAAAAACGCCGGAGTGTGGTCCAACAGCTTGCGGTCGGCGACCCGTAGCAGCCCGTTGGCGCACGCGACGATCTGGCCCTGGTCCTCGGCGTCGATCCACGCCGGGGCGTGGATGGTGGACGGCAGCAGGGTCAGCGCACCGAGCGCGTCGAGCAGATCGGCGATCTTGCGCTTGGTCGGTGCCCACGGCTTGACCTGAACGTCTCCGCTGGCGCTGACGGTGGTGAAGGTGGCGTGCTCAAGCCGGCGGTACAGCACCGCCCGGATCTCGGCGTCGTCCATCTCGGCCCAGTGCGTGCGTGCCCACCGCATCCACGCCCCGCGCCAGCTGCGCAGGGTCGGGATGCCATCGGCGAGCCACTGAGGCAGCAGATCGCGGGCGACCGCCATCGGGTTCGACGGGGGAGGCAGTAGCAGCCCGTCCGAGGTGCAGAAGCTGCACCGGCCGCACTGATTCGCCGGGGTGCAGGCCGTCACGCCGCCACCCCCAGTCGCTGGACTGGCCGGCCAGTCTCCCAATCCACGGGGCCGCCGCGGTACACGTAACCCGCCGGGCGGCCCAACCGCTCAGCCATCCGGGCCGCGTGCTGCTCCATCTCGGCGACACGCTCGGCGACACGCTGCGCGTGCGACTTGCGCCCAACCGGGCGCCACGCGGCCTCAAGCTCGGCGTACGCCTCGGCGATCCGGTGCCGCTCGGCGAGCTGGCCCGCGGCGTAGGCGTCATCCCACAACCAGTCGATGAACTCCGCGAGCGTGGTCACCGTGACCACCTCGCCGAGACAGCACCCGGCCAGCCGCGCAGCCAGGCGATGCTGACCACCCGACCGTCACTGATGAAGACACCGCACCATGCGAACGTGTCGACGGCATGTGTAGACTGCCTACATACCGCCGTTCCTGCTGTCGCCCGGGTCGCCTCGCCAGCGCCCGGGCGATCCCCTATGCGGGTCATCTCAGGCGACCTCGCTCTCGGTGACGCCGAGCGTGCGCAGCAGATCAGCGCGAGTCACCCGGTAGCGGTTGCCGAGGCGCAGAACCCGGACCGGGAACTGTCCACGCTTCGCCAGGTCGTATGCGAGAGTCCGGCCCATGCCGAGAGCGCGAGCGGCCACCATCAGGTCAACAGACACCGGCAGCGCCAGCAGCTCGGCCCGCGTCATGCCCCTCTTGGTTTTCTCCATGAGATGTCATCTCCTGCCGATCTCGCCATCTGACAGGGAAAGAGTGCCGCACTATTGCGCCGGATGTCAAGTAGTCCCTAAACTGCCATCTCATGGAGCAACCCGAGTGGGGACCACGGCTGGTCAACGTGGTCGCCGGTCAGATCCGGTACCACCGCGAACGCAAGCGCCCGAAGATGAGCGCTCAGGCGCTCGCGGACAAGTGCGCCGAGCTTGGCTGGCCCATCAAGCGCTCCGTGCTGTCCAACCTTGAAAGCGGCTATCGGGAGACCATCACAGTCCCTGAGCTGTTCGTCCTTGCCCAGGCGCTCGAGGTGCCGCCGACAGACCTCCTGCTTCCGCTCGGCCGGGCAGACAAGGTGGAGATCCTGCCGGGCATGGAGGTGTCCACGTCCGATGCGCTGGATTGGCTGACCGGCCGCAAGGCGTTGCCGGGCACTGAGTGGGAGTCCAGCGCTACCGGTCTGTTCCAGACGCACAAGATGCTCTACGACCGTTGGCACGCCGCACGGGTCGCGGCTCGTGAGCTTCTCCAGCGTGGCGGCGAGGACGCCGAGCAAGAGGTCGCGTACCACGAAGAGGTGGCCAGGGGGATGCAAGCGGCCCTCTGGCGCACTCGCACCACGATGCGCGAACGAGGACTCACCCCGCCGGACCTGCCGCCAGAGCTGGCCGCGATCGAGGAGGTGCGGCAGGCATGAAGGGCAGCGTGTTCAAGCGGTGCCCGTGCGGCATTACGGGCGGCGGTGGCAAGCGGCCACCGGCGTGCAAGAAGGACCACGGCACCTGGTACTACGTCGCCGACATCGAGCCTGGTCCGGATGGCAAGCGCCGGCAGGAGAAGCGCGGCGGGTTCCGCGACCGGGACGAGGCCGAGCAGGCCCTAGCCGCGCTGCTCAAGGGCCTGGCCGATGGCACCTACGCCCACGACGAACGCAAGACGGTCGGTGCGTGGCTCGATGAGTGGCTGGCCGCGAAGGTCGAGGCCGGGCTGCGGCCTACCACGGCCCGGTCGTACCGGCAGCACATCACTGACTACCTGACCCCGCACCTCGGCAAGCTGCGGCTGCGGGACCTGCGGCCCGGTCACGTCTCGGCGATGCTGCGCAAGGTCGCGGCCGCCGGCCCTGGCCCGGCCACGGTGCGCCGGATACACGCCACGCTGCGGTCTGCCCTGTCGAGCGCGGTACGCCAGCAGTTGATCGCGTACAACGTGGCCGCGAACGTCGAATTACCGGCGGCGCCGCGGCCCAAGGTGCGGCCGTGGGAGCCTGCCGAGCTGGGCGCGTTCCTCGACCACGCGACAACCGACGAGCGGCTGGGAGCGTTCTTCGAGTTGGTCGCCGCAACCGGGCTGCGCCGCGGCGAGGCGGCCGGGCTGCGGTGGGAGGACGTGGACCTGGCCGCCGGCGTCCTGGTCGTGCGCCAGCAGCTCGTACAGGTCGCCGGAGAGCGGCAGTGCCCGTACTGCCCGGCCGTGCACCGCGGGGTGATGTTCGGCCCGGTGAAGACCGCCAGCGGCGAGGCGCGGCGCGTCGAGCTGGACTCGCAGACCGTGGGCGTCCTGCTCGCCCACCAGTTGCGTCAGCAGACCGAGCGGGAGCAGTGGGGCGCGGCGTACGAGGATCACGGCCTGGTCTTCGCGCGCGAGAACGGCGCGCCGCTGGCGCTCGACGCGATCACCAAGCGCTTCCGCGAGCTGGTCAAGGAAGCTGGGCTGCGGCCGGTGCGGCTTCACGACCTGCGCCACGGTGCGGCGTCGCTGCGCCTGGCCGCCGGCACCGATATCGCAGTGGTGTCCAAGCTGCTGGGCCACTCGTCGGTGGCGATCACCTCGGACACCTACTCCCACCTTCTCGCCGGAGTCGGCAAGGCCGCCGCGGAGGCTGCCGCCGCGCTGGTGCCGAGAAACCGGCGTGACCAGTCTGTGACCACAACAGCGAAAACCGCTGCCGAGGACAGCGCCTCAACAGCGGTTTTGCCTGGTCAGATGAGTGCGCCGCCAGGGACTCGAACCCCGAACCCGCGGATTAAGAGTCCGCTGCTCTGCCAGTTGAGCTAGCGGCGCTCACCGACAACGGTCGCCACAATAGCACGCCACGGGCTGCGCCTCCCAACCGGATTCCCGTGCCGAACCACGCCCATCCACCGTCGACTCGGAGATCATTTCCGGCAAATCCGGTACGCGAGGCTGATTCACTGCGGGACGATATGCGGGGAGAAGCTAGGCCTGCGAGGTGAGTCATGGGGAAGACGGGGCGCAGACTGGGGGGCGCGCTGGCCGTACCGCTGATGATGGTTCTGGTCGCCTGCGGCACGTCTGATGGACCGGACAAAGCCGGCAAGAAAGACCAGAAGCCGCAGCTCGCGCTCGCGGTGACACCCGCCGAGAACGCCCAGAACCTACCGGTCTCAACCGAGGTCGGCATTCAGGTCAGCAACGGAAAGGTCAGCGAGGTCACGCTCGTCGACGACCAGAACAAGCCGGTGGCCGGAACCATGCGCCCGGACGGCACGTCCTGGGTGCCCGATGAGCCGCTCAAGCACAAGAAGACCTACACGGCGACCGTCACGGCGACCGGCGAGGACGGCACCACGCAGTCCAAGACCACCACGTTCACGACCATGCCCGAGCCGCGCTCCCGCATGACCACCGCCCTGTCCCTGACGGACGGGGGCACGTTCGGCCAGGCGATGCCGATCGCGGTCGAGTTCGACCGGGAGATCCCCGAGAGCGCCCGCAAGGACGTCGAGCGGCGGCTGTTCGTCACCACGGACCCGCCGCAGCCGGGGGCATGGGGCTGGTACACCGGTCGCCAGGTGCTCTACCGGCCGCAGAACTACTGGCAGCCGGGTACGAAGATCACTGTACGCAGCGCGCTCGGCGGACACCCACTGGGCGGCAACCAGTACGGCGACACCGACCGCCGGGCGACGGCGACGATCAGCGACACCCGAACTCTCCTCGAGGTGGACAACGCCACCAAGAAGATGACCGTGTACCAGAACGACCGGCCCGTTCGGCAGCTTCCGGTGAGCCTGGGCAAGCCGAGCACGCCGTCCTCGAGCGGCCACATGGTGATCATGTCCCAGGAGCGCCACACCATCTTCGACACGATGAACGATCCCAACCCGGCCAACCGCTACCGCGTTCCGGTGGAGTACGCGATGCGGCTGACCTGGGGCGGTGAGTACATCCACTCGGCGCCGTGGTCGGTGTACGACCAGGGGCGGCGCAACGTGTCGCACGGCTGCGTCAACCTGTCCCCGAGCAACGCCGCGTGGCTCTTCTCCGTGACCAAGATCGGCGACCCGGTGGTGGTCAAGGGCACCGAGGTCCGGTTGGACCCGGGTAACGGCTGGACGGGCTGGGACGTGAGCTGGGAGCAGCACGTCAAGCGCAGCGCCCTGCCGCAGGCCGCGCCTGCGGACGCCGCCGCCGCGCCCACGCCGCCGCCCCCATCGCCCAGTCCGGGCGACTGAGGAACCTATGTCCTGATATGTGCGGCGCTGCCGGTGCCGCTCCTCACGACAGGCAACCGACACTTGCCGTGGTGCGTCTTTAAGGCACGATTGGTTTCTCCGGAACGGCCCGAGACGTTGATCACGGCGAGGCGGATCATGGGAGTGAAAGGCACGACCACGCGCCGCAGGCTGCTGCGCGCCCTGGCGGGCACCGTGCTCGCCGGCGCGCTCGGCTTGACCGCGTGCAGCGGGGGCAGCGGCGCGGATCCGCGCTGGGAGGGCCCGGCGGAGCCGCCGGGCCCGAAGGTCGCGGCGAGCATCCTGACACCCGCCCCGGACAGCACGGACGTCCCCGCGTCGACGGAGATCGAGTTCACGACCGAGAACGCCACCTCAGCGACGATCGAGCTCAGGGACGCCGCCGGCAAGGTGATCGACGGAGCGCTGCGCCCGGGCACCACGACCTGGGTCCCGGCGACCAGCCTCGCGTACGCCACCACGTACACCGTGACGGTCACCGCGACCGGGGAGAACGGCAAGACGGCGACCGCGACGAGCACGTTCACCACCATGGCCAAGCCGGCGAAGACGGTGGCCGTGTCCAGCAACATCGGCGATGACATGGTGGTCGGTGTCGGCATGCCCATGGTGCTGCGGTTCAGCCAGGCGGTGCCCAAGGACGCGCGCGACGACATCGAGCGGCGGCTGTGGGTCAAGACCGAACCGGTGCAGGAGGGGGCCTGGCACTGGTTCAGCGACCGCGAACTGCACTACCGGCCCAAGGTCTTCTGGCAGGCCGGCACCAAGCTCAACTTCCGCATCGGCACCCGCGGTCTGCCGCTCGGCAACGGCCTGTACGGCCACAACGACCTGACCGTGGTCGCCTCCGTCCGCCCGGATCCGCTGGTCATGACCGTCGACAACGCCACCAAGCAGATGACGGTCACCCACAACGGCAAGGTGGTCAAGGTCATCCCGGTGAGCCTGGGCAAGCCGAAGACCCCGTCGTCGAGCGGCACGATGGTCGTGATGGAGCGGCTGCGCAACACGATCTTCGACACGATGGACGATCCGGACCCGGAGAACCGCTACCGGGTGCCGATCGAGTACGCGATGCGCCTGACCTGGGGCGGCGAGTTCATCCACGCGGCACCCTGGTCGGTCGCCGACCAGGGCAAGCGCAACGTGTCGCACGGCTGCGTGAACATGTCCACGCAGAACGCCGCCTGGCTGTTCAACCTGGTCAAACTCGGCGACCCGGTCACCGTCAAGGGCACCGAGGTCAAGCTGCAGAAGGGCAACGGCTGGACCGACTGGTCGATGAGCTGGGAGCAGTACATCAAGGGCTCGGCGCTGCCGTACTCGCCGCCGGCCTCCTCCTCGGCCCAGCCGTCGGCCACCCCGTCGGTGGACCCGAGCGCGAGCGCCTGACAGATTCCCTGACAGATTCCCTGGGCGGATCACGGGCGCGCCCGGCCGACCGCCGGGCCCGTGATACCCCGTCAACGGCGTCGGGCCCGGTCCAACGACCGGGCCCGACGCCCGTCACGAGATCGACGAGGTGGGGTGACTGAAGGGACTCGAACCCTCGACACCCGGGACCACAACCCGGTGCTCTACCAACTGAGCTACAGCCACCACGCAAGCGCCCCGTCCACCGGGCACCCGGGGGAGAGGTCACGCGCCGGACCATGATAGCCGGATCGGTGCCCTCGGCGTCGAGTGGGTTCTCCCGGGCAGGCAGGCCCCGCAGGCCCGCTCACAGCTCCTCGGCGATCTTGCGAGCCTCCTCCAGGTCCGGCCCGGGCTGCGCCGCGAAGATCGTCCGACGGTAGTACTCCAACTCGCGGATGCTCTCGCGGATGTCCGCCAACGCCCGATGCGCCAGGCCCTTGGCCGGCTGCGCGAAGTACACCCGCGGGTACCAGCGCCGGCACAGCTCCTTGATCGAGGAGACGTCGATCATGCGGTAGTGCAGGTACTCGTTGAACAGCGGCATGTCCCTGGCGAGGAAGGCCCGGTCGGTGGCGATCGAATTGCCGCACAGCGGCGCGGTGCGGGGCTCAGGCACCCACGCCGTCACGTAATCCATGATCATGCTCTCGGCCTCGGCGAGCGTCACGGTCGACGCGCGCACGGCCTCGGTCAGCCCCGACCGCTGGTGCATCTCCGCCACCACGTCGGTCATCCCGTTCAGCACCGCGTCGTCGGCGTGGATGACGATGTCGACACCCTCCCCGAGGACGTTGAGGTCGGGGTCGGTCACGAGCGCGGCTACCTCGATCAACGCATCCCTGCGTAGGTCGAGACCGGTCATCTCGCAGTCCACCCACACCAGGAGATCAGCCACAGCGATAGCGTATGCAGCCGTGACGTCCCCCGTCCGCCGGGCCTCCTCAGCCGTCGCCTCCGTCGCCGTCGCCGTCGGCATGTTCCTGCTGTGGTACGGCAACAAGCACGACTTCTACGACCTGAAGATCTACGTGCGGGCGCTGCGGTGGTGGTCGGCCGGCAACCCGCTGTACGAGTACGCGCAGCCGGACCCGGTGCAGGGCGTCCTCTACTTCACCTACCCGCCGTTCGCGGCGCTGCTGCTGTGGCCGTTCAGCCACCTCCCGCTCGGGCTGACCATCACGATCTTCACGGTGGGGACCGCGGTCGGGCTCGTGGTGACGACCTGGTGGCTCGTCGCGCCGCTCGCCGAACGGCACGGCTGGTGGCGGTGGTTCGCGGCCAGCATCGCGGTCCCGCTGGTCTTCGCCCTGGAGAGCACCCGCGAGACGATCACCTTCGGGCAGGTGAACATGCTGCTCGTCGTGCTGATCCTGGCGGACCTGCTGGTCGCCGTACCCCGCGGCTCCCGCTGGGCGGGGGTCGGCATCGGGCTGGCGACGGCGCTCAAGCTGTTCCCGGGGATCTTCATCGTCTACCTGCTCGTGACGCGGCGCTGGCGGGCGGCGATCGCCGCGTCCGCCACCGCGGCCGGTGCCACCCTGGTGGCCGCCGCAGTCGCCTGGCGCGACTCGTGGCAGTACTGGACCAGCGCGCTGTGGGCCACCGAGCGGGTGGGGCGCACGGACTACACGGGCAACCAGTCGCTGCTCGGCCTGCTCAGCCGCCTCGTGGTACCCGACGAGCCGGACCGTCTGCTGTGGCTGGCGCTCGCGCTGCCGGTGGCGGCGTTCGGGCTGTGGCGGGCGGCGCGGGCGGCGGATCCGGTAGCGGCGCTCGCGCTGACCGGACTGACCGGCGGACTGGTCGCTCCGATCACCTGGCCGCACCACGTGTACTGGTTCGTCCCGGCGATCGTGGTGCTGGTCGACGCGAGCGTCCGACGGCGGGCCTGGCTCGCTCTGGCGCTGCTCACCTACGCGGTCGGCGTGTTCGGGGTGGTGTCGTTCGAGCACTGGGGCGGCACAGCGCCCGCGCGCACCGACTCACCGATCGAGTTCGTCGGGCGCAACGCGTACGTGCTGCTGTCGTTGCTGCTGCTGGCGGCACTGCCGACCAGGGCCGGGGAGCACTCGACAACGAAAAAATAGACAGATCAGGGTCTTATCGAATTTATCCGTACTATCGTGTGTTTACGGGACCGTGGAGTCCCTCTGGGTACACCGTTCCCCCGGTGGGGTGGCCCTCCGCGCCGAGCGCGGAGGGCCACCGCGTTCCTGCGTCCCTTTCCCTCCCCGGACCCGGCGAGATCGCCCGGGTCCGGTGAGTTCCCCCGGCTCCCGGCGCGACCACGCGGACCGGGTTCGCAGTGAGCAACGACGCCGGAGCGCCGGGGACTCGCACCGGCGGCGAATTCTCAGCTGCCCTGCCGGCGCACCCGCGCGTACGCCAGACCGCCCAGCACGAGCCCGCCGAGGCCGGCCGCCAGCCCCGCGACCCCGAGCCCCACGGCCAGCCCGGAGTCGCCGCCCGCCCCGCCGCCGGAGGCGGTCCCGGAGCCCGCCTGACCGTCGGCGGAGTCCGCGGTGCCCGCCGTCGCGCCGCCGTCCGAGGTGCCCGGATCCGCGGCGGGTCGCACCTTCAGGGTGGGCGCCGGGTGCTCGGGCTGCCTGCCGCCCTCCGGCACCTCGATCCAGCGCGCGACCTCCCCGTCCGAGTACGTCTGCAGCGCCTTGAAGACCATCGTGTCGACCTTCGGCAGCGGGCCCATCGAGACCGGGAACTCCTGGAACTGCCCCGGCTTGATCCCCGCATCCCCGCTGGCGGTCCAGGTGATCACCGAGACCACCTCGGTCACCTGCGCGCCGTGCACCTCCAGCGGCTGGTCCAGCGTGCGCCGCTGCACACTGACCGTCCAGCCGGGCACCGGCATCGTGGACACCGAGGCGACCGGGGCGTCCTCCGGCAGGTGGACCTCGAGCTTGATGGTGGACGCGCTGTCGCTCTCGTTGGGCACCCGGAACGCGAGCCGCGCGAACCCGCCCTGCACCGCCTCACCGTTGACGCTCACGTGCGCGGACGCGGGCGGCGCGAACGCGAACGCCCCGACGAGCACCGCGCCGACGGCGACCAGCGCTGCCCGCGCAGCAGTACGCCATTTGCGCATTGACTACCCTTTCTTCGGAATCGGCACCGTGGCGCTCACGGTGGCCTGGTCGATCTCCGACAGCCGCAAGGTGAACTGGAACTCCCACTGCCCGGACGTGGGCAGGGCGACCTCCCCGATCACGTGGTTGTCGCTGAGCTCGAGCAGCGGGATCTCGATCGGCTCGATCCCGGCCGCCGGCAGGGCCGCGGTCGCCCGCCACTCCACCACCGGGATCGCCTTGCCCGCCTCGTCGTACGCGTACAGGTGCAGGGTGTTGTTGCCGGTCTTGCCCGGATCGATGTTCACCTGCAGCGAGTAGAGGCGGCTGGTCAAGGTCGCGGAGTAGGGCTGGGCGTCGGCGAGGCCGGCGTACGCCTGGGCGGTGCGTGCCGGCGTGGTCTGCACGAGCACCGCCGCGACCGCCAGCACGGCGGCGGCCAGGCCGAGTTCGACGCCGACCAGACGCCGCAGGCGCCGCGGCTCCCCGGGCGCCGTACGGGCGCGCACGAGCCGGCGCGAGAACGCCGCCACGGCCAGGATCACCCCGAACAGCCCGACCTTCGCCACGATCATCCAGCCGTACGCGGTGCCGACCAGGGCGCTCAACGAGCCCACCTCGATCAGGGCCTGGACGGTCCCGGCGATCAGCAGCGTGGCGACCGCCGCCCCGGCCCACCGCGACCAGACCGGCAGGATCGCGTCGAGTTCGTCCGCCGAGGCCCGGGGCAGCAGGAACGCGACGAGCATCAGCAGCCCACCGAGCCACACCGCGACCGCCCCGAGGTGGGCGGCGTCGGCGAGGACGGACACCGCCCGCAGCGGCGAGGCGGCGGCGTGCCCGGCGAACGGCCAGGTCGCCAGGCCCACGGCCGCGAGGATCGCGAGCAGCACCCGGTCGGCCGTACCGGCCCGGCCGGCGAGCAGGGGCCGCAGCAGCACCGCGGCGGCGAGCAGCACACCGAGGCGGACTAGGTGCGCCGCGCCGAACGTGGTGCCCAGCACCTCCCCCAGCCGCGCCCAGGTGATCCCGGTCAGCGGCAGGCCCGTCGTGTAGGGCACCTGCAGCACCAGGCCGGCGACCGTGGCCAGGCCGACGAGGCCGAGCCCGAGCCAGGCGAGCCGGACCGGGCCACGCCGGGGCAGCCGACGCGGCCACAGCGCGGCGAGCACGAGCGCGCCGCCCGCGACCAGGACGAGGCCGAGGTACCCGAGGTACTTGGCGACCGCGACGCCGACCTGCGCCCACCCGCCCGTGCCGGCCTGGTCACCGTCGGCGGCGGGCGCGGCCGACGGCGCGCCCACGGAGTAGGTGAACGAGCCGGCGACGGGATGGCCGTCGGCCGAGATCACCCGGTAGCTGACCAGGTAGGTGCCGCGGGGCGTGTCCGTGCGCATCGGGATCGACAGCACGCCCTCCCGGGCCACCGGCTCGCCCCGGTCGGCGCGCGCGCCGTCCGGGGCCAGCACCCGGATCCGGTCGGGTACGGGCGACACCGGTTCGCTGAAGGTCAGCACGACCTCGGCCGGCGCGGTGGGGACCGTGGTGTTCGCGACCGGGTTGGTCGACTGCAGAACGGCGTGCGCGCTGGCTGGGCTCGCGGGGAGCACGGACGCGAGCAGGCCCACGGCCGCCGCGGCGAGGGCGGCGAGCGCGCGTGGGCGGCGGGCAGGACGCAGACGCATGCGTCTCATGCTCGCGCAGTCGGGTCGACCGCGGTGACCCCGGGCGCGTCCGGGCCGGCGTCGTGGGCCCGCGCGAGCGCCCACAGCAGCCCGGGCTGCACGACGGCGGCCAGGTGGACGACCTCCTGGACGAGCGCGGTCCGGCCGCTGGCGACGTCGGCCATGCTGGTGACCGCGAGGCAGCCGGCGAGCACGACCGCGACCGGCACGAACACGCGGGCGCGCTGCGGGCGGTAGGCCGCCAGCCCGAACCCGACCGCGACGGCCAACTCGAAGGAGGCCATCTCCCGGCTGATGTGTGATCCGCTGTCCATGCCCAGGATCGGCTGGAGCGCCAGTACGGCCTGCCCGAGCGCGAACAGCGCGACGGCGAAGCGCAGCACCTGACGGCGTTCCCAGGCGGCGGCTCTCCGGTCGGCGGCGACGGCCGCGAGCACGCGCGCGGTCAGGTCCGGCACCTCGGCCAGCTGCTCCCGCACCGCCCGGGTCACCCGTTCGGCCCGGGCACGCCAGTCCTGACACGCCGGGCAGACGAGCAGGTGCGCCTCCACCTCCGCCGGCCCGCCGCCGAACGTCCGCCGGTCCACGGTCTCCCCGTCGAGCAGCGCGGAGAGCGCGGCCCGTACCGCATCACACGTCATGTTCCGGTAGTCGCTGCGGCGACCCGCGAAGTTCCCCAGCCGTCCCGAGTACGCTGAGTTGTCGTGATCCCTCCCCAGCGTCGCGGGCCGGGACCCGAGGCCCCCGACGCGCTGACCAGCCTGGCGCTCGCCGCCCGCGGCGGCGACCCGGGCGCGTCCGCGGCGTTCGTGCGCGCCACCCAGGCCGACGTCTGGCGGTTCGTGGCGGCGCTGCTGGACACGCAGGTCGCCGACGACCTGACCCAGGAGACCTACCTGCGGGCGTTCCGGGCACTGCCGCGGTACGAGGGGCGGTCGAGTGTGCGCACCTGGTTGCTCGGCATTGCCCGCCGGACCTGCGCCGACCACCTCCGTACGCTCGCCCGCAGCCGGCGGCTCGACACGCGGCTCGCCGCCGAGCGCGCCGCGCACGCGACGGACCCGGCCGTCACGCTCGCGGCGGCGGATCTGCTGCGCCGGCTGCCCCCCGACCGGCGTGCGGCGTTCGCCCTCACCCAGGTGCTCGGCCTCTCGTACGCGGAGGCGGCCGAGGTGGAGGCGGTCCCCGTGGGCACGATCCGCTCCCGGGTCGCCCGGGCCCGGGCGGAACTCGTGGACGCGGTGACCAGAGCCATGGCGAGCTGAGTTGACCCGGCGGGAACCGGACGCGCCGAGGCGACGACTAACTGAGGCGAATAACTAAGGCGAAGCGAAGCGACCGGAGCCCCGAGCGAGGAGGCCTGAGGAGGCCGGCGAAGGAGGTGAGCGAGCGTGACGGTGACCGCCGCCACGCCGGTGATCCGCTGGGCAGTCGTCCAGCCGTGGCTCGGCACGCTCGCCCGGCTGGGGCTCGCCGCGGTCTGGTTCGCCGCCGGGTTCGCGAAGGTCACCGACCTGGCGGCGTCGGGGCGCGCGGTCGCGGCGTACCGGCTCCTGCCCTTCGAGGCGGCTCAGGTGGTCGGCGCCGCGCTGCCGTTCGTGGAGATCGCGCTCGGCGTGCTGCTGCTGCTCGGCCTGGCGACACGGGTCGCGGCCGGCGCGTCCGCGGCTCTGCTCGGCGTCTTCATCGCCGGCATCGCCTCGGCGTGGGCCCGTGGCCTGGCCATCGACTGCGGATGCTTCGGCGGCGGGGGCGATCTCGCCGCCGGGCAGGCTCCGACCTACGGCGCGGAGATCGCCCGGGATATCCTGTTCGGGCTCCTCGCCGCGTTTCTCCTTCTCTTCCCCAGGACCAGGTTCTCCCTCGACGCGCGACTGCTCGGCGACCACCTTGCCGACGACGGGCACCCGGAGGACGACGAACGCCCAAAGGACGCGGACCGACCGGAGGAGGACCATGAGCCGACGACGTGAGCGCAGCACCGGCCCGAGCCGGCGGGGCGGACAGCGCAACCCGCAGAAGATGCCGCCGAAACAGCCGGCGCGGGTGGTCCGCCAGGAGCTCGCCCGGGAGCGGCGGCGGCGCCGGACCATCTGGATCACCACGGTGTCGGTGGCGGTGCTCGTGCTCGCGGGCCTCACCGGGTGGGGCATCTACATGGCGCAGCAGCCGAAGCGCGTCGCCATGCCGAAAGTCGTCTCGTCGGACGGGTCCGGGGTGGTCGTCGGGGACGGACCGGTCACCGTCGACGTCTACCTGGACTTCCTGTGCCCGCACTGCAAGACCTTCGAGGAGGAGGCCGGGCCGACGCTGCGCGAGCTGATCGACACCCGGCGGGCCAGGGTGGTGTACCACCCCGTCGCGTTCCTCGACCGCGCCTCCACGAACCAGTACTCCACGCGGTCCGCCGCGTCGTCGGGCTGCGCCGCCGATCAGGACAAGTTCGTCGAGTACGCACAGGCGCTGTTCGCCCGCCAGCCGAGCGGCGGCGGGCCGGGGCTCAACGACGACGAGCTGATCAACGTGGCCGGGTCGGTGGGCATCGTGGACCCGGACTTCGCGCGGTGCGTGCGCCAGGGCACGTACCGCGCCTGGGTGGGCCGGGTCAACGACGCCGCCGCCAAGCGCGGCGTGACCGGCACCCCGACGGTGCTGGTCAACAGGCAGCAGGTGGAGCCGTCCTCCCAGGCGATCGCGGCCGCGGTGGAGGCGGCGAGGCCGAAGTGAGACCCGGCGGCCCCACCCGGGCCGGGCTGCTCGCCAGGAACCTGGCCCGCGTCGGTCTGCTCACCGTGGCGCTCGCGGCGGTGCTGCTGCCCGCCGCGCCGGCGGCGGCGCACGGCGCGGACGCTCCGGTCGCCACCAACTACCGCACCACGGTCACCGGCGTCTCGCCGGCCGTAAACGGGCTGACGGTGCGTGCCATCGAGGCCGGTGCGCGCCTGGAGCTGGTCAACCGGACCGGCCGGCCGATCGAGGTGCTGGGCTACCAGGGCGAGCCCTACCTGCGGGTGGGCCCGGACGGCGTGTACACGAACGTCCACTCCCCGGCGACGTACCTGAACGAGACGCTGGCCGGGGACACCCCGGTGCCGCCGTCGGCGGACCCGGCGCGGGCGCCCTCGTGGCAGCGCGTGTCCGAGGAGCCGGTGGCGCGCTGGCACGACCGGCGCGCGCTGTGGACCGAATCGGATCCGCCGCCCCAGGTGGCCGCCGACCCCGGCCGACCGCACCACGTCCGCGACTGGGTGGTGCCGCTGCGCGACGGAATGTCCACTGTAGAAGTGACGGGCACGCTCGACTGGGTGCCCCCGCCCGCCGCCGCGGCCTGGTGGGCGGCGATCGTCGTCGCGGCGCTGCTGCTCGGCGCGCTCGGTCTGCGCTGGGACCGCGCGGTCCCCGCGCTCGCGTCGCTCGCCGCCGCGGCCGGCCTGCTGGCCATCGGGTACGCCGTGGCGCGCGAGGTCGACGCCGGGGCGACCACGGTCGGCGGGGTGCTCGCCGGCCTGTTCGCCACGCAGGTATGGGCCCTGCTCACCGGGCTCGCCGCCGTCGCCGCGGCGGGGTACGCGTCGCGCCGCCGGCCGGCCGCCGACCTGGCCCTCGGGCTCGCCGGCGCGTGCCTCGCGCTCGTCGCAGGGCTGGCGAACGCGGCGGTCCTCACCCGCGGTGTCGCTCCCGTGCCGGGTGACCCCACCTGGGCGCGCACCGCCACCGCGTTCGTGATCGCGGCGGGGTTCGGGCTCGCGCTCGCCGCCGGCCTGCGCCTGCGCGTGACACGCGCACAGCCTCCTGCGCCGGGCTGGCGCGGGCGTGTGAGCGAGCCGACACCCGCCCGGCGCGGTGAACCGACCGGGGCGGCGTAGGTACCCAGTACCGATGGAGGACTCCACGCTGCTGGCACGCGTGGCCGCCGGCGACGAGCGGGCGTTCGAGGTCGTCTACGAGCGGTACGCGTCCGCCCTGCTGGCGTACGCGCAGACGCTGCTCGGTGAGCGCGGCCCGGCGGAGGAGGCGCTGCAGGACACCTTCGTCGCGGTGTGGCGAAGCGCCCGCGCGTTCGAAGGCCGCTCAACCGTACGCACCTGGCTGTTCGGCATCTGCCGCCGCCAAGCGCTCAAGCGGCTGCGCGGACGCCGGCCCGACCCGCTGCCCGTGGAGCAGGCGTCGGAGGTGGCCAGTGACGCGCCCCAGCCGGAGGCCGTGGTCCTCGCGCGGGCCGACGCCGCCGCCGTCGCGGCCGCGCTCGCCACGCTGCCGCCGGCGCAGCGGGAGGTGCTGGAGTTGGCGTTCGCGGCGGAGCTGTCCCACGCGGAGATCGCGCAGGTGCTCGGCGTGCCGGTGGGGACGGTCAAGAGCCGGCTGTTCAACGCACGGGCGACCCTGGCCAGGGCCCTGCCCGCCGAGATGGAAGGGGCGTCGCGATGAGCCACCCGACCGAGGATCTGGCCGCGTACGTCGCCGGTGCTCTCCCACCGGCCGGCGCGCTCGCGGTCGGTGAGCACCTGGCCGCCTGCGCCGCCTGCCGCGACGACGCCGCCGCGTGGCACCGGCTCGCCACCACCGTCCGCGACGCCTCGGCTCGGGTGCCCGGACCGCCTCCCGCGCTGCTGGCGCAGATCCGCCGCCGGCTCGCCCCCGCGGCGCCCCGCTACCTGGCGGAGATCGCGGCCCATCCGTTCCGCCGCGCCGCCGCCGTGCTCGGGTACCAGTGGCGGCTGATCCGGTGGCCGGTGTGGGTGGCGTCCGGCGTCGTGCTCGCCGCCGGGGCGCTGGTCGCCGCGCTCTCCCCCGGCGCCGCCGACCAGGTGCTCGCCACGGTCGTGCCGCTGGTCGCGGCGCTCGCGATCGCGGGTGCCTGCGGCGCGGGCGCCGACCCGGCCGAGGAGCTGACCCGGGCGAGCATGACCTCGCCCCGGGTGGTGCTGCTCGCGCGGCTGACCGTCGTGCTCGCCTCCGCCACCGGCGCGGGCGTGCTCGCCACGCTCCTGCTCGCGCTGCCCGGCCGCGCGGGCAGCGGGCTGGACCTCATGGTCGCCTGGCTCGGGCCGCTGGTGCCGCTGTGCGCGCTGAGCTTCGCGCTGTCGGTGCTGTGGCGGCCCGCCGCGGGTGTCGGGGTCGCCGTGGCGCTGTGGCTGCTGCGCGCGCTGTCCACCGGGTACTTCGCCAACGGCTGGCTGGCCACCCTTGCCTATCCGCTGTGGACACTTCACGTCCCGGTGCTCGTCGCGGCGGCGGCGCTCGTCGCGGTGACGGTGCTCCTGGCGCCGCTGCGCCCGCAGCGCCCGCTGCGCCACGGCTGAGTCGTCCGTCACCCCGCTGAACCGGACCGGGCCGGAGCGGTACCCAGTCGACGTGAGACCTGTCTTGCTGTGGTGGCACGAGCTCCGCCGTGCCGGCTGGCCCGCTCCGGCCGCCGTGGTCGGCGGCATCGCCGCGACGCTGGCCCTGGCCGCGCCCGCGATCGCGAGCGGCACGGCCCGGGCGCAGACGGAACGGCTGCTGCTCACCGGCCTGGAGGCGGTGGTGCCGCTCGGCGTCGGCATGGCCGCGGTCACCGTCATCGCCAAGGACCCCTGCCGGGAACTGCACCTGACCCTGCCCACGGCGTACCTCGCCACGCTGGGCCGACGGCTGACCCTCGTCGCCGGCGTCGCCGCGGCCGGCTCACTGGTCTTCTCGGGTTGCCTCGCGCTGACCGGCTGGTGGTCCGGGCCGAGCTTCGCGGCCTCCCCCCTGGTCTGGGCGCCGCCGCTGCTCGCGCTCGCCGGTCTGGCGATGCTCGTCGCGGTGCTCGGTCGCAGCGTCGTGCTCGCCACCAGCGCCGTCGCCGCGGTGTGGCTGCTCGAACAGCTCCTCGCCGGCTCCTTCGTCAACCACCCCTGGGCACGGCCGTTCTTCCTGTTCATGACCACGCGGTCCGGTGTGGACGAGCACTGGATCGGCAACCGGGTCGGACTCACCGTGACCGGCGTCGTACTCATCGCCGCCGCCGTCGCCCTGGTGCGCCGCCCCGAGCATCTGCTCACCGAGGAGGAAGCATGATCCGGTACGAGTTCCTCATGCAGATCCGCAAACGGTCGTTGTGGATCAGCACGGCCCTCCTCGCCGTATTCGTCTCCTTCACGCAGGGTGAGCGCGGCCCGAGGTTCCTGCCCGCCGACGCGTCGGCGCGCGAGGTGATGACCGATTGGGCCCTGGTGCTGTCGATCCTGCTGCCGCTCGGGTTCGGGATGGTCCTCGCCGACCGGTTGGTGCGCGACCGCCGGCTGGGCGTCTCCCGCCTGCTCGACAGCTTCCCCACCGGGGCGCCCGCGCTGGTCACCGGCAAGTACCTCGGCAGCGTCGCGGCCACCGCGGTTCCCGGGCTGGTGGCGATACTCGTCGCCGCCGGATTCGAGTTCGCCGACCGTCGCGACCCGGCCCTGCTGGTGTGGGCGCTCGTCGCGTTCGCGCTCGTCATGCTGCCCGGCCTGGCGTTCGTCGCCGCGTTCGCGCTCGTCGTGCCGCTGGTGCTGAGCGCCCCGCTGTTCCGCGTGCTGTTCGTCGGCTACTGGTTCTGGGGCAACATGCTCAGCCCGGACGCGCTGCCGTCGCTGACCGGCACGCTGCTCACCCCGATCGGGGACTACCCGGCGAGTTGGCTGCTCGGCGAACGGGCGCTCTACGCCGGGGCCGACGGTCTGTTCGGTTTCCTGCGACCGGACCCGAGCGGCGCCACCGCCGCGCTCAGCGTCGCCCTGTTGCTGCTGGTCGCCGCCGTGCCGCTCGCGCTCGCCGGAGTGCTGCTCGAGCGCCGCCGCGCCGCGGCCTGATTCTGAGGAGAAGGACACCCCCATGGACATCGAGATCAAGGACCTGTGGCGCCGGTTCGGCGCGGTGGAGGCGCTGCGCGGCGTCGACCTGCACATCCCCGGCGGCATGTTCGGGCTGCTCGGCACGAACGGCGCGGGCAAGACGACGCTCATGCGCATCATCGCCGGCGTGCTCGCCGCGACCTCGGGCCGGGTGGTGATCGGCGGCCACGACCTCGCCACCCGCGCGGGACGCCTCGCGGTCCAGCGGCGGCTCGGATACCTGCCGCAGGACCTCGGCCTGTACCCGGACCTGACCCCCGTGGAGTTCCTCGACTACATCGGGCTGTTGAAAGGGCTTGACGACAAGCGCGCCCGGCAGCGGCAGATCGGCGAGCTGCTGGAGATGGTCGGGCTGTCCGACGTGCGCGGGCGCAAGATCAAGGGCTTCTCCGGCGGGATGCGCCGGCGGGTCGGCATCGCCCAGGCTCTGCTCGGCGACCCCGCGCTGATCGTCGTGGACGAACCCACCGCGGGTCTGGACCCCGAGGAGCGCATCCGGTTCCGCACCCTGCTCGCCACCATCGCCGGGCACCGTACGGTGCTGCTCTCCACCCACGTGGTCGAGGACGTCGCGCAGACCTGCCGGGAGACCGCGGTCATGGCGGCCGGCCGGGTCGTCTTCACCGGCCCGGTGGCCGACCTGGTACGCCGGGCGGAGGGCGCGACGTGGGAGGTGGTCAGCGCTGGGCCGCCGCCCACGAGCGGGGTGGTGGTCTCCGCGGTCAGCCGGACCGACGGCGTCCACTACCGGATCGTCAGCCCCACCCCACCCGATCCCGCCGCCGTGCCGGCTGCTCCCTCACTCGAGGACGGGTACGTGGCGCTCATGCATCAGCACGATCGCGTCAACGGGTGACCGCGGTGCCGGTCGTGCCCGGCACCGGCACGACCATGCCGTAGGGCAGCTCGAGCCGGTGGCGGGCCAGCAGTTCGGTGTCGGCGAGCACGGCGGCCGTCGGCCCGTCGGCCACGATCCGTCCATTGTCGAGGATCAGGGAACGGTCGCAGAGCTCCAGCGCGTACGGCAGGTCGTGGGTGACCATCAGCACGGTGACCGGCAGCCCGCGCAGGATCTCGGCCAGCTCGCGCCGGGCCGCTGGATCCAGATTGGACGATGGCTCGTCGAGCACCAGGATCTCCGGGCGCATCGCGAGCACCGTGGCGACGGCGACCCGCCGCCGCTGCCCGAACGACAGGTGGTGCGGCGCCCGGTCCCGGTGCTCGCTCATGCCCACCGCGGCGAGCGCCTCGTCCACCCGGGCCTCGAGTTCGGCGCCGCGCAGCCCGAGGTTCGCCGGCCCGAACGCCACGTCCTCGGCGACCGTGGGCATGAACAGTTGGTCGTCGGGGTCCTGGAAGACGATGCCGACCCGGCGGCGGATCTCCGCGAGCCGCGCCCGGTCGGTGGTGTCCACGGTCAGGCCGCCGACGGTGACCGTGCCGCCCGCGCCGGCCGAGTGCGGCGCCGGCAGGATGCCGTTGAGGTGCAGCACCAGCGTTGTCTTGCCGGCGCCGTTCGGGCCCAACAGAGCGACCCGCTCGCCGCGACCGATGGTCAGGTCGACACCGCGCAGCGCGACGCGGCCGTCCGGGTACGCGTAGCGCAGGTTGCGCACCTGAAGCGAGGGAACGCTCATGGCGTCGATGGTGCCATGCTCGGCCCGTACCGCGGTCATCGCAGCACCAGCGCGACGGCGGCGACGGCGACCGCGACGGCCGGCACCACCGCGGCGGAGGCCCAGTCGACGGCGGTCGCGGCGCTCCGGGCGCGCAACGCCTCCGGCATCCGCCCGCCGTACCCCCGGGAGAGCATCGCCAACCAGACCCGCTCCCCCCGCTCGAACGCGCGCAGGAACAGCGCGCCGATGCCGATGGCGAAGCCGCGCACCTGCCACAGGAACCGCGGGTCGTCGCCGCGCGAGAGCCGCGCCACGCGCATCCGGCGGGCCTCGTCGACGAGCACGTCGAGGTAGCGCAGCATGAACGTCGCGATCTGCGTGATGATCTGCGGGCAGCGCAGCCGGTCCAGGCCGCCGATCAGGTCGCGCATGGTGGTGGTCGCGGCCAGCAGGAGCGAGGCGACGACGCCGAGCGTGCCCTTGGCGAGGATGTTCCAGCCGGCGTAGAGCCCGTCGCGCGACACGGCCACACCGGCGACGACCACCTCGTCGCCGGCCGCGAGGAACGGCAGCAGCACGGCGAGCGCCACGAACGGCAGCTCGATCAGGCTGCGCTTGGCGAGCCAGCCGGCCGGCACCCGGGCGAGCGCCGCCACCGCGGCGAGGATCAGCGCGTACGCCGCGAACGCCCAGAACGCCTCGCGCGGGGTGACGACGACGGCGATCGTGACGACCACGGCCGCGACGATCTTCACCTCGGGCGCCAGCCCGTGCACGACCGAACGGCGGTCGAGGTAGAGCGGGTGGGCGTGTCCGGCGGCCACCTCAACGAGCCCCCCTCGACCCGACCCCCGTCAACGGGCCTCCACTCCCGCGTCGCTGCCGCCGGGTGTCGCGGCGCGGCGGCGCCGGGTCAACCAGAACAGCCCGCCGCTGACCGCGAAGGTGAGCAGCACGCCGGCGACGCCGGCCAGGCCCGTGGACAGGTACGGGTTGTCGATGCCGCTGATCCCGTAGTCGGCGAGCGGCCCGCCGACCTCGTGCTCCTTCTCCGCCTTCGCGATGCAGGTGCCGTCCGTGATCTCGCCGGCCTCGTCCACCGTGCAGCCGCGCTGGGCGACGGACTCCAGCCCGTCCGGCGCACTGGAGGCGAAGTTGCTTACGACACCGGCGAGCAGCAGCGCCACGAGCAGTCCACCGAGGATGAACGCCCCGGTCCTGACCCGGCTCATGCCGCACCTCCCGCCGCCGCCACCTGCGGCACCGATTCGCGCTGGCGCAGCCCGCGCAGCGCGTACACCAGATCCGGCCTGACCTTGGCGACCGCGACGACGGTCACGGCCGTGATCAGGCCCTCGCCGATGCCGATGAGGGTGTGCACGCCTGCCATCACACCGGCCGCCTCGCCCAGGCTCATCTGCAGCGTCACCTCACCGCCGAGCCAGTACTGCACGACGAAGCCGAGCGAGGCGAGCACCACGCTCACCACGGAGGCGGCGAACGCGGCGACGCCGAGCCCGGCGGGGGTGCGCGGCAGCACCCGCAGCAGCGCGGCGGCGAGCAGGTACCCGGCCGCGGTCGCGATCAGCGCCATGTTCGTGATGTTGAGCCCGAGCGCGCTGACCCCGCCGTCGGCGAAGACCAGCGCCTGGACGATCAGCACGATCGAGACGCACAGCGCGCCCACCCAAGGGCCGACGAGCACGGCCGCGAGCACCCCGCCGACGAGGTGGCCGCTGACGCCGGGCAGCACGGGGAAGTTGAGCATCTGAGCCGCGAAGATGAACGCGGCGACGAGGCCGGCCATCGGCGCGAGCCGGTCGTCGAGATCCCGCCGCCCGCGCAGCACGCTGACGACCAGGAGGACCGCTGCCAGAGCCGCGAACGCGGCCGACACGGGGGCGTTGACGATCCCGTTGGCGATGTGTAGGGCCAGACCGTCCATGAATCCCCTCCCCTCACCCCACCCGGGTGCTCACAGCCTATTTCTCGGAGGGTGTTGTTGCAACTGTTTTGCAACAAGGTCACGGCCGGGCCGCCGGTAGAGTTGCCGCATGGCCGAGAAGCTCACACCGGGTGATCTTGCGCCGGACTTCACCCTCTCCACGGACACCGGCGAGAAGCTGTCCCTGCGGGACCTGCGCGGCCGCAAGATCATCCTGTACGCGTACCCGGCGGCCATGACCCCGGGCTGCACCAAGCAGGCCTGCGACTTCCGCGACTCGCTCGCCTCGCTACAGGCGGCCGGGTACGAGGTGGTCGGCATCTCCCCCGACTCCCCGGCCAAGCTCGCTGCCTTCCGCGAACGCGACGGCCTGACGTTCCCGCTCGTCTCCGACCCCGATCGCAGCGTGCTCGCCGCCTACGGCGCCTACGGCGAGAAGCAGAACTACGGCCGTACGGTGATGGGTGTGATCCGGTCCACCTTCGTGATCGACGAGGACGGGCGGATCGAGAAGGCGATGTACAACGTCCGCGCCACCGGGCACGTGGCGAAGCTGCGCCGGGAACTCGGGCTCGACTGACGCTGCGGGGCGTTGCGTAGGTGAGATCACCCGCCCGCCACGGGACGCCAAGGATCGATGAGACTGATCCCCGTACGAGCGAAGTCCTTGGTGTTTCGGGTGGCGAGAGCGGCGGAGTGGCTGCGGCAGATCGCCGCGATCTGGGCGTCAGCCGTGCTGATGATCATGCCTCGACGTTCGTGATCCGCGACGATGTCCGCGTAGTGGGCCGCGGCTAGCACTGCAGTCACACGGGCGAGGGCGGGAGGTGGAAACCACGTTGCAGCCGGGGCGCACCAGGCCGTAGCGTCCTGACCTCGTGCGCGGCGCCGTCGAATCACTCCTGCCGACGCGGCTCGGGTCCCACTTCCGCTGGCTGGTGGCGTCGTCGTGGACGACGAACCTCGGCGACGGCATAGCGATGGCGGCCGCGCCGCTGCTGGTGGCGTCGTTGACCGACGACGCGTTCCTGGTCTCGTTGGCCGCCCTGCTCCAGTGGGCACCGCCGTTGCTGTTCGGCCTGTACGCCGGGGTGCTGTCCGACCGGCTCGACCGGCGGCGGATCGTGATGGCCGCCAACACGGTGCGCACCGTGGTGCTGGCACTGCTTGTCGTCGCGATCGCCGTCGACGAGATTTCGGTGGTCACCGCGCTGCTGGCCCTCGGACTGCTGGCCACCGCCGAGGTCTTCGCCGACAACACCTCGGCGACGCTCGCGCCGATGCTCGTGCACCGCGACGACCTCGCGCTGGCCAACTCCCGCATCCAGGCCGGATTCATCACGCTCAACCAACTCGCCGGCCCACCGATCGGAGCCGCGCTGTTCGCCGCCGGCATGGCGCTGCCGTTCGCGGCCGAGGCGGTCCTGGTCACAGCCGGCATCCTGCTGGTGTCACGGGTGGTGCTGCCGCCCCATGGCCGGGACCAGCGCGGCCAGGCGTCGATCCGCCGGGACATCGCCGAGGCGTTCCGCTGGACCGTCCGCCACGGGGCGGTCCGCACGCTCCTGCTGACCATCCTGATCTTCAACGTCACGTTCGGTGCCGCGTGGGCGGTGCTGGTGCTCTACGCACAGCACCGCCTCAACCTGGGTGCCGTCGGATTCGGCCTGCTCACCACGGTCTCGGCGGTCGGCGGCCTGCTCGGCACCGGGACGTACGGGTGGATCACGGGACGGGTAAGCCTGGGCAACATCATGCGCATCGGCTTGATCATCGAAACGCTCACCCACCTCGCCCTCGCGCTCACCACCTCCGCGTGGGTGGCCGTTGTGATCATGTTCATCTTCGGCGCCCACGCCTTCATCTGGGGCACCACATCCATCACCATCCGCCAGCGCGCAGTCCCCACCCACCTGCAGGGGCGGGTCAACAGCCTCAACACCATCTGCAGCTTCGGCGGCCTGGTGGTCGGCTCGGGCATCGGCGGCCTGATCGCCCGCCACTACGGCGTCACGGCGCCCTTCTGGTTCGCCTTCGCCGGCTCCGCGCTGTTCGTCGTCCTGCTGTGGCGCCAACTGACCCTGATCGCGCACGCCGACGAGCAGCCTCAAGCGGCCAGCGTGGCGGCGTCGTCCGGGCGGTGAAGGGCGGGGCGCGCCCCGATGGGCGAACCCGGATGCGCTCGGTCACAATGGTCCCGGCGCCCAGCCGGGTGCGCCCCGGGGCCGTAGCCCAACTGGCAGGAGGCAAACGGTTTAGGTCCGTTCCAGTGCGGGTTCGAATCCCGCCGGCCCCACAACCTGGTCAATCGCGAAACGCGGGCCCGCCACCGGCCGGCCCGCGTCGCTGCATCGGGATTCCTGTCAGTCGATAGCGCGGCGGACCAGGTGCCGCGGCGCGCGGGCGATGACGAGCGCCACGGCCAGGCCGACGCCGATCACGCTGAGCACCAGCCCGGCCTGCACGCCCCACAGCGGCACCGTCTCGAGCCAGGCCCCGTCGACGCCCGCCCGCCGGTTCCACGCGATCTGGTACACGCCGAGGGCGATGCCGGCGAGCACGCCCAAAGGTACGCCCGTGGCGAGCACGACGGCCGCCTGGACGACCATGAACCGGCGGAGGAACCGTGGCGTCGCCCCGACCGCGTGCATGGTGGCGTGGTCGCGGACCGCCTGCGTACGGGCCAGGGCCAGCGAGATGGCCGTGGCCGCCACCGGGACAGCGGCGAGCAGCACGATGGGGATGAGGGCCACCATGTCTCCCCACGGGTAGGGCAGGTGCGGCCGGACGACCCAGACGAGCGTGGTATGCGCGTCGATCAGGTCGAGAGCGCGAGCCATGTCCCGCGCGGTCAGCTCGGTCGACGTCGTCACGTACTCGCCGACGTACTCCAGCTCGGTGACGCCGAGCATCCATGCGGTCGCGGGCGAGACCGTCAACGGCGGCGCGAAGCCCCGCACGAAGGCGCCGGGGAGGGTCACGATCCGGTCGGCTTCGGCCTCGGTGGGCAGCATCTTCTGCGAGACCGTGACGCGCACCGTGCCGTCCTCGGCGAGCATCGCGGCGTTGTGCACCACGGCCCCGCCGCGGTCGAGGACGGCCGCGGCCTCGTCGGCGCCCGGCAGACCCGAGGCGCGCATCGCGTCCCCGTCCATGACGTGTACGTCGGTGCCGCCCAACCACGGTACGGAGAGGCTGGGAACGTAGGCGTGTTCCCATTCGACGCAGCGCAGCGGCGCGCCGACCGCGACCGCCGATGCGGTGTCGGGGTACAGCCCTTCCGGGCAGGAACGGTTCGCGGGCATGAGCGCGTGCAGGTGCACATCACTGTCGTTGGAGATCGCGAATATCGGCTCGTGCCCCGTGACCGGCAGTTCCCGCGCCAGCACGTTGACGGCGCCGGTGAGGACCCGGCGGTCGAACGCGTCGCTGACCGGCACCCGGGCGCCGAGCACGAGCCGGCCGTCGCCGATCATCTCGCCGACCTGGTCACGCTGGTTCGCGACGAACGACCCGACGATCACCGCGAAGAACGACGCGGTGCCGACCGCGACCAGCACGCCGATCGCGGCCGGGAGGAACCGGGACCGGTGATCGTCGGCGTCGCGCAGCGCGAGCCGAGGGGTCACCGGCAGGTGCCGGGCCAGCCTGGCCGCCAGCCCGATGAGCGGTCGTACGCACAGGACGAGCCCCAGCACCGCCAGCAGCAGCGTCAGCAGCACCAGGATCACCAGCGCGCCGGTCGATGCGCCCGGACTCGGGATCGATGCGGGCGGCGGCTCGGGGTTCGGTAGGGGCAGCGACAGGGACAGCCCGGCGCACGCGGCAGCCGCGACCAGCAGCACCGGGCCGGCGAAGCGGCGCCAGCGGGTTGCGCCACCGGAGCGCCCGGGGGCTGTCGCGCGATCCTTGATCGCGTCAACCACCGCCAGCCGGGACGCGGCCCGGGCCGGCAGCAGCGTGGCGAGCACACCGAGCAGCGCGGCGGTCCCGATCGCGATCGGCAGGATCCACCACGGGAAGTGCATCGCGGAGTCCGGCGACTGTGCGCGGCGGGCGAGGATCCCGGCCACGGCGCCGATGCCCGACCCGACCAGCCCTCCGGCCAGGCCCACGACGAGCCCCTGGGTCGTCACGATGCGCCGCAGGTCCGCCGGTGCGGCGCCGGCCGCCGCGGCCAGGCCGAGGGTACGGCGGGACTGCTCGGTCGAGACGCTGAAGGCCGGCGTCACCAGGAACAGCACGAGCAGGGCGCCGACCGTGCCGGTGACCACGATCGCCACGAGGCGGTTGAGGAGGACGAGGGGATCCACGACGACCGGGTAGAGCTCGTCGGCCGAGGGATAGTTCTCGAGCACGTGCCGGGAGACCGCGAACGCCTGCAGCAGGTTGATCTGACGGATCTGGTCCCACGTCACGGGCTCGTCACCGACCATGAGCCAGTGGCGGTCGACACCGGCCGGGTCGGCAGTGACCATCTCCGAGATCCAGCCCGCTGGCGCCCACGCCCGCTGTTCGTCGCTATCGACAAGCCCGGAGATCCGGTAGGCGCGTTGGGAGTTCTGGACGACCTCGCCGATGCGACCGTCGGTGCTGTACCAGCCGTGGTGCGGCGGGGCCACGAAGGCGATCGTGTCGCCAATCGTCACGCCGAGCCGTTCGGCGAGGTTGGTGGTGACCACTGCCTCGGTCGCGTCGGCCGGCCGGCGACCCGCGGCGAGCTCCCGCACCAGCAGCGCGAGCGCCTCCGGCTCGGCCTCGCGCAGCGTGGCCGCCGACATCCGGGACAGGTCCAACGCTTCCAGCGTCTCGACGCCGGTCCCGGCGGCGGTCTGTTCCCCGGGCGCGAGCACCAGCTCGCTTGTCGCGATCAGCTCCGGGGAGTTCCAGAACGGCAGGAGGCGGTTACCGGCCGGCAGCAGCGCGGCGAGTTCCTCGCCACTGGCCGGCACTTGGCGGGGGTCGTCATTCCACGCCCCGGGGGGCCCCTCCGGGAGCTGCGGGAAGGGCGACCCGGTCCGGGGGACCGCCGTCGCGGTGATGACCGCCTGCACGCCGTCGGGAATGCTCGCCAGCGCGGCCTCGCGGGCCGGCACGTCCGACTGCGTCAGCACCGTGCCGCCGACCAGCGCGGCCATCGGGAGTGCGACCAGCGCGGTCGCCAGTACGGTGCGCATCCGGTGGCGGGCGGCATCGCGTCGCGCCATCCGAACGGCCGCCGCCCACGGCCTCAGCCATCGGAGCCCGGACCGTGGTGCGTGCGGCGCGGCGGGCAACCGCGTCATCACCGCGCCCCCTCGGTCAGCAGCTCGGCCGGGTCCGAGGGACCGGTCTCGTCGACGATCCGGCCGTCGCGGAGGAACACGGTCCGGTCGGCCCACGCGGCGAACCGCGCCTCGTGCGTGACCATGAGCACGGCGGCGCCCCGGTCGGCGCGGTCGCGTAACACCTGCAGGATCTCCGTGCCGGTGCCCGAGTCCAGTGCCCCGGTCGGTTCATCGGCGAGCAGCAGGCGTCGGGGACCCACGAGAGCGCGGGCGATGGCGACCCGCTGCGCCTGTCCGCCGGACATGTCCTCGGGCCTGCGGTCCGCGAGCTCCGCCACGCCGGTCTCGGCGAGCACAGCCAACGCCGCCTGACGTGCCTTTCGGACGGGCCAGCCGTCCAGTTCGAGCGGAAACGCGACGTTCTCGACCGCGGTCAGCGCCGGCAGCAGGTTGAAATCCTGGAACACGTACCCGATGGCGCGACGGCGCAGCACGGCCCGCGCCGCGACGCTCAGCGTCGCCAGATCCGTGCCTTCCACGAGCACCTGCCCGGACGTGGGCGTGTCGAGGCCGCCGGCCAGGTGCAGCAACGTGGACTTCCCGGACCCCGACGGACCCATGACCGCGACGAACTCCCCCGCATGCAGGACGAGATCCACGTCGACGAGCGCTCGGACAGTGCGCGGGCCTGCACCGTGCACCCGCGAGACCCTGCGCATCTGGAGAACCGCCCCCGCGCCCACCGTTCGGGCTGGCCCTCCGTTGGCGCTCACCGGGCGCTCCTGGCGGGTATGTCCTGCGTGGACTCGACGGTGCGGTCGTGGCTTGGTGCCGCGCCCGCCTGGCGGCTCGCCCGTGCCAGCGTCTCCTCCACCTCGTCGAGCCAGCGCAGCTCCGCCTCGGCCGTGAAGATGTGGTTGCCGAGCACGAGCCGCGCCGGCAGGTCGGCCGGGTCGGTATCGCGCCGCAGCCGGGTGAGGTCGTGCAGCGTGCGCTGGATCGCCGAGCGCTGCCGCTGGACGAGACCGGCCACATCAACCCCGGGAACGACCGCCGCCAGGGCCAGCTTGATGACGAGTTCGTCGCGGCCACGGCTCGCCCGGGAGACCGGGCTGCGCCACCAGGCGGCCACCTCCTCACGCCCCCGGTCCGTGAGCCGCCACAGCCCGGCAGCCGAAGGGTCGTCATCCGGCCCGGCGTCCCGCGTGACCAGACCGTCGCGCTCCATGCGCTGCAGCGTCGTCGAGACCTGGCCGATGTTCAGCGGCCACGTCTGGCCGGTCGACGCGTCGAAGTCCTTGCGCAACTGGTACGTCGTGGACGGTCGCCACGACAGGAGTGCGAGCAGAGCATGCTTCACGGACATGATCGCCCCTCGGTGCCGTCGACCCCGTCGGATGTCGACTCCTTGATCCGATGGTTACCCGGTAACCATTACAGAGTAACCACCGTCGCGCAAGCCCTGGGGAACGACCCCACGGCGAGGCTGCCCCTCTTGCCCTGCGCCGTCGAGACGAGGGAGCCCTCCAGGTCCTCGTCCCGAGGTTGCGCGGGCCCGTCAGGCGAAGAAGCGCCGCAGCTCGGCGGCGACAGGGTGGGGTTTGCCGCCCCGGTCCTCGTTCCACGGCGCGGCATGGTCCAGACCGGCGAACTCGACCCGGCGTGCGGCCGGCAGCGCCAACTCGATCGCCGTGAGCGCCTCCTTGAGGTACCGCGGGCTCTTGCTGCCGCCCATGAGCAGTACCTCCGCCGTGATCGCGGAGAAGCGCCGGGCCGAGCCGCTCACCGTCGCGACGATCCGCAGGTCGTAGCGCAGTGCCGGCGCCAGCTGGCTCATCGGCACGTACTCGGACGGCTTCCTGGCCTCGGCCTTCATCGCCATCGCGATCAGTCGGGAGAGCAGTGCGTCGGGCATCGCGCGCAGGAACGCGGGCCCCATCTGCGCCCCCTTCATCGCAATGGCGAGCGCCCGGCTCACGTCGCCGTCGGCCAGTGCCCGCTCGAAGCGGTCCAGCGTCGTGCGGGCCTCCGCGGGGTCGGCGAACCACGCCGGCTCGTAGGCGGCCACCCGCCGGATCCGCGGCAGCCGCAGCGCCGCCTCCAGGCAGATGTCGGCGCCCGAACTCAGCCCGAAGACGTTGTCGATGTCCCCGTGCTCGAGCAGCGCCGCGAGGTCCTCCACCTCGGTGTCCAGGTCGTCGTGCGGCCGGTAGGGACCACTGCGCCCGCGGCCCCGACGATCGGGGAGGTACACGGTGAACCGGTCGGCCAGCAGCCGTGCCAGCTGCAGGTGGTGGTAGCCCGAGGACATGGCGCCGTGCACCAGGGCGACCCGGGGGCCCGAACCGAGCATGCGGTAGCCGATCGTGGTGCCGTCGGCGGAGATGACCTCGCCGGTCGTGACCGCCGGGTCGGTCATGGAGGAGCTCATTGCGCCGTCCCTTCCAGGCCGGGCGAGCGCGCGGCGTGGAACCGGGCCCACTGTGGACCCCAGCCGTCGCTCGGATCGGTGATCTTTTCGATGAGTTCGTGCACGAAGGCGATCTCGGCGTCGAGCAGCGCGACCCGGTACTCCTCCTCGATGACGAACAGCGGGTGCACCCCGCCGGAGGCGGCGTCGGCGATGACCCGGCGCGCCTCGTCGCGCAGCTCGGCCAGGCGGACGAGCCGGTGCCGCAGCAACGCCACCACCTCGTCCGGGGGCAGCGCCCCGATCAGCGAGAGCGCGGCGACGAACTGCGGGAACTCGTGTTGAGGTTCGCGCACCAGGTCGCCCAGCCAGGTGCGCGCCTCGGCCCGGCCCGCGTCGGTGAGCGCGTAGACGGTGCGCTCCGGGCGCAGTCCCTCGCGGCTGGTTCCCACCGGCGCGATGAAGCCGGCCCGCGCCAGCTGCTGGACCACCATGTAGAGCGAGCCGTGGTTGAACTTGATGCTGCGCGCGTCGCCGTTGTCGCGCAGCGTGCGGCTGAGCTCGTACGGGTGCATCGGACCCTGGGTCAGGTACACCAGCACGGCGAGCGCGAGCAGGTTGCCGACCGCCCTGCGCTGTTCCACGGCGGATTCCTCCGATCTGTATGCCCGAGCCCAACTATCCAGTACTGACTAGTTGATGTCAACTATTACTCGGTCAGCCGCTCCCCCAAGCGGGCTCCGCTCGTGCGTCGAGCGTGGGCCGGACGCACATCTCCGATAGCCTGCAAGCGTCATGACCGGCGATGCGCGCGCCGAGCTACGGCTCGTGATGCTGGCCGGTGCCGCGGTGTTGATCCTGCTCGCGGCGGCGGCCGGTGTGTGGGCCTGCGCCCACCTCACCCCCACCCACGGCTTCTCGGTCGCTGCTCGCAACGCCCCCGTGGACCCCGCGACCCTCATCGAGCGCCTGGCGTCGGAGATGTCCGCCGCCGGCCCCTACCGGGATCCCACCCGCGAGGAGCGGTCCCAGGCCGCTCGGGCGGCGCGGTCACTGCTCGGCGACCCTAACGAGACGTCCGCCCCCGGTTCGGCGTTCGGCGCGCTCGGCTTCACGGCCCACCACGGCACCGATCCGGTGACCGGGCGTCCGTTCAGCCTGTACATCGCCGAGGGGCACGACGAGCGGGCCTGGGGAGCGGTCCTCGTCGACCGCTCCACCCGGCCCCGGCTCGTGGTGGGTGTGCCGCACCCCGTCTTCGACATCGACACCGAGAAGCTGGGCATCGCGATACACCGGCACGTGCCGGGCAGCGTGCTGCTCGTGGCCGGCGCACACCGTGGCGCGGCGGATGGCCGGGCCGACGTGGCGCACAACCCACGCTCCGTGTTCCACATCGTCGCCACCGAGTTCGCCCGGCGGCAGGTGCCCCAGGTGCAGGTGCACGGATTCGCCGACGACACCGCCCCGGATACGGAGGTGATCGTGTCGACCGGGGCCGCGCCGACGACCGGCGCGGCGCGGGACGTGGCCACCGCGCTGCGCCGCGCCGGCCTCGTCACCTGCCGGGCATGGACCCAGCCGTGTGGACCGTTGGAGGGCACGACCAACGACCAGGGCCGTGCCGCGCAGGACCTGGACGCCCCCTTCATCCACGTCGAGCTGGCCTCGTCGCTGCGGCGCGACCCGGCCCAGCGCGAGCTCGTCGCCGCGGCGATCGGCCAGGTGTTCAGCGGGTAGCCGGGTCAGATCCGCCGCGCGGTGCGCAACCGCGTCGCCCAGTACCCGGTGCCGTCGAGAATGGACTCCCCGGCTAGGTCTCCCATGGTGGGGCCGTTCGCCTGGCTGCGACTGGAGACGAAGCGCAGGTGCCCGCGGTCGTCGACGCCGAGGTAGATGCCGGAGTGCTCAATGTGGGCACCCGTGGTCGGGCCGGCGTTGAGGAACAGCAGGTCGCCGGGGAGCAGCATGTCCAGGTCACGCGGCCGCTTGCCGGTGTTCGGCATGAGCTGCACCCCCGGTCCCGACGCGGCCATCGCGTACGCCCGGCGGGGCAGCCCCGGGCCGGGCTCGTTCCCCCCGAGCAAGGGGTAGCCCAGGCGGTACCCGTAGACCATGCGCAGGAAGCCGGAGCAGTCCAGGCTGCGCACGTGAGCCGGGTCCGGCCGCTCCCGGATCCCGTCGGGGAACTGCCAGGGCACCCCGAGGTAGTCGTAGAAGTCGGAGTTCTCCGCCCTGCCGTCGGGATCGTCGGGTGACAGCGGGCCGAAGGATGCGTCGCCGGCGAACTGCATGCCGTCACCGTCCGTGCGCGGCGGGGCCCCATACGTGTACTCCATCGCCACGGCCAGCACGTCCGGGCTCCGGTCGCGCAGTGCCTGGTCCACCCACTCGACGAACCAGTCCTCGCTCTCCGCGCCCGCACGCCACTCCCGTGGCGCGAGCCGTACCCAGAACTCGGTCGTCACGGTCGCGTCGGTGAACCGCGGCTCCGCGAAGACCCGTGGCGGGCCGACGAGGTGGACGGTGCGCGCGCCATCGGTCATCACCGCGAGGACCTTGCCGTCCGCGTCGGTCATCACCGTCCGGTCGGGATCGGACAGTCGCTGGAACCCGTACGCTTGCCCGGCCTGGGCCGGGGCGAAGTCGAAGCCGCCGTCGACGAGTTGCACGCCCGATCCCGCCGACGCGGGCTGCCCGAGGATCCCGTACGCCAGGCTGCTGATCCCCGTCGCCAGGCAGGTGACCGCCGTGGCGACGAGGGTGATCGCCCGTTCGGATCCTGCTCGGGGCATCTCGGAACCGCCTTTCGCACAGAGGTCAGGTGGCGTGGGTCAGGTGACGGGGACGAGGCCGGCGACGATCCCGCTCACCGCGATCCCGTACGTGATGGCCGTGACCATCGCGGTCGCGAGGATCGTCGGAGCCGGCGGCTGGCGCACCAACTGGTACGCGATGAGCCCGGGCGCGACGAATCCCAGGGTCTCGTGCGCGAACAGCAGCGGCATGTCGCGCTGCACGATGACGAAGAGGGTGAGCTGGAGAAAGACACCGAGCAGCATGACCGCGGCGAACAACCGCTTGCCGTACAGGATGACGCTGCGCTGCATGACCTTCGTGAGGCCGAACGTCACCGCGGCCATGACCGGGATGATCGCCGCTTGGAGGGGTCCTCAATGAGCGCGACCGCGATCCAGCCCGGAGTGATCATCCCGCCAGGCGAGAGGTTGGTCGTCAGGTAGCAGACCAGGGCCAGGACCAAGCCGATGCCGAGGCACGCCGTCGCCAGTTGGGCGCTGAGTTCACCATTCATGATCATGAGTGGATCCTCTCCCCTGTCGCACCGGAACCGCGGCCGTGTCGGGCGGCAGCGGCGGCTCCCACGCGGGCACGTCCTCCGGCGTCCAGCTGGGCAGGTTGGCCAACTCGTGCAGCAGGATCTCCCCGTACCCGTGGATGTTGCCGACCGCGACCAGCGAGGCGCCGTCCGGCACCGCGCCCATGACCCGCCGCAGCAGGACGGCCGGCGACATCCGGCCACCGAGGTCGATCACGCGCTCCTGCAACGGTTCGGGTATCGCGGTGCGGGCGCTCCGTGTCGGCTCGCCGATGAGGATGACCACGGACGGGTCGAGCTGGGCGGCCAGGCGGCCCATCTGCCCGTTGCGCTCGATCCGGTCGGGGCGGCAGTTGACGAGCAGGGCCAGCGGGTCGACGATGAGCCGCTGGTCGGCCAGCTGCCGGATGTTCATCAGCGTCGAGTCGGGGTCGTTGGCCGCGAACACGTTCGCGAAGCGCAGACGCTTGTGCCCGTACACGATCCGCCTCGCCGAGAGGACGCCGGGGTCCGGCGGGGCCTCCCACATCCCCTTGAGCGCGCTGCTGCGGTCCACACCGAGCAGCTCGGCGACGGCGAGCGCGATCGCGACGTTCTCCTTGAAGGTGATCCAGCCGAACCCCGCCATCTCCTCGTCGGTGACCGACTCGGGGTCGACCACGATCAGCCGACAGCGCCGGCGCTCCGCCTCCGCCCGCAGGATCGGCAGCCGCTCGCGCTCGGTCGTGACACACACGCCCCCGACCGGCATCGAGCGGCACAGCGAACGCGCCACGTCGTCGAGCGTCGGGCCCATCTCGGCGAGGTGGTCCTCACGGACGTTGCTCAGCACGCCGATCGTCGAGCGGATCAGCTTGGTCTGGTTGATCTCCTGCAGCGCGGGGTCGACCGCCATGCACTCGATGACGAGCGTGTCGGGGTGATAGACGGCGGCACGGCGGACGATCGCGATCTGTTCGGCCATGTTGGGGATGCCGAACGCGCGGTAGACCGGCTCCTCGCTGGCGTCCGGGAAGATGAACCGGGCGGCCGTACCCGTCGTCTTGGCGACCACGACCTGGCCGCCGCCGCGCAGCGCGCCGGCGCACAGGCGGGTGATCGAGCTCTTGCCCCGGATGCCGTTGACCAGCACCCGGTTCGGAATGCGGCTCAGGTTCCGGTCGTGGTTGCGCTGCTCCAGCGCCCCGGCGACGAGCAGGGCCAGGCAGCAGAGGCTGAAGACCACGTACAGGAAGGACACGTCACGCGCCTCTCGGCTGCTTGATCGTGGGCCTCGGGGCGCCGCGCCCGCTGGCGTCCCGGGCCGTCCCGGCGTCTGCCGGCGCGGGCACCCGCGGCAGCACCGCGGTGAAGTCGTCCTCGCTGCCGCGCAACCGCACCGCCCCGCCGAACCGGGCGGAGCCCGTGTGGCGCACCTGTCGACAGATCTCCAGGCACACGGCGATCGCGCCGATCTCGTCGTGGCGCTGCGGTGTCACCGGCGTGGTGAAGTCGCCGCCGCTGATCACGTCTGCCGCCTCGGTCAACCGGCGCAGCGGCCGCACGAACACGAAGTAGTGCCAGGCCAGGATGAGCAACGCGATGGCGGCGACAGCGCAGGCCATGAGCAGCGACCAGCGCTGGGCGATGACGCCCGGCAGGCCGAGCGCGGCGACGTTGCGGGCGATCACCACCGACCACTCCAGGTGCGCGACCGCCGGCGGTGACTGCATGGCGGAGCTGGCGATCAGAGTCGAGGCGCCGCGACTCGGATCGGCGCGGCCGACGGTCCCACCGGGCAGCGTCGCGACGGCCGCGGCGCGTACGCCCTCGCCGCGCAGCTCTTCGAAGGCCAGGTAGCCCTTCGAGTCGAGGATCGTGCGCAGCTCGGCGTCGACGACACGGGCCCGGCCGTGGACCTGACGCAGAATCCGGCGCAGGTGGTCGAGTTCGAACTCGCCGACGATCGCGTGGCCGTTCGCCGCGAGCCGGTACGCGTAGATGACGGGCAGGCGCCCCTCGGTGGCGTCCAGGCGAACCCCCGACTCGCCGGGCAACGGCCGGGTCTGCCGCAGCGGGCGGCGCCCGGCGGAGGCGACCGGAGCTCCCGTGGGATCGGCCAGGTAGAGGGCCCGGAAGCGGCGGGTGTTCTCCAGTTCCCGCTCGAGCAGATCCGCCATGGCGGCACGCTGCGGATCCGGGTGGGCGGCGACGATCCGGGACACCACCGCCAAGCCGTCGGCGAGCGCCTGGCCGAGCGCCGCGCTGGCGGCCTCGGCGCGGCTCTCCTCGTCCACGAGCAGTTGGGCGGGCATCGGCGGGTGTTCCGATCGGATGGCGGCGGCCGCCACGATGGCGGACCACGCGAGCGCGATCGACGTGGCGACGGCGAGGCCCGAGAGCGCCGAGGGACGGGCGCCCGCGCGGTCGGGCGGCGCGTTCGAGGAGACCGCGAGCGCCCGCGCGATCCGGTACGCCTCCCGGATGTGCAGCCGGGGCCGCCCACCGCTGGTCTCCCCGCACGCGTCGGCCTTGGCCTTGCGCAGCAGGTTGTGCAACGGCACCACCAGCGACCGCCGCATGAGGACGAAGCTGAGGATCGCCACCACGAACAGGCTCAACCCGAGGACGAGACCCTGCACCATCGGGACGCCGGCGGCGACCTCCGCCACGATCACGGACGCCACGACGAGGCCGGTCGCGCCGATCGGCGCGGCGGACGCGACGAGTCGCCGCTCGGTCGTGCCCTGGATCGGCAGCGACCTGGCAATGCTCGACCGGACGGTGGCCAGGTCACCGAGCACCGCCCGAGCGCTCTCGGCCGCGACCGGGTTCGCCCCCTGCATGAGGTAGAAGCGGCCGTCCGGGGTCAGGATGAACACCCCCTGCCGGGCCTCGGGGTTCAGCCGCAGGTTGCGCATGAGGACGGGCTGGTACGCCAGGAGTCGCTGGCCCTCCCGGAGCGGGACGGCGAGGATGAGCGCGGGTCCGTCGTCGGTCAGGATGGGCAGTGTCCGGCGCTCCGGCACGGTCTCGGGGACGGCGTCCACGGGGACGCTCGCGCCCCTGGCCGCCAACGGCCTGCGGGTGCCCTCGTCGATCACCACAGCGCCCGACCACGGCTGGCCGGGATCGACGATGCCGGCGAGCAGCTGGTCCGCCTCGGCCGGTTCGGACCCGGCGTAGTTCTCGACGGCGCGGGCGACCCGATCGGCGCTCGAACCGTACGCCGAGCCGAGCGACAGCGCGATCCGGGACACGAGATCGCGCTGCGAGTCCAGGATCGCCTGCGGGACGCCGGGACGGCTGTGGATCGCGAACACCAGCGTGGCGGCGAGAGCGAGCGCCACCAACGCGCAGAGGTAGACGAGCGAGGGAGCACCGGCGCCGCCCGGGAACGACACCCTGAGGAGTTGCTGCTCGAGTGCGCGTCGCCGCCATGCGATCAGCTGCCGCCTCGCTGGCGCGCCCGCGCGGAGCATCCTCCCCCACCCTTCACAATGCTTTCAGCGCACGATGACCAGGTGCGGCCCGCTACCGCGCGCTCCGCACCTCGCTGTGCTCAACGAGCCATCCCGCGGGTGGGAAGCGCGTGTTTCACCGATGGCTTCGGCGCTGGCCCGGCAACGCCGCCGTCAGCCGACGACGCCGTCAGCCGGCGGCGCCGCGGACCACGAGCCCGGCGGCGTCGGCGCCCCGGGTCAGCAGATGCCCCTGGATCCGCTCCACGGCGGCCTCGTAGATGCGGCGGCGGCCGGGTGAGACGCGCGGGTCCGCCAGGGCGCGTTCGAGGTCGACCACCCGGATGTCGGGGTTGAGGTCGACGAAGGTCGGCAGCGCCTCGATGGTGGCGACCTGCCACCGGTTCGCCGCTGCGGGCGTGAAGGTCAGGCGGACCATGACCCCGTCCCGGTTCTCGTTCACCGGCTCCGGATGGCGCGCGAGATGATCGCCCATGCCGTAGACGACCCAGGTGCCGGAGACGAGTTCGATCGGCTGGACGACGTGCGTGTGATGCCCGAGGATCACATCCACGTCCGGAGACGCGGCCACCTGGCGGGCCCACGTCTGCTGTTCGACGTCGGGCTCGTGCTGGTGCTCGGTACCCCAGTGCATGCTCACCACGACGATCTGGGCGCCGGCCGCCCGGGCGGCCCGGGCGTCCCTGGCGACCCTCGCCGGATCGATCAGGTTGGCCATCCACTCCATGCCCGCGGGCGGCGCCACCCCGGCCAGGTCCTTCGTGTACGACAGGTGGGCCACCGGCACACCGTTGACGTCGTAGATCGTCGGCCGCCCAGCGTCCACCTTGGCGCGGTAGGTACCGGCGTGCCCGAGCCCGGCTTGGTCCAGGGCGTCGAGGGTACGGGTGACGCCCTCCGGTCCTTGATCGAAAGCGTGGTCAGACGCGGTGGAGCAGCCGTCGTAGCCGGCGCTGGCGATGCCCGCGGCGAGTTTCGGCGGGACATTGAACCGGGGGAACCCGCGGAACGGCCCATCCGGCGGGGCGAGCGGTGTCTCCAGGTGGCACAGTGCCAGGTCCGCAGCTGAGATCGTCTCTCTGACCCGTTCGAAGATCCTGGTGAAGTCGCGCTCCCCGCGGCCGTCCCGGGCGGCTTGGTCCCACACCTCGGGGTGGGCGAGGATGTCGCCCGCGGCCAGGATCGACACCGACGGGCCGGAGAGCGTCGGGGCGGCCACCGCGGGCGGCGGCACTGTTTGATCCGTACGGTCGTCGTCACCAGCCCCAGGGCGGATCAGCAGCGCCGTGGCGCCGAGCGCGACCACGAGCACAAGGACCGCGCGGCGCCACCGCACGGCCTGCGGGCGCAGATGCCGGGCCACCGCGTCAGGCTAGGTCATCGCCGCGGCGCATACCCCCCGGTTGCGCCAGAAACCCGGCATCGTGTCGCGGAAATGTGTCGATCCATCTCCGTCGTGCGCGCTCGACGACCTCCTCGGGACCCTCTCCGGGTCGCCCTCACCCCATCGCTGCGGTGGCTGCGGTCAGGGATCCCCGAGGCGCGCCAGGTCGCCCTCCCCGCGGCCGCCCAATGTGCCGGATTCTCCATCGGCGGGGCTGCCGACAGACGCGCTGCCACCACCCGACGTGTCGGGTTTACGCCAACCCTCCATCCCGACCGGCCAACCATCGACGACGTGTACGCGCACCAGCGGCTTCTTGCGGACACAGAGATCTGCGCACAGGCGCTCCAGTGAGCGGTCACGGCGCCGGCGAGCGGAGTCGGCATCCGCTGTAGATGGAGCCTCGGCGGCCCGGTCGGCCAGAGCGGCACGACCGGGCCGCCGACGTATGCGGCCGCGGGTGTCTCAGAACCCCCCGGACAGCAGCCTCCTCCGTTGGGGTGCGTCTCCCAGGCCGCCGGTTGCGGGAACGCTCGCCGCAGCGGGTAAACTTCCCGCACGGTCATGAGCGCCAGCGTCAAGCCCCGGCTTGCTGGCCGGCAACCCTCCTGTTCGCGGTGGGGTGCCCCGGGTGATGACCAGGCCCGAGCACATCGACGTGTCAGGGCAAGCGCGGACCCCGGCCCGGGGTCCCTGACCGGATCCCGGAGGTTGCCGTATGCACGCGTCCCTCAGCCCCACCGTCCCGGCGTCGCTCGACGTGTTCGGCGTACCGGGGCAGGTCAACCTGGACTACGCCGCGACCGCGCCCTGCGCGCGGGTGGCCGCCGACGCGGTCACCGAGCTGCTGTCGTCGTACGCGAGCGTGCACCGCGGCGCCGGCGTGCTGTCGCAGCGCTGCACCGAGGCGTATGAACGCGCCCGGCACACCGTGGCGACCTTCCTGGATTGCCGCGCCGACGACCACGTGGTGTTCACCCGCAACACCACCGACGCGCTGAACCTGCTGGCCGCCGCAGTACCCCCGGGCACCATGGTGGTCACGCTCGCCGGCGAGCACCACGCGAACCTGCTGCCGTGGCGGCGTGCCGTGCGGCTACCGGTGCCCGACTCCCCTGGCGGCGCGGTGCGCGCCGTCGACGCGGCGTTGCGCGGGCTGCGCCGGGCGGGGCACACGTCGCCGATCCTGGTCGCGGTCACCGGAGCCTCCAACGTCACCGGGGAGGTGCTGCCGATCGCCGCGCTTGCTCAGGTCGCGCACCGCCACGGCGCCCGGATCGCGGTCGACGCGGCGCAGCTCGCCCCGCACCTGCCCATCTACATCGACGCGCTGGACGTCGACTACGTGGCGCTGTCCGGGCACAAGCTGTACGCGCCCTTCGGCGCTGGCGTCCTGGCCGGCCGATCCGACTGGCTCGACGCCGCCCCTCCCTACCTGTCCGGCGGCGGCGCGACCGTCCACGTCGGAGACGCCACCCACGACGTCACCTACGCGGTCGGACCCGCCCGCCACGAGGCGGGCACCCCCAACCTCCTCGGCGCGGTCGCCCTGGCCGCCGTATGCCAGGCGCTGCACTCGGCCGACCGCACCGCGCTCGCCGCGCACGAGCAGGCGCTGCTCGCCCGACTGCGCGACGGACTCGCCGCGCTGCCGGACGTCGCCGAGCTGCGGATGTTCGAGCCCGACGCCGCCCGGGTGGGCATCACGAGCTTCGCCGTCGCCGGCCACGACTCCGCCGCCGTGGCCCGCTACCTGGCCCGCGAACACGGCATCGGGGTGCGCGACGGGCTGTTCTGCGCCCACCCGCTGGTGCGGCGGCTGCTGCACGAGGCCGCCACACGCCTCGGCCGACCGCTGCCACCCACCGCGGTACGGGTCAGCATCGGCATCGGCACCACGGTCGAGGACATCGACCGACTGGTCGCCGCGCTGAGCGGGCTGAACCGGGTGCGCTGACCATTGAGACGACGCGATCGCCGGGCTCCGGCGGACCCGCGCGGAGGAACTATGGGCAGAAAAGACGAGCGGTCCTGCAGACCCTTGTGGCTCCTGAGACGCGCGTCTCATGATACGAGCACCAGGTTGTCAGCTGGTGGATCGGCCGGTACGTTGCCAGGCGTGATTCGCCGTAGCGTCGACCACGCGATGCGGGAGCGCCTCGTGAACTCCCTGGTGACGCGGCGTCATGTCGATCTCATGCGCATCTGCAGCGCGGTCTGTTCGCGCTAGCCCGTTCGAGCGGGAGAACTGCGCCGAATTCCGGCCGTCGTCGGTGCCGCCACTGCCTGACGTCGATTGTCGTATCCACCGGTCCTGACGACGCACGCACGACGAACACTCCCGGCTCCTCGCGACCACGCGCACCCGTGATCATGCCGTTTGGGTGCGCGATCCACCGCACCTTCACGCCCGGCCTCGTGCCTTGCTGACACGGCCGCCCACCCGTCACCGGCGGCCGCCCGCACTCCGTACCGAGACGAGAGGCCCATCGATGCCACCATCCCGACTTCGATCCACTGTGCACACCACGGCTGTCGCCCTCGCCGTGACCGGCCTGCTGACCGCCTGCTCCGGCGGCACCCCGTCCGCTGCCGATGAGGCGGGCGAGCCGGTCTACGGCGGCACACTGATCTACCTTGAGCACCAGGCGCCGAGCTGCCTGTACCTGCCCGCCGCGGGCTTCTACCCGAACGGCGGGGTGCTCAACCAGCTCACCGACAAGCTCACCTGGCAGAACCCGGAGACGCTGGAGATCGAACCCTGGATCGCCACCTCCTGGGAGATCAACGCCGACGCCACGGAGTACACCTTCCACCTGCGCAAGGGGGTGACATTCAGCGACGGCACTCCGCTGGACGCCGAGACCGTGGCGGCGAACTTCGACGTCTACGGCCTCGGCAACAAGGAGCTGAGGCTCCCGGTGGCCGAGTTCGTCAACAACTACGCGCGCAGCGAGGTGATCGATGAGGACACGGTGAAGTTCTACTTCACCAAGCCGTCGCCCGGTTTCCTGCAGGGCACCTCGGTCATCGGCGCGGGTCTGGTGTCCAAGAAGACCATCTCGCTGCCGTACGAGGAACAGTGCCAGCTGGAGAACATCATCGGCTCGGGCCCGTTCGTGGTGGCGAAGCACATCGTGGACAAGGAGATCGAACTGGTGGCCCGCCCGGACTACAACTGGGCCCCGCCGTCCTTCAAGCACCAGGGGCGGGCCTACCTCGACCGGATCAGGATCATCGTGACCCCGGAGGACAGCGTGCGGGTCGGGGCGCTGCTGTCGGGCCAGGCCGACTTTGTGCGCTACGTCCAGGCGTACGACGAGGCGACGGTGACCGCCGCGGGCTACCGCGTCTACGCCGAGCCGACGCGGGGCGTCAACAACGGTCTGTACCTGCGGCCGGCCAACAGCATCCTGCGCGACATCCGGGTCCGCAAGGCGCTGCAGGCGGGCACCAACGCGAGGGAGGTCGTCGAAACCCTCTTCACCGACAACTACCCGGTCGCGACCTCCGTGCTCAGCCACCTCGCCGAGGGGTACGTCGACCTGTCCGCACAGCTGGCCTACGACCCCGACAAGGCCAACGCCCTGCTCGACGAGGCCGGATGGGTGCGCGGCGCCGACGGCATCCGGGAGAAGGACGGCCGGAAGCTGGAGCTGAGCGTCTTCGTCTCCGGCCCGCAGCCGCTGTCGAAGCAGACCCTCGAGCTCGTCGCGCAGCAGTGGACGAAGATCGGTGTGCGGCTCAACGTGCGGCCCGCGGACTCCGGCACCCAGGCGGCCGCGCTCAAGGACGCCGAGAAGAGCCCGATCGTCCACTCGATGGTCGGTCGGGCCGACCAGGACGTGATCAAGAGCCACTTCCACACCGAGAACCGGGACGTGCTGCTCTCCAACGACCCGTACCTGGACCAGCTGCTGGAGGAGCAGTCCGCGCTCGCCGACGAGAAGGCGCGCAACGCGAAGGTCGCCGAGATCCAGCGGTACGTGGTGGAGCAGGGCTACGCGATCCCGCTGTTCGAGGAGCCGCAGGTCTACGGCGCTGCGCCGTACGTGCACGGGGTGAGCTTCGAGGCGGTCGCCCGGCCCAGCTTCTACAACGTGTGGTTGTCCAAGAAGGACAGGTAGCGGGGAGCGGTGCTCATGGCCAGGTATCTCGCGCTGCGGGCCGGGCAGGCGGTGCTCGTGCTGTGGGCCGCCTTCACCACCGGCTTCGTCCTGCTGCAGCTGCTGCCCGGGGACGCCATCCTGATCAAGTTTCAGAACCCGGAACTCGGGCTCTCACCGGAGCAGATCGCAGAGCTCCGCCAGCTGTACGGCGGCGACGAGCCGGTCGTCGTCCGGTACGTCCACACGCTGCTCGGCTTCCTGCACGGCGACTTCGGCTACTCGATCGAGACCGGCACACCGGTGGTCGACCGACTGGCCGAAGGCCTGCCGGAGACGGCCAAGCTCGCCACACTGGGTTTCACCGTCGCCGTGCTGATCGCCGTGACGATCGCGTTCGTCGCCAGCCACACCCGCTTCGCGTGGATCCGCGGCGCGCTGCTCGCCCTGCCGTCGCTGTTCATCTCCGTCCCCGTCTTCTGGCTGGGGATCATGCTGATCCAGGTGTTCTCCTTCCAGCTCAGGCTGGTGCCGGTCATCGGCGGCACCGAGTTCGAACGGCTCATCCTCCCCGTGCTCACCCTCGCCGTGCCGATCTCCGCGCCGCTGGCCCAGGTCCTGGCACGCAGCCTCGACCAGGTCTACGCGCAGCCGTTCGTCGCCGTGGTCGCCGCCAAGGGCGCCTCGCGGCGCTGGATCCTCTGGCGACACGTGGCCCGCAACGCGCTGCTGCCCACGCTCACCATCGCCGGGGTCATCTTCGGCGAACTCATCGCCGGGGCGGTCGTGACCGAGACGGTCTTCGGCCGCAACGGCATTGGCCGGCTCACCGAGCAGGCGGTCGACACCCAGGACGCACCGGTGATGCTCGCCATCGTGGTGCTCTGCGCGGCCGTGTTCGTACTGGTCAACCTCGTGGTCGATCTGCTGTATCCCGTGCTCGACCCGCGCCTGTCCGCGAAGGCCGGTGTCGGCTCATGACCACCGGATCCGCTGTGGACACCGCGGCGCCGGCCCGGTCCCCGAGCGTGCCGGCGGCACTGCGCCGGCCGCCCGTGGGGCTCGTGCTCGCCTGGCTCGTGATCGCCGTCGTCGTGGCGTGGGCGGTCGCCCCCGACCTGTTCACCGAGTACGACCCGGTCAGCGGCGTACCGGCGCAGAAGCTCCAGGCGCCGAGCGCGCAGCATCTGTTCGGCACGGACGCGCTGGGCCGCGACGTGTTCGCGCGCGTCGTGCACGGCTCGGCCCGCTCGCTGTCCGGCGCGGTCGTCGCGGTGGCCGTCGGGTTCGCGGTGGGCACCCTGCTCGGCCTGATCGCCGGGTCGGTGGGCGGCGTCCTCGACGAGGTCGTGATGCGCGTGGTCGACGTGCTGCTCGCGGTGCCTGGCCTGCTGCTCGCGCTCACCGTGATCATCCTGCTCGGTCCCGGCACGATCAACGTGGCGATCGCCGTCGGCATCGGATCGATAGCGGCCTTCGCCCGGCTGGCGCGCTCCGAGGTCGTCCGGGTGCGGCGCGCCGACTACGTGGAGGCCGCGTTCGGCAGCGGCGGCCGCTTCACCACCGTGCTGTGGCGGCACGTGCTGCCCAACTCGGTCGGCCCCGTCGTGGCGCTCGCCGCGGTGCAGTTCGGCGCCGCGATCCTGGCCATCTCGACGCTCAGCTTCCTCGGCTACGGCGCGAAACCGCCGGAGCCGGAGTGGGGGCTGCTCATCGCGGAGGGGCGCAACTACCTCGCCACCTCGTGGTGGTTGACGACCCTGCCGGGAGTGGTCGTCGTGCTCGTCGTGCTCGCCACCAGCCGCATCAGCCGATCGATCAACCGGGAGGACCGATGAGCCTGCTCGAGGTGCGTGACCTCAGCGTCTCCTACCGGACCCGCGGCCGGGTCGTGGAGGCTGTGCGGGAGGTGTCGTTCACCGTCGAACCGGGGGAGGTCGTCGCGGTCGTCGGCGAATCCGGGTCCGGCAAGTCGACCACGGCGCAGGCCATCATCGGCCTGCTGCCCACCAACGGTTCCATCGACTCCGGCCAGATCCTCCTCGGCGGTACGGACATCGCCCGGTGGCCGGAGAAGCGACTGCGGGCGATTCGCGGCGCGCAGATCGGCCTGATCCCGCAGGATCCGGCGAGCTCGCTGAACCCGGTCAAGACCGTGGGCGCGCAGATCGGCGAGGCGCTGCGCATCCACCGGCGCGGCGACCGCCGCACCATCTCCCGCACGGTGATCGAGCTGCTCACCCGGGTCGGAATCTCCGATCCGGAGCTTCGCGCCCGCCAGTACCCGCACGAGCTGTCCGGCGGGATGCGCCAGCGCGTCCTCATCGCCGCCGCGATCGCCCTGCGACCGCGGCTCATCATCGCCGACGAGCCCACCAGCGCGCTCGACGTCACCGTGCAGCGGCGGGTCCTGGATCTCATCGACGACCTGCGCACGGAGTTCGGCACGGCCGTCCTCCTCGTGACCCACGACCTCGGCGTCGCCGCGCAGCGGGCGGACCGGCTCGTCGTCATGCGCGACGGGCGGGTCGAGGAGCAGGGCCCGACGGCGGTCGTCCTCGCGGCCCCCACCGCGGAGTACACGAAGCTGCTGGTGCGCGACGCGCCGTCGCTGACCCCGCGCGGGTTCCGCCGGCCCCCGCCGGCGGCGCCCGCGGCGGACGGCGCGCCCGCAACCGACAGCCCTCCCGCCATCGTCGCCCGCGACCTGGTCAAGGAGTTTCGGGTCGGGGGCAGCCCGTTCCGGGCGGTCGACGGGGTCTCCTTCGAGGTGCCCCGGGGAACGACGCACGCCCTGGTCGGGGAGTCGGGGTCGGGCAAGACCACGACCGCCCGCATGGTCGTTCGCTTCGCCACGCCGACGTCCGGGTCGGTGACGGTGGGCGGGGTCGACATCGGCCCGCTGCGCGGCGAGCAGCTGCGCCAGCTGCGCCGCCGCGTGCAGCTCGTCTACCAGAACCCGGCCGGTTCGCTGGACCCGCGCCAGTCGGTCGCGGACATCGTGGCCGAGCCCCTGCGCAACTTCCGGCTCGCAGACCGCTCCGGACGCGGCCGACGGGTACGCGAACTCATCGACCGGGTCGCGCTGCCGCAGACCGTGCTCGACCGCAGGCCCCGGGAGCTCTCCGGCGGTCAGCGTCAGCGGGTGGCCATCGCCCGGGCGCTCGCCGTGGACCCCGAGGTGCTGGTCCTCGACGAGGCGGTCTCCGCGCTCGACGTGACCGTGCAGGCCCAGATCCTCGACCTGCTCGACGGGCTGCAGCGCGAGCTCGGGCTCACCTACCTGTTCATCTCGCACGACCTGTCGGTGGTGCGGCAGATCTCCGACACCGTGTCGGTCATGAGGAAAGGACGCATTGTGGAGAGCGGAACCACCCAGCAGGTGTTCGAGGCGCCGCGGCACGAGTACACGCGCGAACTGCTCGCCGCGGTGCCCGGCGTGCCCCTGGAGCTGGTCGCATGAGCCGCCCGCGACTCGGCTTCTTCACCCGGCTGCTCGACGACGGTCCGGCCGAGCTGCGCTACCGGCTGGCGGCCGAACAGATCAGGCACGCGGAGGCGTACGGGTTCGACTCCGCCTGGGTGGCCCAGCACCACTTCCACGAGGCCGAGGGTGGGCTGCCCGCCCCGCTCGTGTTCCTCAGCCACGTCGCCGCGCAGACCAGCCGGATCCGGCTGGGCACCGGCATCATCACGCTGCCGCTGGAGAATCCGGTACGGGTGGCCGAGGACGCCGCGGTGCTCGACCTGCTGTGCGGCGGTCGGCTCGAGCTCGGCTTCGGCAGCGGCGGCAACCCCTCGGCGTTCAGCGCGTTCGGACTGGACAGCGCCGACCGCTCGGCCATCTACGCCGAGCATCTCGCCGTACTCGTCAACGCCTGGTCGGGGCGTGACCTGGGTGGCGGCAATCGCCTCTACCCGGCGGCGTCGCGCCTGCTCGGCGCCATCTGGGAGGCGACCTTCTCGGTGAGCGGAGGAGTCCGCGCGGGCCGGGCGGGCCACGGGCTCATGCTCTCGCGTACCCAGCCGCGACCCGCGGACGCTCCACACGCGACACTGGCGGAGATCCAGGGCCCGATCGTGGACGCCTACTACGAGAACCTTCCGGACGGGGTACGCCCGCGCATCATGGCCTCGCGCACGGCCTTCGTCGCCGACGACCGCGCCGAGGCGCTCCGGTTCGCCGAGGCGGGCCTCGGTCGCGCCGCGCGGCAGATGAAGGAGAAGGGCCACCCGGTGCCCGACGGGGGCGTCGAAGCCCTCATCGCGGCCTTCGACGTGCACGTGGGGACGCCCGACGACGTCATCGCGAGCCTGCGGGCCGATCCGATCCTCCAGCGCTCGACGGATCTGGTCTTCCAGGTGCACTCCGTCGACCCGCCGCATCCCTTCATCCTCCGCTCGATCGAGCTGCTCGCGACCGAGGTCGCGCCCGCGCTCGGTTGGGCACCGCGGTCGGCCTCCGCCGATCCCGCCGCCGCCGACCCGAAGCTCGAACCGGCACCCGAGGCGAGCAGGACATGAAGACTGACATCCCCGACGTCATCGACCACCTGGTGGGCATCGAACCCGGGTCCCGCCTCGACCGGCTGCGCCAGCGGCGGCCGGAGACCCGGCGCCACGCGCAGGCGAGCTACGAGGCGCTCTTCTCCCCGCACTCGACCGGTGAGGTCAGCGCGAGCGAGCGGCTCGCCGTCGCGGCGTTCGTGGCCGGCCTGCACCGGGACGCCGCGACCGCCGAGTTCTACGCCACCCGGCTCGCCGAGCACGCCCCGCGGTTGGCACCGCTGATCGCGAAGGAGATCGAGGCGGGCCGTACCACCGGCCCGTACGGCGCCTACCCCTCGCCCGGCCCGCTCGCGGACGAGAGCGTCCCCGGACCGATCTTTCGGGTGGCCGACCCGGACAGCCTCGGACCCCGCCTCGCCGCCGCCCTGGAACACGCCCACCTGCTCGTGTTCCGCCCGCGCGAGGCGAGCCGCGGGGCGCTGCAGGCCCTCCTCGACGCGGGCTGGAGCACGACGGGGGTGGTCACCCTGTCGCAGCTCGTCGCCTTCCTCACCTTCCAGGTGCGCGTCGTCACCGGCCTGCGCCTCCTGGCAACATCCTCCACAAAGGAGCTTGATTCGTGACCGAGCCCGCCGCGCAGCGCCCGCTCGGCTTCACCCAGGACCACCTCGGTTGGCGGCCGTGGCTCCCCCCGCTGACCGAGGCGGAGCTCACCGACGTCCACCGGGAGGCGCTCACAGGCCGTGCCGCGTCGCCCTACTTCCTGCTGCTCGCCAGGGACCCGGAGATTCTCCGGGCACGGACGAGGACCGACATCGACATCTTCCACAACGCCGACGGCGGGCTGCCCCGCGCGGAGCGGGAGCTCGCGGCGGTGGCCACGTCGCGCCTCAACGGGTGCGTGTTCTGCGCCTCCGTGCACGCCCGGTTCGCCGCGCACTACTCCACCCGCCCGCTCGACGTGCAGCGGCTGCTCGATGAGGGCGTCGACGCGCCGCAGGACCGACGCTGGCGGGCGATCATCGACGCGGCCGCCGACCTGACGGCGACGCCCGTCGCGTTGACCGCGGAGCACATCGAGGCGCTGCGCGCGGCGGGCCTCGACGACCTGGCGATCAGCGACCTGCTGCACGCCGCCGCATTCTTCAACTGGGCCAACCGGCTCATGCTCTCGCTCGGCGAGCCGACCCCGCCCGCCGAGGAATGACGACCCCGCCCATCGCCCCGTCCGCCCGACGAAGGTTAGCGCCATGATCGACCCTCGACTCGACCATCTCGTCTACGCGGTGCCCGACCTCGCCGCCGGTGTCGCCGAGTTCGCCGCACGGACCGGCGTCACCCCCGTCGCCGGGGGCCGGCACCCGAGCGGTACCGCCAACTACCTGGTCGGATTCGGACCGACCGCGTACCTCGAGATCATCGGCCCGGATCCGGAGGTCACCGAACGCCCGACCACGTTCGGGCTGGACTCGCTCACCGAGCCGCGCCTGGTGACCTGGGCGGTGCACCCGGACGACATCGAGAAGGCGGTCCGCCACGCCCGCGACGGCGGGTACGACCCCGGCGAGATCCAGCCGTTGTCCCGACGCCGCCCCGACGGGGTGGTGCTGACCTGGCGGCTCACCCGACGGGACGAACGCGCGGCGGGCGGGCTGGTGCCGTTCCTCATCGACTGGGGCCGCACCGAGCATCCGGCGCGTTCCGGGCTCCCGCAGCTGCGGCCCACCTCGCTCACCGCGACCCACCCGGACCCGCCCGCGGTGCGCCACGCCCTCGCCGCGCTCGGGGTCGACCTCGACGTGACCGAGGGACCGCAGGCCGCGCTGGAGGCGGTGCTCGACACCCCGCTCGGCCCGGTGACGCTGCGGTGAGCTCGGACCCGCGTCGCATGTCAACCCTCCTGGCCGTCTCCGGCTCCCCGTCGGGCACGTCCCGCACCGCCAAGGTGCTGCACCTCGTGATCCGCCGGCTTGCCGCGGAGGGCCACCAGGTGCGCCTGGTGTCGGTGCGGGACCTGCCGCCGGCAGCGCTGCTCGGCTCCGACCCCGACCATCCGGCCATCGCCGCCGTCGCCCGCTGCCTCGCCGCCGCGGACGGGGTGGTCATCGCCACCCCGGTCTACAAGGCCGCCTACAGCGGCGCGCTCAAGGCCCTGCTGGACCTCATGCCCCAGCGGGCCCTCGCCGGCAAGGTCGTCCTCCCGCTGGCGACCGGCGGCACCCTCGCGCACGTGCTCGCGCTCGACTACGCGCTGCGCCCCGTGCTCGCCGCCATGGGCGCCGACCACGTGGTCAACGGGTACTTCCTCCACGAGAGGCTGCTCCACGACACCGACGACGGCGGCGTCCGCATCGACGATTCGGTTCGGCTCGCCTTCGACCAGGTCGTCGACGGATTCCTCACCGCACTGCGCCACCGGGCCCCCTCGGTGCACCCGCCGGCCAACGGCACTGTTCAGCGGAGGGCCGTGGGGGGCGTCGTGGAGGCGTCAACCTCGACCGCGTCGCCGACCCGGATGTAACCGGGGGCGTCCGGGATCAGGTTCACCGCGAACAGCAGCTTCTGGTCGACGTTGCGGTACCGGGCCAGGGTCCGCAGCGGCTCCCGCCCGCGCTCCCCGGTCTCCTGGTCGGTGGTGGTCACCACGCACCGGCCGCACGCCTTGGGTACCCGGAAGGTCACCTCGCCGATGCGGATGCGCCCGCCCACCCAGCCGTCCTCGGCCCACGCGGGCGCGCCGGTGACCACGACGTTGGGCCGAAAGCGCGTCATCGGCAGGGGCCACTCCGGCGAACCGTCCGCGGCCAGCCAGTCGTTGAGCGCGTCCAGCGACGCGGCGTTGGCGAGCAGAAGCGGGTACCCGTCGGCGAAGCTCACCCGGTCGGACGCCAGCGCGTACCGCGGGTCCACCGCACGCCGCGTCGGGTCGTCCAGCCAGACCAGCCGGACCTTGCGCCCCAGGGTCTCGCTGAACCAGTCGTCGGCCGCCGCCCCGGCCGCTGCGGCGCGGACCCGGTCACCCCAGACCGTCACCTCGGTCGGCTCGCCGTCGCGCGGCTCGGGCACGGTCAGGTCGGGGCGGCCGGCGGCGCGCACGACGAGCCCGCCCGCGGTCGGCGTCGGCCGGATCTGGCCGAGGCCGGGCACCTCCCGCTGGGTCAGCGCCGTGCCGTCGGGGTCGGCGACCAACCAACGCCGGTCGCCGGCGAGGCCCCACGGCTCCACCCACGCGCCGTCGTGCTCCAGGCGATAACAGCCCTTGACGGGGTACGTGTAGAGTGCGCCGATCCGCATTCGGCCATCCTTGCACGGCCCTGGCACGACCAGACCCTGAGGCATCGTTAAGCTGCGCCAAGGGAGCCCTCAACGACGAGGAGCAGGAGATGAGCGCACCCGAGCTGGTACGCGCGCCGCGCGGCAGCACGCTGACCGCCCGTGGCTGGCCACAGGAGGCCGCGCTGCGGATGCTGTGCAACAACCTCGACCCCGAGGTCGCCGAGCGCCCGGAGGATCTCGTCGTCTACGGCGGGTCCGGTAAGGCGGCGCGGGACTGGCCGTCGTTCCACGCCCTGGTGCGCACGCTGACCACGCTCGCCGACGACGAGACCATGCTCGTGCAGTCGGGCCGGCCCGTCGGCGTGCTGCGCACCCACGAGTGGGCGCCGCGGGTGCTGATCGCCAACTCCAACCTGGTCGGGGACTGGGCGACCTGGCCGGAGTTCCGCCGGTTGGAGAGGCTGGGCCTGACCATGTACGGCCAGATGACCGCCGGCTCGTGGATCTACATCGGCACCCAGGGCATCCTGCAGGGCACGTACGAGACGTTCGCGGCGGTGGCCGCCAAGCGCTTCGGCGGCAGCCTCGCCGGGACACTGACGCTCACCGCCGGCTGCGGCGGGATGGGCGGCGCGCAGCCGCTGGCGGTGACGATGAACGGCGGCGCGTGTCTGATCATCGACATCGACCCGGCCCGGCTGCGCCGCCGGGTGGCCACCCGCTACCTGGACACCGTGGCGTCCACTCTGGACGAGGCGATCGACCTGGCGGTCGCGGCGCGCACCGAGCGGCGGGCGCTGTCGGTCGGCGTGGTGGGCAACGCCGCCACGCTCGTGCCGGAGATCCTGCGCCGGGGCGTGCCCGTCGACATCGTCACCGACCAGACCAGCGCGCACGACCCGCTCTCCTACGTGCCCGAGGGCGTGGACCCGGCCGACGCGCCGGACTACGCGGCGCGCAAGCCCGAGGAGTTCGCCGAGCGCGCGTACGCGTCGATGGCCAAGCACGTGGAGGCGATGGTCGGGTTCCTCGACGCCGGAGCCGAGGTCTTCGACTACGGCAACTCGATCCGGGCCGGGGCGACCGAGGGCGGGTTCGCGCGGGCCTTCGCGTTCCCCGGCTTCGTCCCGGCGTACATCCGGCCGCTGTTCTGCCAGGGCAAGGGGCCGTTCCGCTGGGTGGCGCTCTCCGGCGACCCGGCCGACATCGCCGCCACCGACCGGGCGATCCTGGAGCTGTTCCCGGAGAACGAGTCGCTGGTGCGCTGGATCCGGATGGCGGGCGAGAAGGTGGCGTTCCAGGGGCTGCCGGCGCGGATCTGCTGGCTCGGGTACGGCGAACGCGACCGCGCGGGCCTGCGGTTCAACGAGATGGTTGCCGCGGGCGAACTGGCCGCGCCCATCGTGATCGGACGCGACCACCTCGACTGCGGGTCGGTCGCCTCCCCGTACCGGGAGACCGAGGGCATGGCCGACGGCTCCGACGCGATCGCCGACTGGCCGCTGCTCAACGCGCTGGTCAACACGGCCAGCGGCGCGTCGTGGGTGTCGATCCACCACGGCGGCGGGGTGGGGATCGGCAAGTCGATCCACGCGGGGCAGGTCACCGTGGCCGACGGGTCGCCGCTCGCCGCCGCCAAGATCGAGCGGGTGCTCACCAACGACCCGGGCATGGGCGTGATCCGCCACGTGGACGCCGGCTACGACCTCGCGGAGACCGTGGCCGAGGCGGCCGGCGTACACATCCCGATGCGGGAAGCGTGATGGTCAGCTTCCGGGCCCTGTGGGACAACCTGGCGCCGATCGGCCGCAGCGCCGACGGCGGCTACCTGCGCTACTCGTGGACCGACACGGACCGCGCGCTGCGGGAGTGGTTCGTGACCCAGGCGACCGCGCGAGGGCTGGTGGCCGAGACGGACCGCAACGGGAACATGTGGGCGTGGTGGGGCTCACCCGAGGCCGGCGACGCCGTCGTCACCGGCAGCCACTTCGACTCGGTCCCGCACGGCGGGGGGTACGACGGCCCGCTCGGCATCGCCTCGGCGTTCCTGGCCGTGGACGTGCTGCGGGCACGGGAGGTGCGGCCGGTACGGCCGATCGGCATCGTGGCGTTCACCGAGGAGGAGGGCGCCCGGTTCGGGGTCGCCTGCCTCGGCTCCCGGCTGCTCACCGGGTCGCTGCCACCCGAGCAGGCCCGCGACCTACGCGACGAGGGCGGGGTGAGCCTCGCCGAAGCGATGACCGCGGCCGGTGCCGACCCGGACGCGCTCGGCCCCGACCCCGAGCGGCTGGGCCGGATCGGGGCCTTCGTCGAGATGCACGTCGAGCAGGGCCGCGCGCTCGCCGACCGGCACGCCGCCGTCGGGGTGGCGTCGGCGATCTGGCCGCACGGCCGCTGGCGGTTCGACTTCCTCGGCGAGGGCAACCACGCCGGCACCACCCGCATGGGCGACCGGCGCGACCCGATGCTCACGTACGCGTACACCGTGCTCGCCGCGAACAAGGAGGCGCGGATGCGCGGCGTGCACGCCACCGTCGGGAGGGTGAGCGTGGAGCCCAACGCCACCAACGCGGTGCCGTCGGTGGTGCGCGGGTGGCTCGACGCCCGGGCGCCGGACCAGGACAGCCTCACCGCGCTGGTCGAGGCGGTCACGCACCGGGCGCGGGAACGGGCGCTGCGCGACGGTACGACGGTAAACGTGACGCCCGAGTCCGTCTCCCCGGTCACTGAATTCCACAGTGGACTACGTGACCGGATCGTCAAGCTGCTCGGGAACGTGCCGGTGCTGCCCACGGCGGCCGGACACGACGCCGGCGTGCTCGCCACCCACGTGCCGACCGCGATGCTGTTCGTGCGCAACCCCACCGGCGTCTCGCACTCCCCCGCCGAGCACGCGACCGACGAGGACTGCGAGGCGGGCGTGGCCGCGCTCGCTGCGGTGCTCGAGGAGCTGGCGTGCCGGTAGGCGGGCGGTACTGGGCGGAGCTGGCCTGGCTCGGCGACGGCGAGCCCGGGCTGCGCCGCGACGTGCTGATTGAACTCGACGGCGAGCGGTTCGCCGCCGTCACCCCCGGCGTGACGGACCCGGGGCCCGACGCGGTACGCCTACGCGGCCTGACCATCCCGGGGCTCGCCAACGCCCACTCGCACGCGTTCCACCGCGCGCTGCGCGGGCGCACCCACACCGGCAGGGGCACGTTCTGGACCTGGCGCGAGCGGATGTACGAGCTGGCCGGCCGCCTCGAACCCGACACCTACCACGCGCTGGCCCGCGCCGCGTACGCCGAGATGGCGCTGGCCGGCGTGACGTGTGTGGGCGAGTTCCACTACCTGCACCACGCGCCGAACGGCGTGCCCTACGCCGACATGAACGCGATGGGCCACGCGCTGCTCGCCGCCGCCGACGAGGCCGGCATCCGGATCACCCTGCTCGACACGCTCTACCTGACCGCCACCGTGGACGGTGGGCCGCCCGAAGGCCCGCAGCGGCGGTTCAGCGACGAGGACGTCGAGGGCTGGAGCGCGCGCCACTCGTCGCTCACCGACGCGCCGTACGCCCGCATCGGGGCCGCCCTGCACTCGGTGCGTGCCGTGCCCGCCGAGGCGATCGCGACCTTCGCCGAGCGCACCGAGGGCGTCCCGCTGCACCTCCACCTCTCCGAACAGCGGGCCGAGAACGAGGCCTGCCTGGCGTACCACGGCCGGACCCCGACCCAACTGCTGGCAGACGCGGGCGTGCTTCGCCCGGACACGACGGCGGTGCACGCCACCCACGTCACCGACTCCGACCGTACGCTGCTCGGCGACAGCGGCACCCGGGTGTGCCTGTGCCCCACCACCGAGCGCGACCTCGGCGACGGGATCGGCCCGGCGCGGGCGCTCGCCGACTCCGGCAGCGCGCTGTGCCTCGGGTCGGACAGCCACGCGGTCGTCGACCTCTTCGAGGAGGCGCGCGCGGTCGAGCTGCACGAGCGGCTGCGCGCCGAGCAGCGCGGCCACTTCTCCGCAGAGGAGCTGCTCACCGCCGCGACGACCGCAGGGCACGCGGCGCTCGGGTGGCCCGACGCGGGGCGCATCGCGCCCGGCGCGCGCGCCGACCTGGTCACCGTGCGGCTCGACACGGTCCGCACCGCCGGTGCCGACCCCGCGCAGGCGCTGGCCGCCGTGGTCTTCGCGGCCACCGCGGCCGACGTCTCCCACGTGGTGCGCGACGGCCGGGTCATCGTGCGCGACGGCGTCCACTGTGCCATCCCCGACGTGCCAACGGCGTTGACGCAGGCGATCGCGGCGGTGACCGGGTGAGCAGCCTGCTGGTGACGAACATCGGCGAGCTGGTGACCAACGATCCCTCGCTCGGTGACGGGCCGCTCGGCGTGCTGCGCGACGCCGCGCTGGTCGCCGCCGACGGCCGGGTCGCCTGGGTCGGTCCCGCCGCGCGCGCCCCGGCCGCGGACATCTCCCTCGACGCCGACGGCCGGGCGGCGCTGCCCGGCTTCGTGGACAGCCACGCGCACCTGGTGTTCGCCGGCGACCGGGCCGCCGAGTTCGCCGCCCGGATGTCCGGCGAGCCGTACACCGGCGGCGGCATCCGCACCACGGTCGCCGCGACCCGCGCGGCCAGCGATGAGGAGCTGCGCGCCACCGTCGGGCGCCTGCGCCGCGAGGCGCTGCGGCAGGGCACCACCACGGTCGAGATCAAGTCGGGGTACGGCCTGACCGTGCCGGACGAGGCCCGGTCGCTGCGTATCGCCGCCGAGGTGACGGCGGAGACCACGTTCCTTGGCGCGCACGTCGTGGCGCCCGAGTACGCCGACCGGCCCGACGAGTACGTGTCGCTGGTGTGCGGCGAGATGCTCGCCGCCGCCGCGCCGCACGCCCGCTGGGTCGACGTGTTCTGCGAGCGGGGCGCGTTCGACGCCGACCAGTCCCGGGCCGTGCTCACCGCGGGGATCGCGGCGGGCCTGGCGCCGCGGGTGCACGCCAACCAGCTCGGTCCCGGGCCCGGGGTGCGCCTGGCCGTGGAGCTGGGCGCCGCGAGCGCGGACCACTGCACGTGGCTCGCCGACGCGGACGTCGACGCGCTGGCAGGTTCGTCCACTGTGGCCACACTGCTGCCGGGAGCGGAGTTCTCCACCCGCTCGCCGTACCCGGACGCCCGGCGGCTGCTCGACGCGGGCGTGACCGTCGCGCTCGCCACCGACTGCAACCCCGGCTCGTCGTACACCTCCTCGATGCCGTTCTGTGTGGCGCTGGCCGTGCGCGAGATGGGCATGACCCCGGCGGAGGCGGTGTGGGCCGCCACCGCGGGTGGCGCGCGGGCGCTGCGCCGTAGCGACGTGGGGCACCTGGGTATCGGCGCCCGGGCAGACCTGGTGCTGCTCGACGCCCCCTCCTACCTGTACCTGGCCTACCGGCCGGGGGTGCCGCTGGTCCGTGAGGTTGTGCACAACGGGGTGCTGACATGAGTGGTGTGGTGACCGTCCAGCCGACCGGGGTGAGCCCGGCCGATGTCATCGCGGTGGCGCGGGACAACGTCCGGGTGGAGATCGCCCCGGCCGCGGTCGCGGCGATGGCCGCTTCGCGGTCCATCGTGGACGACATCGAGCGCGAGGGCCGCCCGGTGTACGGGGTGTCCACCGGGTTCGGGGCGCTCGCCGACACGTCCGTGCCGGCGGAGCGGCGGGGTGAGCTGCAGCATGCGCTGATCCGCTCGCACGCGGCCGGCGTCGGCGCGCCCATGCCGCGCGAGGTGGTCCGGGCGATGATGCTGCTGCGGGTCCGGTCACTGGCGCTCGGCCGCTCCGGGGTGCGCCCGCTCATCGCGCAGTCCCTTGTGGACCTGCTCAACCACGACATCACGCCGTGGGTGCCCGAGCACGGGTCGCTCGGCGCCTCCGGGGATCTCGCACCGCTCGCGCACTGCGCGATGGTGCTGCTCGGCGAGGGGTGGGTGCTCGGTAAGGACGGCTCCCGGCAGCCCGCCGGCGAGGTGCTGCGGGACGCCGGACTGTCGCCGATCACCCTGGCGTCCAAGGAAGGGCTCGCGCTGATCAACGGCACCGACGGGATGCTCGGCATGCTGCTGCTCGCGCTCGCCGACGCCGCCCACCTGTTCACCATGGCCGACATCACCGCGGCGCTCGCGATCGAGGCGATGCTCGGCAGCGACCGGCCGTTCCAGCGCGCGCTGCAGGAAATCCGGCCGCATCCGGGGCAGATGGCCAGCGCGGACAACATCTTCCGGCTGCTGCAGGACTCGGCGATCATGGACTCGCACCGCTACGACATGCACCACGCGGTGCAGGACGCGTACTCGATCCGCTGCTCACCCCAGGTGGCCGGCGCGGCGCGGGACACGCTCGACTTCGCCCGGGCGGTCGCCGAGCGCGAGCTGGTATCCATCGTGGACAATCCGGTGGTGCTGCCGGACGGGCGGGTGGAGTCCACCGGCAACTTCCACGGCGCGCCGCTCGGGTTCGCCGCCGACTTCCTCGCCATCGCGGCCGCCGAAGTCGGCGCGATCTCCGAGCGGAGGACCGACCGGCTGCTCGACATCGCCCGCTCGCGGGGCCTGCCCGCGTTCCTCAGCCCCGACCCGGGGGTGAACTCCGGGCTGATGATCGCCCAGTACACCGCGGCCGGGATCGTCGCGGAGAACCGCCGGCTCGCCGCCCCCGCCTCGGTGGACTCGGTGCCCACCTCCGGAATGCAGGAGGACCACGTCTCCATGGGCTGGGCGGCCACGTACAAGCTGCGCCGGGTGCTGGACAACCTCACCACGATCCTCGCCGTGGAGCTGCTGGCCGCCGTACGCGGGCTGCAACTGCGCGCGCCGCTCACCCCGTCGCCCGCCGGGCGGGCTGCGATCGACGCCGTGTCCGCCTTCGCCGGCGAGCCGGGTCCGGACGTGTTCCTGGCCCCGCTGATGGAGTCCGCCCGCGCCGTCATCGCCGGGCCGGAGCTGCGCGCGGCCGTGGAAGCCGCGGTCGGCCCGCTGCGCTGACCGTCGCAGCATCCGCGTATGGCCGCTGAGAGTGGAGCGGCTCGAGGACGTTCGGCAGCCACGCTCAACCTCTCAGCGACCGCCTCCAATGAGACACCCTTTGTCGACCCCGTTTCAAGTAGTCAGTGCGGTCGTTGGGTGGTTTGGCTGGGGGTGCGGTACAGCGGCATGGCGGTGGACGTACTTGGCTGGCATACTGCTGTCATGGAGAGTAGCGCCTCAAGACAATCCCGAGCAGCTGGCGTAGTGGTGGCCTCAATTGTGCTTCTATGTAATGGCATTCCCATGGCGCTAGCCGGGATCCTAAATGTCATGTTAGCGCGTACCCTTGTGGCCATCGTTCTGGGATTGTCAATAGCGCTGCTCGGCACCGCCATGATCGCTGCGGCAATTCGCCTTTACGCTGGTAGTCGTAGCTGGTGGATTGTAGGTCTGAGTCTAGTACCGATTGGAGCGGCAGGGCAATTCGTCGATACTTACGTGTTCGGGGACGGCCGGATACCGATCGTCTGGGGAGTCATCATGCCATTGGCCGCTCTGGTATCCCTGCTGTTGCCTTCTGTTAAAAGCGCACTTAACCCACCCAACCGCTGAGTCCTTTCAACCCGTATGATTCGTCGCCAAGGTCGAGGGCGTGTATGGCTCTGGTTCGGGCCGGCCCGCTAAGGACGCCAGGTTCCCTTGGGATGTGGACACCAGGTCATGCTGCAATCTAATGCAGCCTAGCCAGTTCGATAATGAGCCATTTTCATCGTGGCAGTGGTCGATCTTCTTCGACGTACTGCAGCACGGTGATGGCGGCCAGGATCGGGGTCGCACGGTGTGGGCAGCAACGCAGTCTGGTCAGGATCTTCCAGCACTTCAGGGTGGCGGCGGCGCGTTCGCCGAGGGCGCGGGCCTTGGCCAGGCTACGGTTGACCGCCTTCTGGTTGTCCGACAGGTGCTTGCCCTTAAACGGCACGGCGATGGTGGGTCCGGCGGCCTGGTAGGCCTTGTCGGCCAGGGCGGCCACCGCGTGTCGGGTCAGCGCCTCGGGTATGCCGTGGGCGCGGGCGGCCGCAAGATCGTGCACCGATCCGGGCAGGGCTGGTGAGGTCCACAGCAGCCTGCCACGGGTGTCGGCGAGGAACTGGACGTTGACGGTGTGGCGCCGTTTGTGCCCGTTGTAGTACGGCTTGTGATCAGCGACGCGGTCGATCGGGGTCTGGGTGCCGTCCAGGATCACCACACCAGCATCGCGGCGCGGCGGGCCGCCTGCTCAAGGGTGGGTGCCAGCTTCGAGATCAGGTCGATGGTCTCGGTCACGTACCGGTAGACCGTGGCGACACCGACACCGAAGCCGGCCGCCAGCCGGGCGTAGGTATCACCGCAGCGCAGGTGCGCCAACACCAGCAGGGCCTGCCGTCCCGGGTCCAGGCGCCGCCACCTGGAGCGGATCGC